>Ga0302250_1000383_pt1 | contig 45278 bp, 43 predicted proteins | sample AAG_RA_Asp_MG_FD_193536 | JGI IMG/M metagenome (GOLD analysis project Ga0302250, IMG submission 193536) | Enriched activated sludge microbial communities from anaerobic digester in WTTP, New Holstein, Wisconsin, United States - AAG_RA_Asp | ecosystem: Engineered > Bioreactor > Anaerobic >...
ATCTGGTCCAGTCGTTTAAAGCGGCGAGGATCGCCCAGCTCGGTATAGAAGGTTATGGCAATGATGAAGCCAATCCCAGGAATGCTCATGAGATGGTCATAAATGGTCTCTCTGAGTTCTGCCTGTTGGCTGTACTGGCGTAGTTTATTGAGCGTATCGTCGATCAATTTTTGCAAATATTTATATTCTTTCACGTACCCTGATAAGCAGTCACGGGCGGTTTGATTTTCAAAGGCAATGGATTCCAGCCAGTCATCAAAAGCGCTGGTCCAATGCCAGATTTCGCTCGGGTCCGGGATGGTGATCCCCTTGATATGTAAAAAATGTTTGATGCGGTTTTTAGTTCTACTTCGATCGCGGGCCAGTTTGAATCTAAGCCGGCATAGCGAGCGCAGATCCTGCAGTGCCGGATCTGGCACCCAGATGCCCTGCAGAGAACCATTGCGCAATTCACGCGCTATTTTACGCGAATCAATCTTGTCGGATTTCTGATTCTTCTCTCGCTGCCTGGTCGGGATATCAGCAGCATGGACCACAATGTTGTCAATGCCTAGTTCAACTAAACGGCGGTGTATCCAGAATCCGCTGAAGCCTGCTTCGTATGCGCTTTTATATCTCCCGCCGGGATAGTTCCGCTGGAGATATCTGGCCAATTCTTCGGGATTTGGGTTCATTGAGAATCTCTGAAGTTCACGCTCATCATCCAGAATCGTTACGCTCCATTTCTGCTTATGGACGTCGATTCCGATAAAAAACAGTTGACCTTTGAAATCAAGTTGATTAATTTGAGGTGACATGATGGCTCCCTTTCTTTTAAGGTTTTTGTTATGGCTAACAAAAATATAAAGAGGGGAGCCATTTTTGTCAAGAAGTCAACTCAACAAAAATGACACGTCAAGCTTTCTCTTGGCATATCTTCAAATATATGCCAAGAGAAAGCCCGTATCTATACCAGTTCCTTCTACACCCTTGTTGCTTTTTTCAAGCTTGACTTATTAACATACTATCTCGGCTGATCCGATCCACACCACCAATCTCGTTCCCACCCCGGCTGATCCGATCCACACCACCAATCTCGTTCCCACCCCGACGACTGCAAAGCTTCCCGATTTCCCTCAGGCAGACGGTTTTGCAGCTGGCCCAGGTGAAAAGAATTAGCGCGCACTCCATAAAAGTATTGATTTGGATTCCTGATTTTTGTATATTATTTGACTTGAAACATGGCGGTGTAGCTCAGCTGGTAGAGCAGTGGAATCATAATCCATAGGTCGGGGGTTCAAATCCCTCCGCCGCTACTCGTAAGATCAATAAAAAGGCCAGTTAGATCAAAAGCTAACTGGCCTTTTTGTTTGCCAAAATGGGCAATTTTAGGCACTTTTTGTCAATCATCACATAAAAATCACATAAAAACTTGGCACATAATGAAGATTATTTGGAAGGATGATTTGATTGTATTGAATACCCCGGGCAATTCAAAAATTCACGTCAGCCAGATCCTGGCTAACGTCGTCAAGGTCAACATGCTCATATCGTTTAGTTGTGTTCACACTCTGGTGCCGAGCAGCCTTCTGGGCCAGGAATAAATTTTTTGTCTCCTTCAGAATCCTGGTCACATATGTATGGCGCATAATATGGACCGGTGAACTCTTTCCTTTTAGCCCCGCTTTTACCAGTGCCCTCCTAAACATCCTTGAGATGGCATCGATATGATAGGGAGCAATCCTTTCCTCTGGCGACATCTCTGGTACATGCCATTCAATCAAGATCTGTTCAAGTTCCGGGTGAAGTGGAAAAGCAACATTCAATTCGCGGTTTTTCGTCTTGGGGATTCGTATCAGCTTTCCCTTAAAATCGATGTCACTGCGTTTGAGCTGGGCCACTTCTGAGCGCCTCATGCCGGTATATCTAAAGACCTGAAATACAAGCCGGATCCTGGTTTTCGGCAAGGCTTCATAGTAGGCCTCCAGTTCCTTGCGACTGAGCGCTTGCTCCTTGCTGGGAGAGGCGGGAAGAAAGTCCACTTTTTCGAAAACATCATGAGAGATGAATTCCTTTTTCCTCGCCCAATTAAAGATCACCCTTAAATTGATGAGCTCTTTATTGACACCTCTGCGAATTTTTTGGATTTGATCCTGATCAAGATCCCCTCGTTGCGTTGCGGTCGTGAGCCTTTTTTCCAGCAGCCAATCCCGATATTTCTGGACAACATTATGGTCGATCTGCGATACGGGAGTTTCAGGGTCAATGTACTCCTTGAATGATTTAAGTGCGAACAGATTTCTGCGGAGATCGATTTCCATCTGTCGCTTTTGTGCATAAACCTCAGATAACAAATCTAGAGTCAGGGAGGAGGGAGCAACTGGAGGAGGGTGTGCTGTGGCATCAAGCTCTCTCGCTTTCCGCCTCGCATCTGCATAGGAATGGTCCGGGCCAAGATAGTGGGTAAAACGCTTCCCGTTTTTATAGATTTGAATCTGAAATGCTGTTCCGGATTTTAATTTAATTTTGCGGATAGAGGCCATTTTATCAGGTCTATCAATTAAATCAGTCCCAATCGCCAAACCTTGGATTGACGATGTCGTTGTACAACGCGCCGAACGAATAGGTAAAGCCGACCATCGAATAATAATCGTATTGCGACTCCAATTCGCGCCGCTGCAAAAGGACTTCCGCAACTGTCGCGTTCCGTTTGGCCAATCCCAGCTGATTGCGCTGCAAGGCGATCCCCGCATGGAAATCAAGCGACAATCCGCGAATAATCTTGACAGAGATTTCGCTGTTCAAATCCAGATTGTTTTTGTTCATATCGTGCAGATAGGAACAGGCATCCAGGCTGAGTTCAATTGCGCCCCACGGCTTCACCATTTCCATCGCCACCTGAAGGTTTTGTTGAAACAGCATTTCTTTCATCTTGTCGTAGATCGTCAACTCAACATATTCTTGATAGATCGGCTGGATGCCATAGTTGATGCGCAATTGCTGCCGGGTGGATTCGGTATAGGGGAAAATATTATATTCGATTTTAGGCTCCGCAAAAATCTGCTGTCTGATATTGCTGAATGTGGAGGAGGAATACCTGCCCCATGCGCCAATCGACCAATGGTTGCTGAGCGAACGTGCCACCCGGCATTCGACTCCATAGGCTTTGGAGATACTGACCGCATGAACCTCTTCATGATCAAAACGCGCTTCATCATAACTTTCATCGAATGCCAAGAGGATCTTCCACAGATCGGTGATCCGGACTATCCGGAAAGCCAGACTTAGATTCATCTGCTTGGCCGATTTTTCTCCATCGATATGCGAATCCAACTCGATGCTGAAAACCCAGTTATGCCATTTGTCCTGCGGCCTTGTGACATCCTCCTGATCGCCTGGCTCGTAGATGACCGACAATCTTTCCGCGACCGGAAATTTTGCAGCATACGGCACAAGCCCCAATGTGATCATGCGAATCATCTTTTTGCGAATTTCCTCCCTGGTTTCGGAATTTTGCGCCACGAAAACCAGAGTATCGTTGATGCCGGAAAATCTCTTTTGTCCTACAAAAGTCAGAGTGAACTCTTCGCCTCCACCGCCCGTGTCCTGTGTCGTGACCAGGAGATGGACGTCCGCCTCAAGTCTCTCGCGGACATAATTGATAAAAGCGACTTCCTGCCGTAAATAAGCCTGATCAATCTCTTCCGAATCCGAATAAAATTTCAGACGATTCTCTTCTCCGCCGGTCTGCGCCCGTAGACTGAATGACATGATGAAAAAAAAGAACAGGACTATTCTTCGCATTGATTCCTCTGTGTATGAATATATTAAATCGGATTATAAGGCATATCGTAATAATTCATGGCAACATTTATTTGAATGAATTATAGTTTCTTAATACACTCCACCGCCCTGAAGCAGTTGATCAGGCTTTCCTTCCCCACCACCTGCGGCGGCTCCTCGCCGGCAGGACTCTGCAGAATGAGATGCTTGTTCTGGAGAAAAACCTTCCTCACTAAAACCCGCCCTGCGTAAACCATTCCTGCGACATTTCCGGCTTCGATCGGTTCATCTGCGTCAAAAACAAGAATGCCTCCCTGAGGGCATAGCGGTTCGAGCGTTCCGTCGGGCATCTGGTACGCGAACACGTTTTCACCTCCGCGAGTCGAAATGATTGTGCCTATCTGATTAGCAAGGACAAACGTCTTCAGAGATTTCCGGGTGGGGGGGAATGCCTTGACCAGAAATATACGATGCAATTTCTGTGCCCCGCGTGGTTCGACGTTCAGTGCCTTGAAAATCTCAAGTTCCCGCTCGGTGAAGGGCACCTCCTGAGTCAGGGAGATGTTCTCGTGGAGGACATCGGACGAAAACCGGTCTTTTATGACGAGCAGGAAATCATCCCGCATCAGATCGGAGATGGGATAGCCAAGCAGCTCGGCCACTCTTTCCATTTTCGCGCTGTTGGTGTTTCGCTTGCCGTTGATCAGCAGGGAGAGATGCCCGAGGGTGATGCCCAGGTGCGAGCAGACTTCCTGCCTGGTTGTATGCCCCAGTTTAATCAGAAGGTTAACGTTATCCCAGAATTTCATGTGTCTCCCGGATCACAAAATGGCGGATTGAGTAGAAAAATTACTTGACATTACCCGCTGTTAAAGGTATATTCAATTGAATAACATTAACCGCGAGTAACAAAAAGCTATATGAACCAGACCAGAGTAAAAAACATCATTTACAGCAAGGGCTACACCCTGACCCAGATGGCCGCGCTGCTGAATGTCAGCGCGGGATTTCTCTCCATGGCCTTGAGCGGCAAGCGGCGGCTTAACCTTGACCGTTTCTTTAGACTGTGCGAAATACTAAACCAAAATCCAGGTATGCTTTACAAGGAATTAAAATCGCAAATATAACCACCCCCTGAAGAAATAAAGAATCCGGCCCGCCCGCGGCCAAGCAGAACGGGCCGGATCACGCGACCAATGAGAAAGCTCGATCCCATAGGGATTTTTGCTTTTTCACGGCCTTTTTAATATACAAAATATTTCACCCCAGGTCAAGAATTACCGTTTGTAAATTTTACAAAACTGAAATTAGCGATTACGAAACTGGGAGGTCCAAATGAAGCCCAATTCCGAGGAGGCTGGGAGAATGTGGAGGGAGAACCAGCAGCTTTTGCGCCTCTATTTTGAGAGGCTCATTCGCCATAACAAGCTCGGCAAGCTGGCGGTTATCGCTGAAGAGACCAACATGACCACAGGCGAGTTCTACTCCAAAATCAGCATCTCCCCGCGCACCCCTTTGACCCGGGCTGAGCTGGTCAGCCTGGAGCATGAGCTTTACAAGCGGGACCCGGAGGCCTACGCCCAGTACTTGCGGGAGTGGCACGGCAACCCCGATATCTGCATTACGCAATATGAGTCAAGAGAGGCAGCATTATGAGCGACTGGGATACGCTGGTGGACGCCTGGAGGCGGATGTTCGGCGACCGGGACCTGGTGACAAAGGAAGAGGCGGCCAGGTTCCTGTGTTGGAGCACCCGGACGGTGGACCGCCGCATTGACGCCGGGCTGATCCGGCCGATGTTAATCCGGGGATCCGGCAGGTTTCGCAAGCCGGGCCCCAAACTGCGGGAGAGCACCAGGGAGTGGGAGGTGCGGATTCCCAAAACCGAAATACTGAAGCAGTTCATCCTGCCTGATGAGCTGGGAGGAAAAAACGATGCGAAACTGGGACGAAGAAGTTATGCGGTGTGAGCGCTGCGGCGAAGAGCTTGAAAGCCATCCGGTTCTTTTCCACACCTGGATCTGCCGGCAATGCGAAATCGAGTACGACGACGAGAACCGCAGGATCGACTGGGACCAGATCGACTATCAGCTCAAGAAGGAAAATGGCCTTGTGTAGCGTCAGGAGGCGTGATGGGAAAAATAGTCATTTCGGGGATCAAAGCCGCAGCCATCGTTCGCCTCAAGCGCCAGGGCTATCATACCAAGGACATCGCTTTTGAGGTCGGCCTTAGCGCCAAGTATGTCGGCCGGCTGCTCCGAAACGAATCCTTCACGAGCTCCAGCGGCGTGACAACTTTACTGAAAAACGAGCCCCAGCCCCATCCCGGGCAACATCCCTGCATGCTGGAGAAAAAAGTGTGGCCCAAGTGCTCCCATGGTCATAATTGCTATCTGTCCCGCCATTGCGAGGCTTGGGCACTTTTTAATAATGAAAGGGAATCGTTATGAGCCGGTTCTTAACTGGGTTAAACCTAACAATCGCCGTGTCGGGCTGGTCGCTTTCGAAGACAGCCGCCTGGACCGATCGGCTGGAGGTGCAGTATGGCATACGTCAAAACAAATGAGATGACCCGCGAGGAATGGATCGCAGGGCGGCGGTCCTACCTCGGCGCGTCGGAAACAGCCGCAATCCTGGGTTTCGACAAGTACCGGACACCGCTTGATGTCTACCTTGAAAAGCGCGGCGAAGTCGAGCCAGAGCCCGCCGGCCAGAGGGCAGAGGCCGGCCTGAGGGCCGAGCAGATGATCGCCGAATGGCTCGCCGATCTTTACAGCCTCAAAATCCAGCGCGACAACAAAATCCGCATTCACCCCACCTTGAATTACTGGCGCTGCAACCTCGACCGACTTATTGTCGGCCAGCCCAACGGCACAGCAGTGCTTGAGCTTAAAACCACTTCGATGGAAAACCTGAAAAACTGGAACCCGACGGCCGAGGAGCTGAACCCCACCTTTGTCCATCATTGGGTCCAGGTTCAGTGCCAGCTGGCGGTCACCGGCTACAAGTGGGCCGCCATCGGCGTCATGCCGGCCGACAGCTTTCGGGGCTTCGGCCAGCCCGAGCTGATCCCGATTCAGCCGGACCAGGAATTCATCGGCATGATGGCCAGGCGGGTTCAGGAGTTCTGGGAGGCTCATGTGCTTGCGGGCGTCCCGCCGGAGCCGGTCACCGCAGACGACCTGAAAATCCTCTACCCACGCAGCCAGCCTAAAACTCTGGAAGTGGACGAAACCACCCGCACCCTGGTCCTCAAAATCGCCTGGATGCGAGGCGCGAAAAAGAAGATCGAAGAGCGGCTGGAAACCATCGAGCTTTCCCTCAAAATGCTGCTGACCGACTATGAAGCGGCCAGTTGCAGCGGCGAGACCATCTGCACCTACAAAAGCTCCAGGGACAAGGAGACCTTTAACGAGGAACGATTCAGGGCAAGTCACCCCCAGGAAGCGGAGCAGTGGGTGCGCCCCGTCCTGGATGTGGACTATATCAAATCCGAGCATCCGGACCTTTACAAAGAGTACCTGGATGTGAAACCGGGGAGCAGGTCCCTGCTTCCCAAAATCAATCTGTGAGAGAAACGGAGGCCTATTATGGGAATGGCTGAACAACTGAAAAACAAAATGGAGCCCGGCCGGAGCAAGCCGGGCCCTGAGGAGCCCGCCAAAAAGGAGAAAAAGGAACGGGAGAAAAACCCGATTCCGGTGACGCTGGCGGGGATGGATTCTCAGAAGATTGAGAATGTGCTGCAACTTTACAAACCGATGCTGGCCAACGTCTTGATGGGCGCGATTCCGCCGGAGCGGATGATTCAAATCTCCACCAGGATCATCGCAGACAACGACGCCCTGAAATCATGCAGCACCCGCAGCATCATCGGGGCTGTTCTATCGGCCGCCCTTATCCGGCTGGATCCCACCCCTGAGCTTGGGCTGGTGAGCTTTATCCCCAGGAAAGGGAAGTGCTGCTTTGACATCGGCTATCAGGGCTGGGTCGCCCTGATTTTGCGCAATCCGATGGTCAGCCACATCTACGCCTACACGGTCCGGGAGGGCGACCGGTTCGAGGTCCTGCTCGGTTTGCAGCCTGCCATCCTTCACATCCCCAACCTTGACAAGCCGGGCGAGCTGAAGTACGTCTATGCAGTGGCCCACCTGAGCAACGGCCAGACGCTTTTCCGGTATCTGAACAAGGCGCAGGTGGAAGCGCGCAAAGAGCGCAGTGAAGCCAAGGACAGCAAATTCTCCCCCTGGAACCATCCGGTTCTGGTCGAGGAGATGTGGGCCAAGACCGCCCTGAAAGTCATCCGTAAATTCATTCCCGTCGATCCTGAGAGCAAGGTTTCCACCGCATTGGCCGTGGACGAGCGCAGCATCAATCCCGAGGCCATCGACATCGAAGCCAGAACGGTGAAATTCCAGGGCCCGGCCGAGGATGCGGACTATACCGATATCACCCAGGGAAACGGCGCCAGGACGCCGGCGGAAGCCTCTCCAAACGGCCAGACCGGCGAAAGCGAAAAGCCGGAGCTGGACGAACGCTTCCTGAAAGCCCTGGAAGTCCACCGAAAGAAAATCACGGAGGCCAGAGGGGAAGCGTTCTGGAAAGAGCTTCCCGGGCAGTTCGGGCTGGAGAGCTTTGAGGAGGTACCCAGATCAGAGCAGGAGCGGATGCTCCGGGACCTGAGCATCATCACCAATGAGGCGCTGAAAGCCCAGCAGCAAACCCAAGCCAATGGTCAGGGGAGCATTCTGTAATGGCGACCTTGCTTAAAGTGGAAACCACCAACGGGCGCCGGCGCCTGTGTTCGTCCAGATGCTATAACGCCCACGGCAACAAATGCACATGCATCTGCAATGGAATGAACCACGGCGCCGGCGCTTCCCTGGCGGCGCAGAACACCCAGGCGCTTGCTCAGGAGTGGGTTGACCAGATCAGAAACCAGGTCAATCGCCTTGAAGCGCTCAGGCTGCAAGCCCAGGCTGATCAGCTATCGCTGCAACTTTACTGAGCCGGGGCGCCCGCCGGGATCTTTAATCACGGCCCGTCCAAATCCCGGCGGGTGAAGCCCCTGTTTTTGGTGGTGCAATGCTCTGAGAGCTTGTCAGGGATAGGAGCATGACATGTACTTAACCGGGAAGCATAAAAAAGAGCTGGCGCGGCTGGACACGGCTCTGCTGGAAATCGGCTATGAGCTGCTCAGATTGGCGAAGAGCGAAGAAATGATAAGGGAAATCCAAAACATCATCGACCTCTTAAAATCCGATGAGGCAGTGAAATGAAAATGGATTGGCTCCGACTTTGGCACGAAATGCCGATAGACCCAAAATGGCGCGTCGTTTCGCGCAGATCATGCCGGCCGACACATGAAATCATCGCTGTATATACCATGATGTTGGTCAACGCCAGCCAATCCGGGGAGCGCGGCAGCCTCGAAAATTGGGATGATGAGGATGTCGCCGCCGCCCTCGAGATGGAAACCGAACAGGTCCGGGCTATCCGTGAAGCCATGCAGGGCAAGGTGCTCGATGGGCAGCATTTGACAGGATGGGAAAAGCGCCAGCCCTTGCGGGAAGATGAATCCCGATATGAAAGGGTGAAACGTCACCGGGAAAAACCGGCTTCCGGACAGCAGGAGACAAACCCTGAAACGCCGGATGAAGCACTCGGATGCAATGAAACGGATGAAGAAGCAGAGAAACTGGAAGAAACAAGCCAGAAGCCATTGAAACGCACGGAAGCGACCGGAAACGCACAGAAACGCACAGAAACGCACGGAAACGCTGTGAAACGCGAAGAAACGCCAGATAAGATAAGAGAAGATAAGAAAAGAAAAGACCCAAAACATACAGGTTCGGGCCAGGAGCAGGAGGAGCAAGAGCAGGACAGGCCTATTGCGCTTATCGATCAGCAGTATATCCCCTTATTCAAACAGATTGCCGGAGTATTCAACGAGGGGGATCTTTCCCCTACCTTCAATCGAATCAGCACGCTAAAAAAGGCGATGAAGCTCACCCATATCGGCGGCTTTGACCGCATTCTGGAGGCGGCCAGCAATCTGGCCCGCTCACCATCGCCGCCGGGCATGAAGCGATACGACTGGCTGCTCCATGCGTTCGCATTCGAGGAGCACATCACCGAGTTTTTGACCGGCAAAAACAATGGCAAGCCAAAGCCGCGAAAATATGCCGCAGTACCTGAAGACTGGAGGCCCGAAGATGCAGCCTGCGCCACTTCCCAATAACGACTATGCTGAGATGATCACCATCGGCTGTTTGCTTGAAGGGTACGCGCCCGACATGATTTTGGCCGAGCTGGTTCCGGAAGATTTTTACAGCGCGGCCAACCGGATCATTTTCTCCGCTTGCCGGGACCTGGCCGCAAGCGGGGCGCCGATCGGTCTATTTACCATTGTCGACCATCTGCGCACCGGCGGAAACCTTGAGAAAATTGGCGGAGAGGCCTATCTGGCCCGCTGTGCCGGCCAGATCGTTAGCTCAACCCAGGCGGACGGGGCGGTCTGGGGCGTGGTCGAATCCTCGCTTTTGCGGCACGGTTATCTGGCAACCACCAGAGCAAGCCGCGAATTCACCTCCCCTGGACAGAATGCCACGGAGTTGATCGACGGGCTCCAGAGCGAGCTGCTGAAAATCACCAGCCGGAAAAAGGAGGTCGCCGCAACTGAGGCCAAGGCGCTTATGGAGACAGCCATCAGCGATATCGAGTCCGGCAAGGGACGACCCGGACTGTCCGGGGTTCCGACCGGCTTCAAAGAGCTGGACTACTGGACCGCCGGGCTGCAAAAGAGCGAGCTCATTATCCTGGCCGCCCGTCCCTCAATGGGAAAAACAAGCCTGATGCTCAATATCGCCCAGAGCGCTTCGCTGTCCGGTCGCAATGTCTACCTCTTTTCCCTGGAGATGAGCGCCCGGCAGTTGGCCTTGCGGATGATCTGCTCGGAGGCGCTGGTCAATTCACACCATGTCCGAACGGGCCGCTTCAGCGCGGAGGAGCACCAACGGCTCGTTAAGGCGGCTGAAAAGCTGGCCCACTGCCAGCTTAAAATCAATGACAGCGCCGGCGACCTGTCCGAGATTGTTGGCCTGGCGAAACGGGAAGCAGAGAACGGCAAGCTCGACCTGATCTGCATCGACTATCTGCAACTGCTGAATACCCGGTTTGCAAAAGGAGAGACCAGGGACCGCGAGATTGGCACCATCACCCGCCAGCTTAAGGCCCTGGCCAAAGAGCTCGAGGTGCCGGTCCTGTGCCTCTCCCAGCTTTCCCGGGTGAACGAAATCCAGAAAGCGAAGCGGCCGACGCTGAACGCCCTGCGCGACTCGGGCAACATCGAACAGGACAGCGACACGGTGATCTTTCTCCACTCGGACCAATATTATGAAAGGGAGAGCACGGACAGCGACCAGCTCGATGAATGGCAGACCGACGTCATGGTAGCCAAGCAGCGCAATGGTCCCACTCTGGATATCCCGATGCTTTTCCGGCGCCAGTATACCCGGTTTTACCCCATCGACGGGATCCACGACAGCGAGGCGGTCAGGGCCCGGGCGGCTGAATGGTACCAGGACTTTTAACTGATCCCGGAGCGCTCCGGGATTGCCCTGATGGACCAGGAGCATGAAGGGCCGTTCCAGAAGCGGCAAGGGACGGATATGGACAAGAAAGACCAATTGATATTCACCTGTTTCGGGATCGCCATTGAGATCGCGATCCTGATCAGGATCGTGTTTATGTAAGCTAAAGAGGGCTGGATGATGAACGAGCTGGACCGGGCCATCCAGATGTACCGGGCGGCCCACCCTGAAAAAGAGCGCGGCAGTGAGACCATTTCCGAGCTGCTCGCTTTTCTGGTCGAGCGGGTGGAATGGCTGCAGGAGCGGGCCAAAAACAACGGCCAGGCCAGACAGCCGTTGACGCCTGAAGAGTCCCAGGCTCGCATCGACCGGGCCATGGCCTGGGCCCGGGGCGAGGGGCTGGTCCGCGATTAGCCAAAAAAATTAAGCTGCGATTGGACAAGTTGAGTGGAGTAGGTCATGGATGCCAAAGAGATCAGGACCCGATTGATCGGGCATACGCACAAGCTTTGCGGACACCAGGAACTCCGGCAAGCAGTGGATATGGGGCGGCTGGGCGAGTGCCCCCGCAAGATCACCTGGGAGATGCTCCATGGCTGCCATATCACAGAAGACCTGAAGCTGCGCCTCTATAAGGCCAGGCAGATGGCCGTCGACATCGCTGGCCGGCTGCAGGCGGCCTTCGGTCCGGCTTACACCGGGCCGGAGCTGGTCACCGCCTTTGAGGGCAGGCTGGCGGGAGAGACCAAGGGCCGGATCGGCGATGTGCTCATCGAGGTCAAGAGCGTGCCCGACGACGCGGGGCTGCCCGACGGCCGGGCGCCCAACAACCACTACTGGCAGACGCAGTCGCTGATGCACTTTGGAAAATTTCCCGCCTGCGTGCTGATCTATGAAAGCCGCTCCAGCGGCAGGATCCGCACCTATGACCATCTCTATTCCAAAGAGATCGGGGCCCGCTGCGAGGCTAAGGCCAGGTTGATCCTGGCGGCCGTGGAAAAACGGCGGCTGCCTCCTTGCGAATGCGGCAAATGCGCGGAGAAAGGCTATGTCTAACGCACAGGGATTCCGCCGTTACCCGGCCGTCCGCCGGCACGTTCCCGGGGCCATGAACCGGATGGAGCAGGAGTTCGCCGCGGAGCTGGAGCTGCGCAAAAGGGCGGGCGAGATCCAGGACTACCAGTTCGAGGCGGTCAAGCTGCGGCTGGCTAAAAACTGTTTCTATACCTGCGACTTTCTGGCCGTCGGTGAGCATCTGGTTTTCTACGAGGTCAAGGGCTTCCGGGAGGACGACGCCATGGTCAAGATCAAGGTGGCGGCCAGGCTCTATCCCTGGGCCGAGTTTGTCCTGGTCACGCGCAAGGGCCGGGAATGGCACTATCAAACTATTGATATTATGTGAGATGGGCCTTGAAATTGTGCGCAGTATCACAAAATGACTGCATGTATAAGTAAATCAGCGTGTTAGGTGTAATTTACTTGCATTTCAAAGTAGTTAAATGTAGATTAATATAGGAATTAAGAACTACTTACAATAATGAGGCCCACAATGAAAACCAAAAAAATGACCACCGAGGAAATGGACGTCACTCTTTATCAGCAGGGTGGCATTCTGGTCGATCAGGTAGTAAAACGCGGCGATGTCTGGACGGTCCGGCGCGGCTTTTACTATTCATTCGGAGAAACCGCTGACAAGTACGTTCAGGGCGTCAAGAAGGCTTTTCCGAATGCGGCCATTCTCGATAGCGGCGAATTCAACGCTCCTTTCAGAGGCGGCGCCCCAATCCAAAAAAGCAGCCACTGGTTCGTCAAATTCACCCTTAACCCATAATGCGCGGAGGTGCACAATGAAGCTGTTCACCACAGCCATCGAGAAAAAGCTGCAGGCCCAGTTTCCGCTGGGCAGCAGCCTGGACCAGACGGTCCACTGCGTCATCTTTAATCCCTACGGCCGCGGGACCTGGTACATCATGAATCAGGATCCGAATGATCCGGATTATCTCTGGGCCATCGTCGACCTGCAGGAAGTGGAAATGGGCTCGGTGCTGAAATCGGAGCTGGAGAATTGCCGGATCCCGATCGGGCGCCTGCGTTTTCCGCTGGAGCGGGACCGGCACTGGCAGCCGAAGACAGCCCGGGAAGTTTGGGACTATGCGGTCAACTCACATTGAGCCTGGGAGAAAACGAAAATGAGTATCCAATTACTGGGTGAAAATGCGGCGGAGGAGCTCAAGCGCTCTGCCTATGCCCTGCAAGTCGAGCTGATCGAACGGGCGCAGAAGCTCGTTAACGAGGCTTGTCTCATCTATCCGGACGATTTGCTGCTGACCGGCGAGCTCAAGGCGCTGGCGCTCTGCAGCGACAAGGCCCACGCCAATGTCGTCGCCTGGGACCAGGAGAGCGGCCGCAGCGTCTATCTGAGGGTCTTCTATATCCCCGAGTGCGCGTTCGATGATGTGGTCAACGGGCTTAAATAGAGAATCAGAGGAGCAAGATATGAGACTTTTCACCGCAACTAGACTGACCCAGGGCCAGCGGGAGAACGATTTTTGCTGGGCTGAGGAGGACGAACTGGTCCGCTTTCCCTTTGAGTGCGACGGCGAGAGCGTGGACGGCGGCTGCGGGTGCCGCCGGTCCATGGCCGGCATCTGCAGCAACAAGGCCACGACCACCTTCAAGGTGGTGGAGCTGGCGATCGGCAAGGAGGTCCTGCAGTTTGTCACCCGCATCCCGGATGAAGAGCTGGACGCGCTTTTAGACGCAGCGGCCAGCTTTCCAATCGGGGCGGTCTGCGAGAAGCGGGGCGACCATATTCAGCAGCGGAGGATGCAATGATCTACACCAGTTATTTCCGCAAGGCGATGCATCACCCGGACGCTGTGGCGATCACGCGCTCCATCCCCAAAGGCTACCGGGGACCACGCTTCATGGAACTGGCGCCCCCGAAGCATCTTTTCGGGCTGAACGATCCGGAGCTTTTCCGCAGGCGCTACCGCGAGGAGGTGCTCTCCAAGCTTAATCCGCAGGCGATCGCGGCCAAATCCGAGGGCAGGATCCTGCTGTGCTACGAGGGGCCGGGCAAATTCTGTCACCGCCAGGTGGTGGCCGAATGGCTGCGCGAGGAGGCTGGCGTCGAGGTCGAGGAGTGGGCTGGCGAAGAAGCCGAAGAGCCGCAAGCGGAGGAGAGGCCGGAGCAGCTCACCTTATTCTAACCTGGGCAATATTGGGCAGGAGGTCTACAATGAAGATGCAGGAATTTAAAGCGCGGTCGGCCAACAAGGAACTGAGCACCGATGAGGTGATTGACCAGATGCCGGAAGAAGCCAGAAAGCACGCCTTTGTCGTCGGCCGCTGGGTCTGGGTGCAGTTCCCCGAGAGGCCCGCGGCGCAGACCAGAAACGAGCTTTCCCGTCTGGGCTTTAACTGGAACAATGACCGCAAGGTCTGGCAGCATCCGTGCGGCTGCTATGCGCGGCTGAACCCCCGGGTCGATCCGCGCGACAAGTACGGGATCCGCGAAATCGAGGACGAGCAGAAAAACTGAAAGTGACACCTTTATCTGGGAGGAAATGAGAATGAATGCTGCAATCCCCGGCAAAAAGAGCGTGGGCCGCTTTACCTACGAGAACGGCAGCATCAGCGGGCCCAGGCAGTACATGGAGGAGCAGGGATCAGCCCTGCTGTCCAGGATCGAGGCCGGCCAGGAGCCGACCTTCAACGCGACCTGTCACCTGAGCCCCGACATCATCACGGCGATCCTGGTCTGGCTGCAGACCGATTTTGCCGGCTGGCTCGGGCGCAAGGAGTTGATCGAGAGCCTGAGAACCGCTTCGATGAATTGAGCTGACCCAGAGTATGCAACCGTTTTAGGCGCCGGGATTTGGCGTCGACGGAAGAAATCATGGCGGGATTAATTAATTGAAGGTCTGTGATAGACACTCAAATATTCATCAGGAGTACAAACAGTCAGGTCAGTAATTTTATAATCAATCTTGTTTCTGGTGATCAAAAAGTCAACTGCTTCATTTTTGGCAGCGTAATACTGAATCGAATCTTCAAAATCCTTAAAGTCGGAGTTCGCTGCCAAAAGCATTATTTTTTCATCAACTGCCGTCACTTTCAGTAATGTTAACAGCTTGCGAATATATTCGAGCGCACTTTTTCTGTTAACCATCTTTGCTGAGATATAGTAAATGTTTGCCAAAATCACCGGAGTCGTAAAAGCAATCACTTCTCTTTCTTCTATTGCCGTAAAAAGTTTTGATGAAGATCTGGAGTAGGGCTCACGATCGAGCAGCAAATCAAGTATGATATCTGCATCAATGAATACCTTATTCATGCAAGTATTTCTCCAGCAAATATTGTTCTTTGTAAACATCAGGATCGGACTCATTTTTCATATTGAGTACACCGGCAAGCTCCATGACGGTCGGAGACAGACTGAAATGCTCATCTTTCTCTTTCTCAATGAGTCTTTCAAAAAAAGTTTCGACAAGAAATGAAAGGCTTGTGTTGTTGATTTTCGCGAACAATTTGGCCTGATCAATAATTTTCTTGTCCAGCTTGAGTGTTAGTTTTGAGTTCATGGCCCTACCTCATATACGTATTCTATTTATTTAGTATACGTATTTCAGGTCAATAATTCAAGTCTTTTTTCAGGTATAGTGTATAACAACAGCCTGTAACATTAGCGCACTTTGCCGTTCTTGATTTATGGTTGGCTTTCGTTCAAAGCAAGATGTGCGAACAAATTTATCATCCGGTGCGCGCTGTTAAAGCTTCTCGCCGGTGCAGAATCTTTTGCGTGGTCGTCTAAGGACAGGACAGCTGGCACTCAGCCAGGAGATCAGGGCTCGATACCCTGCCACGCGACAAAATGCTGATGACAGCTTTTTTTATGCCGCAGGAGAAATGAAGCAATGAACATGGAAAAGATTTTCTACGGCAGCTCCACCGCCAAGAGAAAGAAATTCGTGATGAAATTCCTGGAGGGGAAGAATTTCAAGCGGATGATTTTTCCCGGCTGCGGCGACTTTCAGATGGTCATGGCCGGCAAAAAGTCCGGCTGCAGCCAGATCATCGCCTCGGATGTGACGCTCTACTCAGACACCATCGGCGCCTACATCATGGGCCAGGATCCGCCCGAATTCGAGCTGTTGGGCGACATGGGTTTTAAAGTCGACCCGAAAAGCCACGCCGAGATCCTGCTCCTGCTGAAGGCCGTGCAGCTTGCCCAGCGGGGCGTGTGGCACTACCAGCGCTACTACCTGGAGATACGGGACAACTTTGCCGCCCAGAAAGCGAACCTCCAGGCGCACCTCGACCAGTACCGGAGAATCCTCGAGGGCATCGAGTACCGGCACCGCTGCATGTTTGAGGAGCTTGAAGAGTACCGCAAGGATCCGGACACTTTCATCTACCTGAACCCGCCGGTGTTCGGGGCCTACGAGAAAAAGGTCTTCAACACCGAGGGTGTTATCCGTTACCGCTCCGACTTCCGGCAGATGGATTACAACGTGGACTATCCTGCCATGATTGAGATGATGAACCGGTCGAAAGCGCATATCATCTACGTGCTCTACCGGAACAAGTTTGAGGTGCCGCCGGAGCGGCTGATCTTCGCCGAATCCAGAAACATCGACAAGGTCAATTACCTCGGCTATAACCATGCGGTCAAGAAGAGCCGGTTCCTGGACAAGAGTTACCTCACCTATCAGCGTTTCAAGAACGCGATGTTCAGGGAGCAGGATACGCCCACGGTGGATGAAAACTCGGAGCTGAAGATTGCCCTGATCAAGCCCCAGATCGCCCTCTATCTCCGGGACCTCTTTGTCCACAAGATGGGGGCCTTTGAGGGCACGGCCGCGGAAAAGACGGTGGCTTTTTACCTGAACAACCGCCTGGTCGGCATCTGCGGCCTGAACCTGTCGCACCTGGTCAAGGATAGGGCGGACTATATTTTCGAGGTCTACGCCATGAGCGTTCATAACAGCCGCTACCACTTTAACAACCTGATCATGCGCTGCATCACGCGCCAGGAATTCGCCAAGCTGATCACCAGGGGATACAAGAACGCCTGTCTGCTCCGTCCTAAAAAGATTAAAACGGTTTGCCTCACCCGCTTCCCGAAGCTCAAAACCAGTGTGGGCGTGCTGGAGCTGGTGGCCAAAGAGAAGATCAATGACATCCCCACCTACAAGCTGACCTATGAAGCCCAGTTGAAAAAGGACGGCCTGAAGGCGGCCTACCTGGAATGGCTGCAGGTCATGAAGAAAAAGAGAGGACAGCATGGAGAGGATAGCTGAGCTTAGCGGCTATGACAAAACGAGCATCTTCAAGGTCCCCCTGGATGAGATCATCGAGCGGGACAAGAACGCCAATGTCATGGAGCCGAGGTTTTTCCTGCGGCTGATCGAGAACATCAAACAGGACCGGCGCCTGGAATCGCTGCCTTTCGGGCATCTTATCAAGAAAGGCGACCGGACCCTGTTCGAGATCATCAGCGGACACCATCGTATCCGTGCGGCCAGGAATGCCGGCAATGAATTCGTCTACTGTCTGGTCTATGAGGGCACGTTTACCGAGGATGAGGTCAAGAGCAAGCAGCTTGCGCACAACCGCCTCCACGGCTATGACGACGCGCAGATCGCCAGGGAGATCTACGAGAGCATCCTGGACGTCAACGGCAAAATCGCCACCGGCTATGACGACCATGATTTCAACATCGAGTATCCGACCTTCTCAGGCGATGCCTTGAACCTCGACTTTGAGATGAAGCAGATCTCGCTGCTTTTCCTGCCGTCGGAGGTCAAGGACCTGGCGAGAGTGTTCAACGCCCTGACCGGCGATTTCGAGGAGAGCTATGTCGCCCATATTTCCGGGTACAAAAGTTTTGTAGAAACGCTGGCTAGGATTGGTGAGGAGTTCAAGATCAAGTCGGTCTCCTCCCAGCTGGCCAAAATGGTGGACCTTGCTAAAGAGGTGTTAAATGAGTCTGAAAAGAGCGGACAAAGCAGAACTGGACCGCAGGCTAAAGTACGTCCTGACGCTGATTGAAATGGGATGGTCCGAGGAATACGACATTATCCAGATCATCCGGAAGAACAAAACCTGGACCGTGACCGACAGGCAGCTCCGGACCTATATCAAGCGCTGCTTCCAGATACTTCAAAAATATGCACAGGAAAACGTCGAGAAAACATGGGGCATTGTCTGGCTGCGGCATGAAGGGATCCTGCGGGAAGCCATAAAGGATAAAACCTGGGCTATCGCCATTGATGTTCTGAGAGAACAGGCAAAACTGGCTGGTTTATATCGCCCGGGAAAATTTGCCCTGACCGATCCGACCGGCACAAAGGATTATGGAGAGAGGTTTGCCAACATATCCTTCATCGAGAGCGCCCTCAGAGCAAGCCCTGAGATCCAGGAACGGCTTGTCGAGCTCATCGCCGAGATCAGCGAATGCAGAGCTCTTGATGAGCCTGGTCGGCCTGGCGCGAATTAACTACATGGCGTACTTGCAGATTGCCCACTACCTGAAATACAGGCCTTCGCGGCATACCAGGCTGATTGCCAAAGTGTGCGAGCGGATCGAGAGCGGAGAGCTGAAGCGGGTGATGTTTTTCCTCCCGCCAAGGCACAGCAAGTCGATGACAGTGACGGAGAGCTTTCCGAGCTGGTTCATCGGCAAGAACCCGGACCGGCGGGTGATCGAGGTAAGCTACGGCGAGTCGCTGGCCCGGCGCTTCGGCAGGGCCAACCGCCGCAAAGTGGAGGATTTCGGGCCCGCGCTCTTTGATATCGAGGTGGCCGGCGACAACTCCAGCGTGACCAACTGGTCGATTGAGGGTTGTGAGGGCGGCATGATCAGCGCGGGTATTGGAGGCCCGCTGTCCGGCCTTGGCGCTGACTGCCTGATCATCGACGATCCCGTGAAAAACCGGCAGGAGGCAAACAGTATCACCTACCGGAATATGCTGTGGAATGAGTACCGCAATACGCTATTAACAAGGTTGCAGCCCGACGCCTCGATCATCCTCATCCAGACCCGCTGGCACGAGGACGACCTGGCCGGCAGGATCCTGGCGCAGGAGCCGGAGCGCTGGCACGTGGTCAAGCTGCCGGCCGAGGCCGAAGAGGAGGACCTCCTGGGCCGGGCGTTGGGAGAGCCGCTCTGGCCTGAGTTCGGCTTTGACCAGGCCTGGATGGAGAACACGAAAAGGACGGTAGGGAGCCAGGTCTGGAACGCCCTCTATCAGCAGCGTCCGGCGCCCCAGGAAGGCGCGATGGTCAAACGGGCCTGGTGGAAGTATTACATCGTCGCCCCGGGCCATTTTGACGATATTATCCTGAGCTGGGATATGACGTTCAAGGACGAGGAAGCGGCGGCTTCAGGAAACCCCGACTATGTTGTGGGCCAGGTCTGGGGAAGAACCGAAGCGGATAAGTATCTTCTGGACCAGGTGCGCGGTAAAATGGACTTTCCCGATACCCTCAAAGCCGTCCGGGCGTTGAAAGCAAAATGGAAGGAGAGCACGGCAATCCTGATTGAGGACAGCGCTAACGGCCCGGCGATCATCGCAAGCTTGAAGCATGAAATCGCCGGCATCATTCCCTGGCCGGCCCAGGGCAGCAAGACCGAACGGCTGTCGGCGGTATCGCCGCAGATCGAGGCGGGCAATGTCTATATCCCGGACCCCATTGTGGCGGAGTGGGCCTGCGATTATGTCGAGGAATTCTCTGTCTTCCCGAACGGGAACAACGACGACCAGGTGGACTCGACCACCCAGGCCCTGCGCTACTGGATGCGGCCGGACAAGGCCGCGGCCTCGGTCAGCAGCTACCGGGAAAGAGGTGAAGCATAAGAGAAGGAGCAAGAGATGTCGGCTTTCATGGATTTCGTCAATGGGCTGATCGGCAAGAACGCTTCGAGTGGCCGGGACAAGATCGCCGCCCGAGTGCGGAAAGGGGAGGAGCCGGTCAAGCCGGATCAGACCACCGCGCCCCGGGAGTTCGATCAGTTTCCCAATTCTTACCATGTAGCCGGGCTGGAGCCGCCCATGGTCCGGGGAGGATATTTCGGCGAAGTGCTGGACGCCTGGGAGATGTACCGCGCTGACGACCGGGTCCGCTCCACCATCGACTCTATCGCCGACGACGCGACCCAGATCAACCGCAACGGCCTGCCGTTCAATATCCTGGTCAAAGCTGCTGACGGCAGTCAAAATGAAAAGACCAAAGTGCTGCAGGCAGAGCTGGTGGCCCGGTTTAAGAAGCTGCAGATCTACCAGCGCAGCTCGGACATCATTAAATTCGCCCTTCTGGAAGGCAGCCGCTTCTACAGGATCGTGGTGGACTTTTCGCGGAACGAAGTGGTGGAGCTGCGTCACATCAAGGGGCCCAGGGATGGATTCATCACCGTCGAACTGGAGGATGGCCAGTACCGGGGTTATTATGTCCAATTCGAATACGCCTCCCAGCAGCCGGTGGCGATATTCCTGCCGTGGGAAGTGGTCCGCTTTGACTGGAACCGGGCCGATGAGGCGGCCTACGGGATGGGGCTTTTCTCCAGCGCCAGGCTCAACTGGAAGCGGCTCTCCAAAACCGAGCAGGACCTCTACATTGCCCGGCGCACCCGGGCCTACGCCCGCATCAGCCGCGAGTTTCCCGAGGCCAGCATCGAGGATCTGCTCAGGATCCGCGCCCTGGATGAGGAAGATCGGAAAAAGCACGGCCCCATGGAGGTGGAATCCGACATCTACACGACCGGCCGGGCCAACGTCCTGGACACCTCCAACGCCTCCATCTTCAACATCGAGGATGTGGAGCACGCGCAGAGGCGGCTCTTCGCCAGCGGGCGGCGGCCGGTCTCGCTGCTGGGCGGGTACGGCAAGGATGCGGTAAACCGCGCGGTCCTGGACCGTCAGGAACACCGCTACATCTCCGGCTTTTTGTCGTCGGTCTGCGAGATGTTTGACGGCGGCATGGCCCGGCTGGCCCGGATGATCCTGCTCCTGCAAAACGTACTGCCGGCCGATTATCAGATCAGCTTTGAGTGGACGCGCAAGTCAGTCGAGGACAAGCAGACCCTCGCCCAGATCGCCAAGGATGGCGTGGACCGCCGGGCCTTGCCGCTGTCGATTTACGCCAGTATTTTTGACCTGGATCCAGCCGGGGTCAACGAAGAGATCGAGGCCGACCTCCAGCGCCTGGCCGAGTGGGATGAGCAGTTCGGGGCCAAGTTTGAGGATCCGGGTTTTACACCTCCGGAGGAGTAGAAAATGGAGATCAGCGAATACCAGCGGATGATTCTCAAAACCCGCCAGAACCACGCCCGGGTCACCAGGGAGATTTTGACCAGGCTGCAGCAGGCCTTCGAGAAGGCCTATGAGGATGTGGTCCGCATTCTAGCCGGAATCGACGGGGATCCACGTCTGACTGCCCAGCAGCAATTCTGGAAGTTGAAACGGGACCAGCTTCGGGAGATCGCCGAAGGCCTAAAGAACGGCTTTGCCGAGGCCCTCAAGGACGGCATGAACCTGGTCACCCTGAATTCCGCGGAAGTGACGGAGATGGCCGAGACCATGCTTCTGGCCAGCCACGGCTTTGCCGAAGCGCTGGTCAGCCCGGAATTCCAGGCCTTGCCCCTGGCCGCGGTGGATCACGTCTGGAAACGAATCGGGACTGATGGGTTGACTTTGAGCGACCGCATCTGGAACCTGGAAAAGCATGTCTGGAGGCGGATTGACGGAATTGTGCTCTCTGGTATCGCCCGCGGGCAAAGCGCGGTGGAGATGACAAAAGAGCTGCAGCGGGACATCCTGGGCATCAATACCCCGGAGCAGATCCCGGAAAACCTGCGCTGGACCAGCGGCATCAGCCGGGCGGTCAGGGGACGCGGGACGATCCACTACAACGCCCTGCGGCTGGCCCGGACTGAGATCGGCAACGCTTATCACGAGGCCGATGTTATGGCGGCCATGGCTTCGAATGTGGTGCTGGGCTTGAAGTGGAACCTTTCGCCCGCCCATGGACAGTATGACGTCTGCGACCAGCTGGCCAACCAGGATGTGTATGGGCTGGGGGCTGGAGTTTACCCTCCGGGGAATGTCCCGCTGTATCCGCATCCGCACTGCTTTTGTTTCGTGACCAGGGAGCTGCGCCCGATGAAGGAATGGGGCAACCCCAGGAGAACCTACAAACCGGCGAAAGACTTCACATTCGACCACCCCGAAGAGACATCTTACCTTGACGCTACGCGCAAGGTTGAGATGACAAGAGCAGTGACGCAAAAATATCAGGAAGCCGTTGAGGGCCAGTTCCGCGCCATGATTCACAGCACGGTCGGAGGAAACCGCTATCGGAGAGTGGCCTGAGGAGGCGGATATGGGCAAGATCACAACCAAAATCCTGGTCATCCGGGAAAACGGGAGCGGAAAGAATATCCAGAAATTCGACCTGCCGGCCGACGATCCGATGGGATTCTTCGGCACAGTCGAGCTAAAGCTGCAATCCGGATCCGTGTGCTCGGTCCAAATTCCGAGGCAGTCGCTGCACATTGAAACGATATCCAAAGAGCAGTGGGAGCAGATGAATAATTATTGAATTGGTAGTACCCACTAATCGGGGGAAAGGCTACTGCTTAAGCTTCAGTCCCAAAGTGCAATTTAAGGTCAACTTGGAAATATTAGTTTACAAATGTCGTCAAAATTAACTTGTTTTTTAATATTTATATTATTAACATATGTTTGAATCAAGGCTAAATGGAAGGGGAATCCATTGTCTGACACGAGGCACTTATTAGGTGATTTTAACTAATGAGGGCCTTTTTTTTTCTCTTCTACCGATCCTCGATCTTTTCTGTATTTTGCAGCTTTTGTTCGTTGCTCAATAATTCCGCTTGATGCAGTCTGTACAAAAATTAATCCAAATGCCAAACCTAGGAGCCTGTCGGATTTAAATTGTAAGTAAATGATTTTATTATGTCTTTACTTTTTGAGTCAAATTTTTAAGTGACTATTAATCAGTAGCTTATAATTTTTGAAAGTCTCAAATCCGACAGACTCCTAGTATGAAGCAGATATTGTTTAGTGTTCAACGAGGCAATAATAATCGGTCGCGCTCGTTAGATAAATATTTTTACAATAACCAGTTTCCCGCGTTAAAATCAAAAAGAGGAAAGCTATGAAACGTTGGTATATGTTAATAAGTATAGCTTTATTTTTATTGATCAATCAAGGACAGGCTCAGATTTGGACTTTTGCCACTTCTGTCGAAGGCTGGGTGTCACGCTCATCTGCCGCTCAAGTGAGATGGAGTGGGGATGGCGACGGCCGTCTGTATATGGATACATACGGCAGTGATCCGGGCATGGTTAAAGATGTCTCTCTGAGCGCTTCATCTTATAATAAACTTAAGATGAAGATATTTACAGACTGCGCCAATACCAATTGTACTCTCTATTTTAAACGCGCAGGCTCTACAACTGTTTTTACTGCCAAATCAATCACATTGATTAGAGGCGGTGATGATTTGCCCACATATGAACTAGATCTAACAGACGTTGCAGAGTGGACCGGCACAATAACGCTGCTTCGGATAGATCCTTCTGATAACTGCGGAAGCACAACCACGCCTGGCTTTATTGCTTTTGATTTGATTCAACTCTATTATGTCACTCCCATCCGCCCGGATCTTGTAGCCATTAAATCATATTACAACTTATTAGGTATGCCTGGTATAGAGTTGACTCGCGATCCCAAAATTGGAGAGAAAATTCAATTTGGTTTTGATTTTCGTAATGATAATGCAAAGATTAATTCTCCTGTCACGGCCAAGCTGTTTCTCGATGAACAACTCTTTTGGAGTACGACTTTTTCTGACTTGGATATTGCGACTATGCACACTTTAGCTTTGGATAATGATAAAATATGGACTGCAACTTCGGGTTCACATCAGGCCCGATGGGTAATTGATTCTGAGAATGGCGTGATTGAAAGTAATGAAAGTAATAATGCGGCAACCCGTACATGGAATACTGTCGATCAATTTGATTTGATATCAGGCTACGTTGAATTCAAGGATGCCAGTGGACTGCCCATTCAAAGAACTGTCGGCGAACAAGTCTATTTTTATTATCGCTATTCCATTGCAGGTTCTGGGGCTATCACTCCGTTCACAATCCAATGTTTTCTCAATGGTACATTGTTTGAATCCAAAGCTATTCTCTCAGGAAACGGTGGGACTGAGTATATCATTCAGACTAGTTCACCCTGGACCGCTACCGCTGGAACACATAGCGTCGAGTGGGTATTGGATGCAGGCAATAGTATTTCAGAGTCAAATGAATCCAATAACCGATCATCAGCTGGATATACCACTGCAATCAAGCAAGTTGACTTGATAGCACCGACCCCTTCCGGTACCGTCACTTCTGATGAAATAAGACTTGACTGGAGTGACGCAGGCGCCTCCTATTATGAAGTCATCGTAGATAATAATCCGGGTTTAGGATCTCCGGAGATATATCTTGGGGCAGCACAAAACTATACGTCAACTGAATACACAATCTCTGGCAACTTTCTTTGCCAAAATCCATATAATTGGAAAATCATTGCTCATTACTCTGATGGAACGAGTGTCTCTTCGACAGTAGGGACATTTACTTATACACCGCCAGCAATGCTTGCACCCTGGTGGATGCCCATCTATCGTATGTACAAAGCTGCAGACTCGGACCATTTCTACACGACGAGTGACAACCATCGGCAGATTGCAATTAATTCCGGATACATGGACGAACGTGTCGAAGGATATTTGTCCGTAAAAAGGTTTTCATCAACAGATATGGTGAATGTTTTCAGGTTTTATGACAAAAATAAAAGATCACATTATTATACAACGAGTGAGAATGATAAAGATAACAAAATTATGGCTGGACTTACCTACGAAGGGCTGATTGGATTTGCGTATGCCAATAGCGCTGAAGGACTTGTACCGCTGTATTACCTTCGATCCACTACGGATGATTTTTTTACTACCAGCGAATTTGAGAGAGACAACGCGGTTCTGGAGTATGGTTTTGAGTTCGTGGGTATTATCGGCTATGTCTCCCTCACAGGTGATAACACCTATGCCTTGTTTCTGGAATCTCAAGTACTGGCCGGCAGTGGTATCAATACTGCTAATGGCAATTTCTCCCATTACACCAAATCTAGTTTTAATATTGCAGGTACTGGCTTTCCTTTGAGTTTTGATCATGTGTATAACTCGATGAGTGCCATGCTAAAAACAAACCTGCTGCCGCTAGGCCCCGGCTGGAGCCACAGCTATCTAGCCTATATAGACTTGGCGTATGCCAATAACCAAGTTGCTTTATGTTGGCCTGATGGAACCATTGACCTGTACAATAAGAGTGGATCAACCTATTCTCCTGTTTTAAAAAGTGTTTATGATGAGATGACATCACTGACATCTACTACATTTGAAGTAAAACGGAAGAATCAGGTTGTATACACGTTTCAGGTTCCCTCAGGCGCCTCAACCGGCTATCCAGCAGTGCTGAAATCAATCAGGGACCGTAATAATAATACACTGAATTGTACGTATGAAACAGCCGAACCATGGCGATTATTAAGTGTGACTGATCCGAGCGGTCGTTCGCTGCAATTTTCCTATTCTACAAACACAGGCAAAACCAATCTTCTCATTCAGGTCAGCGGCCCATTAAGCCGAAGTGTTTACTTTGATTATGATAGCGATGGTTTGTTGTATAAGTTTACTGATGCTGAGGGCAATGTTACTCAGTACTTTTATGATACAACTCTTGGTTACGACCATATTCTTAAAAAAGTTCTCTTGCCAAGAGGCAATTACATTGATAATACCTATGAAGCACGGAAAATGAAGAGCCAGAAATTCAAGGGGAATGCTTCCAGTTTATCCGCGAGCTATCAGGCCAATAGAACGACCATTACCGATGAGAAAGGACGAAGCACCGCTTATGACTACAATTCCAGCCAATTTGTTGAAAAAATAACGGATTTAAGCGGCCCGAGCGGATATGAACAGTACTGGTACGAAGATGCCAATAATCCATCCAAAGCGACAAGGATGCAGGATCGAAATGGATACATGTATTATTACACCTATGATACAAAGGGCAATGTACTGCAAATGCAAAGCCCTACTGGGACACATGTCTTTACTTATACTACCATGAATGACCCGTTGACATATAAAGACCCATTGAATAAGACGACATATTTCAATTACGACACTCCCGGAAATTTGAGGAGTAAGGTGGATCCGCTTTCCCATTCAACGCAGTGGAATCGTCTGAGCAATGGATTGGTCGAGTCTATCGTCAATCCAATGAGTCATACGACTTCTCTGACGTATGATCCATATGGCAATGTTGCATCGATTCGGGATCCTATGAATAATACGACAACATTTATTTACGACGTGGGAAGCAGGCAAACGCAATCGACCGATGCCAGGCTACAGACATCTTTTTATTCGTATGATAAAAATGATTTAATAAAAACCATAACTGATCCGTCGAATGGCATCACCCAGTATGAATATGATGCCAACGGCAATCAAAGGACGATAACGGATGCAAAAAACCAGCCAACTTATTGGGATTATAATGATCTGGACCAGCTAATCTCCACAACGAACGCAAATGGCAATAAGATCACTTATACCTACAATGAAGATGGGTCCCTTGCAAGCCGCTCATTTCCTGGGGGACCCAGCTGCAGTTATGGCTATGATCAAAGTGGTCGTCTGGGGAGCATCAGCGGCAGCGGATATTCCTGCACATTTACCTATGATGCCAATGGGAACCTGAAGCAGGCTTCCGACGGCAGCGGCAATATCAGTTTTATTTATGATGCCGGAAACCGAATGACCAGCAGCACAGATTTTTATTATAACACGGTAACGTACGGTTATGACGCAGCAGACCACATCACCAGTATAACTTACCCAGGAGGCAAGATTGTACGATACACTTATTATGATGATGGCAGACTAGAGACTGTTCGAGATTGGCATGATAAGGTCACGACCTATATCTATCGTGCCGACGGATTACTGCAAGAGATTCAATATCCCAACAGTACACGCTGTATCTACAGCTACGATAATGCAGACCGATTGACAGGCGTACGAAATGAGACTGGCAGTGGTCAGGTTATCGCCTCTTACACCTATGGTTTGGATGCAGCCGGGAATCATATCAGCGAGACATATCAGGAACCCTACTCAGCGCCTATGCTAACGGCGACCAGTATACAATACGGCTTCGATGCTGCTAATCGGCTACAGAATGCTGGGGAAGACCTGTTCACATTCGAGACCAATGGTAACCTCAGAAGTCAGACTGGCAGTCGCAATGCAAATTATACCTGGGATTGGGACAAGCGCCTCATCCAGATTGCAGGGGATTATTCAGCAGAATATATCTATGATGTTTTTGGCCATCGCCGCGCCGCAACTCGTAGTGGCACTACTGTCCGCTATGTGTTGGATATTAATGGTCCCATGAGCCAGGTGCTGATGGAAAAAGATGCAAGTGGTACAGTCTTGAACTATTATGTTTATGGCTTAGGCTTGATTAGTCGGATTAAGCCTGATGGTACGACTCACTACTATCATTATAATAATGTTGGCAGCACAATTGCCATCACCGATCAAAGTCAGACTATCACGCACAAATATCAGTATGATCCGTTTGGCCGTGTTCTGCAGAGCCAAGAGGCGGATGCCAATCCATTTCGTTTCGTCGGACAATGGGGTGTGATGGATGAAGGCAATGGGCTTCATTTCATGCGGGCAAGATATTATGATGCGGTGCTTGGGAGGTTTTTAACTGAGGATCTCGAGTGGAAATGTAATCTATTCAACTATGCTGAAAACAATCCGTCAAAATATTATGATCCTAATGGTAGTGTTGCCGTATTAGTGTCTGAGATATATTGGACAGCCGGAATGGAAACTGGAACCTATCTTTTGAAAAAAGGCTTTAGAGCTTCAGCAGCATATGCGGACTTTATGTATAATAACCTGAACTCTATCTTTAAATTTGGTAAAAAACCCTTGAAACATGATTTTACACTTACAGACGCAGCTATTGACTTTGGATCGAGTACCTATTCATTATTGGATTTTCGCAAATCCGCTTTAAAAGGAGCTTTTACCTCTTTTGGCTTATGGAATGTGTTTAGAGATTTGTTAAATTTTAAAAGTGCTTCGAACATACTTAATAAATCGTTTACTCCTCTTAGACTTAAAAGACCTTAGATTAACACAGGGACATAAAATGAGCAAAACATCTAGGTTCTCCTTTATTCTGGTCTTCGTATCATTTATCCCAATTTGCCTTAGCCAAAGCTATTCAGTTCAATCATTGTATGATGAATTGGCCCGCATCAAGCGCTCTGAGTACAGTAACGGCACAGTTGTCCAGTATGTTTATGATGCCGTGGGCAACCGCACGGCCCGAATTGTTAGCTCTACCGGACAGTCTGTCATTCTGACCGATGGACGTGTCGCGCCGTCAACTGGCTCCCCGACTACCAGTTTCACTTTCACGGTTCAGTACGTGGATTCGCGTGTTCTTGCGCCGGTCAGCGCCCAAGTCTATATTGATGGCACACCACATACACTGACACTGCAAAGCGGTACAGCTGCTAATGGCATCTATCGGTGGGTGCAAACTGGATTGACTGCCGATGCACATACCTTCTATTTCTCTTTCACTGATGGGTTAGGACAATCAGTACGCTTTCCAACCAGCGGCACTCTTTCTGGGCCCCTGGTCTCAACGAGTGGTCTTTATTCCGTGACCATTGCTTCAGCAAATCCCTATAACGATGCGGCTATTACCATTACTCCAAACGATGCCAATGGTTTGGGTGACGGCAGCACTCCTTTCACACGTATGTTTCAAGGCGGGACTAATATCACACTGACAGCACCTGCTTCTGTCAACGGATTCGCTTTCCAAAAATGGCAACGGGATGGACAGGATATAGGTACAACGCTCAGCATGACTGTTTCAGTGGAAGAGAGTCATACATTTACCGCGGTTTTTGGCAATTATGCTCCGCAGATTAATTTGGCCTGGCAGTATAAGACAGAGATGCCTTATACGAGGGGCGGTGCGGCTACAGTGACATATAATGGGGAAATATATCTAATTGGCGGCAGCTCATTCCTCCGTTTCTCAAAGTACGAACCGATTAATGCTGCATGGACTGAACTGCCGGATATTCCCTCTCCAGGTATAAGTGAAGGCGGCGCTGCTATCTGGGGTTCAAAAATCTATGCGGTGGGGGCAGTGAGCCCACTCATCCTGATTTATAATATTCTGGATAATTCATGGTCCACTGGCGCAGCGATGACAATCGCACGGCGGGGAGCAGCAGTGGCAGCAATAGAAGGGAAAATTTATGTGATCGGCGGCGGGAACAGTAATTCGGAAGCCTATGATACTGTCGAAATGTACGATCCTGAAACCAATTCCTGGACCGCCAAATCATCAATGCCCACCGCAAGATGTCTGGTTGCATATGCTGTTGTGAATGACTTGATTTATGTCATTGGCGGAAGAGATGATCTTGCCTCGGAACAGATGAAAAATACTGTTGAAGTATATAATCCGAAAACAAATACCTGGTCTGCTTGCAGATCGATGCCGACCAGACGATCTTCTGCCACAGCAACTGTTCTGGAGGGAAAAATCTACGTAATGGGTGGATTCAGTGGCTCCACTGAATTGGCTTTGGTAGAGGAATATGATCCGGCCACTGATACATGGCGAAGTATCAGCAGCATGGGGACTGCAAGAGCTCTGGCGATCTCAGGAACCGTGAATAATAGAATTTATGTTCTTGGAGGCTGGAGCAGTATTGATAAGCTTTCAGTTATTGAAGAAGGAACGCCCATTAGCCCTGTTATAAATCTTACTTTAGCGCCGGTTGTAGCGAATTTTGGCAACGTCGTACTTGGACAATCATCGCAATTAGGTATAATCGTAAGAAATGAAAGTAGTTCTACCGGAACATTTTATATTAATGTTGGTGATGTCTCGACACCATTTGAACTTTTCGATACGCCCAGTTCCTGGAAATTAAATCCTGGCGAGCAGTTTACTTTAAATATCAAATTTACACCAAATGCTCTGCAATCGTATACGCAATTTTTATCTTTGCAGCACAATGCAACCAATCAAACAGGTGCCATAAATCTATCTGTACTAGGTACAGGCATAGATCTTCCGGTTGGCACTAATTGGGCTATTGTAGATTCAATTTCGGTTGCAAGTACTCTGTCATTAAAAAAAATAGCAGTATCAGATGGCAAAGCTTATTTGACTACAAGTACGAACAAAGTAGTTGTTGTAGACATAGCCAGTCAGAGTATATTAACTACTCTCAGCTTTGATACCTATTCGAATTCTCAAACAGGGTATATTTTATTTTATGGTGATAAAGGCTATGTCTCGCTTTTCAATGTGTCGCCGGGACAACTAGGTGTTTTTGACAGAAATACACACACTATACTTGATTACATACCCGTCGGATCAACTCCCTATGGTCTCGCATCTTATGATAACAGAATCTATGTAACTAATAATGTACAATGGGCAAATGGGGATCCAGCAACAGTAACAGTTGTTGATGCCAATACAGGTACAGTGACAGCAACCATTCCCGTCGGAATTAATCCAAGGTATATTTCCATTGATCCTTTTACTGGCAAAGCTTTTGTAACCAATGCAACATCCCAGTCAGTGAGTGTGATCAATACATCAACGAATAGTGTCATTACCACATTACCTATGCCTTATCCACCAGATGGCGTTGCTATTCTTGGTGATCGCGCATATATCACTACAGTCTGGGATTATCCTAATGGCACAGTTGAAGTTATTGATATTGCTAATAATACTGTAATAAATAGTATCCCCGTTGAACGAACTACTGGAGGTATCGCTGCTTTGCCAGGACATGTTTTCGTAACCAATTATTTTTCAAATACAGTGAGCGTGATTGACAGCTTAACGAATGCTGTTGTGCAGACATTAGCGGCAGGACAAGAGCCCAATGGCATCACTGCTGATCCCTTGACTAACACCATATATTATGTAAGCAGTGCTGAAAAAAAGATCAAAATCATACGCCAGCGCACTGGTACGGCTGGATCGACGCATTTATCACTATTGCCTTCATGGAATCTGGTTTCTTTCAATATCACCCCGGAAGATGAAGCTATCAGCGGCATTTTATCGGAAACGGAGGATGGTTGGATCAGCTACATTTCCAGTTATGACCAGGGCATTAAAACTTGGGATTACTCAAGACCAGTTTATGCAAATGACCTGACTGCTCTGGATCCTTATCATGGGTATTGGATGAAAAGCAGTCAGAGTACTTCGTTCGATTTATCCATTTCAGGGTATACGGTGCCTGTTGATACACCGATTCCATTATATACAGGATGGAACCTTGTCGGATATCTGCCCATTAGCAGCGATGCACTCGACCATGCTATTGCAAGCTTGGGCAATGCGTGTGTATATGTAATGGGATTTGATAATGGCGTTAAAACATGGGATAGAAACCGGCCGTCGTTTGTAAATGACTTGTACTCCTTAAAGCCGAGCTATGGATATTGGCTCAAACTGACTGAAGATACCTCGCTGATCTATCCCACTAGCGACTATCAATCTTCGTTAGGTCGTAAACAGGCTAGCTCTTTTGAATATTCAGGCGAGTTAAAAGTGAATGTCACTCCATATTGGAGTGACATTTGGGCGGAAAGCTCAAATTTTGAACCGGGGCATACCATTAAGGTGTTAGACAAAGATGGTGTTTTATGCGGATTGGGTATGGTAGCCGATGGTGGCAGCTTCCTGATACATGTTTACGGTGACGATCCTAAAACATCTCTGGACGAAGGGGCTAAAGAGGGTGAACCAGTTGAGGTCTTTTTTGATGATTTCAAGGTTAGTTTGGGCAGCGCTATAAATTTCATCGAAAAAAATTCCACAAAGATTTTAACAACGGATGTAAAACAATCTTCATTGCCTGTGACCTATGAATTGAGCCAAAACTATCCGAATCCATTCAATCCATATACTTTAATCCACTATGCTCTGCCAAAGCCTGGATTTGTACAAATAGTTATCTATAATCTTAAAGGACAACAAGTTAAAACTTTAGTAAATACTAAATCGGAAGCGGGGTACAATACTGTAGTCTGGGATGGGTGTGATGATTCCGGACATAAAGTGCCAAGTGGTGTATATCTGTATAAAATGGTTGCAGAAAAATCCAAAATCATAAACAAGAAAATGTTGCTTCTGCAATAAAAATATTAAGCCTGAAAAGGACAGATCGCGATGATACTCAATAAGCAATATGTTTTATTAACGGTTGTTATAATTGTATTAAGTATACTCTTCCTAATGCCTCCTTTATTTGCTCAGCCGCGCACTTGCGACTTTTATGGAAAAGCTACTTTTGAGGGAGCCTCCATTAGCGGGAGTGATATCATTAAGGCTTTTGATCCTGACGGTGTAAACTGTGGAACTGTTTATCATCTGGCCGATGGATATTATGCAATCCACGTTTCCGGCGATGATTTTAGTACTTCCACTGTCGATGAAGGAGCTATTGACGGTGATGTTATCACTTTTACAATAAATGATAAAGAAGCCACAGTCTCTGATGGGAATGCAATGTGGGTGAATAGTGGCTCCATTTTTTGTTGTTTGAATGTCCCACTATCCAATTATTCATTAGCGGTTGAGATTTCTTCAGGTGAGGGTTCAGTTTTATTGGATCCATCTGGCGGGACTTATGCCTCAGGTGCTGTAGTGACATTAACCCCGGTACCGAATACAGGATTCATTTTCAGTTCCTGGTCGGGAACAAACTCTGGCGACATCGTCAATACCGGTGGTGTCTACACCATCGAGATGAACGGCAACAAGACGGTGCAGGCCAACTTCACCCAGATCACCTACACCCTGACCGCCACCAGCGGCGGAAATGGCACGGTCTCATTGAGTCCAGCTGGCGGCACCTACACCTCAGGGACGACGGTGACCCTGACCCCCGCCCCTGCCAGCGGCTATCAATTCAGCACCTGGAGCGGGGCCAATGCCGGAGACATCGTCAATACCGGCGGCATCTACACCATCATGATGAACGGCAACAAGACGGTGACAGCCATTTTTAATTCTGCTATTCTCATTGTAGATCCTTCAAGTCGGTCAGTTGACTCTGCAGCAGGGAACACCACTTTCAACATCACCAGTAATATCAACTGGACGGCGTCTGATGATGTTGACTGGCTTACAGTCAGCCCTACAAGCGGAAGTGGTATTAGCACCAGTACTCTCTGCGTTGGCGGGCATTTTTCAAGTAATATATGCAAATGGGATGGTTACATTTGGTCAGTATTGGGGGATGGTTTGGATAACAATGTATTTTCATTAGCTGTTGGAGACAATGGCATACTATATGCGGGGGGGGCCTTCACTGTAGTTGATGGAGTCACAGTTAACAATGTTGCCAAATGGGATGGTCTCTCCTGGACCGCTCTGGGGAGTGGTATGAGTGACGCTGTTGCGGCTTTAGCAGTGGCGAGCGATGGTGTGATTTATGCGGGTGGGGATTTCAATACTGCTGGGGGAATTGAGGCAAATTATATTGCCAAATGGGATGGTTCAGCATGGTCGTTTCTGGGAAGTGGTATGAGTCTTGGTGTGCGTGCTCTGGAAATTGCGGCCGATGGCGCACTCTATGCAGGTGGGTATTTTAGCACTGCAGGCGGCCTTCTCGCAAACGGAGTTGCTAAATGGGATGGTTCCAAATGGTCAGCCTTAGGGAGTGGGATAAATGGTGATGTCTATGCTTTAGCCATCGCCACCGACGGCACGCTTTATGCTGGTGGCAATTTTACCACAGCAGGTGGAAATTCCGCGAACAGAATTGCCAAATGGAATGGTTCCTCTTGGTCAGCTCTTGGGAGTGGGATGGATAACACAGTCAATGCCTTAGCCATTGCTACCGACGGCACGCTTTATGCTGGTGGCAATTTTACCACAGCAGGTGGAAACTCCGCGAACAGAATTGCTAAATGGGATGGTTCCTCTTGGTCAGCACTTGGAAGTGGGGTGGAAACTTACACCACCGTTACAACTTTAGCCGTTGCAAGTGATGGCGCTCTTTATGCTGGTGGTAATTTTTCTACAATAGGCGGGATTTTAGCAAATCACATTGCCAAGTGGGATGGTTCCACATGGTCAGCATTAGGGAGTGGGATGAATGGTAATGTCAATGCTTTAGTCATGTCGGACAAGAGTACGCTAACTGCCAATTACTCTTCCAATAGCAGTACTACATCCAGAACGGCCACGATCACAATAAACGGGGCAGGATTGACCAAAATAGTAACGGTTGTGCAATCCGGAACTCATAGCACACAAAATATTTCATTGCCCTCGGGCTGGAGCATGATCTCTAGCTATGTGTTACCAGCCGAACCAGCACTTCAAAATCTACTTGAAGATGTTTCAAGCAATTTAGTGATAATGAAAAATGGCAAAGGCCAAGTCTATTGGCCAGCGTATGGTATAGACCAGATTGGCAGCTGGAATCTAGCGGATGGATATCAATTATACCTTACGGGGCCTAATACATTGCTTGTTGCTGGCAATAGTACAATCCCAGAATTAACACCCCTTAGCTTGTCGAGTGGTTGGAATTTGAGCTCCTATTTACGGAATAACCCTATGGCTCCTGAAACAGCGCTGGCAAGCATTTCTCCCCATCTATTAATCGCCAAGAATGGTGTGGGGCAAATCTACTGGCCAGCATACAATATTAACACTATCGGAGAAATGCAGCCAGGTCAGGGATACCAGATTTATGTCACTGCAGCATCTACATTGACTTATCCGGCCAATGGTGTGATCCCGAAAGAACAAGCGTTATCAATTCAACAAGCAACTGCGCCAACTCATTATTCTCCTATTAAAACAAATACAGGAAAGAATGCCATTTTATTGGTATCTACAGCGGGCTTTCCGAACGGTGCAGAGATCGGAGCCTGGACAGCTCAGCATCTCCTGGTTGGTTGCGGCGTAATTTCCCATGGCAAAGCTTGTCTGGTTATTTGGGGGGATGATACAATGACGCAAGAAATTGATGGTGCATTGGAAAGTGAACCTCTTACACTTACCTGCTGGTTGCCAGGCATAAATACTGAATCTCAAATCCACTATACAAATCTGAAAGATGGGTTGGCTCAGAACCTGATATCATCAGCCTTAGAATACCAAACTAACGCTGTTTGGTTAGCCGAGACAGATGCCTCAACACATTTAAGCCCTGAGTCAATTTTACCAATTGAATTTGGATTGACACAAAACTATCCTAATCCATTTAATCCGACCACAAAGTTTAACTATCAATTGCCGCGAGATGCGCAAGTAGAACTCATCGTCTACAATATCTCTGGCGCTAAAATTCGGACATTAGTAAGCGGCACCAAACCAGCTGGGTATCACGAGGTCCCCTGGAATGGGCGAGATGAAAGTGAAAGGCTGGTCCCTTCGGGGGTCTATTGGGTGAGGATGGAAGCTGGTGATTATCAAAAGACGGTGAAGATGTCATTGATCAAATAAGTTGCAAGATTATTTGTATCAATATGCTGACATCGGGTCTGCTAACAGCACTCGTTTGCTCGCGTAAGCGATTGTAATCTTATGAGTTCTGCGCGATAAATTTGTGGCGATTTCGTCCCTTGACAGCATTTGAATGAATACTTATATTCCGGATGTGGCTAAGGCCACAGCTTTCTAAAACCGCACCTTTCCGGAAAAGGTGCGACAACGCGCCCGATCAATCCCCCTTCGATCGGGCGTTTTTTTACACTTCCGCGAAAAGCCTTGTTTTTGTGTATATTTTTATTACATTAATATGCAATTTCAAAGATCTCTTTCAAGGCGGACTTTTCTTTCAGACAAACACTGGGATCCGAGGATGACTGACCTCGAACATGCTGTTAAATTATGTAAAAACCGCAAATTTGCTGAAGCATTGCCTCTTCTAGAAAACCTCATAGGGAATGATCCCCGGAACGAAAATATCCTGTATAACCTGGGAATGTGCTATTCCGAATTGGGCAAACTGGATGAGTCTATCAAGACGCTCCAGTATTGCGTGAAAATCCAGCCTGCTTTCCCCAATGCCTACGTTGCCCTTGGTTATGCTCTTGGGGAAAAAGGGGTTCTCCAAGCCGCCATAGATAACCTGCAGATTGCCCTTTCAATTGACCCTGAGAACAAGTATGCCTACCGAAATCTCGGTGGGACTTTTATGAAACTGGACGAGCAGGAAAAGGCAATCGAATGTTTTGAAAAGGGCCATTCTATTGATTCTGAAGATCCCAGCCTCACCTGGAATCTTGCTTTCGCCTATAAATCAGTCGGAAGGTTTGATGACGCAGAGCCGTTGCTGAGCAAGCTTGTTGAAGGAGGATCCAGACCCTATTCGGAATTTGCCCGGGGGCTGAAAAGAGAGATCGCGCATATTCTTTTCAAATCAAAAGGCCTCCGCATGGATGCAGTTTTCTACTGCCTTGCGGCTCTCAAGCTTTTTGATTCCAAGAAAAAGCAAGATGTAAGAGACATCACTTTCGAAATCGCACTGCTGGGCACTAATGGCTTTGACACTGCCAGTCCCGATCATAAATACGTACTGAAATCCCTGCCAGGTGAATTTACCGGGCTTCAACTGTTATGCTATATGTTCGTGGGCTTTAAATTCATCGATAAGACGCAGGACATCGGCTTCGACTTGAGCGATGAGTACGCCATGGCCCTGGATATGTGGGAGTTGGAGAAGACCAATGGGTTTAAACCTTAGCGACTCGGTCAAGGAAATATTCCGGCAAGTAACGGATCTGACCGACAAAGGCTTTGAATTTATCGAAAAACGGGACCTACCCACCCATGGGACAGTCAAAGTAGCGCGGGAGTCAATGCCGAAGCACCTGGTGTTCTACAAGAACGCTTCGGATGACGTTTTGAATCACATCTTTGCCCACGAGAGCGGTCACATCCTCAGGATGTTCAGCGTAGACAAGTCGAATAGAGTCATTCCGTTCACAAACGACAGCTATAAAAAAATCGCCCTGGAGCAGATGGAATCAGACATTACTTCCCTGTCCAGGCGAATGCAGTTCGAGCATCTGGTGCGGATTTTGGATATCTGGTATACCGGTCTGGTGCGCCAGGTAACCAACATGGCGCCGGATATTATGATAGAAAAGTGGATATATGAGGGTTTCCCCGAACTGAGGCCTATGCAACTAGCCTCCATAAAAAGGCAGCATTCGGAAGCGGTGGTCGGCTTGTCAAAGAGGATGAAAGACATTACGCCGCTCAAGATCTATGACTCCGCGAACATAATGAACTTTGTTTTTTTCGCCATGCTCAGCGAAGTGATCAACTCCAATTTCAAAGGGGCCTTTCTTTCCACTCCGTATCCGGGGCGTTCAGCGGCATTGCTTGAAATCACCAAAACAGAATACGAAAATTCCTATATTGGCGATGTTGAAATGATAAACCGCTGGGCCAGCTTCTTAGGCATTGACGGATGGTTCGGGTGGCGGGATTTTGAGGATGTGCCTGAATCCTACCTCAGAAGCCACTAGTGTTGAATGATCTGTTCAAGAAATACAGAAAATGGGGCATTGCTGAAAAGAAGAGGGATGCTGGGATGAGACTTTACTCTGGGTTGTCGGGCGATTTCTTCAGGGATGTAAAACAGAGTCATATCGAAAACAAACTGGCAGAAGCCTTTTTTATGAATTTGGGGTATAAGCCATCGGTTCAGGAGAGGAATTCCTGGAATAACTCTCTAAATGCAATTTCGCTCATCATGAAGGAAACAGCTCTTCATGACCACGGCGTTGTTCTTGAATATCAGCTCCCTTTGACCTCAAGCAGATTGGACTGCCTTTTACTGGGCAAGAATCGGAATAGCCAAAATACGGGTGTAATAATTGAACTGAAGCAGTGGAGCGAAGCAGAGCAATCGGATTGTGAAAACGAGGTAGTAACCTGGGTTGGCGGTGCTCATCGTGAGGTTCTTCATCCATCGTTTCAGGTCGGAAGATATTTGGATTTTCTTGTCGATACCCATACGGCTTTCGACGGCTCCAGCAGTTCCATATCTCCTCATTCCTGCGCTTACCTTCATAATTACTCATTTGTCGAAAACGATCCCCTCCTCGATCCAAAATTCAACTCGATTGTTGCAGATCATCCGCTCTTCAGCAAAGATATGACAATCCAATTTTGCGATTATCTTGAAGAACACCTTGCGAATGGTAATGGGGGAGAGGTGCTGCAGAAGTTTGAATCTGGTAAATACTATGCTTCTAAAAAGCTGCTTGATCATGTGGGAAACCTTGTCAAAGGCATGTCTGGGTTCATTCTACTTGATGAGCAGCAGGTTGTTTATGACAAGGTTTTATCCTGTGCACGAAGAGCATTATCTGACGGGAAAAAGCAAGTCCTGATTATTAATGGCGGACCTGGAACCGGAAAATCTGTAATTGCCCTAAACCTTTTTGCTGATCTTTCACTTTCAGGATTCAACACCCATTATGCAACAGGTTCCAAGGCGTTCACAGAAACGATGAGAAAAATCATTGGCACGAAAGGGGCCAAACAATTCAAGTATTTTAACAGCTATATGCACGAAAAGGAAAACCTAATCGATGTTCTTATCGCCGATGAATCTCATCGAATCAGGATCACAAGTAATCGTTGGAATTCCCCCGCAAGCTTAAAATCCGATAAACCACAAATTGATGAATTAATTGATGTTTCAAAAGTCTCGGTTTTTTTGATTGATGATAAGCAAGTCGTGCGCCCTTTTGAAATTGGCTCCTCCGATTATATCAAGCAATCCGCTGCAAAAAAAGGGTGCATTTTGAATGAATACGAGCTTTCAATCCAATTCAGGTGTAGCGGATCCGAATCATTCATAAATTGGGTTAACAATACCTTGGGGATTGTTCGGACGCCTAATGCTTTATGGGACAATCCCGACAATTTTGAATTCAAGATTTTTAATTCGCCCCAATCATTGGATAATGCTATTCGGCAAAAGGCAGCGGAAGGCTTTTCTTCGAGAATGACAGCTGGATATTGCTGGCCTTGGTCTGAGCCATTGTCGGACGGGCAATTAGTAGATGATGTAGTTATCGGGGATTATAAACGCCCATGGAATGCAAAAGCAAACGTGGGAAAACTGGCCCCGGGAATTCCAGTATCTGACTTGTGGGCTTACGATCCAAATGGAATCAATCAGGTCGGGTGCATTTACACGGCTCAGGGATTTGAATTTGATTATGTCGGTGTAATTTTCGGATTGGACTTACGCTTTGATTTTAGCACTGGCGGTTGGGTTGCCAATACTACCAAATCATATGACTCAGTGGTCAAGAAAAGCAAAGACAAATTCATCGATCTTGTTAAAAATACCTATCGTGTCCTGCTTACCAGGGGCATGAAGGGCTGCTATGTTTATTTCATGGATGAAGATACAAAAAAGTTTTTTCAAAGCAGAATAGGTTAAATCATAATAGGGTTAAGGTGAAAGCATTCGAAATTGATAGTATAAAAGCATAAGACCGAAAATGGGATTACGACTATGCTTTGTAAACAAATCTTGGGCGCCCTTAAGTCTACTGAAGTAATAATATCGGTTATCATTTTATTCGTTGCCCTAATTTTAATAAATGGCTTAACCCTAATTTTGCCCGCCGACAACAAATATTACTCAGATAGCTCCTTTTTAGATAATATGTTGGCAAATGCCAATACGATGATATTTGATATTGCTGTAATACTGGTTTTTAACACATTTCTCCTGAAAATTATGGAGAGACGGAGGAAGATACAAGAGTATTTTGATGAAATTGATGACTTCAGGGGATGGCATTCAGAAGAGGCCTCCCATCGAGTAAGAGGCATTATTTTTCGGCTTAATAAACTTGGTGTAACAAACATCAACTTATCTGATTGTTGTCTTAGGGAGGTTAATCTCCGGGGGGCCAATCTCAGTGGTGCCCGATGTAGCCAAGCCGATCTCAGCAAAACCGATCTTACCGGGGCCAATCTCAACAAAACCTCTCTCATAACATCCGATCTCAGTGGGGCCTGTCTAACACTAGGCAATCTCAGCCGGGCTGATCTAACTTGGGCCAAGCTCTGCAACGCTTATCTCTTCCGGGTCGATCTCAGCGGAGCCTGTTTCAGGAAGGCCAATCTTTGCAGGGCTAATCTCAGTTGGGTCAATTTCAGCGAAGCCGACTTCAGTGAGGCCGATTTTAGCGGGTCTAAAATATTTGAGGTGACAGGCATTTCGGAAGCCAAAGGACTGGATATCGCTGTTTTTACTGATTCCACCATGGATGACAAAATCCGTGAATATTTATCTAAGATCAATCCGACGGTTAAGCCGCTAGAAAAACTAAAGAAAGACAATAACGAAAACGATAAATCCGCTTGACTTTATGTAGATAATTGCTACATTATCGCATAGTGCGCAGGGGTTGATCATACAATACTGAAAACCTGGGAGGGGCTATGGCGGGAAATTAAGGCTCGGTCATGTTAAAAGGCTGGGCCTTTATTTTAAGTGGACCGTTTGCTATTAATGATGTTGTCTGTCCAGACAAGCATTTAGGGGATTATCGTGGACCTGGATACTCAAATACGACTAGCAGCGTTTCAGTGGCTTGAGACTCAATCTCCTTTATATGAAGATGTCTTTCCTAGATCAATCTTGGCTACTGGTTTTAACTTCGAGAAAATGCAAATTCCTCTAGTCTCCCCACAAGGTATTTTCCGGCCACGCCAATTAGCGTATCCTATTTCGATTACCTCTGCTCCTCTTGGCCCTTACGATGATTCTTTGGATGAAAGTGGCTATTTGATTTACAAATATAGAGGAACTGATCCACTTCATCGTGATAACGTAGGCTTACGTGAATCATTATTCCATCGTATTCCGCTAATCTATTTCCACGGAATTATCCCTGGCAAATATCTGGCTATTTGGCCTGTTTTCATCATTCATGATAATCCAGCTACTTTTTCATTCAAAGTTGCGGTGGACGATAAAAATGCTTTGGATCAACTCAGAGAATCATCAATTATTGAACATTCAGATGATTCCAGCGATGATAAACGCCGCTATATAACAGCCTTAGTAAAAACCAGACTGCATCAAAAAACCTTCCGTGAGAAAGTTTTGTATGCATATCGAAATCAGTGTGCCTTCTGCCGATTGAAGCATCAAGAATTGTTGGATGCCGCACATATCTTGCCGGATGGAGATCCCGAAGGACTTCCTACAGTCAATAATGGAATTTCGCTGTGCAAAATTCATCATGCTGCTTTTGATAAATTGTTTATCGGTATACGGCCAGACTATGTCATCGAAGTCAGAGATGATATCTTAATAGAATCAGATGGACCTATGCTGCTACACGGATTGCAGGAACTGCATGGGCGTTCAATAATTCGACCCGCTTTAACCCGAGTTCGACAGTTGTAGGGTAAAAAAGAAAGGGATTAAACCCTATTATACAATAATATAGACGGTCTTTTGCAGATGCAGTCGTGTTACTACAAATCCAGCTCTACTGTATGTCTACGATAGCCGCTGGTTCTTTGATGCCCAGTTGTTTGAGGATATTTTTCTGTTGGAGCGTCAGCTCTGTCAATTGCGAAACGGTCTTGTGATCGATGAGAAATTGCCCCAGTTGCAGGCGGCTCATCTCCTGCCGGATAGAGGGCCAGTTGGATCCGGTTTTATACTCGGCTATCCGGGCCAGCACCAGCGCCAGGAAGCAAAGAAAGATATGGCAGCGGATGCGCTCGTCCTTGCTGTGATAGTTGGGCCGCAATTCCAGGGTCGTCTTCAGGGTCCGAAATGCCTGCTCCACATCATTGAGTTGTTTGTAGCCCATGACGATATCGGACAGTGACAAAGTATCGTCACTGGTTTCGATCAGGAATTTGCCATCATAACGGCTCTCCTCGGCCACCTTGCCTTTGTCAAGTTTGAGCCGGCCATCTTGCAGTTCTTTAACATATTTGCCATAGACCGCGTGTGATTTGAGCGCACAGGTGGCTTTGGTATGAGCCTGCCCTTTTCGGCTATTGATCTCTTCCAGCTTTTTCTCGATGGCCGCAACGATTTGCTGGCGAACAAGCAGCTGTTTCTTCTCTTCCTCGCTGTTGCGGACCAGCACCAGGCGTTTGCGTTTCTCGCCATTGCCGCCCAGTGTGACTTCGCGGGCGGAGAGATTCTCTTTGATTTCGGTATAGGGTCCCTTATGGGACAGGGCCGCTTCGGCAGCCGGCTCGCTGCTTTTCAGCTTGCGGCCGACGATATAGTGCCCGCCGGCTCTCTGCAAATACTGCAGATTATCCTCGGAGGTCATGCCGGCATCGTGGACAAAGATGCAGCGGCCCAGTTGCCAGCCCACCAGATCGTTTTTAACACGCTCGATGGTGTTCATGTCAGCCGTATTGCCGGGGAAGACCCAGTGCTTGACCGGGATGCCGTCGCGATTGACTGCCAGACCGATCACCACCTGCGGCAGATCAGCGCGTTTGTCTTTGGAATAGCCGCGCTTTTTCAGATCGCTCAGCTCTTCGGTCTCAAAGTAGGTCGAGGTCGTATCAAAGAACAGAAGATCGACTTCCAGATTCAGCAGGGTCGAAACCGACCAGAAGATCTCTTTTTCGAGTTTTTCCTGGTGCTCCAGAAGGTAATCCATGGCCCGGTAGAGCACCTGAACATCGACCTCTTCAAGGCCCGGGATGTGGACATCGCGCGCTACCCACTCGGTCACCGCCAGCTTGCTGGAAGGGGCTAAACAGCGGTTGGCCACCATGGCAAAGATGGCTTTACTGACCGGCGCCTGATATTTGCTCTGTTGGAGATCTTTTGTCAGGATCTTCTCAAGCTGCAGCTGTTGCCAGAGAGCAGCCAGCAGATAGATGCCGCCATAGCTGCGGCAGGATTTGAATTTCAGGTTGTCAGCGCCCAGCTCGAGTGCTGCTTTGGCCTCCAGAGCGTCTTCGGGTGAGAGGAAGCGGGAGATGCTCCGGGTCAGGCGCTTAAGCTGGTCGACGTCCAGCTCATCAATGCGGCCAAAGTTATAGATGATTTTGGCCATGGCGCATCCTTTTTGCGGATGGCGCTCATTATGGGCCAACTGGACGTAGGTGACGGTGGAGCCGTCTTTGTTTTTGCGGGTGATTTTTCTTATATACATGCCTACAATATAAGCATATTATGCTATATTGTCAAGCATTAAATGCAATATCGTGTGCCTACGCTATTTCGCGATTTTCGCGAGTCGTTTTTCTATTTTTATTCAAGTTATCTGCACCCAACAAGCCGATTTTTGCCTACAACTGTCGAACTTCGGTTTAACAAGAGATTGGCCAGATACCAATTTTCTGGACAGACGTTACCGTCAATTTAAGCAAACAGGTTGAAAAACCTAACTTCTTTAGAGAAGGTGACGAGATGAGAAGAATAGCTGCCCTCTTGTTTGTGTTTGTTTCGTTCAGCCCTTTATTTTCCTATGAAGAGCCGATCTTTTATGTCAATAATGCCAACGCCGGAGACAATTACACGGTCAAAGATTTCTATGTATATAATTATTCGGACACCCGATTCATTGTTTACGCCAGGCTCCATTATTCGGGGCAGATGTGGCGTGACTTTGTCAAGATGACAGTGTCTTTTTTCAAAGATGGCGCAATGGTTGGCTCGGATTATAACTATGTTGATTATTCAACCTATGGATCTTATGGAATGTGGCCTGGATCAGAGACGCTGATAGAGTATTTCATTGATAAGGTCGATTTTGACAGTGTTTTCTTCCTGGTATCGTATAGTTCTAGTACTGGAAAAGCGAAGTTCAATAAAAACGCAATTGCTGTTCTAAGCACAGCTATCGAACCTCCGACTTATGGCAAGTATAGCACTGTTACTGGACTAACAAAAAACATGTCAGGAGTTCCGATAAAATATCCAAAGGTTTTTATATGTGTTTATCGTGCAGAAAAAATGATTCTTTTCGAATATGATTATACGGACGCCCCAGACAATACTCTTGAACCGCTTCAACTGGCGGCATTTGAAGTCTATATCGCACTTCCGGCGCAGTATGATTCCATTAAATATCTTCCGAATTATAATGTATCCTCAACCGGGGATATAGTCATTTCTGAAATCGATGCGGCAGCCGCAAAGTCATCGCCAACTTCATTCTATCTCAGCTCAAACTACCCCAATCCGTTCAATGCCTCGACATCAATCCGGTTTTTAATAGATCGGTCCCAAAAAGTAAAAATGGAACTTTTTGACACTACGGGCAAATCAGTGATGACTGTCCTTGAAGAAGACTTTGCACCTGGTGAGTACATAGCGCGGATAGAGGCCAACACTCTAGCTAGCGGATGTTATCTATGCATTCTTAGGGGGGACAGCCAGGTGACAACAAGAAAAATAATGCTTGTAAAATAGTAATAGGTTCGCATTACTGTAAAACAGGCACAACGAACCGAGCTCTCGGATTGATACCCAGCCTGCTAGGGCTACAAATCAGTGTCAGCGTCATGATTCTGAATAATGGATAGATAATATGACCAAAAAGGCATACTATTCAGTCGTCCCTGAAAAATATTTTAACAGATTATAAATATTAACTTTGAAAATTCAAATTGGCTTCCTAAATTGCCAGAAATCGAGAAAAGGACCTCAATATCCGGTGATTTATGAAGCCCAAAAAACA
>Ga0302250_1000384_pt1 | contig 44939 bp, 37 predicted proteins | sample AAG_RA_Asp_MG_FD_193536 | JGI IMG/M metagenome (GOLD analysis project Ga0302250, IMG submission 193536) | Enriched activated sludge microbial communities from anaerobic digester in WTTP, New Holstein, Wisconsin, United States - AAG_RA_Asp | ecosystem: Engineered > Bioreactor > Anaerobic >...
GCCGGAGCCATGATTTGAGAGTCGTTTCCTTTGTTTATTTTCTGATTTTAACCGGTTATCAAGGGAGTCGTTTTGACGATAGAGCAGGCATTTGGGCATGTGATACGAAAACTGAGGAAAGAAAGGAAATTTTCCCAGGAAAAGCTTGCCTTTGCCAGCATGCTGGACAGGACTTTTATTTCATCTCTGGAGTGCGGCCGCAAGCAGCCGACCCTGATCACCATCTTCCAACTTGCCGATGCACTGAATTTGCCAGCCTCAAGCATTATTTCTGAAGTCGAGTTGCTGTTGAAGTATACGAATATGTCGGTGCGCCAGAGTCTTAAGTCTTCAGTTGAACAATATCCAGTATGGGGTTGTATCGTGGACAAAAAAACTATCGATATGTGTCGCAAGTTCGGCGGTAAAGAGACGATTCTGCTGGTTGATGACGAGACCCTGCTACTGCAGATGTTTGAAGAGTTTCTAGTGGAGTTCGGCTACAAGGTCTACAAGGCCGTTGACGGCAGGCATGCTGTTGAAGTGTTCAGCAATAAATGCCATGACATCAGCCTGGTGATCATGGACGTGATCATGCCCAACCTTGACGGGGTCAAGGCGTACAAGGAAATGACAAAAATTAAGCCAGATGTGAATGTGCTGTTCATGAGCGCCTATTCGGCCAACTGCTTTGATGGTTTTGACGCCAGCTACAATTTCGTGAGAAAGCCGGTCACCCCCTATGAACTGATCGGTAAGGTCAGAAGCTGTATCGATGGTGTTTGTGCGGAGGTAACCAACTAGCTTTTTGCAAAGCAGATACGATGGATTTAAAAAGCATCCTGGCCTTGGCCTGGGTGCTTTTTGTTTTTGCGGCACAGTATGCTATCAGATGCCCTTGTTTGGCAGAGAAGCTGTAGGCAGAAAAGTTGTAGCTGCTTTCTGCAACCGCAATATTTAGGGGTATAATATTTTAATTTCACAGACAACAATCTGCAGTTAACAGGCAAGCGCATGACCGAGACTTTTTTAAAGCGTAAATCTGACATAAGAGTTTCACAGTTACTGCTGGCGCTGGCCTGCATGCTTCTGCTGCTGCCAAGCGCCTTTGCCGGAACGCTGGACAATAAGCATATCCTGCTGCTCCACTCCTACCATCAGACCTATGTCTTTACCGACCAGGAAATGCAGGGGATCATGCGGGTTCTGCGGGAAAACAGTCCCAGAGTCATGCCCTATGTGGAATATATGGACTGGAAGAGATTTCCCAATGAAAGCAGGCTTGCGGCCTTCAGCGAACAGTTCCGCGCAAAGTACGCCGGTATCAGGTTTGATATGGTGATTGCCACCGACAACAAGGCGCTGGAGTTCGTTGTTAAGTACCGGAGCCGGTTTTTTCCGCATGCGGTGGTCTCTTTCAGTGGCATCAATGGATTCAGGCCGGACATGCTTGGTGGCCAGAAGCGTGTCAGCGGTGTGGCAGAGGATGTGGATCCTGCCGGTACCATTGCCCTGATTATGGGAATCCTGCCGGAGACACGGGAAATAGTTGTGCTGATTGATGATACTGAAAGCAGCAATGAGGTGCTGGCTGCAATCAAACAGGGAATTGCACAGCACAAACAGCTGCAACTGCGTGTACTGCAAAGCCCGGAGCAGTTGGAGCTTATCTCGGCGGTTTCTGTACTCAAGCCGGGCAGCGTGCTTTTGCAGGGAAATTTCTCCCGCGACAGAACCGGCCGCACCTATGAATTTGAAGAGGTCTTGGCCACAATATTGCCGCACTGCCAGGTGCCGATTTTCAGCCTGTGGGATTTTCTGTCCGGCAAGGGGATCATGGGAGGCAGCCTGCTGCACGGAGAGCAGCAGGGGGAACATGCCGCCCGCATAGCCCTGCGGCTTATGGCCGGCGAAGATGTGCCAGTCATGGACAAGACCACTCCTCTGTTGATGCTGGATTATCGGCAGCTGCAACGCTTCAGGCTGGACAATCGCCCGATTCCTGCCGGCGTCACCGTAATCAACCGTCCAGAATTATATTTCCAGAGACATTTCAAATACATCATGGCTGGCGCGGCAATAATGCTGCTGCAGCTTTCCGCAATAATAGCGTTAGTGGTCGTAAACCGGAAAAAGCGTCAGGCCGAGAACCTCCTGCGTGACAACGAGGAGAGGTATCGCACGATTTTCGATATGGCCGATAACGCCATATTTATTCATGACATGCATAGCGGCACTATTCTGGATATCAATGAAAGAGCCGGCGAGATGTATGGATACAGCCTGGAAGAAATCAAAAAAGCTGATGTTGGGCTGATCAGTGCCGGTTACCCACCATACAGTGCCAGTGATGCGCTAAAATGGATTGAACGGGCTGCACAGGAGGGGCCGCAGCATTTCGAATGGCTGTGCAGACGAAAAAACAACAACCTGTTCTGGGTTGATGTGAAGATGCGCCGTGTCAGCATAGCCGGTCAAGATCGTATGCTTGTCAATGTCACAGATATTTCTGCTCAAAAACAGCAGCAGGATGCCCTGCGCGATTCGGAAAGACGGTTGCTGCAGATCATCGATTTTCTGCCGGATGCTACACTGGTCATAGACCGACAGGGCCGGGTGATCGCCTGGAACAGGGCCATTGAGGAAATGACAGGTGTAGAGTCTGAAAACATGATCGGCAAAGGCGCTTATGAGTACAGTATCCCCTTTTATGGGGAAAGAAGGCCTATTTTGATTGATCTGGTATTTATGCCCGACAATGAAATCAAAAGCAGATATTCATATGTTAAGAAGGTGGACGATTGCCTGTACGCTGAGGCAGACGTACCTGTAAAAGGAGGGCGTCATGTGCTGTGGGGCATAGCCAGACCTCTGTACGACAGCATAGGCAATATGGTCGGGGCTATCGAATCCATACGTGACATCACTGAACAAAAGCAGGCCAGGGAAAATATCATCACAGCTAACAAACAACTGGAGGATATTATCGAGTTTCTGCCTGATGCTACGCTGATTGTGAACAATCAGCGCAAGATCATTGCCTGGAACCATGCTATGGAGGACATTACCGGTGTGCCTAAAACAGAGGTGCTCGGTAATGAGCATTCCGTTGTTTCTATCCCGATTTACGGCTATCGCAGACAATATATCATTGATTATATCCTTGACCGCAACGAGGAACTGCTGAGCAGTTATTCCTATTTTCAGCACAAAGGCAACACCTATTACGCTGAAGCCTTTGCCCCGGCGCTTTATGGCGGCAAGGGGGCCTATATCTGGTTAGCAGCTTCACCCATGTTCGACGATCAGGGCAATATGATTGCCATCATAGAGTCGATTCGCGATATTACCGACCGTCGGCAGGCAGAAGATGCGTTGAGGCGCAGCGAAGCCAACTATCGCATGGTGATCGAGAATATTCAGGACGTGTTTTACCGCAGTGATGTTGAAGGCAGGCTGGTTATGGTCAGCCCCAGCGTACTACCGCTGTTAGGGTATACATCAATCGATGATTGTCTCGGCAAATCGATCTCGGATACCTTCTATTATTATCCTGAAAAGCGCCACGAGTTCTGCGAAATGGTAAAGCAGCATGGCAAGGTGACAAACTATGAACTGGAGCTGAAAAGGAGTGACGGCACTCCGGTGGTGGTTGAAACCAGCAGCAATGCCTATTTTGATGATAACGGCAATTTTGCCGGGATTGAAGGGATATTCAGGGACATCAGCGAGCGCAAAAAAGCTGAGCAGGAACGCAAAAAACTGGAAGAACAGCTGATCCAGGCACAGAAAATTGAAGCCATCGGCACGCTGGCTGGCGGCATCGCCCATGATTTCAACAACATACTCAGTGGTATCATGGGGTACACCGAGTTGTCGCTGGACATGGCCAAGGGACAGCCCAAGCTTCACCAAAACATGGAACAGGTCATGGCGGCAGCCAACAGGGCCAGGGATCTTGTCAGACAGATACTGACCTTCTGTCGCAAGGCGCAGCAAGAGACAAGGCCGACTGCGCTTGGGCCGGTAATAGATGAGGTTGTCAGATTTATGCGCGCCTCGCTGCCGACCACTATTGAGATTAAAGTGCAGAACCAGGCTGTGTCGGATATCATCATGGCAGACCCGAGCCAGTTGCATCAGGTGTTGGTGAATCTCTGCACTAATGCCGGCCATGCCATGAAGGAACATGGCGGGGTTCTTGAAATCGGCCTTAAAGAGGTCTGTCTTGACAAACATGGCCTGCTGCTGGATTCAAATATTACAGCCGGGCGCTGCCTGGAACTGAGCGTCAGGGATTCCGGCAAGGGCATTGAACCGGAAAACCTGACCAGAATCTTTGACCCATATTTTACAACTAAAGGTCCGGGAGAAGGCACAGGGCTGGGGCTGGCCGTGGTACATGGCATTATAAAAAGCCATGGTGGTGATATCAGGGTATACAGCGAGTTGGGTAAAGGCACTGTTTTCAGGATGTACCTGCCTCTGCTTGAGCAGAAGGCCGAATCTGAAGAGACGGACTCTCAAGAAATACCCTCAGGCAGCGGACAGCTTGTTCTGTTGGTGGATGATGAAGAAATGCTGGCAGAGATGGACAGGGTCATGCTGGAAGCGCTTGGATACAGTGTGATAACAGAAACAGACCCGCTGAGGGCGCTTGAAACCTTTAAGAACAATGCGGATAGAATCGAATTGGTGATAACCGACAAGACTATGCCGCATATGGGAGGGTTTGAACTTGTCCGGCAGATTCGGCAGGTTCGTTCAGACATGCCGGTGATTTTGTATTCGGGATTCCAGGAAATAGAGGATATTGAGAAAAGCCGGGCTTTAGGCATCAATCAGTTGCTGCCGAAGCCTTTCAATATGGTGGATTTGGCCAATGCTGTTCATGGTGCGCTGAGAAAACCGTCTCAATAATCACATGGGATAGCTTGAACTGTCAGGTTTTTGCGATATCGCGGATCTTACCGGTCTCAAAGCTGGCAGAAACACCTTTGCTCTTTAGCCTGCTATCAAGAGGCTGAAATATTTTTATGAAATATCGAACTATGATGCCCAGAGATAATGAAGCGGCAATAGTGCCTTCCCGCACCCCATTCAGCCTGTAGAACAGATAAAACGAAATAATGGTTCCGATTACCACAAGTGAAAAGTCGAAAACGACTTTGACCCGACCGAACTCCTTATGGAATACCTTTGAAACTGCCATAACAAAACCTTCACCAGGCAGCATGGTGACATTGGCTGTTACCTCCAGGCCAATACCCATTGCCAGCATAATATTACTGGTGGTTAGCAACAGCCACTGTGAATACCAGCTGCTGACCTGGATGCCGGACACCAGATGCATTGTCAAGTCTGTGAAAACACTGAAGGCGACAACCGCTGTTAGCTGCAACATGTGTATCAATTTGAAGTCTCTTCTTAATATCAAAAACTGTGCTAGCACCAGGATGATATTCATAAAAAATGTAAACCAGCCAAATGAAACCGGAAGCCCCAGGCTTAAAACGTATGGGATGCATGAGATTGGGGAAGTGCCCAGGTTGGCTTTGGTTGATAGCGCCACTCCCAGCGCCATGATAAACAACCCGATAATCAGTAGAATGTATCTGTTAAACAATTCCCGTTTTGTCATAACTGCCTCAAGGTTGCCATATAGAGGAATAAAAAGGTTGGAAGAGAGATCATTGAAAATAAAAGGGGTTACGAAATCAATCGTAACCCCTGTTGTTTTTGGGGTGGCTAGTGGGATTCGAACCCACGTATGTACGAGTCACAGTCGTAAGTGTTGACCGCTTCACCATAGCCACCATGAAGAGTCATATTAAATAACCTGAAAGCACTTTCCGAGTCAAGCTGAAATTTGACAGGCATCGTCTTGATCAGGAAACACCATCAGACCTCACTTATGTCGGCGGCGGTAATTTCAACATCCGGCCAGTTATCGTAGATCCAGTCTTCCACATTGGACAGTGTTTTACGGGCAATGGTTTTGTCCGGGCTGACCGTCACAAAGCCTAGTACGGCCACGCGGGGATTGTCTTGCCGGTCCACCTCGGCGCAAGCGATATTGAAGCGGTTGCGCGCCCGTCCCTGGATGCTCTTGATGATGCCGCGCTTCTCCTTGAGTGAGAAAGAGGGGAGAGCGAGATGGATTTCAAGACAGTAGATGAACATGTTGAAATAGTCCTCAGGTAAACCGGAAGATGCAAAAACGTTTTCCGTGCCCGCCCTCCGTTGACCGTGAATTTGCGGCCCCCGGACACGGACCTCGGATAACGGTTTCTCTAGAACTCCGCGTGCCGCGGTGTGCGTGGGAACGGTATCACATCCCGGATGTTGTCCATGCCGGACAGGTACATGACCAGCCGTTCAAAGCCCAGCCCGAAACCGGCATGGGGGCAACTGCCCCAGCGGCGGCTGTCCAGATACCACCACAACGGTTCCTGGTGTATGCCCATCTCATCCATGCGTGCCGTTAGCCGGTCCAGCCGTTCTTCGCGCTGGCTGCCGCCGATGATCTCCCCAACCTTGGGCACCAGCAGGTCCATGGCGGCCACGGTTCTGCCGTCGTTATTTTGTCTCATGTAAAAGGCCTTGATATCTTTTGGGTAATTCAGGATAAACGTTGGCCCGCCGACAATCTGCTCAGTAATGTAGCGTTCATGCTCGGTCTGTAGATCCAGCCCCCATTCCACCGGAAAGCTGAAGCTTGCCCCGGATTTTTGCAGTCGTTCAATGGCCTCGTTGTAATCCATCCTTACAAAATCTGCTTCGGCAACCTTGCGGATGCGCTCGATCAGACCATTTTCGATCTGTTTGTCAAAAAAGGCCATATCCTCGGCGCATTCCTCCAGGGCAAAGCGGCAGAGGCCGCGCACGAACTCCTCGGCCAGCTCTGTGTCGTCGTTCAGATCGGCAAAGGCCATCTCAGGCTCAATCATCCAGAATTCAGAGGCGTGGCGCGCGGTGTTGGAGTTTTCGGCGCGGAAAGTGGGGCCGAAGGTGTAGATGTCGCTGAAGGCCAGGGCGAACAGTTCGCCTTCCAGTTGACCGCTGACGGTCAGGCCGGTCTTTTGGCCGAAGAAATCCTGGCTGAAATCCGTCCGGCCGTCCTGCATCGGCGGCGCATCGGCATCCAGCGTGGTCACCCGGAACAGCTCGCCAGCCCCTTCGCAGTCGCTGGCGGTGATGATCGGCGTATGCACGTAGAGGAAGTTCCTCTCGGCAAAGAAACTGTGGATAGCCTGCGCAAGCCGCGAGCGCAGCCGGAATACGGAGCCGAAGGTGTTGGAACGCGGCCGCAGATGGGCAATGCTGCGCATGTACTCGAAACTGTGGCGCTTCTTCTGTAGGGGATAGCTTTCGTCGCTGCCGCCGATAATGTGGATGGAAAGCGCTTTTAACTCTTGCTGCTGTCCGGCGGCCGGCGAATCCACCAGTATGCCGGAAACCTTCAGCGCGGCGCCGGTGCTGATGCGGCAAATCTCATCAAATTCCGGCAGTTCCTGTTCAGCCACCACTTGGATGCCGGACAGGTTGGAACCGTCGTTCAAGTTGATAAAGGCGACATTCTTGGAAATACGCACCGAACGCACCCATCCGGCAATCTGGTACTCCTGGTCTGTTATGCCGCCAGATAGAATGTTTTTTATTGATGATCTCATGATGAATCTCCATCAAGTAGTGTTGAGGCTTAGAAAAATTGGCTTGTATATTGGTTAAGAATTTTGAGGTTTCAATTCCCAAGTTCCGCAATAATACTTTCGGCTGGTGTCTGTTGCAAGCAGATGTTGGTTTGACCTGCTTGGATCAGTATGTTAAAAGGTGGGACATGCGAATTGTCAAATTTGTCATATTGTTCTGCCTGTTTGCATTATCGGCTTTTGCTGCGAATACGGAGAAGAATTTCGGCGGGGTGGGGATAGACGGTGCTGCCATGCCTGACGGCCAGATCAAAGTAAGACAGGTCGTGGCCGGGGGGCCGGCTCATCTGGCTGGTGTGCATGTGGGGGATGTTATCACCCATATTGACAGCAAGGCCACCCGTGGCAGCAACTTTCAGCAGATGGTGCACAAACGGCTGCGCGGAGCAGCCGGCACGCCGGTTGTGATCAAGATCCATCGGCAGGGGAGCGATAAGCCCTTATCATTCACCCTTGTGCGGCGGCAGATGATCGTGGGTAGCGGCAGATAGACCAGGATTTTCGGTACATCCGCCTGATAGTCAGCAAACTTCAAGTTAGTCAGTTTCCTTATCGTATTCTTCAATATCCCTGATCTCAACCGGATTTGCCCCCATCACCTCACTTGCCACATACGGAACGCCTTCCGGCGTCAGGCAGTTCCAACTGCTGTCCCAGACGGTGCGGCATTCGTCGCAAATGTATCGTGACCGCGGTGTCTCATCGACAACGAAGTGGACCAGCCACCCCTGACCACAGCGGGGGCACCACCGTTTGATTTCATGGCAGCTGCTGCAACGGAAAAGCTGAAAACCGGGCGGGTCTTCCCTGACGAAGATAACACTCCTTGTCCCGCATGCATCGCACAGGCAGCCCGCTGGTTGCTCTGGCGGTACTTGCGCGCCTGCATCCCGCTGCAGCAACACTCCACACAGTTCGTCGGGCGAAGCAGATGCGGCGGCAGCCTTCAGTATTTCCCCGATATGGTCAGGTCTGGCTGCCGATGCTCTTGCGAGAGTCTCAATCAGCCCCGGGTGTCCGCGCCACATGCGCAGGCGGGCCAGTTCGCTGTTCATAAATGGGTCGCGCGGCAGGGAGAACTGGTCTTGCTGCGACTGCAACGTAAATCCGGTAAAGGTGGGACGTCCGTTGTCCTGAACCCCTTCCTCCAGCGTGTTTTGCCACAGCGCGATAAGTCCTTCGACAATGCCTTCGCCCTCCATCTCCAGCAAAGGCCTGGCGTCCCTGTCAAAGTAATCGTTGGACCATAGCTGCCAGGCTATCTTTTGGTTTTCGGATGCGGAAAGGCTCATTTGGTGCTCCTTGTGCAGGATGTTTACTCTGTGTCTCTGGGATTTTGCCTGCAAACACTATTTTTGAGTTATCGGTTGCCTGATTGCGGAACAGTTGCATAATACAATAAACCAAACCTGATCGAAACGGTGCACTGTAATGAATATACCAGCAAAGAAGCATGTGACTATCATCGGCCTGCTCGGTTTGAGCTTTTTTGTCGTGGGGCTGGTGCTGCTAACCTTCTCACTGATCAAGTCTGAACGCTCAAGCCGCATTGATCCTGGTGTCAGCACTACAGCCAGAGTCATCAGCATAGCGGAGGGCACATGTACAAGGGGAAGGTGGAGCAGCAAGTGTTATGACATATCGATTTTGTTTACTGATCATAACGGAAACACGGTTACTACTGTCCTGGAAAAGGAGTATGACAGGCCTGCAGCAGCACTAGTCCCAATAATTTATAACAGGAACCGGCCCGAAGATGCCGAGTGGAACATCGCTGCCGCAAGGACATGGGCGCCGCCCGGCCGGATGGTCGCTTATCTGATGATGTTTGGCGGTGCGGTGTCATACCTGTATGCGCTGCTGATGATGCGCCGCCTGCGCAACTCCCAAGACGGCGCCCCGCAGTAGTTTCAAAGACCCGGCAAGGATATGCGGGCATAAGATCCGTCATGTGCTTGAAAACCAGCCATGTTGCGGTATAGTCGTTGCCAGTATAATGCAATTCTCACGGGGAGGTATGGAAATGAAGAACAGGATTTTAAGTTTCGTCTTGATGTTAGTATGTGCCTTAGTGCTGCCATTTGCGGCTTATGCCGCATCCGATGCCGGCAAGGTCGTTTTTTATGACCAAAACGGCCAGGGCTCCAGTTTTAACGCTGCTGATGTCAAGTCATTGGGATTGAAGGTGAATCTGGCAAAGGCGCTCAGAAATTACAAATTTGACTACGTTCAGGTGGTTATATCGCCTTCCTATAACCCTAAGATGGAATGGAGAAGGGGCTGGATGGCCAATGAGGTCAGCAGTGCCACCTTGTCTCAAGTGCCCCTGGTTCCCAAGAACAGCAAGCTGATAAACGGTTACGGCACACCTTTCATGATTGAGGATATCAGGGAATATCCCAGTGCCAAGGGGTATGACTCGGTGACCTTGAATGCCAAAGTCCGCATCTTCATCAAGACCGGCGAGCGCAAGGAAACCAGATGGGACAAGATGAGGGAAAAATATGTGACCGAAACCATCTTCCAATGGAATGAAGGCCAGCAGATAGCTGCCGGCAGCGCGGAGTTTTCCGTGCCGAAGATGTCTGATGAGGGGAAAAAGGCGATAGAAGAAAATAATGCCCAGAAACTGGAACAGTTGAACAAGATCAGAAAAAGAATGGGCAAACCGCCGTTGACCAAGCTGCCCTAGCGATTTTAAGATGATGCTTTATTACTCTCCGGCGCGCTGTTTTCAGTGCGCCGGAAACGTTTAAGCTGGTGTTTCTCCATCCTTAGCGGTAGATAATGGCAGTAACTCTGAAGCAGGACTCAAAATAGAATCCATCGTTTGCAACAACCGGAATGTCTTTGAATGCGCCATGAGGTATGCCGCGGAAAGCCCCCTCTTCATAACCGCGCAATGTCACCAAACGCCCACGTTTGGGCAGAACATGACCGGCAAATGGAAATGTCGCCAGTGGCAGATAGAAGGGCTTTTTTACCTTGTGACCTGATATCTCCAGCACATGGATCAGTGTGCGTCCCACGTCGCGCTTCATGCCGGTATCCCTGGCGTCCTCGATAGTGCCGTGGATTTCTGTCATCGTCCCGAAGGGTATGCCCAGAACAGCCGCAACCTGCTGCGGCAGTTCCTTGGCCTCTGCGACAGGCGGAGTCTGCGTGGCAAGCATCAGCATGATGATCAACAGGAGTTGTCTCATTTGTCAGCCCTTCGGTGGCCTGGGGGTGTTGGGCTTGCCTGGTGTTTTGATGCTTTTGCGGTGTGGTTTTCCTGTTGATGTGTTGCTTACGGAGCGCTTCACATTACCGGAAGATACTTTGGCTGTTTTCTGCGGCGCTGCCAGGGCCTTGACCTCAGCCTCAGTCATCAGACGGTACTGACCTGGCCGCAATGCCCCCACATCCAACGAACCATAACGCACGCGCTTCAATCTTACCACCGAAAGACTTACCGCTTCGCACATACGCCGGATCTGGCGGTTGCGCCCCTCATGGATGGTGATTGATATCCAGTCGTTCTGCTCGCCATCCTTGATCAATTTAACGGTAGCAGGCGCGGTAGGCCTGCCATCCATCTCCACCCCCTTGGCCAACTGGTCCAGCTGGCTTTTGTGCGCCTTGCCGCGTACGCGCACATGGTACTCCTTGTCGATTTCGTGGCGGGGATGCATTAGTTTGTTGGCCCACTCACCGTCGTTGGTCAAGAGCAGCAATCCCTCGGTGTTGTAGTCCAGGCGTCCCACAGGATAGACACGCTCCTTGATGTCTGTCAGCAGGTCGGTGACCAGCTGTCTCCCTTCCGGATCATCCAGGGTGGTCATGTAGCCGACCGGTTTGTTGAGCAGGATGTAGAGGTGGCTGGACACAGGCTTGATCGGTTTACCGTCCAGGGTTATGCGGTCAACAGCAGGGTCGGCCTTGCTGCCCAGTTCTGTTACAACAGTATTGTTGACCGAGACGCGCCCGGCCAGGATGATTTCTTCGGCAGCGCGGCGGGAGGCGATACCGGCCTGTGAGATTATTTTCTGCAAGCGTTCCTGCATATTGGTCCTTGTCGTTTAACGAAAAAGGGGGGCATGCAGCCCCCGGTTAGAGAATTTATTCTACAAATTGCGACATGGCCCTGAATTTTCTGTAACGGTCTTCCACCAGCTCTTCGCCCGACATACCCTCAAGTTCCTGCAAGTGGCGTGAAATGGTCTGTTTGAGCGCTTGGGCCATGATCTCATGGTCACAATGGGCGCCGCCCAGCGGCTCTTTGACGATCTCGTCGATAACACCCAGCTTGATGATGTCGCTGGCGGTCAGTTTGAGCGCTTCAGCAGCTTGTTGGCCTTTGGTGCCGTCGGACCAGAGGATGGCGGCGCATCCTTCAGGAGAGATGACGGAGTAGACTGAGTGTTCCAGCATCAGGATGCGGTTGCCGACGGCTATGGCCAAAGCCCCGCCCGAGCCCCCTTCGCCGGTGATGACTGTGATGATGGGGATGGCCAGGCTGGCCATCTCCCGCAGGTTGCGGGCAATCGCCTCAGCCTGTCCGCGCTCTTCCGCGCCAATGCCTGGGTAGGCGCCCGGAGTATCGACAAAGGTGATCAGCGGCAGCCGGAACTGCTCGGCCATCTTCATGATGCGCAGGGCCTTGCGGTAGCCTTCCGGGTTGGGCATGCCAAAGTTGCGGAAGACCTTTTCCTTGGTGTCACGCCCCTTCTGGTGGCCGATCACCGCAACCGGCCGGCCGTCAAAACGGGCCAGGCCGCAGACCAGGGCGTGGTCGTCGCCGAAGTTGCGGTCTCCGTGCAGTTCGGTGAATTCGGTAAACATGTGCTGGATGTAATCCAGGGTAAACGGCCTGTTGATATGCCTGGCGATCTGTGTGGTCTGCCAGCGGTTCAGGTTGGTGAAGACCTCTTCCCGCATTTTTGCGATACGGGTCTGGAAGGCAGCCAGGTCGGCATCCAGGTCAAGCCCGTTGCCGGTCAGCTGCCTGATTTCGTCGATCTTTCTTTCCAGCTCGACGATCGGCTTCTCGAAATCGAGATGAAACGGTGTTGCCATTGATAATACTCCTTTTCACTAAGTCACTGTACCTAACAAATTTGCTGCAATCACTAAATTGGGCGTTGCGGATAAGCTGCTGCCGCAACCATCACTATTCAAAAGACACAGCATTATAGCCAAACAGCCTTTCCACTTCCAGTTTTAAATCATCGGTGGCCATCAGTCCCATGGTCTCCGGCAGCGGCATGACGGCGCGGCCACGGTTGGCGATTACAAAGTTCAGAAATGCCGGAATAGTGCCGCTGTGGCGTTCGATGATCGACTTGAGCGCTTCCAGATGCTCCTGGTTTGTCTCTTCGGCACGCAGGGTGAATGAAATTTTCTTGGTGGTCTGCGAAAGCACATCCTGCAGCAGACGCACATCCCCAGCGGGGCCGCGCTGCTTCATCTGCCATTCACTGGCGCCTTCCTTATGCCCCTGCACCAGTATCTTGGCGCCTTTCTCACCCCGTTCCAGCTTGCCAGTGATGAAGAGGGGATCGTCGGATTTGAGCAACTGCGAGGTGTTGGCATAGATGTCGGAAAACACGGTGATCTCCACCCCGCCGGTCATATCCTCAATGGTGGCGAAACACATGCGGTCGCCCTTTTTGGTGATGATCTCCCGGAAAGCGGATACGATGCCGCAGATGCGGGCCTCGCTGCCGTCGGCCATATCGGGCAGTTTGGCGATATCGTTGCAGCCAATTCGGCGGATGTCTTCGATATATCGGTCCAGCGGATGGCCGGTGATCAAAAAGCCCAGGGCTTCTTTTTCAAAGGCCAGCTTTTCCTTGTCGTGCCATTCCGGCACGGCTGGCAGCTTGCAGCCGTTGCTGTTGAGCTTGACCACCTCTTCGGTGCCGAACAGCGAGACCTGTGAACTGGCTTTTTCCTGCTGTACACGCTGCCCGTAGTTCATGGCCGCTTCCAGCCCCTCGATCATGGCGGCCCTGGTGGCGCCGGCGCAATCGAAGGAACCGCACTTGATCAGGGCCTCGATTACCCGTTTGTTGACCTTGCGCAAATCGACACGTTCGCAGAAGTCGAACAGATCCTTGAAAGGTTCTTCGCCGCGGGCCTCCAGTATGGCCTCCACGGCGCCGCTGCCAACCCCTTTTACCGCGCCCATCCCAAAACGCATGGAGTTGCCGACGACCTTGAAAGAGAGACCGGAAGCATTGATGTCCGGCGGCAGCACCTCAATACCCTGATCACGGCAGTCGGCGATATTCTTGATGACCTTGTCGGTGTTGTCCATATCGCAGGTCAAGAGCGCCGCCAGGAATTCCACCGGGTAATGGGCCTTGAGCCAGGCGGTCTGATAGGCAATCAGGGCATAGGCGGCCGAGTGGGATTTATTGAAGCCATATTCGGCGAACTGTGCCATCTGGTCGAAGATCGCCTCGGCCTTTTGCAGGTCGATGCCCTGTGACTTGGCACCCTCCAGGAATGGTTCCTTTTCCTTGGCCATGACCGCCGGGTCTTTCTTGCCCATGGCACGGCGCAGCAGGTCGGCACGTCCCAGTGAATAGCCGGCCAGGGTACGGGATATCTGCATGACCTGTTCCTGGTAGACGATGACGCCGTAGGTGTCCTTGAGGATCGGCTCCAGCTGCGGCAGTTCGTAGACAACCTGCTGGCGGCCATGCTTGCGTTCGATGAAGGCGTCAACCATGCCGCATCCCAGCGGGCCTGGACGATACAGGGCGCAGGCGGCGATGACATCCTCAAAACAGGATGGCTTGAGTTTTGTGAGCATCTCCTTCATGCCACTGGATTCAAGCTGGAAGATACCGGTGGTGTTGCCGGATGAAATCAGGTCGTAACTGGCCTTGTCGTCGTCCTTGAGCAGGGTAATGTCGAACTCCGGATCCTTGCCTGCCCGGACAAGTTTTACGGCATTGTCGATCACGGTCAGGTTTTTGAGGCCGAGGAAGTCAAATTTCACCAGGCCGACCATCTCGGTATACTTCATGGCGTACTGGGTGTTGATCGATCCGGTTTTCTGGTCTTTGTAGACCGGGATGAATTCCTCAAGTTTGTTCGGGGCAACGACCACCCCGGCGGCATGGGTGCCGGCATGCCGGGCCAGTCCTTCCAGACAGAGGGCGGTATCCAGCAGTTGTTTAACCTGCGGGTCTTCATCGGATAATTGTTTCAGCTGCGGTTCCTGTTTGATGGCCTGCTGCAGTTTGATGCCCAGGTCGTCCGGTACCAGTTTGGCAATCCGGTCCACATCACCATAGGGCATGTTCAGCGCTCTACCTACGTCGCGCACCACAGCCTTGGCCTTCATGGTTCCGAAGGTGATGATCTGGCAGACGCGTTCCCGGCCATACTTTTCGATCACATAGTTGATGACTTCTTCGCGGCGGTCCTGGCAGAAGTCCACGTCGATATCAGGCATGGAGATACGTTCCGGGTTGAGGAAACGCTCGAACAGCAGGTTGTAGGGGAGGGGATCCAGATCAGTGATGCGTACGGCATAGGCTACCAGCGAACCGGCGGCCGAGCCCCTGCCGGGACCGACCGGAATACCCTGTTTTTTTGCCCAGGTGATAAAGTCGGACACGATCAGAAAATAGGCCGGGAACTTCATCAACTTGATACAGTCCAGCTCAACCCTCAGGCGGTCATAGTAGGTCTGTTCCTGCGCCGGTGTCATGTCGGGATATTTGGCGCGGATGGTGACCATGCGTTCTGCCAGCCCCTTGAAGGCCACATCCTCCAGCATGTCGTCGTGGTTCTGGCCTGGCGGCGGCTCAAAGTGAGGGAAGTAATATTCCTTCTCCAGCGGCAGTTCCAGATTGCAGCGCTCAACGATCTCCAGGGTGTTGCTGAGCGCCTGCGGTGCATAGGAGAAGGCGGCTGCCATCTCCTCCGGCGTTTTGACATAGAACTCTTCCGCCGAAAAGCGCATGTGGGTCGGGTCTTCCATGGTCTTGCCGGTCTGGATGCAGAGCAGCACCTCGTGGGCGCGGGCGTCTTCACGGTTGAGATAGTGGCAGTCGTTGGTGGCCACCAGCGGCAGCTTCAGCTCTTCTGCCACCTGCATCAGGCGCTTGTTGACGATGTCCTGTTCGCTGAGGGTGTTTTCCTGTAGCTCGATATAGTAGCGGTCCGGGAACAACTCACTGTACCAGCGGGCTGTATCCAGGGCTTCATCCATTCTGTTGCGTCCGCATTGCATGGCCACTTCGCCTTTCAGGCAGGCAGAGAGGGCGATCAGGCCGTCGGCATGCTGGGACAGCAGCTCGCGGTCAACGCGCGGTCGATAGTAGAAGCCCTCCTTGTAACCGGCCGAGACCAGGTAGGAGAGGTTCTTGTATCCGACCATGTCCTGGCAGAGCAGGATCAGGTGATAGGCTGCATCAGAAATACCCTTGGCGTCTTTGGAAAAACGGGAATCCGGGGCCAGATAGACCTCGCAGCCGATCACAGGCTTGATGCCGGCTTTTTTGCATTTCAGGTAGAACTCGATGGCGCCGAACATGTTGCCGTGATCGGTCAGCGCAACCGCCGGCATGTTGTGGTCCTCGACCTTGTGTATCAGGTCTTCGATGCGGATGGCACCGTCAAGCAGCGAATATTGGGTATGCAGGTGCAGATGGGCGAATTGTGGTGTAACCATGTTGTACTTGGTTCCTATATGCGGGTTAGGCGAATGTTGAAGGTGATTTTCTACTAGCGATTAAGCATTATGCGCCAGGGGACAGTGGTGTGTCAATCTTGGTAATATATTGATATTGTTGAACTGTTTTGTAACTGCTTCAAATGTATGGGTAAAAAATATGTGTCAGTTTGGTTGCTTTGACCTAAGTTGCGCCTGTTTCTCCAGCTTGGCATATTCCGCTTCCGAGGCACGCAGGTAGACCGGCAGCAGTTGCGAGGGGGGCAAACTCTTGCCCGCCTGGAAATTGTGCATGGCCAGCAGAGCGCCGTTGGCGGCACGTCCGATGTTGCAGGTTAACGGGGCGAAAACGGCACGCTCCTGCAGGGTTTCAATGATGAGCTCTTTGTAGCGCACTGTGCCTTCGCCGCAAAAGATCACCTCTCCTGATATCTTGCTGCCGAGTTTTTCCAGAAATGCCTCCGGCTTCATCACGCAATCTTCAATCACGGGTTGCGGCAGTGCTGTATTGCATTCATAAACAGCGGCATAGACTTCACTTTTGCGGGCGTCCAGCATGGCGCAGACAGGGGTAGTGGACAGCGGAAGATTCATGGCCAGCACGGCCAGTGATGAAAAACAGGCGCATGGTTTGTCCGAGGCCAGACTGAATCCCTGGATGGTGGCAATACCGGCGCGTACTCCAGTGAAGGAACCGGGACCGATGCCGGCCGCAAACAGGTCTATATCGGAAATGCTGATATCCACGGACGCAGTTAGCCTTTCGACTGCCGGTATCAGCCTGATGGACAGGGTGCGGTCAGTATTGACAAGGGTTTCGGCCAGCACGCCGGTTTCGGAGGTGATTGCCAGCGAGGCCAGATTGGTGGATGTGTCTATGCTGAGTATTTTCATGGCTACAACTTACTGTGAAAATGCGTGCAAAATCAAGCGGCATCCTTGTCAATGCCCGGATAGTTATAAACTGCATATTTTTTGGGCGAAACAGCAAAAATTGCTTTGACGCTGATTCCTTGCGGGTGGTATAAAAATAACTTTTTGAAATAACTTTTTGTGATACGGACAGATGTTTTAGGGGAAATGCCTGTTTTTAAGGCAATAAACAAACTTGAATGATCCAATGGAGGACATAATGAGCAGTTCTATTTTTTCTGCAGTTGAAATGGCTCCCAAAGATCCTATCCTGGGCTTAACCGAGGCTTTTAACGCTGATACCAGGGCAACCAAGGTCAACCTTGGCGTCGGGGTTTATTATGACGATAACGGCAAGCTGCCTCTGCTGGCGGCAGTCAAAACCGCCGTAGAAGCAATTCTCAAGGAGGCAAAGCCTTACGCCTATCAGCCGATCGACGGCTCCCCCGCCTATAATCAGGCAGTCCAGAACCTGCTGTTCGGCAAGGATTCCGCACTTTGTACCAATGGCCAGGTGATTACGGTGCAGGCGCTGGGCGGTACCGGCGCACTAAAAATCGGAGCAGATTATCTAAAACGCCTGCTGCCTGCTGCCAAGGTCTACATCAGTGATCCTTCGTGGGAAAATCATCGTGCCCTGTTTGATTATGCTGGTTTTGAGGTGGAAACCTATCCTTATTATGATCCAGCTACCCGTGGCGTGAATTTTGATGGCATGAAATCCTGCCTGAACGGCCTGAAGTCCGGTTCTGTGATTCTGCTGCACGCCTGCTGCCATAACCCGACCGGCGCTGACCTGACTGATGAACAGTGGAATGAAGTTGTTGACATCTGCCGCAGCAAAGGTCTGATCCCTTTCCTGGACATGGCCTATCAGGGGTTTGCCGATGGCATTGATGCGGATGCCTCTGCTGTGCGTGCATTTTCAGCTTCCGGTCTGCAATTCTTTGTCTCCAGCTCTTTTTCCAAGAGCTTCTCGCTCTATGGTGAGCGTGTGGGTGCGCTTTCCATTGTGACCGCCTCCAGGGAGGAATCAGCCCGGGTGCTTTCACAGGTCAAGCGCGTCATCCGCACCAATCACTCCAATCCGCCTACACATGGCGGTGCTATTGTGGCCAAGGTGCTGACTTCGCCTGAACTGCGCCAGATGTGGGAGGATGAACTGGCCGGCATGCGTGACCGTATCCGCAGCATGCGCATCGCCTTGGTAGAGGCTATCAAGGCCAAGGACGCAGCACTGGATTTTTCGTTTGTCATCAAACAGCGCGGCATGTTTTCCTATACCGGGCTTTCTGTGGAGCAGGTGGAGCGCCTGCGCAACGAATTCGGCATCTATTCCGTATCTACCGGTCGCATCTGCCTGGCTGCGCTGAACTCACATAATATTGACTATGTGGCTAATGCCATTGCAATAGTGGCCAAAGGCTGATGTAGCAGCCAAAATTGCGGTAAATGATCGAGGCGGGGGTAACCCCGCCTTTTTTATTGCCGTTTGGCGAATGAAAGTACTAAAATCTTTTTCATTGCCTGACGTTACTAAATCAGCAGAAGGAGCTACCCATGTACGTTATAAAATATGTTTTGTCGGCAGTTATGATGCTGGCGGCAGCTAATGTGGCAACAGCCGCTCCGGCAGCATCCCCGTCGGATGATCAGTATGTGGTGGTTGAGGAAACGAGGGTGTTCGGACAGTTTACAGGATGCAACCCTCAGGTGGGTATCCCCATGAACGGCAGGATGTTTGTCTGTACTACATACGGTTACAGCCCCACACTCAGCTATCCAAAAGCCGTAGTGATGAAGAACAAGAAAGGCGAGTACAAGGTCGTTATCAACGGCCAGGAGTACAAGGGATATTTTGCCGAGCAGAAGGATAACAATATCTCCTTCTGAATTGCATTGCAGAAACGCATTGGCCCGTATTGCCGCTACAGGTGACACGGGCTTTTTTGTGTTCGCTTGGCCTGGTAGTTAAGCCCTTGCGAGTGGACAAACCAAATCTTATTGAGGTTGGTACGCTTGTGAATTCTGAAAACTGAGCAATAATACTTTAAACGCTATGTATAAATATCGTTAATCACCCTGGAGGATATGGACATGGCTGCTCAGGAAAATCTGTTTCAGCATGCTGCCGCAGTAAAAGATGGCAAAAGGGTATTCGAGAACGCATTTCAGTCGGTCGCCCGCATGATACTGGGGGCCGGTTTTGAGAAGGTCGTTGTCAATGGTCGCACAACCTATGACTTCAACATCTTCCGCAGTGGGCGCAAGCATACCATTGGCATGTACGATGAGATCAACAGCTTTGTCTCCTATGTCAAGGATGCCGCCGAAGGAGGCTCCAGCAAGGAAATGGCCTTTGTGCTGGTGGGAGAACCTGGCAACGGTAAAACCTTCTTTGTGGAGTTTCTCTGTTCACAGTACCGCAGCTTCCTGGCTGAGGATATCAACCGCCGCTATACCTTCCGCTTTCGCAATCTACCGGAATTGGGGCATTACGGCCGGATCAGCCAGATCGAGTCCCAGACCTATGAAGACCCGATGATCCTGTCTATGAATCTGTTTGAGTCTGTTGAAGAGAACCGTCGCTGGCTGGTTGATAAGGCGGGATTTGATGATGCCGGACTGGATAGACTGTATGAAAACTATCGTCCGCTGGGAGCCTGCAGCGGCTATATCTGGAACGATATTCGTGCCTTCTGTAACGGTGATCTGGATAAGATGCTTTCCTGTGTTGAGATTATTCCGGTGCCGATGAGTGAAAGCCTGGGCACCATCACCGGCAAATATCCGGCCAAGGACAAGATCACCTCTTCATCGGTTGATCTGCTGGGTGAGGAGTCCATCCAGCGACTGCTGCACATCACCGACACCAACAATCCCTACCGTTTTGACCTGCGCCGCGGTGCGCTGGCCCGAGTGGCCGGCGGCGGCATACATTTCTCCGACGAGATTTTCAAGAATAAGAAAGACTTGGTGCAGGTCTATCTGGGGGTGATTCAGAATCGCGCCATTGAGATCGACGGGTTCAGGTGGCCGATTGATTCGCTGATTATCGCTACCAGCAACAATTCCGAATTCAACCGCTTCCTGGCTGAGAAGGAGGAGGCGCCGATCGTTGACCGCTGCCGTATCTGCTATGTGTCCCACAATACCAATTATTTGCTGCAAAACGGGCTGACCTCCTACGCCATCGGCAGTGAGGCCAAGACCACGCTGGCCCGGGAAACCCTGCATCAGGACCCGAACCTGAATTATGCCGCCTCGGTGGGTGTGGTGCTGACCCGCTTTCCCCGCTCATCAAAGCTGACGCCCATCGAGATCATGAAGCTGGCGGCAGGGGAGGTGGCCGGCGAAAAGAGCATCAAGGCGCTGGCCGAGGTGATTGATACCCTGGGACAAGACCCCGACATCACCAAGCGTTTTGGCCAGAAAGGGCTGGGGCACCGCAGCCTGGGGCGCGCCATCCAGCTGCTGGTGGAGAGTTCTGAGACTAACGAAGGGTGTTGCATGTTTGCCTATGACATCTTCAAGACCCTGGAGCGCATCGTCCTTGATTATGTCGTGGATACGGCAGACCGGGCCAAGTATCTGGAGGATCTCAAGATTGCCAAGGGGCTGTACCGTGAGCGCATCATGACCGAGATGTTCAATGCCTACATGGATGAACCGTACGCTATCCGCAAGGATGTGATGAACTACGTAAATATGATTATCGGTATTGATGCGGAAAATGTTGGTCCAGACAGGATGTGGAAATACAAGGATCCGCAGACCGGCGAATTGAAGGCGCTGAAGATCGACGAACGCTACGTCAAGAGCGTGGAGGAACGCATTGGTCTGAAGACCGGGGAACAACGCGATTCTTTCCGTACATCCATCCGCAAGATATACGGCCAGAAGATTACCCTGAATCCGAATTACGATTTCATGGATAATCTGGAGCTGGTCAAAGCGATTACAGATGTGCGTCTGAAATCGGATATCGCCGGTGCCGGCAGCCTGATCGGCGCATTGGCGAACCGTACCAATGAAGAAAATCAGAAACTGTATGACCGCATGATCAGCACCATGCTGGACAAGTTGGGGTATTGCCGGACCTGTGCGCAGAAGACCATCGAGTATTTCTGCACACAGGAAGATGAAAACTGAGCCGTTGTTCGGGAGCCGTGTCCGGTGACCGTAATTTAACGGAAATCGGAATACGGACACGGATAACGTGAGTAAGGTGTTATGCGAAAAGATCTCGAAACATACCTGGCTGAATTGAAGGCCAAAGGTCTGTCGCCGGAGGCGGAGGCCAGATTCCTAGCGGAACTGGCTACGGCGGAAGACGGCCACGATCCGGTCGCTGTACATCTGGACAGACAGGCATCGTTTTATCGTTATTGCGATGCTGTGTTGCTGCAGCGAATGGCAGGCATCGACTATGGCGTCACCCGCCTGATGAAATCACTGGATGAATTGCTGGAGCGTGACAAGCAGCGTGAGGCTGATGGTTTCCCCCGCAAGATCCGCATGGGGCGACTGGTCAAGCCGGGCAGGGGCAGCAAGGGCAAGGTCGTGGTGGTGCCGACCACCTACGAAGAAAAGTTGATCCACGATCCTGCTGTCAACCCGGAAAGTGACGCACCTCCATCCGGAGGAACCGGCGAGGGGAAAGAGGGGGAAGTGATCGGCGAACAGCCGGTGCGCGACGAGGGTGATGAACCGGGCAGCGGCGCCGGTCAAGGTGGCGGGGAAAGCCACGAGCTGGAGTCTTCGGCATATGAATTAGGCAAGACCCTGACGGAAAAATTCCAGCTGCCCAACCTCAAGGAAAAAGGTGCCAAACGCTCGTTTACCCATTATACATACGAACTGACCGACAAAAACCGTGGCTTTGGCCAGGTATTGGACAAGAAAAGCACCCTGCGCGAGATTGTTGAGACCAATATTGCCCTTGGTAATCTGCCTGATGTGGCGGACATTGATCCGACGAGATTTCTGATTGCGCCGCATGACAAGATTTACAGGGTGTTTTCACAGGAAAAGGACTATGAACCGCAGGCCATGGTTTTCTTTTTGCGTGACTACTCCGGATCCATGGCAGGCAAGGTCACGGAACTGATTGTGTCGCAGCACGTAATGATTTACAGCTGGCTGCTCTATCAGTATGCGGGGCAGGTGGAGTCACGTTTTATTCTGCATGATACAGAGGCCAAAGAGGTGCCGGATTTCTATACCTATTACAATTTGCGCGTGGCCGGGGGGACACAGGTTGCCAGTGCTTACGCCATGGTCAACGGGATTGTGGAAAAAGAGAAACTGGCGCGGGATTACAATATCTATGTGTTTCATGGGACGGACGGGGATGACTGGGATTCGGGTGGCGAGAAAACCTTGCCGGAGTTGAAGCGGATGCTTGCTTATGTCAGCCGCATGGGTATCACCATTGCCGAGCATGGTCAGGTGGCCAGCACTGAGGTGTCCCGATATCTGAAAGGTTCTGGTCTGCTGCAAGAAAAGCCGAAGTTGCTGAGGTTGGACATCATGCAGGAAGATGCGGACGAGGCGAGGATTATTGAAGGGATCAAGACCCTTATTTCTTAAGAACCAGGGACTAGGGACCGGGAACTGGTGAATTAGCTGTTCAACTAGTTCCAAGTCACCAGTCACTAGTCCCGGAGTTTAGATATGGAACTGATCAACCAACATACCAAGCGGATCATGGAGGGATGCAAAGAGAGGGCTCGCGCCGCGGGGCTATCCTTCACTGACGAATCGCTGGAGTATATCGTTACCAACCGGGATCTGATCGAACTTGGCCCAAAGGTGATGATTCCCACCCTTTATGACTTCTGGGTGCATGATGTGGAGGTGCTTCACGAAAAGGGCAAATACGAACTATATCCCCATAACCCATACGAAACAGTGATCAATACCCGGCCACCCATATCATTCTACAACGACAACAACCCGGATTGGCTGAATGTGATGATCTTTTATCATGTGCTGGCCCATATCGACTTTTTCCAGAATAATCTGTTCTTTCGCCATACTTGGGATTACGACTTTACCGGAGAAGCGCTTTCAGACAAGCGGCTGATCGCCAGGTTGCGCACCGAAAAAGGGCACTGGGTGGACTATGTCATCGAGTTCGCCCGCAGTATCGACAATCTGGTGGATTTTCACGGAGAGCTTGCCCGCATCTATACCCCGCCCAATGCCAGCTGCTCCAGGCGGTTGGATTACTATTTCGATACGTTCCTGCAGTCGGAAAAGAAGGTCCCGGTTAGCGAGTATATTAAAGAGGTTGAGCGCTACAATGATTGCCTGAAAAACTTCGGGGACATGGGCGAAAAGACCTTTTTCCATGATACGGAAAAGCGTTATCCAGAGTTTGACTCGCACTTTGCCCGTTGGCAGGAAAACCGCAGAGAGAAAAGCCGTGATCTGCTGCGTTATCTGCTGGAACATTCACCCGCCCTGCAGAAAGATGCTAACAGCTGGATGAAGCCACTGCTGGAGATTGTCAGAAAAACTTCTATCTTCTTTCAGCCTCAGATCAGGACCAAGATCATGAACGAAGGGTGGGCCAGCTACTGGCACGAGACGCTGTTTCTGATGGATGACCGCATCAAGGGGCATGAGGTGGATTTTGCCCGTGTCCATGCCGGGGTTACCTCCATGCCGCGTGTGGGCATCAATCCTTATGCCATCGGGCTGCGCCTTTTCAATTATATCGAGGAACAGGCGGACAAGGGGCGCAGGTCTTACCAGTTCCAGCGGCTTGCTGATGCGACCGCTCGCAAGGAGTTTGACGCTGAGTCAGGAAGTGGCAAGGCATATATCTTCAGAGTGCGTGAAGATTATTGTGACTACATGTTTCTGAAGGATTTCCTGGACCAGGATTTCGTTGACCTGCATCGTCTATTTGTTGCGGGCAAGCGACTGGACCAGCAACGTATGGTCTGGCAGTACTTTGTTAAAAGCCGCAGATCTGTTGATTATCGGGACATGATGCTGAATGCCCTCTACCATCCCCCGGTAATCACGCCAGATACGGAAAAGGGGCTGGACGGTTCCCTGTATCTGGTGCATCGCTTTGAAGGCAAACAGCTGATCCAGGAATATATTGCCAATACCCTGATGGGGATCGAATTCCTCTGGGGAGGCCCGGTGTATCTGGAAACCAGCGTGGCGCAGAAGGAAAGCGGGAACAGGCAGCCAGGTAGTGCTGAAGATACTGGACAGCGCGATATCCGCTGGCAGAGGGTGGTGTATTGTATGAATGAGAAGGTACTTTCAAGGAAGAATCTTTAAGGCCGGGCCGCATTCAAACGCTAAGTTCGTTGGCTTCGTCGTCGGCGCCTCAACGTACTTTCATGTACGTCTGCGTTGCCTCCTCCTAGCCGCCTGCTTATCATTTTGAATGCAACTCCGGCAAAAGGTCTACACAAACATGAGCGATATATCCAAGGCACTGCATCATCTGAATCGAAAGATAAATGAGCGCGAGCATAGCCAGATCATCTCTTTTGAAGAGTTTCTGCGGGTGCTGGCCAGTCGCCCCCATGCTGTGGTGCGCAATGTATTCCAGACCTTTCATGACATGATCCGCAGTTACGTGGGGGAGGGCCAGGACGAATATCCGGATGATCCGGAGTCGATCAATTACGTGAATTACGACTGCCGTTCCTTGTTTACCGAGAACACGGACCGTCCGTTTTTTGCCGATCGCCTGTTTGCCAACCGGCTGATCAACCATGTGGACTCCATGAAGTCCAGTTCCCAGCAGAACATGATCTATGTGTTCAAGGGACCGCCGGGGTCCGGCAAGAGTACCTTTCTGAACAATCTGCTGCTTAAATTTGAGGACTATGCCAATAGTGATGCCGGCATGCGCTATGAGGTGGTCTGGAGACTGGATCGCCGTCTGTTGGCCCAGATCAACGAAACCCAACTTTCTTCATTTGTCGACCGGCTTTCGGTGCTGCTGGATGAGTATGAATTGGGGCAAACCGAGTTGGCCGATGTGAAAGGCAACATGCATCGCAACAGCGATTATGTGGAGGTTTGTTGCCCCTCGCACGACAACCCGCTGCTGTTGATCCCCAAGAAGGACCGTCGGCTTTTCTTTGATGACCTGTTCAAGAATAACGAGTTCAAATGGAAATTGTTTACTGAAAAGGAATACGAGTGGGTCTTCCGGGACAATCCCTGTACCATCTGCTGTTCCATATTTGATGCGCTGCTGCAGCGCCTACCCAATTCCATGGATATATTCCGCATGGTGCACGCCCGTCCTTACCGTTTCAACCGCAGGGTGGGCGAGGGAATCACGGTATTCAATCCGGGCGACAAGCCGATGAAGCAGAACGTGATGACCAATGAACAGGTGCAGAAAAAAATCGATGCCATCCTGGGTGACAGTAATGCCGTTCGTTACATCTATTCCAATTTTGCCAAGACTAACAACGGCATCTATGCGTTGATGGATGTCAAGTCGCATAATGCTGAAAGGCTGCTGGACCTGCATAATATTATCAGCGAGGGGATTCACAAGGTCGAGGAGGTTGAGGAGAATGTAAAGTCGCTTTTCATTGCCCTGATGAATCCGGAGGATGAAAAGATTATCGAGGGATTCCAATCTTTCAGTGACCGGATCGAATTCATCAATACCCCATACGTGATGGATCTGCATACTGAGGTGGATATTTACCGTAACGTTTTTGGGCGGCATATCGATGAAAGTTTTCTGCCACGTGTGATGCACAATTTTGCACGGGTGATCATTGCCACACGTATGAAGAGCAAATCAGAGGCGATGCTGGAATGGATTCCTGATCCTTCAAAATACAGTCTTTACTGTGATGATAACCTGCTGCTGTTGAAAATGGAGATCTATGCCGGGCATATACCGGGCTGGCTGACTGAAGAGGATCGCAAACGCCTGAATGCCAAGCGACGAAGGCGTATCATTGATGAGTCGGAAACTGAAGGTGTTTGCGGCTGTTCTGGGCGTGATTCGATCAAGCTGTTTGGTGATTTTTTTGCGGCATTTGCCCGTCAAGATAAACTGATCACCATGTCCGGTCTGAACAGCTTTTTCAATAGCTGGCGCAGTGATATCAAGGAGATGCTGCCGGAGTCTTTTCTGGAATCGCTGGTCAAGCACTACAACTACACCGTGCTACAGGAGGTCAAGGAGTCGCTGTATTATTACAATGATGAGCAGATAGCAAGGGATGTTCTGAACTATATGTTTGCGGTGAATTTTGAGTTTGGGGCTGCTGTGGTCTGCAGCTATACCGGAGAAAAACTTGAAATCAGCGATGAGTTGCTTAAATCCATGGAAACCAGGCTGCTGGGCAAAGGCATCGATGATGCGGACAGGTTGCGGTTCCGACAGGACACGCAGAAGGAGTATACCGCCCGGACACTTACCCAGGATATTCTGCTGGATGGCATGAATCCCCGTGAAACCAGTTTATACAAGACGCTCTATGAACGGTATGTTTACAATCTGAAACAGAAGGTGCTTGAACCTTTCCTGGATAACGAAAACTTCCTGCGGGCGATTAAGGATTACGATACGGAGAGTTTCAAGACATACGATCAGCGGATACGCAACGATGTGACCTTCCTGATCAGAAACCTTTGTGGTCCCAAGTACCACTATACCGAGCAGAGCGCCAAAGAGGTCTGTACCTATGTAGTGGATAATGATCTGGCGCGCAGATTTTCTTAGCATTCATTTGAAAAACTACTGCGGAGAGCCATCTGCTGCGTTTCCGCTAGTTCAAAAGCTCAACGCACTGCCCTCATCCTATCCTTCTCCCAGAGGGAGAAGGTATACTGTGTCCCCTCTCCCTGAGGGAGAGGGTGGCCAAAGGCCAGGTGAGGGGGCCTCGTCTGCTCCGTCCCGTGCGCTTATGACGTTTTTTAAAGTTCTGTTTGGTTTTGCTGTCAGTTGAAAAAGTAACGCATGATGTCATTGTAGAAGGCCAGCAGCATCATGGCCAGCAGCAGCGCAACACCGATCTGCTGTGCATATTCCCTGATCCGGATGGTCACCGGGCGGCGGAAAACAAGTTCAATGGTGTAGAACACCAGATGCCCGCCATCCAGTACCGGTACAGGAAACAGGTTCATAATCCCCAGGTTTACCGAAATCAGCGCCATAAAACCCAGCAGTTCCACCATCCCGGATTTTGCATTGGCGTCTGCCTGTTTGGCTATGTTGATTGGGCCACCCAGGTTGTCCAGAGAGATTTCCCGCATCATCAGTTTTTTTAGCGAGATGATGGTGAACTGCATGACAGTGAAGGTACGCTGGGTGCCGTCCCGCAGGGCCTTGGTGAATGAGAAAGGGCTCTTCTGAAGATCATCCTTGGACGCACCGATACCTATGACCGGACGTTCAACCGGTTTGTTGCTGCCGGAGGGGTCTTTCTCCACCTTGGTCATGGGGGTGATTGTAAAATCCAGTTGCTGCGAACCGCGCTGAACTTTCAGCTGAACAGGCGCAGGCGCAGCCTTGAAGATTAGCAGGGCGATTTCGCCAAATTCCGAGACGGCTTTGCCGTCAATGGCGGTGATGATATCGCCTTTCTGGAGTCCTGCCTTTTCTGCAGGGGAGTGCGGCAGTATGGAACCCACTTTGGCAGGCAGATACAGGTGGCCGTTTATGGAAAGCGATGTATACAGGGCAACATAAAGAATCCAGGCAAAGATAATATTAAAGGCAGGACCGGCGGCGACTATGGCGATCCTGGCCAAAGGCGGTTTGTGGAAAAAGGAAACCTTTTTCTCCTCTTCCGTCAACTCTCTCTCTTCAGAGTCACTGCCTTCAATATAACCGCTTTCGCCGAACATCTTGACGTAACCGCCAAGCGGGAAGGCTGACACCAGATACTCGGTCTCTCCCAGCTTTTTGCCAAAAAGTTTGGGGCCGAAACCGAGGGAGAATTTTTCGACCCTTACCCCCATCCATTTGGCGACCAGAAAGTGCCCCAGCTCGTGTACAAAAATCAGAATACCCAGCACTATAATGAAATTAATCACAATCATGATAATTAACCTTTTATGATTCGTTCACAAAATTCTCGGGCCTTGGTACGGCCCCACTGGTCGGCCTGAAGTACCTCTTCGATGCTCTTCAGATCGTGACCGGCATGGGCGTGCATGGTTTCCTCAATGACCTGCGCGATCTGCATGAATCCGATCTTGCCATCTAGAAAGTATTCCACGGCAATTTCATTGGCGGCGTTCATTACAGCCGGCAGGCTTTCCTGCTCCTGGATGGCCTGGTATGCCAGCGCGAGACAACGGAATTTTTCCAGGTCTGGCTTGAAGAAGGTCAGTGCGGAAAGCTCTGTCAGGTCCAGTGCCTTGATATTTGTCGTAATGCGCTCGGGATAGGCCATGGCGTAGGCGATGGGAGCCTTCATGTCCGGGATGCCCAGCTGGGCCATGACACAGCCGTCAATGTATTCCACCATGGAGTGGATAATGCTCTGGGGATGAATGTTTACGGCAATTCTATCAACTGGCGTGTTGAACAGCCAGCGTGCTTCAATGACTTCCAGCCCTTTGTTCATCATGGTGGCAGAATCAATGGTGATCTTTCTGCCCATGCTCCAGTTGGGATGGTTAAGGGCGTCACGTACAGTTACACTGGCCAGTTCCTGAATCGGTGTGTTCAGGAACGGCCCGCCGGAGGCGGTCAGGATGATTCTGCTGATATCTTCTTTGCGGTGTCCTTCCATGGACTGAAATACCGCGCTGTGTTCACTATCCACAGGGTAAAGCTTGACATTGTGTTGCTGCACCAGTTCCATGAAGATATTGCCTGCGGTGACCAGGGTCTCCTTATTGGCCAGTGCCACATCTTTGCCCGCCTTGATCGCGGCAGCGGTAGGGATAAGCCCGGCAGCGCCGACAATGGCGGCTACTAACATCTCTGTCTCTGTGGCAGTGGCGGCAGCGATGAGACCTTCCATACCCCCCAGAATTTCAACTTTCTGGCCAGAACACATGGCCTTCAGTTTAGGCACATCGTCAGTTGAAGCTATGGCAGCTATTTTAGGCGAAAAGGTTCTGATTTGTTCAGCAAACAGTTCTAGGTTTCTTCCGGCTGTCATGGCAATAACCTTGAAACGGTCCGGATGTGCAGCGACTATTTCAAGCGTACTGACTCCGATTGAACCGGTTGAGCCTAATATGGAAAGGTTTTTCATGATGTGTCACCCTTTGAAGATATAGATTGCGTAGTAATACGTCACCGGCGCGGCAAAGATGATGCTGTCCATGCGGTCCAGCACGCCGCCGTGGCCGGGAAATATGGTGCCTGAATCCTTGACGCCGAAGCTGCGCTTGAGCATGGATTCGAACAGGTCTCCGAACTGCCCGATGAAGCCGATGCATACGGCGGTGATCAGAGCATCGGTAATGGTCAGTTGCGGGAAAAAAGTGAATTTGGCGATCAGTGTGCCGCCGATGCTGCCGAAAAGACCGCCAATGGAGCCTTCGATACTCTTTTTAGGGCTGACCAGCGGGTAGAAGGGGCGTTTGCCGAAAGCGCTACCGACGTAGTATGCCGTTGAGTCATTGGTCATAACAATCAGCATGATGACTATCAGCCACTGAACGCCGTATGGCGTCTGGCGCAACAGCAGCAGGTGCATGATCATGGCCGGAATGTAGATGAAGGCCAAGGCTGCATAGGCGATGTCACGGGCTGCCGTCGAAATGTCGCGGATACGGAACAGAAAGAGCAGGGCAAACCCCAGGAATGAAAGCATGATCAGACAGAACGTCAGTGTGTTGTTATTGGCAAGCGGTGTAAATATCAGTGCGGTACCGCAGATGGCGGCCAGCAAAGACTCGGCCTTTCTGTCCGGCAAGGCCATGGAGTAGAACTCACGCATGCCGACAAATGTGCAGAATCCTAGCAGCATGGCAAAATGAAACGCACTGCCTTTGGTGATGGTCAGTGCTACGATGGGAAGCAGTATCAGTGCTGTAATCAGTCTTTTGATATGTGATTCCTTTTCTGTATTATTGAAATGTTGATTTAGTTTTGCCTGAATTAGGCCGGTTTCATCACCTGGGCGCTGGTCATGCCAAAACGCCTTTCTCGTGACTGATAGTCCAGCAGGGCTTTTTTAAGCTCATTGATCGTGAAGTCAGGCCAGTTGGTTTCGGTGAAGTATAGCTCAGTATAGGCTGACTGCCAAAGCAGAAAGTTGCTGATACGCATTTCGCCACTGGTGCGGATCAGCAGGTCTGGGTCCGGCATGTCACAGGTATCCAGATAGCCGGAGAATTTGTCAACCGTAATCTCGTCAGCAGAAAGCCTGCCGGCGGCCACCTCTTGGGCCATGACAGCGGCTGCCCGGCAAATCTCCTGACGCCCCCCGTATGACAGGGCTAGGGTCAACACCATGCCTGTATTGGCAGATGTTTCTGTAATGGCATTGTCCAGCATGACATTAACGTCATCAGGCAGATCAGAACGGTTGCCGATCACATTGAAACGGATATTTTTCTTGACCATACGGGCGGTTTGCCTCTTGACATAGCTTTTCAGCAGTGTCATCAGCGCCTTTACTTCAAAGGATGGACGCGACCAGTTTTCCGCTGAAAATGCGAACAGGGTCAGATACCTGATGCCCAACAGCCAAGCCTGTTCCACAACCAGGTTGACGGTCTCGGCACCACGCTGGTGGCCGACAATACGCTTAAGCATGCGTTGTTCTGCCCAGCGGCCATTACCGTCCATGATAATCGCCAAGTGGACGGGCAGCTTGTTCGGGTCCAGTTCGGTCATTAAACTTCCATTACCTCTTTTTCCTTATGGGCGACAGCTTCATCAATCTTTGCCTCAAATGACTTGGTCGTGTCCTGGACGTCCTTTTCCAGTTTTTTTAGTTCATCTTCTGTAATGGCCTTGTCTTTTTCCAGCTTTTTTAGTTTGTCAATGGCGTCACGACGGATATTCCTGATGGCAATCTTATCCTCTTCCGCCTTTTTCTTGAGGTCTTTGACAATCTCTTTGCGTCGTTCTTCTGTAAGAGGCGGCAGAGTCAGTCTGATGAGCTTTCCGTCGTTGGAGGGGGTCAGGCCTATATTGGAGTTGAGGATAGCCTTTTCGATCATCGGAATAATTTTTGCCTCCCAGGGGGAGATGGTTATGGTACGAGGTTCAGGAACGGCCAGGGTGGCAACCTGGCTGAGTGATGAGGGGTTGCCGTAATAGTCGACCTTGATGCTTTCCAGGATGCCTGTGCTGGCCCGGCCGGTACGTATCTTCTGAAACTCGCCCTTGAGCACACCCAGTGTCTTTTCCATATGTGACTTCATATCTGCGATTACGTTTTTTGGCATATTGATTATTCTCCTTGTACGATAGTACCGATATCTTCCCCGTTAATCACCTTGATAATATTGCCCTCTGTAGTCAGGTCAAAAATGATGATCGGGAGCTTGTTATCCATGCAGAGCGAGGTTGCTGTCGCATCCATTACCTGCAGCCCCATCTTGAGTACATCAATATATTTAAGAGTAGGATATTTTATTGCATCCGGGTTTTTTTTGGGATCTGCCGAGTAAACACCGTCGACTTTGGTGCCTTTTAGAATTGCCTGCGCGTTGATTTCCATGGCGCGCAAGCTGGCGGCCGTGTCGGTGGTGAAATATGGGTTGCCGGTGCCTGCGCCAAAGATGACAACACGGCCTTTTTCCAAATGCCTGATGGCTTTGCGGCGGATATATGGTTCTGCAACTTCCTGCATGGCTATGGCCGATTGTACCCGTGTAGCCACGCCGATTTTTTCCAGTGCGTCTTGCATGGCCAGGGAGTTGATCATTGTGGCCAGCATGCCCATATAGTCTGCACTGGCACGATCCATTCCTTTTGAAGAAGCCGCCAGCCCTCGGAAGATGTTGCCGCCTCCGATGACGAGCGCCAGCTGAACACCTTTGTCGACGACCATCTTGATTTCTTTTGCTATGGTAGTAATGGTCTGTGGATCAATTCCGTATCCTTGGTCACCGGCAAGTGACTCGCCGGATAGTTTCAGAAGGACCCTGTTGAATGACGGTCTGCTCACATTGTGCTCCTTTCTGGCTTGGATATAGTTGTTAAAAATTTGAGAAGAGCAATGGAAAACAGCATAATACCGCACTGCTTCAAATTCGCGACCGGTTTGTAAAAAAAAAGCCGGCCTTTTCGGCCGGCTGATGTGGTTATTTGAGGCCGGCAGCAGCCGCCACCTCGGCGGCAAAGTCCGATTCTTTCTTTTCTAGACCCTCGCCGAGTACAAAACGCTCGAAACACTTGATGGAGATGGCGCCGCCAGCAGCGTTGCCGATTTCTTTAAGCACCTGAGGGATGGTTTTGTCAGTGTCTTTAACGTAAACCTGTTCGTTTAGGCATACATCGGAATAGAACTTGTTCAATTGACCAACAATGATCTTTTCAATGATGTTTTCCGGCTTACCGGTTTCTCTGGCCTTGGCGCGGTAAATGTCTTTCTCGCGCTCTAGCACGTCAGCAGGTACCTGCTCACGGGTTACGTAGCGCGGTGCCGCTGCAGCGGAATGCATGGCAATATCTTTTGCCAGTGTCTGCAAGGCTTCCTGATTGTCAGCAGTGAAAGCCGGGGTTTCCAGCTGAACCATGACACCGATCTTGCCACCGCCATGGATATAGGAGCCGATGCAGCCGTTACCTTCAACAGTAAAGGTTGAAAAACGGCGGATCTGGATGTTTTCACCGATTACTGCGATGGACTCACTGAGATATTCCTGGACAGTTTTTGTGCCTTCGCAGGCAGCACACTGCTGGGCAAGCAGTGCCTCAACAGTCGCAGGTGCATTGGCCAGGATATGTTTGCCGATATTCTTTACAAAATTTTGAAACAACTCGTTTTTGGCAACGAAATCGGTTTCGCTGTTTACTTCAAGCAGTACGCCGTTTTTGCCATCATCGGAAACGATAGCTGCTACAGCTCCTTCAGTGGCTGCCCTGTCGGCCTTTTTGGCTGCGGCAGCCAAGCCTTTAGTGCGCAGGTAATCTACTGCTTTTTCAAAATCGCCTTCAGTCTGCTCCAGAGCTTTTTTGCAGTCGAGCATGCCGGCTCCGGTGGATTTTCTCAATTCGTTGATCTGGGCCGCTGTGATTGCCATTATATGTTACTCCTTCAAGTAATAGATTGTTTCGGGTGATGCTATGCTGCTGTTTCTTCTGCAGCTTCAGCTTCAACGGCTTCTGCCGCAGCGCCTTCAGTTTCTTCCTGAACAGCGGCCTGACGGGCCTGAGAACCTTCGATGACCGCGTCTGCGATTTTTGAACTGAGCAGGCGGATCGCCCTGATGGCGTCGTCGTTGCCGGGAATAACGTAGTCAATCGGTTCTGGATCACAGTTAGTATCAACCACTGCAACAACAGTGATACCGAGCTTCTGGGCTTCCTGGACAGCGATTTCCTCGTTTTTGGGGTCGATGATGAACATCAGGTTAGGCAGTTTGTTCATGCCCTTGATGCCGCCCAAGATTTTCTGAAGTTTACCGCGCTCCTTCTCAAGCAGCAGGATCTCTTTTTTGGTATATGCTTCAATGCTGCCGTCTTCAAACATGGCATCGATTCTCTTGAGGCGGTCGATGCTCTGCTTTACTGTGGCAAAGTTGGTCAGCATGCCGCCCAGCCAACGCTGGTTGACATAGAACATGCCGCAACGGGCAGCTTCTTCAGCGATGGAATCCTGAGCCTGTTTTTTTGTGCCGACGAAAAGCACGGTGTTGCCGTTCTGTGCAGACTCTTTTACGAAGTTGTAGGCGGATTTGAAGTAACGGACGGTTTTCTGCAGGTCGATGATGTAGATGCCGTTGCGTGCACCGAAGATATAAGGCTTCATCTTCGGGTTCCAACGTTTGGTCTGGTGGCCGAAGTGTACACCAGCCTCCAACAGTTCTTTCATGCTGATACTTGACATATTATTCTCCTTTGGTTTGTCCTCCGCCCCGTTGATCCCTGCAAGCCACAAGGGACACCGCCGGTTTGTTCCAGGGCGTGTGAAATTTTAAACACATTTTTTTAGCACAAGGGGTTGAATAAAGGCAAGTAATAAATTTTCGCAGGTGCGGTTTACAACAGGGCGTCAATCTGCTGCAATCCTTCCAGTGCGCCGCATGGCAGCGATATGTGCGGGGCAGCGATCTGATATTCGCGCGGATTGATTCTGATGACTCTTGTTCTTGGGGCGCTACGGCCAAACCTTTCAGACATGTTCCTGATGGTCGGGATGGCTGTGCCGGCACCCATCTCAATGACTGCCGTGCTTTTGCCGGAGTGCCTCTGCAGGAAGTCCTGGAAGCGCTGCTCCTGTTCTCTGGTGCGACCTGCAAGCCATGACCAGTCGCCGAACATGAGGATGTTCGGGCGGCTGACATTTTTGCAGTAAGGGCACAAGGGGATGTTCATGGCGCGCATTCTGTCAAAATCCACTTCAACCTCTTCGGTATTGGGCCAGATGCTCGGGCAGCATGGTTGCAGGCATTGCAGATACTGGATGGAGCCGTGTACTTCCAGGATATTGTTTTTCGGAAACCCGGCCTTCTGGAACTGACCGTCTACGTTGGATGTCACTACAAAGATGGCTGCGTTGTTGCGTTTGACCCAGTCCTGGATGATGTGGAAACCCTGGTGAGGTACGGTCTTCCGGTAAAGATTGGCGCGATGGCCGTAAAATCCCCAACCAAAGGCGGGATCATCCACAAAGTGCTCCGGATTGGCCGCTTCCACAAAGGAGAGCCCCAGCCTGGCGTACATGGGGTAGGCCTTCCAGAAGCCCTGGTCGCCCCTGAAATCGGGCAGGCCGGAGTCAACGCCCATCCCTGCACCGGCAGTGATGATGAAGACTTCGGCCTGTCTGATGATATCGGCAGCTTGCCTGAACATGTCGTATTGGTCAACTCAGCATATGTACGAACAGCCCGCTGCGCAGTTTGGGTTCGAACCAGGTGGATTTTGGGGGCATGATCTGATCCTGGTCGGCCAGCTCGATCAACTCCCGTATGGATGTGGGGTGCATGGAGAAGGCTACGGCATATTCGCCTGAATCCACCAGTTTGACCAGCTCGTTGTTGCCGCGGATACCGCCGACAAAATGGATGCGCTTGTCAGTTCTGGGGTTCTCAATGCCCAGCACGGGGTTGAGCAACTTGTCCTGCAGGATGGAGACATCTAGCCTGGCAACGGTGTCGTTTTCATCTACCGTGCCTGACTTGCTGGTCAGGGTGTACCACTGGCCGCCTAGGTACATGCCGAACTGGTGGCGTGTGGACGGGGTGACCTGCTCTTTGGATGCTTCAATATCGAAGCAGCTCTTGATCTGCTCCATGTAGGCAGCCGCATCCCGGCCGTTCAGGTCCTTGACTGCCCGGTTGTATGGCATGATGTGCAGCTGGTCTTCCGGGAAGATGACGGTCAGGAAAAAGTTGTATTCTTCTTTGCCGCTATGCTGCGGATTGGACTGGCGGCGTATTTCACGCACACGACTAGCAGCGGCGCTGCGGTGATGCCCATCAGCTACATACAGTTTGGGGATGGCGGCATAGAGTGATGTCAAGCGCTGGATGGTTGTCGCTTCACTGATGATCCAGAGTGTGTGGGATACACCGTCCGGAGTGGTGAAATTATATTCCGGCTTGTCGGCAGTGGCGGTGCTGATGATGCTCTCTATCTCGCTGTTTTTGGGGGCGATGTAGAAGACCGGTTCGTCGTTGGCATCCAGATAGTCGATATGCTTGACGCGGTCGTCTTCCTTGTCCGGACGGGTATGCTCATGCTTTTTGATGACTCCTGTCTGGTAGTCATCTACATCAGCGCAGACTACAAGCCCGGTCTGATCAATCCTGCCCATACGCTGGCGATATACGTAATAGCACTCGTTCTGCTCGGCTTTGAGGATGCCGTTGCGTACAAATGCTGACAGATTTTCGCGCCCCTTGACGTAAACCTGCTCATCGTAGGGGTCTACAGAGGCGGGCAAGTCAATTTCCGGACGGGAAACGTGCAGAAAACTGTTGGGGTTGCCGGCAGCCATCTGGCGCGCCTCTTCCACATTCATGACGTCGTAGGGAAGGGCAGCAACTTTTTCAGCCACTGCGGCATCGGGTCTTAAAGCCTTGAAGGGTTTTATGATTGCCATTATTACCTCTCGATTTTATTTATGTTACTGATCGGGCCTGGAGTTTGTCTGCTAAAAAACTGGTAATTTTACTGGAAATATCTGCGTGCACCGACAAAACGTTTCTCAAAGTAGTTTTCGTGTATACCGGCAACCTTGATGTCTTCTCCCCTGCGGGGGGCATGGACGAATTTGTCGTTGCCAACATAAATGCCGACATGGTTGATCTTTGACGCTGATGAACCGAAGAAAACCAGGTCGCCGTCCTTGAGCTCGCTTTTGGAAACGGATTCTCCGGTCTTGTACTGTTCGCGGGATGTGCGCGGAATATTGACGCCGCACAGGTTGTATACGGCCCTGACGAACCCGCTGCAGTCAAGTCCGTCAACCACTGTGTCTCCGCCCCAGCGATAAGGAATGCCGACAAAGCGTTCCGCGGTCCTGGCGGCAATGAATCCCATGTCTCGATCGGATTTGGCTGTTTTGCCGGGAGTTACGTCTGTATCAGGTGTTTTGTCCTTGCTGTCGGTCTTACCGTTTCGTACCGGGGTTGCGGTCTTAGTTGCTGGTGTGGCGGGTGCCTTGGTGGCAGAAAACACAATTTCATTGGGGGGGGCAATATAAAAGCTGTCAATCAGACCGGCATCAATGAGTCTGGAGGCGCTGATGCGGGCTTTCTCTTTGCTGGGAAAGTCACCATATCTTACGGCGTAAACACCGCTGTCCTTGCGGAAGTAAAATGCTTCAATACCCTTTTTCTGCAGCTTTTTGGCAAAACGTTCAGCGTTACTGACATTGGAGAACGCACCCATCTGAATGGCGTATCCCAGTCGTTTGATGCCTTTGGATGGAGCTGCAAAAGCAAAAGTGGCTGAAACCAGGATAATGAAAAGGACTGAAATGGAATTGCTAACGTGTTTGTTCATGGGTAATTTCTTCCGGCTTTGAGAGATTGTCTCGTCTGAGTGCTGCGGAAATTTTAAATAGTATCCATATTTGGGCCTTTGTAGTAAAGCACTTTTTGAATAAACACGGGCTGTCTGCTGCTTCCGTCAGTTTGAGGTTCAGTTGGCTATATTGCACAATATAAATAGATATTTACCTTGGCAGTGAATTATTCTATTATTATAAAAAAACAGATATAAATTGGCCTTAATCTTAAACGAGGTGCATGGCGATGGCAATGCCTGCAACAGCATCAGTAGCTGTAGATACATCGGCTGCAACAGCTGCAATGGTTGTAAATGCCCCTGCTGTATCCCAGCCACAGCAGTCTGCATCTGTTTTGTCTGCTGCTGATGCCCCTGTTGCTGCAAAACGTGACATTCTTAAGGAACCTGCTGATAAGGTGACTTTGTTCGGGCAGCCCATTGAAAATGAGACAACGGTAAAGAAACAAGGTGCTCTGGCAGAAAATAAGAAAGAAGAGAAGGAAAAGGTAAAAGATGCTGTCAGACAGGCAAGCAATGTAGTCTGGGCTTATAATTCCAAAGGTGACTTACGGATAAAATATATGGACAGCGCCAACAGGCTGATTTACCAGTCTCCTCCTCAGCTCTATGCCCGGATGTATGACTTGATGCTGGAAAGCAAGACTTCCGTTGACACAAAGGCCTGATTAAAAACTATATCTAAATTCAAAAGCCTTATGCCGATTCACTGTCAGCATAAGGCTTTTTGTTTATACCTAGTCAACGTCAATGACGTTCCTGCGCACACCCATCAGATAGGCAATTACAAACTCGTCCAGTGCCCCGTCCAGTACAGCATCGGGATTGCCGGACTCCACGCCGGTTCTCAGGTCTTTAACCATTTTGTAGGGGTGCAGCACGTAAGAGCGTATCTGGCTGCCCCAGCCGATCTCCTTTTTCTCCCCGGCAATCTCGGCCGCCTTGGCGTTGCGCTCCTCCATTTCGCGTTCGTAAAGTTTTGAACGCAGTACGCGCATGGCGGTGGCCTTATTCATATGCTGGCTGCGCTCGGTTTGGCAGGCGACGACGATGCCTGTTGGCAGGTGTGTGATACGCACAGCCGAGTCGGTGGTGTTGACATGCTGTCCACCGGCGCCGCTGGAGCGGTAGGTATCCACGCGCAGATCGGATTCGCTGATCTTGATGTCGATATCTTCCTCTTCAATCTCCGGAAAGGCGTAAAAAGACGCAAAAGATGTATGGCGTCTGGCGTTGCTGTCAAAAGGTGATATGCGCACCAGCCGGTGTATGCCGGCCTCTGCCTTAAGGTGACCGTAGGCATATTCTCCGGATACGCTGAATGTGACGGACTTGATGCCGGCTTCATCTCCGGCCTGGATCTCGGTGATAGCGGTCTTCCAACCTTTTTTCTCACAGTAGCGCAAGTACATGCGCAGCAACATTTCGGCCCAATCCTGTGATTCCGTGCCGCCTGCGCCGGAGTTGATGGCAACAAAGCAGGCATTGCGATCGTGTGCGCCGGAAAGCATCTTGTGAAACTCGGCCGCCTCTACTCCCTGCTGTAGCAGGGCGCCCATTTCAGCGGCATCTGCCAATGCCGATTCATCTTGCATTTCATCACCAAGCTCAATCATCACCCGGTAGTCTTCCAGTTGTCGGTTGACGGCATCCCACATCTGTACGGTCTTTTCCAAAGCCGTGCGCTCCTTGAGGATATGCTGCGCCTTGTCGGCAGTATCCCAGAAGCCGGGTGCGGCAATCAGGGATTCCAACTCCTGGATCGACTCGCGTTTGGTGTCGATGTCAAAGGGACCCCCGAAGCTTTTTGATGCGTTCTTCCATATCCTGCAGTCTGGCCTTTTCTTCTCTGAACATATGCAACTCCTGTTTAATTTAAATGGAATGATGATAGCGGTGCTAAGCCTGTTTTTTGACTGAGTTGCCGGTGTTTCTGCGCTGCTTGACACAGTAAAGGGCAATAATACCCATGGAGATGATCAGGCAGCACCATGCCGCCAGGTCGCCGATTTTGAGGTAGATAGATTCACCTGTGCCAGGGGTGATTTCTCCATGGCGGAAGTCCTCCCGGAAGATGTCCGTCATGGTGCTGATATGCCCGTTCTGGTCGATAATGGCGGTTACTCCTGTATTGGCAGCCCTTAGCATGGGGGTGCGTGTTTCGACTGTACGGAATGCGGCAATGGAAAGGTGCTGGTATGGTGCGGAAGAACGGCCAAACCAGGCGTCATTGGTGATATTGACCAGCACCCTGGCGCCGTTGTTGACATAGGCTCTGGCTACTTCCGGGAAGATCGCCTCGAAGCAGACCAGGGTGCCGACCGAGGTGCCGTCGACCTTGAGCGGGGTGGCATGGGTGCCGGGGACAAAATCACCGATGCCGGCGACCAGCTTGTTGACGAAGGGTAGTAGTTTTGCCATCGGCACATATTCACCAAAGGGAACCAGATGCAGTTTGTCACTCCTGCCGACTGTCTCGCCATTGGGCGCGATGACAAAGGCGCTGTTCAGGTATACCCGTCTGCCGTTGCGGATTTCATGGGCCGGGCTACCGGTCAGCAGGGCGGCTGATAGTTCGCGGCTCAGATTACGGAGCCTGTCGGCATACGCCTGTTGATCTTGGAAGAAAAATGGAATAGCGCTTTCCGGCCAGACGATCAGGTCTGTGCCATTGCCGGCACCTTTGCGGGTCAGCCGTTCGTATATGCTGACGGTATGCTCCTGATAAGCCGGGCTCCACTTGACATCCTGGTCGATATTGCCCTGCACGAGGGTTACCCTCAATGGTGGGGCGCCGCTGTCTGGTTTGATGTTTAGCCTGTTGAACCCGTAGGCTAGTGTGCCAATCAGCATCACAGACAGAACAGCGGCGCTTTTGACCGGGTAGGATACCGATGCGCCACTGACAGCGCGAATGACCCGGTACAGCACTACATTGGCCAGCACAATCAGTAGCGTAATGCCATATACGCCAAACATGTCGGCAACCTGGATCAGCGGCAGGGTTCTGTACTGGGAGTGGCCAAGCATGGCCCAGGGAAAGCCAGTTAAAAGAAATGATCTGGCAAAATCCGCTGCAACCCATGCCAGCGGCAGGGCCAGGGCCGACTTGATGCCGATCTGCTCGGCAATTCTGGATGTGAGTGCGGCGACCCCCATAAAAACCGCCAGCCAGGCTACAAGCGCTAGGTAAATGGGGATACTTAAAGCCCAGGGGAGATGGCCGTACTGGGTGACAACGATATTGATCCAGTAAAGGATAATGGCATAAGCGGTAATCCCGCTGGTAAAGCCGGCACGGAAGGCAGTTTTTTCGTCCGCCCCCTCAAGCGCAATCAATAGCGGAACCAGTGAAACCCATGCCAGAAAGGAGAGGCCGGCGTTGGGAAAAGAAAGCGCAACCAGCAATCCGGAAAAAACGGCCAGCAACCCAACCCTGTCGAAAAAACTTCGAAAATATGTCATGGACAGCATACCGCTCACTTGGCTTCCTGAGGCGAGGTTTCCAACGGGGCTATACGAATTTTGACGATTCTGCGCCTATCAGCCTCCAGGATGGTGAAACGGAGGTCCGAGCTTTCCACAATATCACCGGTACTGGGAATTTTTCCGGTAAGGTGAAATATCAGGCCGCCGACAGAATCAAACTTGTCGCGTTCAACCTGGATGCTGAAATGTTCTTCCAGTTCGTCAACCGGCATGCGCGCATCGGCAGTTAAGGATCCGTCTTCATTAACGGTAAACAGTGCTTCCTCGCGGTCATATTCGTCCTGTATATCACCGACAATCTGTTCCAGCAGGTCTTCAATGGTAACTAGGCCGGACGTGCCACCGTATTCGTCAATGACAACGGCCAGGTGTACATGTTTGACTTTGAACTCCTGCAGCAGTTGTTCAAGATCCTTGGTCTCCGGTATGAAATAGGGCGGCCGCATGATGTTGCGAACTTCGATCTTATCTTCGCTGTCACCCCAGTAGCGTAGCAGATCCTTGGCGTAGAGCAGGCCGATGATGTTGTCGATATGGTTTTCATAAACCGGAATCCGGGAGTGGCCACAGGAGATTATGGTTGAGAGGATATCCTGGATGCCGGCGTCTGAAGGGATGCAGGCCATATTAGTGCGCGGCACCATGATTTCTCGCACCACGGTTGATCTCAGCGAAAAGATGGAGCGGATCATCTCGCTTTCTTCCTCGTTTACCAGCCCTTCACCTTCACCCACCCTGATCAGGTCATGAATCTCGTCGGCAGTAATCTTGCGTCTGCCGTTGATCAGTCGACTGATAAACTCTCTGATGCGGTTCTTTTTGCTACTGTCCTCGTCCAACTCGTGCTCCTTCAGAAAAACTTTCTTGGGATAAACTGTTTGTTTGGTGCAGGTCAGGAAATGTCAAGCAACCCTGCTTTGCGTATGCTGTTAAAAATCTCTTTTTCCTTTTTCTGCATTTTCTTGGCTTCTGCTTCTCCGCAACGCTCATGGTCATATCCACAAATGTGCAGTATGCCGTGCATCAGTAGAAAGGAGAGCCTTTCAAAGAACGGTATGCCAGCTTCATCTGCCTCACGCCGGGCTGTATCGGCCGAGATGATCACGTCGCCGAGTGCGGAAGGGGTGATGCCGCAAAAATCGCCTTCCTGCAGCGCAAAGGAAATCACATTGGTTGGTCGATCCTTGTTCAGGTATTCGCGGTTGATGATGCGGATAGTCCGGTCGCCAACAATTGATAAGGAGACTTCTGTATGATCAGGATATCCCAAGTCTTTTAATATCTTCTGCGCCACTTTTCTTAGGCGGCTGGGCATGATGCTGTGGCGCCTCTGTCGATTGTTCAGCATGATCTGCACTGGTATGGCCTCCCTCGGCAGTTTTTATGTTGTCAGTAGGCTTTTGTTGGGCCGGTTTGGCCTGGCTTTGCTTTTTACTGCCAACATGTTTGTGAATTGGTTCCGGATAATCAATGCGGTGGTGAAAGATGGCATTGAGTGTGCGGTTAAAGCTTTTGGCGATCTCGTGCAGGTTTTTCAGGGTCAGCTCGCATTCATCCAACTGACCGTCAATGAAAACACGGTTGATCAGAGTCTGCACCATCCCCTGGATACGGTCCGGGGTCGGGTTGATCAAGGTGCGTGATGCGGCTTCGACACAATCGGCGAGCATGACGATGCCGGCCTCACGGGTCTGTGGTTTGGGGCCGGGATAACGGAACTCCTGTTCTTCAACGAAGGCACCGCTTATCGCTGACTGGGCCTTGGCCCGCTCATAGAAAAACTTGATCAGCGCCGTGCCGTGATGCTGACGGATGATGTCGATGATCGGTTGGCCGACGTGTTTTTCTCGCGCCATCTCGACCCCTTCCTTGATGTGGGAGATCAGGATCAGGGCACTCATACTGGGGGTCAGCTTGTCGTGGCGGTTGTCGTCCTGTGACTGGTTTTCGATGAAGTACAGTGGTTTGGATACCTTGCCGATATCGTGGTAATAAGCGGCCACTCTTGCCAGCAGGGGATTGGCGTTAACGGCCTCAGCGGCCCCTTCTACCAGATTGCCGACCATGACACTGTGATGATATGTGCCGGGTGCCTTGAGCATCAGTTCGCGCAGCAGCGGGGAGTTCAGGTTGGCCAGTTCAAGTAGTTTAATGTCGGTTGTATAATTGAACATGACCTCGATCACCGGAATCAGCCCGGATGCCAGTACGGAACTGAGTATGCCTGATATGACGGCGAACATGGAGGCATAGACCGTTTGCATGCTGAAGAGTGTGTTGTTGAACGCCTGAAAGGAAATGGCCAAGGCCAGGTTGACAAAGGAAACCTTCAGCCCGGCCACATAAATGGTGCTTCTGTCAGTGCACTGTCGCATGCCGTGAGCGCCGACGATCCCCCCCAGCAGCGCATAGACAACCAGAAACATGTTGTCTTCCAGCATGAAGCCCAATGGTGGAGCCAGGATGGCACAGAATACCAGTGCTACCTCGGAGTTAAGCAGCACCCTGACAATCATGGGGGCCGCAGCGAAAGGCAGCAGATAGAAATAGCTCCTCGGTTCGATATAGGGAAACACGGGGCCAATATTCTGGGAGATCATCAGGGCCGTCTTGTAGACGAAAAAACAGCCGGTCACCAGCAGGGACAGTACCAAGATGTCTTTGTTGGTCGGATTGAATTTGCGGATATTCTTGCAGGCAAAACGGTAGGGGCAGTAAAATAGCACCAGCACCATGATAAACACGCCTAGCGCGGTGATAACCCTGCTTTTGTCATCGCTTTCGTGAAAAATGGTTTTCAGTTTTCTGACTTGGTCCGGGGTAATTCTTTCCCCGGTGCGTACAATCATCTCGCCCTTCTGAATCTTGAACATGACCGGCTTAACCACCTCCATGGCCGATTGACTGCGTACGGTGGTGGCTTCTTGGCTGAAGAAAAGGTTGGGCAGCATGATACGGGATATGACGGCACCGATCTTCTGGGCATCTTCCGGTTTTGCTGTACCGGCGAATTTCAAGGTGGTCACCAGTTTTCTAGTATCGCTGATTTCTGTGACCGGCGTCTCAGGCCTGCCTGTGCCGACCAGGTTGCCGTTGTTGTCGTGTATCTCCAGGCCGCGTTTGATGTCGGTCTGGAAAACCTTGTTGTCCAGCACAATGTAATTGCGGTAGATATTGCTCAGTCGTTTCAGGGCATCGCCAAGAAACAGCTTGTCGTTTTTTACAGCGGCAAGCGCTCGGATTTCGGAAGCGGAAAGCTCGGTGTCAAAGATTGGCGACAGCAGTTTGTTCCATTCTGCGTTGCTGTGTTCCGTCCCCCTGGAGTTTTCCTTGCGGATGATTGCAAGAGACTGAGTCAATTTGTCGGTGATATATGACGGTACACGGTCGCTCAGGCTGTAGACAACTGGTGCTGCAGCGCCGGCTTCTTTGCGCTTTAGCTCGGTGAGTGCCTGGTCCTCAACAAGATAGTCGTGGGCGGCGCGAATATCAGAAGTGGCGATATCGCCGATATTGAATTCGTGGCGTGAGAAGTGCTGATCAGGGAGGATGATCAGGGTCAGCAGGATGGCAGTGGAAATCAGCAGGATAAACCTGTTGCGTCTTGCCGTCTGGGGATCGGAGAACCGTTTGACGATCGCGTCAATCAGGTTGAATCCCAGTTTGCTGAAATAATTCAGAGTGCTTTGTTCCTGGTTATTACCAAGTTTTTCCGGCATGTTCCCTGGTGGTGTTTCTGGTTTCAGTAGATAAAAAAGCTAAAAAAAAACGAACGGTTCCGTTTGTGCAAGATTAAAAAATATCCTTTATTCTCATAGGTGTCAACCATACAGTTTATGCGCTGTTATGGGAGAACTCAGGCAGCCTGCTGTTTCTTGACTTTGCCATGCAAGGTTTTATACTCCAACCATTATAAAACGGAACTATCACCGAAAAGCAGGTTTTGGTGTGAAGATCCCACCAGCAGGTGTTCTTCTGAGTTGAGTTCCAACCGCAAACTGTAGCAATGATCGAAGTTGCTCCAGTATCGGCTTTGCTTTGTAGA
>Ga0302250_1000385_pt1 | contig 44867 bp, 35 predicted proteins | sample AAG_RA_Asp_MG_FD_193536 | JGI IMG/M metagenome (GOLD analysis project Ga0302250, IMG submission 193536) | Enriched activated sludge microbial communities from anaerobic digester in WTTP, New Holstein, Wisconsin, United States - AAG_RA_Asp | ecosystem: Engineered > Bioreactor > Anaerobic >...
GGGTCCCCGAAGCGCTGCTGGGATCGGTGACGACGGCCCTCCGGGATCGCAATCCCCTGAAACTCGCCTACCGGTCCGTCCGGGAACGGTCCTCCCGAACCAGGAAGGTGGACCCCTGGGGTCTCTTCCTGAAGGCCGGCGTCTGGTATCTGGTCGGCTGGTGCCACCTCCGGAACGCCCGCCGTCTGTTCGCGATGCACCGGGTGGAACACGCCGAGATCCTTCCGGGGTCCCGGACCGTCCCCCCGCCGGCCGACTTCTCGCTGGGCGACTGGGCCTCCAGGGAACCCTGGGAACTGCCGATGCACGACCCCGTCGAGGTAACCCTGGAACTGGACGAGGTGGCCTCGGGCCTGCGCCATTCCCGGCTGCGATCGGCCCAGGCCTCCCGGGAGGGACCGGACCGTCCCTGGAAGGTCCGAGTGCAGGCCACCAACGTGGATCCCCTGGTGGGACTGGTGCTGGGCCTCTGGGGCCACGCCCGCATCGTCGATCCCCCGGAAGTCCGGGATCGCCTCCTTGCGATCGTGGACCGCCTGGTCCGGGAACACTCGGAGGAGCCCCCCTGATGGACGCGTCCCAGGCATCCTTCATCCAGATCCAGTTGCTGACGCTGCATCTCCGGCAGGCCGGGGGGCCGATGACCGTCCGGGAACTGGCCCGCCGCGCCCGCATGCCGGAGGATCAGGTCCGCCGCATGCTGGAGGACCTGGCGCTGGTTCGCGGCGACCCGAGCGTCTACGAGTACGTGGAAATCCTCCTGGATGGGGACATGGTCGAACTGGGACCGAACACCCAGGACGTGGAACTGGGCGCTCTGGTCCTTTCGCCGGGGGAGTTCCTGGCCCTGGTGCACGCGGTCCGGGAGGCGGAACAGGCGGGGCTGGGAATCACGATGAAGGCATGCATGCCGCTGCTTCGGCGCCTGGCGGGATCGGTCCGCCCGGGGGAGGACCTCCCGGTGGAGTTCCACCTGGACGCCCTGCCCGACGAGTGGATCGCGGTTCGGGACGTCGCCATCCCGGGACGCCACGTCCTGGAACTGGATTACTGGACCGCCAGCCGGGACCGGTTCTCCCGCCGAAGGGAGGTGGTCCCCCTGCGCCTCCGGAACGACGGCGGGTCCTGGTACCTGGAGGCCTGGTGCCTTGCCAGGCAGGAGAACCGGACGTTCCGGCTGGATCGAGTGATCGGGATGAGGGACACGGGGCGGGTTCATGCGGATCCGATCCCCGAGCGGGTCGCCGCTCCGCGGGGAGGGAAACGGGTGGCCCGGGTCCGGATCGACCCCGAGGTGGCCTCCTGGGCCCTGGAACGCATCCCCGGAGCCCGTTCGCTTCCCGACGGTTCCGTCGAGGCGGTCATTCCCTTCTCCTCGGAGGTGCTTTTCGCGTCCTGGATCCTGTCCCTGTCTGGACATGCCAGGGTCCTGGATCCACCAGGCCTCCGGCGGCAGATCCGCCAGCGCCTCCGGAAGGCCTTCCTCCACGACGGTTCCCCCATTTGACGCATCCCCATTCCTCGGCTAGGCTCCCCTCGGCCATGATGGCGGGGAACAGGGATGAATGGGACCCTCCGGTGGACCTGGGTCTTTCTCCTCGTCGCCGCGGTTGCCCGCGCCGAGACTCCCCCCCCGGAAACCCCGGACGCGACCTCTCCGGGAGGATCCGCCGAGGAGGCCCTTCCGGGTGTCGATGACCTGCTGGGCCGCCGGGCCGATGAAGCCGTCCGGGACTGGTCCGCCCTGCCACCCCGGGACCCGTCCCGCACCTTCCCCTGGTTCGAGCACCACGGCTACTTCCGGCTGCGCATCGACGGCTACTGGCGCCCCCACCTGGGAACGGAGGCCATCGCGAACGGGACCACCGTGAACACCTCCGCCTACCGCCCGCCCCTGAACGCCAACGCGACGAACCAGGACCCGGGCCAGGACTGGATCGGCGGAGCCAACATGCGCCTGCGCTGGGCCCCCGTGCTCCACGTCTCGCCCCGGATCGAGGTCCAGGCCGAGGTGGACGTCCTGGACAACCTGGTGCTCGGCAGCACGCCGGACGCCGATCCCGACCGCGCCGACGCCCCCCTGCCCGTCTTCTCCCGGAGCCAGGCCCCGGCCTCGGCCACCCGCATGGGGGGGCGCGACCCGGTCACGGTGAAGCAGGCGTTCGTGTCCTGGACGCCCTTCCTGCCCCCGGACGACCGGGGCTTCCTGCTGCGCCTGTCGGGGGGCCGCATGGCCCGGCAGTGGGGTCTGGGAATCCTGGAGAACGCCGGACGGGACCTGGATTCCGACTACGGCACCTACCAGGACCGGGTGAATCTCCTGGCGCGAATCGGCGGGATCTACACGGAACTGGGGTACACCTGGGTGGCCTCGGGGCCCAACACGATGGACCCGTCGCAGCCCTACGGCGAAACCCACGACCTGTCCAACGCCGACGACGTCTGGGACCTCTCCCTGGCGATCTTCCGCCGCCCGGACACCGACGCGGAAAAGCGGAAGCGATACCGGAACCTCGTGGTGCTGAATCGCCCGGTGGTGGACGGCGGAGGATACCTGGTCTTCCGGCGCCAGAACCTGGACGTGAAGCCCTCGATGGACGGGTCGGTCACCGCGATGCCCGCGACTCCCTACGACGAGGTCGCCCTGGAAAAGCGGAACGGCTGGATGCTGACCCCGGACCTCTGGCTTCGCCTGGAATGGAAGCCGTCCCTGAAGGAGCACGTGCGCGTCGAGGTCGAGTTCACGGGGGTCTTCGGCCACATCCAGAACGTGCCCCGCTTCCGGTACGACGCGGTGTCCTCGTCCTGGCAGGCCGACGGGTCGGCACCGCTCGACATCCGGTCCTTCGGCGGGGCCCTGGAGGGGGAATACGTCCGGGGCCCGATCTCCACGGGACTCTACGCCGGGTTCGCGACCGGCACCGACGCCCCCTGGTGGGGGTGGCGGGACCGGAACAACGTCACCACCAACCGGGGCCTCCGGTCCCTCCGGTCCTTCTACTTCCATCCCGACTACCGGGTGGACCAGCTGCTGTTCCGGAACGTCGTCGGGACCGTCACGAACGCGTGGTACGTGAAGCCCTTCGTCCAGTACGACCTCTTCGAGGGGGACCAGGACGCCCTCGCAGGCCGCCTGGAGGTCCTTTACGGCAGGGCCTTCCAGGCCCGGGCGACCCCGGGGGGCAAGGACCCGAACCTGGGAGTCGAACTGCTGGTCCGGCTCTTCTACGAAGAGAAGGGCGCGTTCTATGCAGGCCTGGACTGGGCGACCCTCTTCCCCTTCGACGGTCTGGACCTCCCGGCGACCTACGGCTGCCCCGAGGACGGCAGCGGAAACCTGACGGCCTGCCATGCCGCCCGGAACGCCCGGTGGTCGATGGCGGTCCGGGGCCGGTTCGGGGTGATGTTCTGACCTGTCTCCGTCGCAAGGATTTCCCCTCTGTGAATCGTTTTCATAGCCGTGGAGCGTCGGTTCGGTCGAATGTCGCTTTTTGGTCGTTTTTCCAGCACGTTGCAATCGAAGGAAGAATGCACTTTCGGGCACATTTGTTGCAGGATGAAGCGATGGGTTCCGGGAGGGAGTGGCCGATGAACCGTCGCGTTCCGGCAACCGGTTTCACGCTGGTGGAACTGATGGTGACGGTGGCGATGATCGGCGTGCTGGCGGTCATCGCGATCCCCTCGGTGATGGAGGCCATGCAGAAGCGGGAGGTGGTCCAGGCGTCCCAGGCCGCCCTGGACCTGGTGGAGTACGCCCGGGTCCAGGCGGCGGCCCGGAATCGCGCCTACGAGTTGCGCGTGAACGTGGCCTCGGGCGGCACGGCGGGGGGCCGCATCCAGTTGTGGGAGAACACGACCTCCTCCTGCTTCGGGTTCAACGCCGCCGGCCCCGGTGGCGAAACGTCCCGGATGGTTCGGGAACTGGACCTGGCGGCCTCCTATCCCACCGTGGTGCTCTTCGAGGTCCAGCCCCAGGACCTGCCCAATTCCCCGCTCTGCATCAAGCCCGACGGCCGGGTCTTCCAGGTGGTGAACGATGCCACCGCGGTGATCATCCCGTCGGGAGACAACTTCGCCGGCGGGGATGCCCGGATCCGGTTCCAGCGGCTGAACAAGATTGGGCGGAGGGAGGGGCCGGTCCACGCGCTGGCCATCCCTTTCAACGGGCTTGCACGGGTGGTGGTGGAATGACGTCGTTCTGGTGCGATTCCAGGTCGTCCGCCGGGGTCCGGAGGACCGGTTCGGCCGGACGCGCCCTCCGGGGATACACCCTCATCGAGGTGCTGGTCGTGATCGCGGTCACGGTGGTGGGCTTCCTGGCCCTGACCCACCTCCAGACCTCGGTGCTGAAGGCCAACGAGAACGCATGGAACATGACGGGAGCAGTCCGCCTGGCCACCCACGTCCAGGAAACGATCCGCTCCGAGGCCCTGCGGTGGTACAACGACACCTACAACGGCGCCGGCGGCGTCGCACAGAACGACTTCCTCTACCTCCGATGGGTCGGGCCGCCCAACCTCAACGGCTCTTCGGGATGGCGTTCCGCGGGTTTCTACCCCGACGGGACCCCCTTCGCCCTGGTGAACCAGGTGGGCATCCAGCCGACGTGGGACCCCGGGGTGCTGCGCCACCTCCCGGGGAACCGGAACGCCCGCTACTGCGTGGAGTACCGGCTGACGTGGCTCGTCCCGGACTTCCTGATCCGCTCCGAGGTCCGGGTGCTCTGGCCCCGGCCGGGTGCCCGCGCCGGGCTCTACGATTCCTGTCCGGCGGACATGGTGAACCACCCGGAGGACGTGTTTTCCATCACGATCCCTGCAACGGTGATGAAGAATGTCTTCGTGTCTCCATGACGACGGGAACCCCCGTCGCGGGAACTCCCGATCCCGTCTTCCCGGCCAGGCGGGCCTGACCCTGCTGGAGGTCCTGATCGCCGGGGCCGTGTCGATGATCCTGATCGTGTCGGTGTACGCGGTCTACTCCGCCAGCAGCCGGGGCTACCAGGTCCATCGCCAGGTCCTGGGCGCCCAGCAGCAGGCCCGCTTCGGGTTGGACCAGTTGGTCCGGGACGTGTCCCTGGCCGGCTTCCTGGGAACTCCCGATTCCCAGGCCGACCCCAACGTGTGTCCGAAGCCCGCGGGAAGGCTCCGGGGCATCGTCATCCAGGAAGGGGGACCCGCCAACGGAAACCCCAGGCTGTTCCCCCAGTCGGTCACCCTCTTCGGGGCCTTCTGGAGCCAGGTCATCTATTTCTCCGAGAGCGCCGTCGGGAACCAGGTGGTGCTCCAGGCCGGCGCCACCGGGGCCCCCTTCCCGGCCAACGAGGACGAGTTCAACCGCATCTTCGCCCCGGGGCGCTTCCTCCGGCTCGTCAATGCCGACCAGTTCGAGATGTACCTGCCGATCCAGTCGAGCAATTTCCAGAACCGCCTGATCACCCTCCAGTCGCCTCTGCCCACGGCGGTGCCCCCGGACTTCTGCGGAGTCCAGGGCCTCGGGGTCGGCCTGGAGGTCAACGTGGTGGGCTACGTGCGCTATTCCCTGCAACTGGACCCCGCCGAGAGGGGCAAGGTGGACCTGGTACGGGAGGAGATCGACGGGTCGGACCCTGCACTGTCCCGGGTCGTGCCCCGTTCGGCCGTCCGGGTGGCCGAGTACGTCGCCGACCTGGCCTTCCTGGACTTCACGCTGGACGTGGACCGCACCCGGCGTCAGCCGACGATCCAGGTCCTGGCGACCCTGGAGGACCTCCAGGCCACCGGCAACCAGTTGCTGGACCTGAGCGACGCTGCCCGGCCCCAGGACCTTCGGGCCCTGACGGTGATGCTGACCACCCGGACCCAGGAGGAGGACGAGGCCTTCCCCTTCGTGGCCCGGGCCACCCGGAACGATCCCCTGGACTCCTACGAGGTGGATCCGGCGATGCGGGGATCGGCCCGGACGGTGACGATGGCCCAGAGGGTGAACCTGCCCTCCTTCGCCGTGAGGAACGTGAAATGAGGCGGGACTCCAGGTGCCGACTCTCCACCCGGCCGGCCCCCCCAGGACAGGAGGCCGGGTACATCCTGATCGTCGCGATGCTGGTGCTGCTGGCCCTGACCAGCCTCGGGATCGCGGCCATCGAGGTGGCGGCCAATCACCTGAACCTCACCGGCAGCGTCCGCATCGCCCAGGTCGCCAGGACCATCGCGGCCTCGGGCGCCGAGGGAACGATGGCCTTCGCGGGCATGAATCCCTCGGGATTCACCCAGTTCGTCGCCGCCCAGAACGGCGTGGTCCAGATGCGGGACCTCTCGGCGAACTTCTATGACACCTCCACGAACGGCAGCGGGTCCTTCGGGCGAGAGGCGGTCACGATGAACACGGCATTCTGGCAGAGCCGGATGACCTCTGCGGTGACGACCCACCGGGCCCCGGGGTTCCAGGTCGGCGAGTACTGCTTCCGGCGCTACATCTCGGAGACGCAGTCCGTCTTCCGGAACGACCTTGCCCCGGGGAGCCAGAACGCGGAGACCCTGACGCTGGACCGGAACGCCCAGGCCCGGGCGATGGCGGCGATCTTCGTCGGGCCCGTGGGCTGCCCATGAGGAGGGCCATGAGTTCACGCCTCCGGACCCCACCCTGTCTCTGGCCGCCTCTCCTGGCGGTCCTCCTGGTTCCCCTGGCCTCCCGGGGCCAGTCCCTCCCGGCCCACGAGGTGAAGCCCATCGTGCTGATCCTGCTGGACACCTCGGGGTCCATGGAATACGACGCCGACCAGCCCGGGGTCGAGACCGGCGACAACGACGGATCCCTCACCCCGCCCACCTGCGCGGGAGTCGGCAACTCCGGGAAGAGCCGGTACATCGTGGCCACGGAGGTCCTCACGGGCACCTTCGGCGACTACCAGTGCGTCCTCGAGGACCGTTCCAACAACTCGGTTCCCCCGTGTCCGCGGGAGGACTGTCCCTACCCGGTGCCCCACGTCGTTCCCCTGGGAACCCAGGCCGCCGACGGTCTGATCGATCGCAATGCCTACGACTTCAAGTTCGGCGTGATGACCTTCGACACGAAGGCCTCCCCCGCCACCAACGAGAACGGCGGCTACTCCTACGGCCCCGAGCAGGGCGTCAACTACGGCGCCCGGAACGCCACCGCGCCCACGGGGCCGATGGTGACCCCCAGCGCGTCGGACGACCCGGCGGACGTCTTCGCCCGGAACCAGGAGGTCCAGGCCTCGATCCGGTCGGCCATCCCGGTCGGGGGAACCCCCATCGCCCCGCTGCTCTATGACGCCCGCTACTTCTTCCAGAGCGATCCCTCCATCCTGAACGACCCCTTCCGGACCTGCCGCCCGAAGAGCGTGGTCCTGATCACCGACGGCCGAGCGAACCTGGGGGAGGGTTCCAATCCCTACCAGGATTCGGTCCGTGAGGCCCAGATGCTCCGGGACATGGGCGTCTCGGTCTACGTCATCGGCTTCAAACTGGCCGACGGCGTCAGCAGCCTGGCCGAGGCCATCGCCACCAACAACGGAAGCCTGGACCTGCCCTACTTCCGGGCCGACAACAGCGTGGACCTCGTGAAGGCCTTTTCCCAGATCCTCGGGAACCTGGCCGTCGCGACCCAGTCCCGGACCCGGGTCGTCGTCACCTCGGAGACGGGCAATCCCCTGGACGTCCAGTACCAGTTCAACGCGGCCCACGCCAAGGTCCCCTACCCCGGAGGGTCGGGATTCGTCCCGGGCCTGCGCCAGGGGATCATCGAGCGGTCGGTGTACCAGTGCGGCGTCAACGAGGCCCGGCCCAACGAGGCGGGACTGGCCCTGGTGCAGCGGATTTCGGACCTCCTGAACGCCCGGCAGGACACCGACCGGGACCTGTTCACCTGGATCGGGGGCGTCCGGGAGCGCTTCGAGGCCCAGAACCCGAACCTGACGGCCGCCGCCCTGGGAGCCCCGGCACCGGGGCAGCCCGTCCCCGATTTCAGCCGGGATCCCCTCACGGGTCTGTGCCGCAGCGGCTTCCTGTCGGGATCCTACGACCAGAAGATCGCCGCCTGGCGCCAGAACCTGATCGACTACGTCCGGGCCGCCGATGCCTCCTGCCGGGCCGGCTACAAGACCGGGGCCAGCGACCACGGCTCCCCGGTGATCCAGGGGAGGCTCCAGGACATGGACCTGATGATCCCCTCCTTCCGGCTCTTCCGGGACCAGATCGCGACCCGGGACGTGGTCCTCTACCTTCCGACCCACGACGGGATCCTGCACGCCTTCCGGGTGGACCGCCCCAACGGGGCCGTGGAGGACCCGGACTGGGGCCGGGAACTGTGGGGGTTCATCCCCAATCACCTGCTGACCTCCCTCCAGCAACTGCCCGACGGAAAGCGGACGGTCCTCGACGGGTCCCCCGTCCTGAAGGACATCATCCTGAGCCGGACCCGTTCCACGCTGGACACCGAGTCGGCATCGGCCTGGCGATCCATCCTGCTCGTCGGCGACCGGGAGGGCGGCCGGGGCCTGTCGGCCCTGGACGTCACCGACAACCGGCGGGACTACTGGCAGGTGCTCTGGGAGGTCTCGGCGACAAAAGGCCGATGCCTGGCCGGCTTCCCCACCTGCAATCCCGGCGGACCGGCGCTGTTCCAGAACGACTTCAGCCTCCTGGGCTGGTCCTTCGGCAGGCCAGAGATGGGCGTGGTGCAGGTCTGCCCCGGGGGCGCCTCCTCCTGCCTCCAGGGCAACCTCGAGGAGGTGGCCGTCGCGGTGGTTCCCGGGGGCAGCGGCAAGGACCTCGCCGCCGGATCCGGCCGGGTCCTGTACGTGATCCGCCTGGACACCGGGGAGAAGATGGCGGAGTTCCGCAGCGGGCAGGCCAACGTGGACTCGTCCTGTGCCGGGACGAACCAGTCGATCGACTCCGACCTCGTGGGGAACGTCACCTGTTTCAGCACGTTCCCGGGCACCTACCTGTCCCGCTGCTTCGTCGGGGACAAGGCGGGACGCCTGTGGCGCCTGGAGATCGGGTCCCCGGGGATCCCGAACTGGAACCTGGCCCTCTTCTACGATCCCTACGCCTCGATCTCCCCCCTACCGGCCCTGGACGATCCCCGCCGCGCGCCGGCCTACGAGGCCCCTTCCGTGGCGATCCAGCCCGGGACGGGCCGCCTGGTCATCGTCTACGGCGCCGGGGACATGGACCACCTGGACGACACCACCCAGATCTCCTTCGTGGCGAGCCTCCAGGAGTCCATCGAGCAGTGGCCCTTGACCCCCGTCCCCGACCGGACCTGTTCCCCCTGGAACGACGACGTCTGCCGGAAGGTCCATGCGGGCCGTGGCATGCAGGTGGGCCCCACGGTGCTCTGGAAGAAGTTCCTCGGCTACGACGCCTCCTGGAACCTCGAGCCCGGATCGCTGCCCGGGGAGCGCCTGATGGGCGCCCCGGTCATCTTCGGCAGCGGCGCCTATTTCACGACCTTCACCCCCTCCCTGGACAACCCCTGCCTGGCAGGCATCGGCCGGATCTACGGGGCCGTCTTCGACCGGCACGACGCGACCTGCCAGGACCTCGTGGGCCTGCTGCCGGACCCGAACGATCCCTTCCACTACCTGGTGTCGTCGCGCCTCGGGGAAACGACCAACGCCGGGGCCATCCCCTTCGGGCTCACGGTCGTGACCCGACCCGCCTGCATCCAGGGCGCCTCCATCGCCAGCAGCCCCCCTCCCTCGGGGGGATCGGTCGCCCCCTTCGGATCCTTCGCGGCCCCTGCTCCGACCCTCGTGGTCCAGACCGGCGTGTCCACCGAGCCCCCCTCCGAACAGCCGACCCAGGGCACCACGACCCGGATGATCCACCAGGTGACCCGGGCCCTCCGAAAGGCCATGGAATCCCTCTCGGTCTCCTCCTGGGGCATCCTGCAGGACTGACCTCGAACGCCCTCTCGCGGCAAGCCCGATCCCCCGGTTCCTCCGGTCCAACGGGCTTGCCCTGGGGGTCATTCGATGGTAAAGAAGGCGACCGTTTGACGGCTCTCCGGTCGTCCAAGGGTAGGACACAGGACTTTGGTTCCTGGAATCGGGGTTCGAATCCCTGCCGGAGAACCGGAGGCCGGACCGGGGAATCCGGCATCCACGGGCCTTTCGCATGTCGAGGAAGAGATGGCTGGACGGAAGAAGGACCGGGTGACCAAAGAGGAACTGAAGGGACCCGACGAGTTCCAGGAGTCGATGGCCAAGGTGGCCGAGTTCTTCCGCCTGTGGGGGGGCTGGATCGGCGCAGGGGTCGCCATGGTGCTGATGGGCATCACCGCCGGGATCCTGCTGCACCGGATGGGGGAGAGTCGGGCCGTCGAGCGGGCCCGGGAGTGGAGCCAGGCTCTGGAACCCCTGTCCCAGGCTGAAAAGCAGGCCGCCGAGGCCCAGGATCCCGAGGCCGAGAAGGCGGCCCGGGAACGCATCCCGGTCCAGGCCCGGGAGACCCTGGCCCGGATCGACGCCTGGATCGCCAAGGGCCTGCCGGGTTCGATGAAGGCTTCCGCGCAGTTCACCCGCGGAGCCGCCGCGATGCAGGCCGGAGACTGGGCGCTGGCCCGGGAGGCCTTCCGGTCCTTCCTGGATGCCGAACCGAGGAGCCCCCTGGCCTGGCTGGCCTGGGAGGCCTACGGGATCGCCAGCGATCTCGCCGGTCAGCGGGCGGATGCCGAGAGGGCCTTCCTCGAGATGGCGAAGTCGGACAGCGGCCTGGCCCGGGCGAATGCGTGGATGCATCTCGGCGACCTCTACCACCCGGCCATCGGACGTTCCCCGAGTGATGCCGTGGATGCCGGAAAGGCCCGGGAGAACTACCAGAAGGCCCTCGAAGCCGTCTCGGGCCCCGAGGACTCCCTGCCCGTCGCCCAGCTGCTGGTTCGGCGGCTGGTCGAGGAGCGCCTGGTTTCCCTTCGCTGACCTCTTGATACGGGAGGCCCCGATGCGCCTCCGGGCCCGGATTGCCGGCTTGTGGGGAATGGTCCTGCTGGGATCGGTGCCAACTGCAGCCCAGACCACGTCCCTTCCGCCCCCATCGTCCACCGGAATCGAGATGCCCGGGGGCTGGCTCGTCCCCGCCTGGGGCGTCGATGTCTATGGCGACGAGATCTTCGCCCTGAGCCCCCGGGACCCCGGGGAATGCCTCGCCATCCCCGGACGGGACCTGGTGGTCTGCGGAACCAAGAAGGGGTTCCTGCTGGCCCTGTCCGCCCAGGACGGATCGGAGAGGTGGATGCGGTCCTTCCCGGGGTCCTTCCGGGGGCGCCCGGTGGCCGCCGACGGTTCCCTCTTCGTCGCCGGGGGCGACGGCTGCCTCCATCGTCTGGACCCTGCGAGCGGCGTTTCCCTCTGGGAAAAGCCCTACTGCGCGCAGTCCCCCTTCCTGGGGGAGCCGGTCCTGCTGGGGTCCCTGCTGGTGGCGATGACGATGTCCGAGCAGGTCCACGGCATCGACGCCGAGGCCCGGCTTCCCGTCTGGAAGTTCGACGAAGGAATGCCGCGCCTCCTGGCCAGCGAGGGGACGGCATCGCCCGTTCCCGTCGGTTCCGACGTGCTGGTCGGTCTCTCCACCGGGCTCCTGGTCCGTCTTTCCGGGGAGACGGGCAAGGCGGTCTGGGCCGCGAACCTCGGGGCCGACGTCCAGGGGGCGCCGGACGTGGACGCCACCCCGGTGGTCCGGGACGACATCGCCTACACCTCTTCCTTCGGACGGGGGCCCGTGGCGGTCCAGGTCCGGGACGGCACCGTCCTCTGGCGCGGATCCGACTACGGGGCCAGCCGGGCCCTGGTGACCGAGAACCGCGTGATCGTGGGCACGGCCGACGGTACCGTGGTGAGCCGCAGGCGTTCCGACGGCCAGCCCGCCTGGAGGACCAGGCTTTCGACCTCGGCAGCGGGATCCCCGGTGCAGGTGGGACGCCGGATCGTGGTGGCCGGAAGCCGGGGCCTCTGGCTGCTGGATGCCGGCAACGGGAAGCCCCTGGACCACCTCTCGCTGCTCTGGGGCATCGAGGGAACCCCCGCGGTGCTGGGGAACCGGGTCTTCTTCGTGGGGAACGGCGGCACGATCCAGGCGGTGGACGTCCTGGTCCCGTGAAATGGAACCGCCGGTCCGACCCGGCGTTTTGATCTACCTCGGCCGGGGTTCTTTTCATAGAATCTCGGCGGCCCGATGGGTTCCGTTCGTCGAAGGAGGTGTCATGAGGCGTCATATCCTGTTGGCTGGCTGCCTGGCGGCCGTCGCGTGCGGGGGTGGTTCGGGCAAGCCCGGGGACACGGTCACTCCCCCCGCCGATGTCCCGCTGGTCAACGACCTGTTTCCCGGAGGGGATTCGTCCGATCCGGGCGGGGTGGATACGGCCCCGCCCCGGGAGTGCGCCACCGACGACGAGTGCATCGCCCTGAAGGGCGACAACTTCGCCTGCGACTGCGTCGGGAAGTGCATCGAGGTCCCGGACTTCCTGACCGGCAACGGGTGCCGGGAGGACAAGAACTGCGGGTCCGAGGCGTTCTGCGACGAGTGCACGAAGACCTGCCAGCCCCTGCTTCCGGCCTGCGCTCCCTGCAAGACCGACCGGCAGTGCGCCGGCGACATGTCCCACTGCGTGGACACGGTGTTGCTGGCTGGGGTCAACGTGAGCCTGGGCGAGAAGGTCTGCGCGCCCTGGTGCCCCCTCTCGACCGGGGCCTGCGCCGTGGAGGGATCGGTCCCCGGGTCCTACGCCTGCGCCCGGATCGAGGGAGACACCCGGAACGGGGTCTGCGTGCCCCAGTCCCTGAACTGCGGAAACGTCCCGGCCCGCTGCACCGACGACAACCAGTGCGGCCCCAAGGAGAAGTGCTGGCCCGACCTGAAGACCTGCGGATGCCGGGACGCGCTGTCCTGCGCCTTCGGGGAGGCGTGCCATCCCACGACCCACCGCTGCGTGCCCGGCTGCACCAGCGACAACGAGTGCGGCTTCCAGAAGGTCTGCAACGCCGGTCTGTGCCAGAACGCCTGCACCGGGACCCTGGCCGACGACAACATCCAGGGTTGCGACGACCCGGTCCCCCTGGAGGGCAAGCAGTGGGACTGCGTGGACGGGCACTGCATCGTCCCCGGGATGTGCTTCTCGCCCGTGGATTGCCGGGAACCCGAAACCTACTGCGATGCGGGGTCGAAGACCTGCGTCCCCGGGTGCCTCATCGATTTCGACTGCAAGCAGGCCGCGAAGATCTGCGACAGCGTCGGCCGCGTCTGCATCGACCGGGGCTGCGTGGGCAACTACCAGTGCGGCTGCGGCCAGGTCTGCAACCTCCAGACGAACAAGTGCGAGACCGCCCAGGGCAAGTACTGCGAGCCCTGCGACCAGCAGCAGGGAGAGAACGCCTGCGGCGACAAGTCGATCATGTGCATCGGCTTCAAGGACCCGAAGACCAACGAGGACAAGGGGTCCTACTGCATGCCCCCCTGCGGGCCCGACCCCGAGAATCCCTGTCCCCAGGGCTGGCAGTGCCGCGAGATCCAGGACCAGAACGGCGTCCCCCAGGGGAAGGTCTGCATCCGGTTCTGCTACCAGAAGGTCGCCGGCGGCTGCGCGATGGGCGATGCCCCCGACCAGACGCCCGGATCCGACGCCACCTCGACCCCGGACCCGTGACGCGAAGGGGTCCTCGACCTCAGCGATCCGCCCCCGGGACCCGCCGGACCTCGAATTCCCAGCCTCGACAGGACATCGTGACCTCCCCGGGACCGTCAGGCCAGGCCAGCGGAAACCGGCAGGATCTCGAATCCTGGGGGACCGCACGTTCCCCGAAGGGGACGGAGGAATCGCGAGGTCGCGGTGTCACCGTCTCCTCGGGCCCGTAGGAGGTCACGAGGTCCGGCAGGCCCTGCGCCAGTACCGCGTCCCCCCCGCCCGACGGCACTTCGGTCCGGAGGGAGGGATCTGGAGTCCAGCGCCGGACCTCCGTCCCGGTTCGCACCCGGAGGGTGACGGGAAGGGAACGGCGGGATTCCAGGCGGATCCGGCGAAAGAACACCTGTCCCGGCGATGCCTGACGGCAGGCCCCGGCCATCCGCCGGGTGCCCATCCACACTTCCAGGCAGGCCGACTGGCCCCGGCGATCCTCGGGAAAGGATTTCAGCACCACGGGCCCCAGGACCATCCGGGCGGTGCCCGGACCTTCCGGGCGCCCAGGGGCGGAAGTCCTTGGTTTCTCCCGGGCCCCGGTCGGCCCGGCAGCAAGAAGGACCGCGGATGCCAGCACCAGCGTCGGCCTCATGGAACGCAGGCTCCCTGGCGGCACGCCCTGCCCAGTTCGCGGCAATCCTGCACCAGGACCAGGTAGCCCACCGGCGAGCAGGTCGCGGCCAGGTCGTTGTGGCAGAAACCGGACGAGGACCCGGGGGTGCACAGAGAGGGAGGGTCCAGCACGCAAAGCGCCCTGGGTACGGGGGTCCCCCCGCCCTGGTCGAGCCCCGTGATGCAGGTCTCCCCGGGGGTCCGGCAGGTCCGGTCCACGTCGTAGAGCCAGACTCCGTCTTCGCAGACACCGGGAACCCGGTTCGAGGCGTCACACCGTTCCATCGCCACGGCCGGATCGCAGGGCAGGAGGGGCAGGATCCCGCACCGCCCCTCCCCCAGGCAGGTGGCGTGTTCCGGGCAGGGCTCCCCTTCCCAGCGGGTGCCCCCGGATCCGGACACGCAGACCTGGCGTTCCTCCTCCACGCAGCGTCGCTGCCCGGCGGCACAGGGTTCCTCCCCGCAGCCCCCGGCCCAGACCGCCAGCCACACCCCCCACCAGGCCCGTCCCATGGGTTCACCTCCAGAGGGGGCAATGGTAGCCTCTTCCCGGACCATCCGTCGATCCCCGGAGTGAGCGGATGCCAACGCCCCAGCGCCCCCCGGCCGACGGCCCATGGCAGGGATTTCCCCCAGCCTGGCATCCCGGCTGCAGGGTCCTGGTCCTGGGGACCTTCCCCGGTCCCAGGAGCCTCGCCGAGGGGGGCTACTACGCCCATCCCCGGAATGCCTTCTGGAACGTCATCGGCGCCCTGGAGGGCTTCGACCCCCGGGGGGTTCCCTACCGGGATCGCCTGGACCGGATGCTGGCCCGTGGCATCGCCCTCTGGGACGTCCTGGCCGGCTGCCGCCGCGAGGGGAGCGAGGACTCCGCCATCGTCGATCCGGTCCCCAACGATTTCCTGGACTTCCTGCCTCGGATGGCCGGCCTCCGGGGGATCCTGTTCAACGGCCAGCCGGCCTTCCGCCTCTGGAGGCGCCTGGTGGCCCCGACCCTGGCGGGGCCCGTCCCCGAGTGCCTTGTCCTGCCCTCGACGAGCCCCGCCGCAGCGCGAATTCCGGCAATGGAAAAGGTCCGGATCTGGACCGAGGCTCTCCGGTCCCTGACCTGATGGAGATCAGTTCTGAGGGGCACCCGCCTGGAGGGTCTTGCGGCAGTTGTCCGCCAGGGTCGGTTCCTTCACCTGGTCGCAGAGGCTCGCGTCCCGGTTCTGGTAGGCCTTCTGGAGGTTCACGTAGTCCCGGCAGGTCCGCTGCGTATGGGCCGACTCGATCCGGTCGCAGAGGGCCAGGTCCTGCTTCTTCATCGCCATCTGCTGGTGCACCTGGTCCCGGCAGGCCGCCGCGTGGGTCTCGGGCTGCAGTTCCTTGCAGAGGTCCGGCTGTTCCTGATCGGCCGCGACCTGGGGCAACACCTGCATGCGGCAACGATTCCGGGGATCGGCCTGGGGAATCTTGTTGCAGGCCTCCAGTCGTCGCTCCTTCAGGGCCGCCTGGGTCAGCACCAGTTCGGTGCACTGCTGGACCGCCGCGTCGTCCTGGAGATCCTTGCAGAGGGAGTGGTCCCCGTTGGCCGATGCCCGGTCCACCACCAGGCGCACCTGGCAGTTCTGCCGCTCGGTCCTCGAGGAGATCTGCCCGCAGAGGTTCGCGTCCTTGGCCTGCAGAGCCTTCGCCATCAGCACCCCGTCCCGGCAGTTGGACCGGATCGCCTCGTTCGGGATGCCATCGCAGATCGCCTCGTCCTTCTGGGAGTAGGCCCGGGACCGGACGACCTGGGCCTGGCAGTTGTCCAGGGCCGCGGTCCAGCAGCGGACCAGTTCCTCGGTGGCCTCCTCGCCCGCGGCCTTGCGGGCCTTGTCGAAGGCCTCCAGCACGGACTTCTGGACGTCGTCCAGCACGACTCCCGCCGGCCGCGCCTCGGCCTTCCCTGCCGGGGCCTGCCCTGGGGCCTTCTTCTGGCAGCCGGTACTCGCCAGCGCAACCAGTGCCATCCCGATGATCAACCTGCGCATCGATCCTCCTCCTTTCTCCGGGGGTCCGCCGTTCGACACCGGCTCAACCCTCCATTCCGTTGCGGTATTCCCGGGCCGCCTCCACGTAATGATCCGCGGACTCCTTCAGGGCCGCGATCTCGGCGTCGGTCAGGGGCCTCCGCACCTTGGCCGGCACCCCCACGGCCAGGTGGCGGTCCGGGATCACCATCCCCTCCGGGACCAGCGCCCCGGCGCCCACCATCGCCTCCTCCCCGACCACCGCCTCGTCGAGCACCACCGCCCCCATCCCCACCAGGCAGCGCCTCTTCAGGTGGCAGCCGTGGAGGATGGCCCCGTGGCCCACGGTGACCTCGTCCTCGATCACCAGGGGGGTCCGCCCCGTGGACTCGTGGAGCACGCAGTTGTCCTGGATGTTGCTCCGGGCCCCGATCCGCACCGCCCCGACGTCGCCGCGGATCACGGCCCCGAACCAGACCGACGTCCCGGGCCCGATCTCCACGTCTCCCGCCACGGTGCAGGGTTCCAGGAGCATCGCCTCGGGATCGATCCGGGGCGACCGGCTGCCGAAGTTCCTCTGCATGGCCTCCTCACAGTTTCCGGTAGATGGTTCGGGTGGCGATCCCCAGCAGTTGCGCCGCCAGGCGCTTGTTTCCCCGGGTCAGGCGGAGCGTCTGCTGGATCACCTGCTGCTCGATTTCATTCAGGGGCGTCCCCAGCTGGATGGTCATGTACTGGATGTCCTGCCGCTCCGATTCCGCCAGGTCCGGCAGGTCCTCCAGCCGGATCGTGTCCCCCCGGCACAGCACCACCGCGTGTTCGATCGTGTTCTCCAGTTCCCGGACGTTCCCCGGCCAGTCGTGGGTCGCCAGGACGTCCATCGCCTCCCTGCTGATGGACCGGACGTCCTTCTGGTTCCGGCTGGCGTAGCGGGCCAGGAAGTGCTGGGCCAGCAGCGGGACGTCCTCCAGCCGTTCTCGCAGCGGCGGCATCGTCAACTGGATCACATGGAGCCGGTAGTAGAGATCCTCCCGGAAACGCCCCTCCCGGACCATGTCCAGCAGGTTCCGGTTCGTGCTGGCCACTACCCGGACGTCCACCCGCAGCGTCTGGGTGCCCCCCAGGCGCTCAAACTCCCCCTCCTGGAGCACCCGGAGCAGTTTCGCCTGGATCATCGGATCCAGTTCCCCCACCTCGTCCAGGAACAGCGTGCCCCCGTGGGCCATCTGGAACCGGCCCTCCCGGCGCGCGAAGGCCCCGGTGAAGGCGCCGCGCTCATGGCCGAAGAGTTCGCTTTCGAGCAGCGTCACCGGGATCGCGGCGCAGTTCAGCGCCACGAACGGCCCCCGGTTCCGGCGGCTCCGCTGGTGGATCGCCCGGGCGGCCAGTTCCTTCCCGGTGCCCGACTCCCCGAGGATCAGCACGGTGGTGTTGGCCGGAGCCACCTGGTTCAGGGTATCCAGCACCTTGCGCATGGCGGGGGACGTCCCGATCAGGGTCCGCTCGCCGGAAATGGCGTCCAGTTCCGCCCGCAACTGCTGGTTTTCCGCCTGGAGGGAGGCCTTTTCCAGCGCCCGCCCCACGCTGCGGACCAGCAGCGGGCGCTTCAGGGGCTTCGTGACGAAGTCGTAGGCCCCCTCGCGCATCGCCTCGACGGCCCGCTCGATGGTGCCGAAGGCCGTCATGATCACGACCTCCGTCTCGGGCCGCAGGGCCTTGATGGTCCGCAGGAGGTCCATCCCGTCCATGCCGGGCATCCGGAGGTCGGTGAGGACGACCCCGTAGTCCTCGGCCCGGATCATCTCCAGGGCCTCCTCGGCGCTGTGGGCGACGGAGACCTGGTGGTCCTCCCGGAGTAGGATCTCCTGGATGGATTCCAGGGCGGATCGGTCGTCGTCCACGACCAGCACCGACCCCTTGCGCAGGTTCCCCGCCACGGCCCCCTCCGGTCGCCGGCATTATGCCACAAACACCCGGGGCCTTGACCGAAAGGGCGCAAGAGGCCAGGATTCCTCCATGAAGGGAAGGTCCCGCCCATCCACTCCTTCCGACCCCGAGGCCCTTCGCCGCGATGCCCTGATCCGCTACCTGGAGGCCTCCCTCCGGTGGTCCGAGGCCCTGGTCGAACAGCGCATCGTCGATGTGTGGGGGCCCATCGACCAGCAGGACCCGGCGGAAATCGCCCGGTCCCTGGCCGCGGCGGAGGAGGGCCTGGTGCAGGCCCGGGAGGAATTGCGGTCCGCCGGCGCCCAGGACCCCTTCGACTCCCTGGCGACCGTCTGGGACCTGGACGCGACGGACCAGGCGATCCTGCGTCTGGCCCTGGCTCCCGTGCTGGACTCCTCGTTCCGGCGCCGGATCGCCCGCTTCCGGGACAACGTCCTGCTGGACTATCCCGACGTGGACTTCTTGCTCCAGATGATCTCCCGGTCCCGCACGGAGCGCCTCCGGCTCCGGGAACGCTTCCTTCCTGGCGGGGCCCTCCTCCGGGCGCGCCTCGTTTCCCTGGTCCAGCCCCGGGACCTGTCCAGCGATTCCCTGCTGGTCCAGGAGGTGCGCCTCCCGGACCGGATCGTGAACTTCCTGATGAACTACGACCACCTGGACCGGACCGTGGCGCCCTATGCCCGGATCGTCCGACCCGAGGCCCGGCTGTCCCAGGTGGTCGCCGATCCCGAGGCCCTGGGACGACTGGCGGACCTCGCGCTTCCCGTGCTGCGGGATCTTCATCCCAAGGGATCCGGCGTGGTGCTGGGCCTTTCGGGTCCCCCGGGGACCGGAAAGACCTTCATCTCGATGGCCCTGGCGGCCGAGGCCGAACGCCCCGTGGTGCAGGTGGACGGCCAGCGCCTGGCCGCCCTGGACCCCCTTCCCGAGGACCTCCTGGACGCCCTCTTCCAGGAGGCGGCGATGCGCCGGGCGCTGCTGCTGATCGAGGGCTGCGAGTCCTTGCTCTCCCAGCGGACGAACCGGGTCCCGGGACTCCTGGACCGCCTGGACCGCCATCCCGGCGTCTCGATCCTCTGCGCCACGGACACCCGCCAGATGGACCCCTCGGTGGAGCGCCACGTCGCCTTCCAGATGGCCCTGGAGGCCCCAGACGTCCAGGGGCGCCTCCGCTTGTGGGACACGGTCCTTCCCGGAGACCGGCGGGGCCCCGACGTGGACCTGCCGGTCCTGGCCCAGACCTTCGAGTTCACCGGGGGGCAGATCCGGAACGCCGTGATGGTGGCCCAGCGGCTGGCGGACCCGGCCGGCAGGGAGCGGGTGGGCCAGCGGCACCTCCTGGACGGCGCCTGGACCCAGGTCCGGGCCGACATGGAGGAATACGCCCGCCGCAGCAAGGTCCGGCTGACCCTGGAAGACCTGATCCTCCCCGACGAGGAGAAGAAGTCCGTCCGGGAGGTCCTGGACGCCGCCCGGCACCGGACCTTCATCCTGACCCACTGGGGCTTCGGGGCACGGATGCCCACGGGGCGCGGCCTCTGCTGCCTCTTCGTCGGGGAGCCGGGAACCGGCAAGACCCTCTGCGCCGAGATCCTCGCCGAGGAACTGGGCCAGAACCTGTACCAGATCAGCATCCCCCGGGTGATGTCCAAGTACATCGGGGAGACCGAGAAGAACATCGAGCGGATCTTCCAGACCGCCCGGGCGAACAACAGCATCCTGCTCTTCGACGAGGCCGACGCCCTCTTCACCAGCCGGGTCAAGGTCGAGACCTCGGTGGATCGCTTCAGCAACATGGAAATCAACCTGCTGCTCCAGGAAATCGAGCGGTTCGACGGGATCGTGATCCTCACCACGAACCTGGAAAAGAACCTGGACAAGGCCTTCGAGCGCCGCATCCAGTTCAAGATCCGGTTTCCCTTCCCGGACCGGAAGCACCGGACGCTGATCTGGCGGTCCCTGATTCCCCGGGAGTGCCCGGTCTCCCCGGACATCGACTGGGAACTGGTAGGCGAGTCCTTCGAACTCTCGGGAGGCCACATCAAGAACGCGATCCTCCGGGCCGCCTACCGCGCGGCCCGGGACGGTCGGCCCATCTCGATGGATCACCTGGTGGACGCCGCAGAGGCCGAGTGCCGCCACGCGGGAAAACTCTTTCGAGGATTGAAGCAAGATGACTTCTGAACGCATCGCATCCCGCCGGGATCCCCCCCGGAAACGCCCCCCCTTTCCCGGGTCCGATGCCCTGATCCGGGCCCTTCCCAAGACGGACCTCCATGTCCACCTGGACGGGTCCCTGCGCATCCCGACCCTGATCGAACTGGCGCGCCAGCGGGGCGTCACGCTCCCCAGCGAAACGGAGGACGGCCTGCGGGAACTGGTCTTCAAGGACCGCTACGCGAACCTGGTGGAGTACCTGGCCGGGTTCAACTACACCACCGCCGTGATGCAGGACCCCGAGGCCCTGGAACGGGTCGCGTACGAACTGGCCGAGGACAACTACGCCGAGGGGGTCCGCTACTTCGAGGTTCGGTTCGCCCCCCAGTTGCACTGCAACTCCCGCATGGGGATGGATGAGGTGTTGAAGGCGGTCAACCGGGGGCTGCAGCGGGCGACCCGGAAATGGAACCGGAAACTGCTGGAGGGGGGGGCCGGTCGGCCCACGGAGCCCGAGTACGTCTATGCCATCACCGTCTGCGCCCTGCGGTACTTCAATTCGCACATGAGCGAGTACTACCGAGACTGGGGACGGGTGCACCCTTACACGCCGGAGCCCCAGATCTTCGGCCTGGCCTCCCTGGAACTGGCCCAGGCCGCGGTGGCCATCCGGGACCGGCACGGCATCCCCATCAGCGGGTTCGACCTGGCGGGCCGCGAGAAGGGCTACCCCGCCGAGACGCACCGGGAGGCCTACGACTACGCCCACAAGAACTTCCTGAAGAAGACCGTCCACGCCGGGGAGGCCTACGGCCCCGAGTCCATCTTCCAGGCCATCACGGACCTCCACGCGGACCGCATCGGCCACGGCTACTACCTGCTGTCCCCCAACATGGTGACCTCGGCCCACGTCGCGGACCGGCAGGAGTACGTCCGGAGGCTCGCCGAGTACATCGCGGACCGCCGGATCACCATCGAGGTCTGCCTGACCAGCAACCTCCAGACCAATCCCCGGATCGGGGACCTGAGCCGGCACGCCTTCCGGAAGATGCGGGAGGCCCGCCTTTCGACGACGCTGTGCACGGACAACCGGCTGGTGTCCAACACCACGGTCTCGAAGGAGGTCCGCCTGGCGGTCGAGCATTTCGGCCTGACCAGCCGGGAACTGCGGAACATCATCATCTACGGCTTCAAGCGGTCCTTCTACCCGGGGTCCTACACCGAGAAGCGCAACTACGTCCGGAAGATCATCGACTTCTACGACCAGGTGGAAAAGGACCACATGCCCCCGGGGGGCTTCTGGCGGTCCGACGACGAGGACGAGAACCCCTGACCCGCCCCGCCCCCCGTCCTACCGGGATCCCGGAATCAGGTCCAGGGAACGGATGACTTCGGGGTCCTCCTCGCGGAAGACCCGGAGGATGCCCTCGTGCATCCGGCGCTTCAGGGCCGCCACCCCCGCCCGGCCCTTCTGGAAGGTCGCCCCGTAGGCCATCGCCTCCCGGAGGACCCCCTCGGCTCCCTCGGGGGCCCCCAGGGCCACCCCGGCCGCCACCATCTCGGGTCCGGTGACCCGGCGTCCCTCCAGGATCCACCGCGTGAAGGCCGGTTCCGGGACCGCCTTGCGGACCACCTGGATCATGCCCGGGAGGAAGGGGATTCCCAGGTCCACCTCCGGGAAGCAGAAGAAGCCCCGGTCCCCGCGCATGAAGCGGAAGTCGCAGGCGCAGGCCAGGATCGCGCCGTCCCCGAAGCAGTGGCCGTTGATGGCGGCGATGGCCGGCATGGGATAGGTCAGCAGGCGCTCGAAGACGTCGTCGAGCCCCTTCAGGAAGTCCCGGACCTCCTGGTGCCGCGACGGATCCTGCAGGCATTCCATCACCCAGGGAAGGTCGATCCCCTGGGACCAGTTCTTGGGATCCGAGGAGGCAACGACGAGTGCCTGGGCCCCGGGGTCGGCCTCCACCTGGTCCAGGGCACCCAGCATCGCCCGGACGAAGTCCCGGTTGTGCCGGTTCTCCCCGGCGTCCATCGACAGCACCGCCACGCTCCCCTCTCTGCGAATCGACAGCATCGGAGGTTCCTCCACCCAGACGCCCGCAAGGCTATCACGTCCGCCGCGCTTCCGGGGACCCGTGGCGGACGGGGACACCGGCCGCCATTGACGGAACGGGATTCGGGCCCGATCCTTGGGCCATGTTTCGACTGGTCAGCGACTACCAGCCGGCGGGGGACCAGGGACCGGCCATCGACGCCCTGGAGCGGGGCTTCCGGGAGGGGGCCCGGGACCAGGTGCTGCTGGGGGTCACCGGGAGCGGCAAGACCTTCGCCGTGGCGAACCTGGTGCAACGGATCCAGAGGCCCACCCTGGTCATCGCCCCCAACAAGACCCTGGCGGCCCAGCTCCACGGGGAGTTCAAGGCCTTCTTCCCGGACAACGCCGTCGAGTACTTCGTTTCCTACTACGACTACTACCAGCCCGAGGCCTACGTCCCGGCGTCGGACACCTACATCGAGAAGGACAGCCGCATCAACGAGGAGATCGACCGGATGCGCCACGCCGCGACCCGGTCCCTCTTCGAGCGCGACGACGTGCTGATCGTGGCGTCGGTTTCCTGCATCTACGGACTGGGATCCGCCGAGGCCTACTACGGCCTGGTGGAGTTCCTGGAGACCGGCAAGGAACTGGATCGGGAGGGCTTCCTTCGGCGACTGGTGGACCTCCAGTACGACCGGAACGACCTCGCCTTCGAGCGGGGCACCTTCCGGGTCCGGGGGGACGTGGTGGAGGTCTTCCCGCCGTCGGAGGAACAGCGGGCCATCCGGGTGGAGTTCTTCGGGGACACCGTGGATCGCCTGGCCTGGTTCGACCCCCTGACGGGACAGGTGGAACGGCAGGTGCGCAAGGTCGCCGTCCTCCCCAACAGCCACTACGTGACGACCCCGGAACGCATGCGGAAGGCCATCGGGACCATCCTCGACGAACTGGAGCAGCGCCTTTCGCAACTGAAGGCGGAAGGCCGGGTGCTGGAGGCGGCCCGGCTGGAGCAGCGGACCATGGCCGACGTCGAGTCCCTGGAGCAGTTCGGCCGCTGCCCGGGGATCGAGAACTACTCCCGCCACCTGACCGGGAGGGCCCCGGGGGACCCGCCCCCGACCCTCCTGGACTACTTCCCGAAGGATTTCCTGGTGGTACTGGACGAATCGCACCTGTCGGTGCCCCAGTTGATCGGGATGTACCGGGGGGACCGGTCCCGCAAGGAGACCCTGGTGGAGTACGGCTTCCGGCTGCCCTCGGCCCTGGACAACCGGCCCCTCCGGTTCGAGGAGTTCCTGGAACGGCGGGGGCGGACGCTGTTCGTGTCGGCGACGCCGGGGGACTTCGAGGTCCAGGCCGCCGGGGGCCGGGTGGTCGAGATGATCGTGCGACCCACGGGGCTCGTGGACCCGGAGATCCACGTCCGTCCCGCGACCTTCCAGGTGGACGACCTGCTGGAGGAGGTCCGGGCGCGGGTCGAGGCGAAGGAGCGTGTGCTGGTGACCACCCTGACCAAGCGCATGGCCGAGCACCTGACCGAGTACCTGGCGGAGGCAGGAATCCGGGTGCGCTATCTCCACAGCGACATCGACACCCTGGAACGGGTGGAGATCATCCGGGACCTGCGCATGGGGGTCTTCGACGTGCTGGTGGGCATCAACCTGCTCCGGGAGGGGCTGGACCTGCCGGAGGTCTCCCTGGTGGCCATCCTCGATGCCGACAAGGAGGGCTACCTCCGGAGCGACCGCTCGCTGATCCAGACCTTCGGAAGGGCGGCCCGGAACGTCCACGGGACCGTGATCCTCTATGCCGACCGGGTGACCGGATCGATGCAGCGGGCCATCGAGGAAACACAGCGGCGCCGGGCCCGGCAGATGGCCTACAACGAGGAGCACGGAATCATCCCGAGGACCGTGGCCCGCCGCCTCTACTGGATGGAGCAGGCCGAGGAGGCCGCCCGGCGGGCGGGGATGGAACGCCCCGGGGATCTCCAGGAGGTGCTGGGGAATCCCGAGGCGGCAGGGCGCCTGATCGCCGCCCTCCGCAAGGAGATGCAGCAGGCCGCGAAGGCCCTGGAGTTCGAGAAGGCCGCGGAGATCCGCGATCGGATCCGGGCGATCCGGGCCCTGATGGGCGACGGGGCCACCGACGGTCTTCCCGGCTCCTGATGCCCGGTGCAATCCCTGCATCCCGGCTGCAATTCCCGCACGGCATCCACGGGGCCCCGGGGAACCGGGCAGCGCCTCCTGTTCAATTCCCCCCCCATCCGGGCGTCCCCCGGATGTCCTGGCACGAGGTTTGCGCTAGGCTGGGGCGCCTGTTGGACGGAGGGCCCCATGTCCCAGGGACCGGAGAACCCTGTGGCCTCGATGCTCGCCCGGGACCGGAAGTCCCGGCGCCGGCGGCGCCTGTGGATCGCCGCGGGATCGCTGGTGGTCCTGGGCGTAGGCCTGGGCTTCTGGTCCGCCACCCGGAGCCGGGAAGCCGAGGAGGCCAGCCAGCGGTTCCGGACCGAGGCGGTTTCCCGGGGCGACCTCCGGGTCACGGTGACCGCCACCGGCACGATCCAGGCCAAGGACACGGTGGAGGTCGGGGCCGAGGTCACGGGGCGCCTCGTCGAGGTGCGGGCCGACTTCAACCAGGAGGTCCGGCCCGGGGACGTCCTGGCGCGGATCGACCCGGTCCCCTTCGAACTGGAGGTGGCCCAGGCGGAGGCCCGGTTGCGGAACGCACAGGCGGGCTACCTGTCGGCGAAGGCGGTCCTGGAACAAGCCCGCATCACCCGGGACCGGCAGGAGGCCCTGGCCCGGGATGGACTGGCCTCCCCCCAGGCCCTGGACGAGGTCCGGGCCGCCTTCCTCCGTGCCCGGGCCGACCTGGCCCTGGCCGAGGCCCGGGTGGCCGAGACCCGCGCCGCCCTCCAGGCCTCCCGGACCCGTCTTTCCAAGACGGTGATCGCGTCCCCGATCGGGGGAATCGTACTGGACCGGAAGGTGGAGGTCGGCCAGACGGTCACGGCGGGCTTCCAGACCCCGGTGCTCTTCACCCTGGCCCGGGACATCTCCCAGATGGAACTGCTGGTGTCGGTGGACGAGGCCGACGTGACCCGGGTCCGGGAAGGGACCGAGGCCACCTTCACGGTGGACGCCTGGCCCGGGCAGGTGTTCCCGTCGCAGGTGACCAGCATCCGGAACGTCCCCCGCACGGTCCAGAACGTCGTTACCTACGAGGCGATCCTGACCGTGGACAACCGCGAGCGGATCTTCCGCCCCGGGATGACCGCCACGGCGTCCCTGAAGGTCCAGGAGGCCCTGCAGGTGGTCCGGGTCCCCTCGGCCGCCCTGCGCTTCCAGCCCCCGGAAGACTCCGACGCGTCCCAGAAGAAGTCCCAGCCGGTCCGCCTGCCCATGATGATGGGTCCCCCGCGGATGGGAAACCGGCAGGAACGCGGCCCCGACTCCTCCCGGAACGCCCTCCCCGGTTCCCCGGCACGGGTCTTCGTGCTTCGGGACGGCAAGCCGACCCCCGTGCAGTTCACCCGGGGACTGTCGGACGGGTCCTTCGTCGAGGTCCGGGACGGGGACCTCCGGGAGGGGGACCTCGTCGTCGTGGGAATGTCGCAGGAGAAGGCCCGATGACCCAGGAACCGCCCCTGATCCGCCTGGACCGACTGACCCGGATCTACGGGGAAGGGGACGCGACCGTGGTGGCCCTCGACGGGATTTCCCTGGAGGTCCCCCGGGGGCAGTTCCTGGCGGTGATGGGCCACAGCGGGTCCGGCAAGTCCACCTTGATGAACCTGCTGGGATTCCTGGACAGCCCTTCCGGCGGGAAGTACTTCTTCCAGGGCGTGGACGTGTCGTCGCTGGACCCGGACCAGCGGGCCCTGATCCGGCGGAATTTCGTGGGATTCGTGTTCCAGGGCTTCCACCTCCTGCCCCGCCTGAGCGCCCTGGAGAACGTCGAGGTGCCCCTGATCTACCAGCGGGTTCCGGCCCGGGAACGCCGCGCCCGGAGCCTCGAGATGCTCCGGGCCCTGGGTCTCGGCGAGCGGGTCCACCACGTCCCCTCGAAACTCTCGGGAGGCCAGCAGCAGCGGGTCGCCATCGCCCGGGCCCTGGTCGTCCGTCCTTCCCTGCTCCTGGCCGACGAGCCGACCGGGAACCTGGATTCGGCCCGGAGCGTCGAGATCATGCAGATCCTCGCCGACCTGAACCTCCGCCAGGGGATCACCGTGGTGCTGGTCACCCACGAACCGGACATGGCGCTGTGGGCCGAGCGGATCGTGGAGTTCCGGGACGGGCGCATCGTCTCGGACCGTCTCAACCAGAGGAGGACCTCGTGATCCGCCAGTCGATCTGGATGGCCCTGCGGGAAATCCTGCTGAACCCCCTCCGGTCGTCCCTGACGATGCTCGGCATGGTGATCGGGGTCGCCTCGGTGGTCGCCCTGGTGTCCCTGGGCCAGGGGACCACGGCCCAGGTGACCGCCGAGATCTCCCGGATGGGGCGGAACCTGGTGATGGTCTTCCCGGGATCGGGCCCCCGGCGCGCGGGGGCCGTCTCCGACGCCCCGCCGTTCGAGATGGCCGACGTCCAGGCCCTGGATCGCGTCCCGGACGTGGTCGCCCTGGCACCGGTTTCCTCGACTTCCCGCCCGATCATCTACGGCAACCGGAACATCACCACCCAGGTCACCGGGTCCACCGAGGCCTTCCTGCAGGTCCGGGAATACGCCCTTGACAGCGGTAGGTCCTTCGAGGAATCGGACCTGGCCGGGGCCCGGTCCGTCTGCCTGCTGGGATCCCAGACCCGCCAGGACCTCTTCGGCGACCAGGACCCCCTGGGAGAGACCATCCGGGTCGGACGCCTGGCCTGCGAGGTCATCGGGACCCTCGCACCGAAGGGCCAGTCGTCCAGCGGCATGGACCAGGACAGCCTGGTACTGATGCCCTTGACCACGGTCCAGCGGCGGGTCGTCGGCAACACGTGGATCGGTTCGATGTTCCTGAAGGTGGACGAGGATGCCGATTCTTCCCGGGTGATCGACGAGGTGCGGGCGATCCTCCGGGAGCGACGGCGCATCCAGGCGGGTGCCGAGGACAACTTCTCCGTCCGGGACACCCGGGAGATCGCGGCGGCCTTCACCTCCGCCTCCACCGCGATGACGTCGCTTCTGGGGGCCATCGCCGCCGTCAGCCTGTTGGTGGGCGGGATCGGCATCATGAACATCCTGCTGGTGTCCGTCACGGAGCGGACGCGCGAGATCGGGCTCCGCATGGCCCTGGGAGCCCGATCCCGAGAGGTCCTGCTCCAGTTCCTGATCGAGTCGGTGGTGATCTCCCTGATGGGGGGAATCATCGGCATCCTGCTGGGAATCCTGGGTTCCCTGGCCGCCTCCCGCTTCATGCAGATCCCGTGGATCGTGAGCCCCAGGACGCTGATGATGGCCTTCGGCGTCGCCGCGGCGGTGGGCGTCCTGTTCGGGATCCTCCCCGCGAGGAAGGCGGCCCGCCTGGAACCCATCGAGGCCCTTCGCCATGAATGAGGGAGTCCCCATGCGACCCGGTTCCCGGCTGCTGGTCCCCCTGGTCCTGGTCCTGCTTCCCCAGGCCGGAATGGCCGGAGTCCCGGAATCCGTCGTGCGACAGGCCCTGGAGCGGCACCCCTCCCTCCAGTCGGCCCTCGCCACCCTGAGGGCGGCCCGGGCCGGCACCGAGGCCGAGGAATGGCTGTTCTACCCCACCCTGACCGCAGACCTTCACGGGTCCCGGACCACGGTTCCGTCCCTGAGCCTGGCCCCCGGCGGCACCGCCCTGACCACCGGGTGGGACACCGCGCTCTCGCTGGGCATCAGCCAGGTCTTTCCCGTCGGGACCCGCCTCTCCCTGGAACTGGACGGAACCCTGCAGCAGCGCGAGATGACCGCATCCTCGGCCGGAACCGCCGGGGGGTCCCTGGGACCCGGGTTCGCCTTCGGCACGCGGTTGACCCTGACGCAGCCGCTTCTCCGGGGCCTGGGCCGACGCTACGGGGAGGCCGGTCTGCGCCAGGCCCGCCTGGCCGAGGAGTCCGCCAGGGCCCGGGCCGAGACGGTGGTCAGCCAGGTCCTCCGGGACGTGCTGACCGCATGGTGGGGATGGCAGGGCGCCCTGGCCGCCGCCGAGGTCGCCCGCCAGTCGCTCGACCTGGCCATTCGCCAGCGGGAGGATGCCCGAACTCGGGTCCGGCGAGGGGTCCTGTCCCCGGTGGATGCCCTGGCCTTCGAGACCGCCGCGGCCAGCCGGGAGGAGGAGATGGTCCAGGCGGAAGCCCTGGCGGCCCAGCGTCTCTGGACACTGCGGCAGAGGATGGGCCTTCCTCCCGAGGACGGGACGGGGACTCCGCCCCAGGCCTCGCCCGAGGCGTTCCTGGAGGACACGGCGGACCTTCCTTCGGAGGAAACGAACCCGGAGGAGATGGTCCGGGAGGCCCTGGACCGGGCGCCGGACCTGCTGGCGGCCGATGTCTCCCTCCGGACCCTCCGGGACCGGGCGGACCTCGCCGGGGAGTCCTCCCGTCCCCGCCTGGACCTCCAGGTCTGGGCCGAGGGACAGGGCCTGGGCAACCGGTCCGCGGGCGATGCCTTCCGGCAGTTCGGCCGTGCCGAGGCCGGAGGAGTCTTCGCGGGCTTCACCTTCGAGGCGCCGCTGCTCGCCCGCCGCCACCGCGCCGAACAGGCCCAGGCCCGGGAGCAGGTCCGGGCCGCCGAGCAGGATCTCCAGGCCCTTCGGCTGGACGTGGCCTCGTCGGCCGCGACGCTGGTCCACCAGGTTCAGGCGGCCGTCCGGCGCCTCGAACTGGCCCGTCAGACCGCCGCGCTGGCCGAGAGCCAGGCCCAGGCCGAGCGCCGGCGTTTCGAGGTGGGCACGTCCATCGCGGTCCAGGTCCTCCAGGCCGAGGACGCCCTGCGCCATGCCCGGCTCCGGGTGCTCCAGGCCCGCTTCGACCTCGAGAGCAGCCTGTTGGCCCTGCGGCATCTGTCGGGGCGACTGGTCCCCTGGGCAAGAACGGAATTCCCGGGACTTTCCTTGTGACTTGCGAAGCATGGAGGTGGTTCTTGCTCGGCTCCCCGCTCGCTCTCCGGTTCGGCTCCCTCGCCTGGACGATGCCACTGGTCGCCATGATGGGCGCCCTGTCGATGCCCGGGGACGCCCGGGGCGCCCCTCCGCCTCCCGGTGCGGCCCTGGATCTCGACACGGTCCGCTCCCTGGCCTCCCTCTCCCTGGCCTGCATCGACCGTCCCTTTCCCAACAAGCCCTCCCACGTCTACGAGTCCCCGGACCAGGTCCGTCCTCCCGAGGAGTGGACTCCGGCCTTCTTCGGCTGCTTCGACCACCACAGCGCGGTCCACGGCCACTGGGCGCTGGTCCGGGTGATCCGGATGTTTCCGGGCGCGGACTCCGACGGGGCGATTCGATCGGCCCTCGATCGTCATCTGTCGCCGGATCGCCTTGCCAAGGAGGCGGCCTTCTTCCAGGAGGAGCGGAACCGCACCTTCGAGCGCCCCTACGGGTGGGGATGGATCCTGCGCCTCGCAGCCGAACTGCACTCCTTCGACGATCCCGACGCACGCCGCTGGTCCGCCGCGATCACCCCCCTGGCCCGGGCCATCGCCGGGAACCTGTCCGACTACCTGGGCCGCCTGACCTATCCGGTCCGGGAAGGGGTCCATCCAAACACCGCCTTCGCCCTGACCCATGCCTGGGACTACGCCGCGGTGACCGGGGATGGGGAACTGCGGAAGGCCATTCGGGACGCCGCCATGCGTTTCTTCGAGAACGATGCCTCCTGCCCCATCGCCTGGGAGCCCTCCGGGGAGGACTTCCTCTCTCCCTGTCTGGCGGAAGCGGACCTGATGCGCCGCGTGCTCCCCCCGGCCCGCTTCGCCCGCTGGATCGGCCGCTTCCTGCCGGAACTCTCGTCCCGATCGCCGGCCATCCAGCCTCCCGAGATCCGGGACGTCCGGGATCCGCGCATCGGGCACCTGATCGGCCTGGACTTCCAGCGCGCCTGGAGCCTCCTGGGCATCGCCGAGTCCCTTCCCCCCGGGGACCGGCGCATCGCAGCCTGCCGATCCCTGGCGGCCCGCCACCGGGAGGCCGGGCTGTCCCGGATGATGGGGAGCGGATACGGCGGCGAGCACTGGCTGGCCACCTTCGCCCTGTTCCTGATCACGGCCGCAGGACGTTGACCTCCCCCGCCATTGCCGAAACCGTCGATTTTGTCTAGGCTGAAATCGTCGTCCAACCGGGGGCTCTGTTGGAAAGAGACCCCTCCGCCGGGCCGCCGAAGACCTTTGGCGAGGCCATCCATGCCTGTCGGGAGCGGCTGTCCAGGTACTTCCAGAGCCTTGGCGTCAGCCCCCGGGAGGGGAGCCTGCGCCTGTCCGGGGACCGGTACCTGTTGGTCCGGGCGGCCTCCCTCTCCCGGGAATTCTTTTTGCTGGTCCAGGAACTCCTGGGGTCGGATGGGGAGTCGGAGTCCGTCGCCCTGGACCTGGCCTACGACCTGGCCCATGCGATCGGCCGCAGCGACGCCCGATGGTTCCATCAGCGGTTTCCCCAGGCCGATCTCTCGGAGCGGCTGTTCCTGGGACCGGCCCACTTCGCCCACGCGGGCTGGGGGGAGGTGGAACTGGACGAGTCCTCCCGGCTCGTCGCTGGTACCGGGTTCCTGCTGCGATTCGTCCACCGCCACTCCTTCGAAGCCGACGTCTGGCTGGACAGCGGACAGGCCGCCCCCTTCCCGGTCTGCGCGATGAATGCCGGGTACTCCTCCGGGTGGACCTCGGAGGCCTTCGGGCAGCCCCTGTCCACCGTCGAGATCCGCTGCCGGGCAATGGGGCATGAGGCCTGCCGGTTCGTGATGGCCAGCCCTTCCGAACTCCCGAGGATCCTGGAAGAGGAGGCTTCCGGTCCCCCTCCCGACGCCACGGGCCGGAGGCCCTGGAAGATCCCCGATCCCTTCCTTCGCCAGCGGATGGAACAGGAACTGCGCCGTTCCCGGGAAGAGATGGAGCGGAGGGTCCGGGAGCGGACCGAGGAACTGAGCCGCCTGGCCGCCCGGCTCCAGGACGAGATCATCCAGCGGGAGCAAGCGGAACAACGGGCGATCGATGCGGCCCGGTGGGAGGCCTCCGTCCAGGTGGCCGGCGGCATCTCCCACGACTTCAACAACCTGATGGGGGTGGTGATCGGCGAAATCGAGCGCCTGGAGCACCGTTTCCCGCCGGGGACCGCAGAGGCGGAGGCCCTTTCCCGCGCCCAGGCGGGATGCAGGGCGGCTGCGAGCCTTTCCCTCCAGTTGCTGGAATTCGTCCGCCCCGGTTCACGACCCGACGGGTCGGCCAATGCGGCCCCGGTGATCCGGGAAACGATCGGCCTGCTGGAACGGGTGTTGCCCCGGGAGGTTCGACTGGAGGCTCGGGTTCCCGATCACCTGGGATCGGTGGCCCTCGACCCGGATCGCCTGACGCGGATCCTGACCCACCTGCTGCTGCACGCCCGGGACCGCCTGCCCCGGGGGGGCAGAATCACGTTCACCGCCAGCCGGCAGCAGGAACCCGAGGGGCCGGGCCGGATACTCCTCCAGGTCCGGCACGAGGGAACCTCCCGGGATCCCGGCCCGTCCGTTCCCGGGTTCCCCCAGGGAGGCCTGTCGGGCCTGGGGATCGCCGCGGCCCAGCGCATCCTGGAAGCGTGCGGGGGAATCCTCTCCATCGATACCAAAACGGACCGGGAAGGCGGGTTCCAGGTGACGCTTCCGGCCGCTCCTGCAGGTCCCTTGGCCCAGGTGCCGACGCACCAGGAGAAGCCGCCCCGGGGATCGGGGGAGGTGCTGCTCGTCGTCGAGGACCACCTGGCCCTGCAGAGGCTGCTTCACGAGGTGCTCGGCCAGGCGGGGTACGAGGTTCTTTCCACGGCAAATCCCGAGGAAGCCCTTCTCTGGATCCGGGATCCAGGCCGCCGGCTGGACCTCCTGCTGACCGACGTCATCCTCCCGGGCATGAACGGTGGGGACCTGGCGAAACAGGCCCTGACCAGTCGGCCATCCTTGAAGGTCCTGTTCATGTCCGGGTATCCCGACGACCACCTCGGGAGGGCCGGCGTGGAAGTGGAAGGGATGGACCTGCTTCAGAAGCCTTTCAGCCCGTCGGTGTTGCTCCGGGAAGTCCATCGGCTGCTGGACGGGTCGTGACCCTCACCGGAGGAGCCACCAGGCAACTGCACCTGCCGCTCCCAGCAACAGCAGCCCCCCGGCGATCCACCACGCCCGGAAGCCCCTCCTCCGGAATTCGGGACCGGGCCAGGCCGGCAGGGATCGGGTCCCCAGAACGTAGCGGTCCACCTGGGACAGCAGGTCGGCCTGGCCCGGAGGGGGTTCCTCGGGAGGCGGCTCCGGCAGGGGGCCCCCCCGGGGATCGGCCCGGGACAGGTCCGCCAGGACCGCCGCCGCGTCGGGATACCGGTCCTCGGGTCGCTTTTCCAGCAGCCGGGCCACGACCCCTGCCACGGCCCGGGGAACCCCGGGCGCCAACTGCTCGACGGGGATCGGCCGTCTCTTCAGATGTCCGTCGAGCACCTCCTCCAGGGTGCCGACGAAGGGGGGACGTCCGGCGATCATCCGATACAGGATGACCCCCAGGGCGTAGAGGTCCGCCCGGCCGTCCACCCGGGAGGATCCCCGGGCCTGCTCCGGGGCCATGTAGGTCGGCGTCCCGAGCACGGTGGGGAGCAGGGTCAGCCGGCGCTGGCCGCCGTCCCGGGCACCCTTCCCGGGAGTCCCGGGGGCGCCCGAGACACAGGCGAACCCGAAGTCCAGGATCCGCACCAGCGGGTTCCCCAGGGGATCCCGGCAGATCAGCAGATTCCTGGGCTTCAGGTCCCGGTGAATCACTCCCTTCCCATGGGCGACCTGCAGGGCCCGGAGCACCTGGCGCGTGATCGAGATCGCCTCGGACAGCGCCATGGGCCCGGTCATCAGGTCCTCGAGGCTTCGGCCCTCGACGTATTCCATCGTGAAGTAGTGGGTCCCGTCCTCGAGGACCCCGAAGTCGTAGGCCGGGACCACCGCCGTGATTCCCAGGGACTTCGTCAGCACCGCCTCCAGGCGGAACCGCCGCACCAGTTCCGGATCCCGGGTCAGTTCCCGCCGAAGAAGTTTCGCCGCGACCCGCCCTCCCGCCTCGACGTCCTCTGCCAGGTACACCGCTCCCGATGCGCCGATGCCGAGACGCCGGGTCAGCACCAGTCTCCCGAGGATCCGCTGTCCGATCCGGGGGTCCCAAGGCCATCCATCGGCAGGACGGGCGGTCCCGCACGCGGGGCACCGTTCCTCCCGGGAATCCAGCGGCCCTCGACACCGGGGGCATCCCGCCGACTCTTCCATCGGTCCTCCCCGGGGCCCTCCATCGCGGAGAAGGGCCCTCCGTCACGGTTCCCGGAGATCCTCCACCAGCAGGCACGGACCGGTCCACTTCCGCGCCAGGCCCAGCAACGACTCGCAGGCCTCGCCGGTCCACCCACCCCCCTCGCAGATCGTCACCAGGCGGTCCGTCGGGACCCCGTGGCCGCGCATCCGGATGTCCATTCCTTCCGCCGGCGCCTCGGACATCGAGACGACCCAGAGGCTTCCGGTCCGGTCGGCGACCTGGAAGAGGCTGAAATTCCCGACCGGAAGCCCCATGGACTTCCGAACGGTTCCCCGGATCCGGACCGGTCGATCCGGAACGCAGGATTCCTTCACCTTCGCCAGGGGTATCGACGAGGCATGGAGGAGGCCCCAGGCTCCCAGGGAAATGGCCGCGATCATCACGCCTGCCGGGACCAGGAAGCGCGTTCGCACGGGAGGAGTTCCTCGCCCCTCCTTCCCCTCCTTCGCCACCTGGCCACGTGCGGGTTCCTCGCGGCCGGTCGCCGGTCCGTGCACTCCCTCCCCCTCCTCGATGGACCGGAGCCGCGCCACCACCTCCTCCGGAGATCCCGGACGGAGGGAGGGATCGCTCCGGAGCAGGTCCTCGACCAGCCGCCACAGTGTCTCGGGGACATCGCAGTCGACGGGAAGCGGCGGCAGCGGCTCGGTGGCCTTCCGGGCCAGGATCACCAGCGGCGGTCCCCGCCAGGGAACCTGCCCCACGATCATCTCGTAGAGGATGATCCCCAGCGAATAGAGGTCGGATCGCTCGGACAGTGGCCGGTTGTATCCGAGTTCGGGGGCCATGTAGGCGAAGGTTCCGAGGATGTTCGCGGCCTGCCCGGATCTGTCCGTTGCGACCCCGGAACGGAAGAGGGCCAGTCCGAAATCGAGGATTCGGACAGCGTCCTTTCCCTTGGCAACCCGCTCCAGGAAGAGGTTGGACGGCTTCAGGTCCCCGTGGAGCACTCCCTCCCGGTGCGCCGCGGCAAGCCCCTCCGCGGCCTCCCGGGCGATCCGGACCGCGTCCCTCCAGGGCAGCCGATGGCCCGGGGACTCCTGGAGCCGCTTCTCGAGGTTCTCTCCCTGCAGCAGTGCGGTGACCAGGCAGGGAATGCCTTCCTCGCTGATCTCGAAATCCAGGAACTCGACCACGTGGGGACTCCGGATGCGGCCCACCGCCGACGCCTCGTAGATCCGCTGATCCATGTCCGTCCCAGCCATCTCCCGGCCGCCGACCCCCTGGGTCATGAACTTGATGGCGACCATCCGGTTCCGGATGCGGTCATACCCCTTGTGGACGACGCCCATCGCCCCCTGCCCCAGGAGCCCCAGCACCCGGTACCGCGGGGCATTCAGCAATCGCCCGGCCCGCTCGGAGCCGTCCAGGCACACCTCCCGCTCCGGCACGGCGGAGCAGTGGCACTCCGGGCAGCGGCTGCCCGGAAGGGGCTTCAGACACCAGGGGCACCAGGCCGATTCCCGGTCGGCCTCCTCGGTCCTTTCCATGATCTCTCCTAGTCGCGTGCATCCTCCACCAGAACACACGCACTCGAAATCGTTCGGAAAAGACCAGAGATCGTCCTGCAGAGATCGGCGCTCCACCCCTCCTGGCCGCATGTCCCGGCCAGGTCGCCGGTGGCGAAGAGGCGGCCCTTCACCTTCACCTTGCTGCCTTTCCCGGGAACCCCGCGGCGGCTCAGCACCCACAGGTGCCCGTCATCGTCCAGGATCTTGTAGATGCCGTAATCCGTCAGGGGGACCTGGACGGAATCCCCCGCGAGGCCCCGGGTGGTGACAACTCGTTCCCCCTCCCGGGAACACATTTCCCGAGCCTCCTTCGTGGAGGTGGTTCCCCAGCGGGTCGCGGCGTACCATCCACCCGCGGCTGCCAGCACCACGACCAGCACGATCCCCAGCACGCCCAACCTGCCGAGCCCTCGGGACATCCCTGCTTCCTCCTGGAGATGCCGCATGATACCCCAAGGGCGCTCCGGAGGGAGCCCTCGTTACCGGGGTGAGGTGTCCGAAAAGAAGGTCGGGAACCAGAGGCAGACCCCGAGGGTCACCAGCGTCACGGCGAGCATCGACAGCAGGATGGGAAGAGCCGCCCGGCGCTGCGGGACGTGGACCAGGCGCAGGAAGGCCATCACGACCCAGGGCCCCACCAGGGGCGCTGCCAGGAAGATCGACCAGAACCCGCCTCCCGAGGCCATCATGCGTTCCACCCGGGCGCTCCGGTGCCGCTCCAGCAGGCGGCGCCACCAGGGCCACCGCATCAGCAGGTCGAAGAACAGGTCGATCACCGGGACCTGGACGTAGGCCAGCAGGGGTCCCAGGAACAGCCACCACCACCAGGGATGCCCCAGGACCAGCACCGCCAGGGGAATCGCCACGACGATCCCGCCGAACGGTTGCGCCGCCACCAGGAAGACCCCCAGGTCCTCGGCGCCCACTGCCCCTCCTCCCCTTCCGAGACACCGGGCGATGCTGCGCAAGAGCGCACACGCCGTCAACCCCCGGAGTCCTCCCCGGATCCCCGAATCGCCTTCTCGCGCGGCGAAGGGCCCCGCCGCTTGGGATTCCCGGGCCGCCACCGTATGATACGGCGGGCTCCGGGAGGAACCCCGATGGACGCCTGGCGGGACGCCTGGAAGATCGCCCGGTTCGACCTCGAGACGGCCTTCCGGACCCGGCGCCTGGTCCTGTGGATCGCGCTTTACCTGCTGGTGGCCCTGGTGACCGCGATGGTGCTCGTGAAGATCGAGTCCACCGTCGGGGACCAGGTGGCGACCCTCCGGGCCCTCGCCCAGGCCCCGAATCCGGGGACCGACGACGAGGCCAACAAGTTCCTGACCGGCCTGTCCTTCCTGACCGGTGGAGACACGGAAATCGCCCTCCGGATGATCCGGATGCCCCTGGTCGTCACCGGCTTCTTCTGGTCGATCCTGACCTTCCTGCCGGCCCTGATCCTGCTGGCCAGCCACGACATGATCAACGGCGAGGTCCGGAATCGATCGACGCGCTTCGTGCTGCTGCGCACCACCCGGACCTCCCTTCTGCTGGGAAAGACGATCTCCCACCTGGCCCTGGCCCTGGCGGCGACCCTGCTGGCCAACCTGCTCGTGCTGGGATACGCGTGGTTCCGGCTGCCGGCGTTCCCGGTCCTTCAAACGGCGTGGCTCCTGCTTCGGTTCTTCCTGATGGCCATCCCCTATGCCCTCTGCTGGGTGTCCCTGACGGCCCTGGTCTCGAGCCTCCAGGATTCCGGGCCCAGATCCCTGGTGACCCTGGGCATCCTGATGCTGCTGCTGCAGGTCCTCTCCCTGAACCGGGACGTCGGCTTCCTGTCCCCCCTGTCCCACCGCCTGGGACTGTGGTCCGGGGAGTTCCTGAAGGCGGGGACCAGCGTCGCCGTCTTCCTGCTGTTCGCGGCGATCTTCTGGACCGCGGCCTGGTGGCGCATGACCCGGAGGGACCTCTGATGCAGGCGGCCGTCCGCACCTTCGGGCTCACCAGGCGCTACGGCGGAAGGGCCGTGGTGGACGGCCTGGATCTCCAGGTTCCGTCCCGCAGCCTCTTCGCCCTGCTGGGACCCAACGGCGCCGGGAAGACCACCACCTTCTCGATGATCTGCGGCTTCGTGCGCCCCGACTCGGGACGGATCGAGGTCCTCGGGGAGCCCGCCTCCCGCCTGCCGTTGCGGCGGATCAGCGCCCTGCCCCAGGACGCCCACTTCCACCCCGAACGCACCGTCTGGGATTCCATGATCTTCCTGGCCCATCTCCAGGGCCTTCCGCCGGCGAGAGCGCGATCGGAGGCGACCCGGGTGCTGGAGGTCGTGGACCTGTGGGACAGCCGCGGGCTCCGGGGCCGGGAACTTTCCCACGGCCTGGCCAAGCGGTTCGGGGTCGCCCAGGCCTTCCTGGGGGAGCCGGAACTGGTGCTGCTGGACGAGCCCACCGAGGGGCTGGACCCCCGGAACGCCCACGCGGTGCGACAGATGATCCGCCAGATGGCCCGGTCCGCGACGGTGCTGGTCAGCAGCCACAACCTGGCCGAGGTGGAAGACCTGTGCGACCACGCGGCGATCCTGGACCGCGGCAGACTGGTCGTCCAGGCCCCGATGGCGGAACTGACGGGCCAGGACCAGCACCTCTTCATCCGCCTGGCCGACGCGGGTCGGGAAGTCCCGGCAGCCCTCTCCTCGCTGCCGGGGGTGGTATCCGTGGAGTCGGAGGAGGACGGCCGCCGTCTCCACCTGCTGCTCCGGCCTCCCGGCGGGCAGCCCATCGAGTCCCTGATCACGGAGGTCCTGAAGGTGATGATCGACCGGGGCGCCACGATCGGGTCCGTGACCCGGGGCCGCCGGCTGGAGGAGCGCTTCCTGGAGCTCACCTGAAGGTCCCGTTCCGCACGCAACCCGGGACGGCGGCCAGCCGGTCCCGGGCATCCGGCGGGCGTAGAACCCGTCGCGAATCCCCGCGGACTTGACGCCCCTCTCGCCGCCGGGGTAAACAGGTTGCGCCTTTTCGGGAAGGATGGAAACCCATGCGCATCTTCGAAAACGTCCTGCGGGTCGTCGGGAAGACCCCCCTGGTCCGGCTCCATCGATTGCCCGATCCCAAGGGCGCCCGGGTCCTGGCGAAACTGGAGTACCTGAATCCCGGCGGTTCCACCAAGGACCGGATGGCCTTGCACATCATCGAGCAGGCCGAGAAGGACGGCCGCCTGAAGCCCGGCGGGACCATCGTCGAGAACACCTCCGGCAACACCGGCATGGGCCTGGCCCTGATCGCCGCGGTGAAGGGCTACCGTCTGATCGTCACGATGCCCGACAAGATGAGCCAGGAGAAGATCAACTTCCTCCGGGCCTTCGGGGCCAAGGTCGTCGTGACCCCCACCAACGTCCCGGCGGACCACCCGGATTCCTACTACGAGACCGCGAAGCGCATCGCCGCCGAGACGCCCAACTCCTTCTACGTGAACCAGTACCACAACCCCGCGAACATCGACGCCCACTACCACTCCACCGGACCGGAGATCTGGGACGACACCGACGGCCGCCTGGACGCCGTGGTGATCGGGATGGGCACCGGCGGCACGATCAGCGGCGTCGGAAGGTTCCTGAAGGAGAAGTCCCCCGACGTCCGCGTCCTGGGAGTGGACCCCATCGGGAGCGTCTACTACAGCCTCTTCAAGACCGGCAGGCCCTCGACGCCCCACGTGTACAAGGTGGAGGGGATCGGCGAGGACATGATCTGCGGGGCCCTCGACCTGTCCGTGGTGGACGACGTCTTCCAGGTGACGGACCGGGAGTGCTTCCTGACCACCCGCCGCCTGGCCCGGGAGGAAGGCCTCTTCTGCGGAGGATCCTCCGGGGGAGCCATCCACGTGGCCCTGAAGGTCGCGGCGGCGATGCGTCCCGACCAGACCGTCGTGGCGGTGTTGCCCGACTCCGGGGATCGCTACACCTCGAAGCTCTACAACGACGAGTGGATGCGGATGAACGGGTTCCTGGACGAACCCGCCGGCGAACCCACGGTGGCGGACATCCTCCAGCGCAAGGCCGACGGCCTCTTCACCGTCGAGGCCGGGACGCCGCTGGCGGCCGTCGTGGACCTCCTGAAGCGGAAGGACATCAGCCAGGTCCCCGTCCTTTCCGGAGATCGCTGCCTGGGCGTCGTCACCGAGGGGGCCATCCTGGGGCACATCCTCGGAGATCCCCGGCGCCTCTACGACCCCGTGGAAACGATTTCCCTGAAACGGGTCGTCACGGTCGATCCCGACACCCCCCTGAGCCGGATCCACGAATCCATCCTGGGCGGCGAGGTGGTGCTGGTCCGCTGCGGCCAGGCCCCGGCGCCGGACCGGCTGTGCGGCATCGTGTCCAAGATCGACCTGATCGACTTCTTCGCAAGGAGTTGACCATGCGCTTCGAAACCGCGGCGATCCACGCCGGCCAGGAACCGGAGGCCCGGACCGGGGCGGTGGTGGTCCCCATCTTCCAGACCTCGACCTACGCCCAGAGTTCCCCCGGTCAGCACCGGGGCTACGAGTACACGAGGACCCAGAACCCCACCCGGGATGCCCTCCAGGAAGCCCTGGCGGCCCTGGAGGAGGGACGCCACGGACTGGCCTTCGCCTCGGGCCTGGCGGCCACCAACACGGTGATGAACCTCCTGAAGGCCGGCGATCACGTCGTCTGCTCCGACGACGTCTACGGCGGGACTTTCCGGATCTTTGACAAGGTGTGGCGCCAGTGCGCCATCGACTTCACCTTCGTGGACGCCCGGGACCCGGATCGCCTGGAGGACGCCGTCACGGAACGGACCCGGCTGATCTGGATCGAGACGCCCTCGAATCCCCTGCTGAAACTGGTGGACCTCCGGGCGGTGGCGGCCATCGGTCGCCGGCGGGACGTTCTGACGGTCTGCGACAACACTTTCGCGTCGCCCTTCTTCCAGAAACCCCTTCTCCTGGGCATCGACCTGGTGGTCCACTCCACGACCAAGTACATCGGGGGTCACAGCGACGTGGTCGGCGGGGCCATCGTGACCCTCCGGGACGACCTCCGGGACCGCCTGCAGTTCTTTCAGAACGCCGTCGGCGCCTGCACCTCGCCCTTCGATTCCTGGCTGACCCTCCGGGGTTTGAAGACCCTGGCAATCCGCATGGAACGACACTTCCGGAACGCCCTGGAGGTGGCCCGCTTCCTGGAGGCACATCCCAAGGTCGAGCGGGTCCTCTATCCCTGGCTCCCGTCCCACCCCCAGCACGACCTGGCGAAGGCCCAGATGACCGGGATGAGCGGCATGGTGTCCTTCGAACTGGCCGGTGGCCTCGAGGCCTCCCGGCGCTTCCTCGAACGGGTCCGGGTCTTCACGCTGGCCGAATCCCTGGGCGGCGTCGAGTCCTTGATCGAGCACCCGGCCATCATGACCCACGCGTCCATTCCGCGGCAGATGCGGGAACAGAGCGGGATCCGGGACGGCCTCTGCCGCGCCTCGGTGGGCATCGAGCACATCGACGACCTGCTGGAGGACCTGGACCAGGCCCTCGCGGCGGTCTGAACCGGACAGGGCGGCAGGCGGGTCCCGCACCTAGAGGGGATTCCCGTTCCAGGAACCAGTGAGGCTCTGGAGGAAGGCGACGATCCGGTCGGCCTCGTCGTCCTTCAGGCGGTTGCCGAACTGGAACTCGGCCATCTTCTGCACCGCCTCCTTCAGGTCGGCCACGCTCCCGTCATGGAAGTAGGGGAAGGTCCGGGCGATGTTCCGGAGGGTGGGCACCTTGAAGAAGTGCCGGTCCCGATCCTGGCGGGTGACCGCGTACCGACCCAGGTCCGCGTCCGTGGGATTTCCCCGGGCCGCGAAGTAGTCCTTCGCGCGTCCCATCTTCTCGTAGGACCGGCCTCCCAGCAGCCGCCCGACATGGCAGGTGGCGCAGCCCTCCCGCTGGAAGGCCTCCCATCCCGCCCTGGCGTCCGGGGACAGGGCGTCCGCCTGACCCAGCAGGAACCGGTCGAAGGGACTGCCGGGGGTGATCAGGGTCTTCTCGAACTCCGCGATGGCGTGGGTGATCGTGGCCTTGCTGAGGCCCTCGGGGTACGCCGCCTCGAACTCCCGCCGGAATTCCTCGTCGGCCTTCAGTTTTCCGACGATCTCGTCGAAGGTGGTGCCCATCTCGATGGGGTTTTCCGGCGGTCCGGCGGCCTGGTCCTGGAGGTCCGAGGCCCGGCCGTCCCAGAACTGGGCGAACTGGAAGACGGCGTTGAAGGTCGTCGGGGCGTTGATCCCGCCCAGTTGCCCTCGGATCCCGGTGCTGACCCGGGCCTGGTCGGTGCCGCCCTTGTTCAGGGCGTGGCAGGAGGCGCAGGAGACCGTGTTGTCGCCGCTCAGCCGCGTGTCGTGGTAGAGGCGCATGCCGAGGGCGACCTTGTTGGGGTCCGTGGGGACCGATTCGGGAAGGGGATGGACGACCCGTCCGGCGATGTCCTGATGGATTCCCTTCGGGGCGAAGAGGGCCACCCGGGTCTGCCGGATCAGTCGGACGACCTCGTCCCGCTGGTGCCGGGACAGCCCTCCCCTCCAGTGGAGGGCAAGGTACGGCAGCGGGGGCATCGTCCTCTGTTCCAGCACCCGCTCCAGTTTCGCCAGGCCCGTCTCCGAAGGCTCGCCGTCCACCGGCCCCAGGGCATCGGCCAGGTCGTACCATTCCAGGCCGACCCGCTTGTCCCGTTCCACCAGAGAGGAGGCCACCGGCAGGGACGCATAGAAGGGCTTGGGCACGCCCTCCAGATGGCAGTCCGCGCAGGGCCCTTCCAGCACCACGGCCATTCTCTGGACCCTCTGGTCCCCCCGATCCTGCCTGGTCAGGGCGGTGTTTCCGGGCTGGCCCCGGATCATGTTCCCGACCGGAAGGGCGAGCACCAGGACCAGCACGACGATCAGCACCGCGAGACCCTTCTTCATGTTCTCCTCCACGAATCGGGGAGAGGCCGAACGATATCACGGGCCCGGTCTCCGAAAGAAGCCCTTTCTTCGGGGCCGGCATGAGCCCGTTCCGGCCGTCCCCCGTCGGCGGCCGGGGCCTGGGTTTGGCATCGCCGCCATTGACGGGAGACGCGTCCTCGGGGAAAATACCCGACGCCTTGCGGGCTGCCCCTGTAGCTCAGTTGGATAGAGCAGCGGTTTCCTAAACCGTTGGTCGCCTGTTCGAGTCAGGCTAGGGGCACCTCCGTGATCGACCGGTGCAGTCGCCGCGCCCCACCCTCCCGTTTCCGCCAGGTGTCCCGTGACCCTGCGAATCCCGCGACCGTTCAGTGGCAGGCCTGGGTCCGGGAGGAGGTCGTGGGCCCCTTGCAGGAGAAGAACCCGTTTCCGCACCCCCCGGACACCCACTGCCCCTGGACGCCGCAGGAGGGAACGGACCCGTCCCACCCCGGATTGTACTGGCAGTCGGGCCATCCACCGGTGCAGCCTCCCCGCTGGGTCCACTGGGGCTCGGCGTTCCCGTCGCAGTTGAAGTCCCAGGAATTGCAATAGTTCTTCTGGGTGAACCACTCGGTCTGGTTCGGCCGGGCCCGGGCATCGGAGTCGCAGCAGTCGGTGGCCGACAGGGCGTCCCAGTTCAGGAAGGGGGCGCAGAGGCACCGGGAATCCGAGGCCTTCCCGTACCCGTCCCGATCGGAATCCAGGTAGTACACGGTGCACCCCGAGGCCCCCTCCTCGTCGGTGTTGCCGTCGCAGTTGTCGTCGCGTCCGTTGCAGGCCTCCGGCGCTCCCGGATGGACCGTCTTCCGGTTGTCGTCGCAGTCCAGCGCCCGGGTCGCCCGGAACACGCCGCTGGCGTAGCAGAGGCACTTGTAGGAGGCCGAGAGGCCGAAGCCGTCCCCGTCCTTGTCCTCGAAGAAGGTCGAGCACCCCGTGGTGCCCTCGGGGTCCGTGTTCCCGTCGCAGTCGTCGTCGAGGCCGTCGCAGACCTCGGGGGCACCGGGGAACACCGTGGCGTTCCCGTCGTCGCAGTCCCCGCCCCTCGTCGCGTCCCAGGGCGCCGTGACCTGGCACCGACACTGCTTCCCCGCGACGATGCTTCCCCAGGTGTCCCGGTCCTGGTCCAGATAGCGGTCCTGGCAGCCGGGGCTTCCGTCGGGGTCCGTCACCGCATCGCAGTCGTCGTCGATCCCGTTGCAGATCTCCGTCGCGCCGGGATGGACCGCCGCCGACTGGTCGTTGCAGTCCTGCCCGCGGGTCGCCACGTACCCTCCCCCGGGGGCGCAGCGGCACTGGGAGTCCGAGGGGTCGCCCCAGGTGTCGCCGTCCCGGTCCCGGAAGTACACCACGCATCCCTGGGGAGTCCCCTCGTCGGTCAGGCCGTTGCAGTCGTCGTCCGTTCCGTTGCAGGCCTCGACGGCCCCGGGGAAGACGGACCGGTTGTCGTCATCGCAGTCCCCCGCGATCCGGGAATCGAAGGGCGGGACCGGGACGCAGAGGCAGGTGGCGGTGTCGATGGTGCCGAAACCGTCCCGGTCCTGGTCCCGGTACCAGGTCAGGCATCCTTCCGAACCGGGTTCGTCCACCTGCCCGTTGCAGTCGTCATCCTTCCCGTTGCAGACCTCCCGGACGCCGGGATGCACCGATGGGTCCCCGTCGTTGCAGTCGCCCCCCAGCAGCGCGGTGCGCAGGGTCGTGGGCCCGCAGAGGCACTGCTCGGTGCCGTCCACGCCATGGCCGTCCCGGTCGGAGTCGATCCGGTACAGGCGGCAGTCCTGGGCCCCGGCCTCGTCCATCTGGCCGTTGCAGTTCTCGTCTCCTCCGCCGCAGACTTCGGACAGGCCCGGGTTCTTGCCCGGATCCCGGTCGTCGCAGTCCCCGGGACGCAGGGCACGGAGCAACCCGTCGGGCGCGCACAGGCACTTCGCCCCGAAATCCGTCCCCCACCCGTCCCCGTCCTCGTCGCGGTAGTAGTAGGTGCACCCGACGCTCATCTCCTCGTCGGTCTTCCCGTTGCAGTCGTTGTCCACCCCGTCGCACCGCTCGGCGACCGCCGGGTTCCTCCCCGCGTCCCCGTCGTCGCAGTCCCCCGGGAACGGCGACCGGAAGACCTCGTCCGGACCGCAGAGGCACCGGGCGGTCCCGTCCACCCCGTACCCGTCCCGGTCCAGGTCGCGGTACCAGGGCTGGCAACCGACGGCGCCGATCTCGTCCACGAATCCGTCGCAGTCGTCGTCCAGCCCGTTGCACTTCTCCACCGCCGCCGGGCGGATCGTCGCGTTGCTGTCGTCGCAGTCCCCGCCCCGGTTGACCGTCCATGCACCGGATCCCCGGCAGAGGCAGCGCGCCGAGGCGTCCTCCCCGTAGGAATCCCCGTCCAGGTCGCGGTACCAGAGGCCGCAGCCGGTGGCTCCCTCCTCGTCCACGACCCCGTTGCAGTCGTCGTCCACCAGGTTGCACTCCTCGGTCCGTCCGGGATGCACGCGCCGGT
>Ga0302250_1000389_pt1 | contig 44661 bp, 36 predicted proteins | sample AAG_RA_Asp_MG_FD_193536 | JGI IMG/M metagenome (GOLD analysis project Ga0302250, IMG submission 193536) | Enriched activated sludge microbial communities from anaerobic digester in WTTP, New Holstein, Wisconsin, United States - AAG_RA_Asp | ecosystem: Engineered > Bioreactor > Anaerobic >...
ATGACGCCCCGCTGGGGCTACCATAATGACGCCCCGCTGGGGCTACCATAATGACGCCCCGCTGGGGCTACCATAATGACGCCCCGCTGGGGCTACCATAATGACGCCCCGCTGGGGCTACCATAATATCGCCCCGCTGGGGCTACCATAATGACGCCCATCTGGGGCAGCATTCGTCCATATATATATATTTTCTTTGGTAGTATTTGATAAGTTATATCTAATAAATTAAATATTTATCAAACAGCGAGTTACAAAAAGAAACAAATCTTCAGAAGTTTTTTTTTATTGGAAGAATAATATGTTTTCACATCATTATTATTTTTTATTTTAGCCACGATTACTAATTCAAATCTGATGTAGTTATGGATAAACCTGGACAAAATGATTACCACTTTAACCTGTTTCAACCTCTTACCGATTATGGCCGGCGCATCAGGAATCTGATCCTGATCATGCTCCTGATCTGGGCAGGCGGGGTATTCGGGTTTCAAATCCTCCTCCGAGTTCTTGAAAAGCCGGTCCCGGAACAGGCTTTATTAGACTTTAATACTGCCATCTCAAATATCAATCAGGGCAGTGAAGAAACTGATGATAAACTTTTGTTTCTCAAATCCTTATTGATGGTAGCCGGAAAAAATGTGGTGAAGCCTTCCGACCGTGTTATTCTCAATTCATGGATTACTCTATCTTACAGTAGTTTAGTCAGCGATAGCCTGTTACAACAAACGCTTGTCAGAAAATCGCAGTTAAAAATGCTGAAATCCGGGCTGGTAAAATCCGGAAATGAGGATTATAACCGGCTAAAAGAAGAAATCATTCAACTGGAAAACCAATTTCTGGAAGAAACATCCATAGTTACCGGATTTACTCCAAAAAGCCTGGAATCGGTAATTCTCGTACAGAGTCTTGATGAAAACTTTACTCCGCCCATGCTGATTGAAGATGAGGCAATTCAGGAATTATCAGCCATTATGAATCTGTATCTCACACACAACCGTTCAGTACTCACTGATACCCCTTTCCTGGGTTTTCCGTTTCACTATTTCTACACGGCAGTTTTTCTGCTGATTCTGTTTGTGGGGTTATGCCTGGTTTACAACCTGAGGATCGACCGCCGTATGAAAATAGAACATATTAATGAATAATTTCCCACACTTATGAATACAGTTTTATTTATAGTTCTTTCCAGTCTGACCCAGCTTGAGGGTAGTTTTAAAGTGGGCCCTGCTATAATTCTTATTGGTACTTTAGTCACATTTGTGCTTGTCGGGATTTTTTTCAGAGCCAAAGATCCATCCGACTATTACGCTGCAGGCAGAAAAATTTCACGCGTAGGTTCAGGAATGGCCATTGCCTCCAACTGGATGAGCGCTGCATCAGTACTTGGTATGGCCGGTATGATGTACGGGTTTGGTTACAACGGACTTGCTTATGTGGTTGGCTGGACCGGTGGTTATGTATTGTTGCTGATTCTGATGGCCAGCCAGATCCGAAAATACGGTAAATACACGGCTCCCGATTTTATAGGCGACCGGTTTTATTCCCAAAATCTGCGGATTGCTTCCGCTGTTTTTACCATTCTTATTTCATTTGCCTATTGTGTAGGACAGTTCGGGGGTATCGGATTAATGTTCAAGTGGGTGTTAGGACTGGATTATACCTGGTCGGTGATCATAGGATCATCGGTTGTACTTATTTACACGCTGATATCGGGCATGATCGGGGCAACAAAAAACATGCAGATTCAGTATGTGATTATTGTGGTTTCATTTATGATTCCCACTTTCATGTTGACGTTCAAATACGACTATTTCTGGCTCCTGCCCCAAATTGGTTACGGACAGGTCGTAACCGATATTGTACAAGGCATTCCTGCTCCAAACATCTCTGATGGTGTGGCTCTGCTGAATGGCTACGGACATGATGTTGCCATTGTTCCCAGTCCAGAATTTGCCATGCCCTGGGACCCCGGTTCAGGAACCACATTTTTTCAGTGGATGGCCATCTGTTTTTCACTGATGGTAGGCACAGCCGGCCTTCCACATGTCATTCAAAGGTTTTATGTAGTGCCCAAAGTGAGTGATGCCCGCTGGTCGGTGGTTTGGGGATTGTTCTTTATCTGCCTGGTGTACTGGACAGCGCCCGTATATTCGGCCTTTGGAAAAATCCTGTCCTCACACCCTGATGTTGGAAATCTGGCTAAAGATGCCATTGTTGTGTATACGGCTCAACTGGGTAATATTCATCCGCTAATTGTAGGCTTGCTGGCCGCAGGAGCTGTAGCAGCTGCCTTTTCAACGGTTTCGGGCTTGCTGGTTGCAGGAGCTTCCGCTTTTTCACACGATCTTTATGTGAAAGTGATCAATCCGGCTTCCACCCCTAAACGGCAGTTGCAGGTTGCCCGGATCGGCACTATTTTAATGGCCCTGATGGTTACTATTGTAGCTCTCATGGAATTAGGCCTGATAGCACAACTGGTGTCCGTAGCATTTTCGATGGCTGCCTGTACCATTTTCCCCCTGTTCCTGCTGGGTATCTGGTGGAGCGGGTCCAACCGTGCCGGAGCCAAAGCCGGACTCATTACCGGTATCGTGATTACAGCCATTTCACTGACTTACTTCATCGTTGGGCTGAGCGGCAAACAACTTCCTGCACAGGAGTTTGTATCCTATTGGCTCAATGTATGGTATTTTGCCTGGTTAGGAGCGCCGCTTTCCATTCTGGTCAATATAGTGGTATCCAAAATGTCGAAAAACCCGACACCGGTTGAAATTCGTAAATTCCTTGCCGAACAGGTGCACACCTGATGAAATTTAAAGAAATATTTCATGTTACCCGCGGTACAAAGATAATTACCGGAATATCCATTGGTATATCGGCAATTACTTTGCTATCAGCTTATTGGTATTACCGTTCGCTGAACAGGGCCGATGATCCCATGCTGTTACCCGTAAAACAACTCATGTTTCAGAGTGAAAGAAGCAGCTCGGCAGCAAATTATGCAGAAGCTTTGCATCTGCTCGATTCAGCCTTACAATTGATTAACCAGCTCGAAGCCTATCATTCATCGTATGAGATTGGGGTAATTTATAATAACATGGCATCAATTTATCTCATGAAATCTCTCTATGACAGTCTGTTACTGACTGAAGAAAAGGAACTTTCACTTAAAAATGCCATTTCCTGCGCTGATTCGGGTATTAATAATTACCTGAGATGGACAATAGTCTGGGGAAAATTGCCGGAAGCAGAGATTGACCATAATATATCCCAATATTATAAAACCGGCCAGGATGTCTTTATAGGGTTAAACACTGCAAAAATCAAAAAGAAACGTATCCGGAGCATTCTTGAAGCCCAACGGGAAACACCCCGCAGATTATCAGTAGCTTATACTAATCTGGGTACAGCTTACAGACATTTGCACCAACCTGATTCCGCGCTCCGGTATTTCGGGAAAGCGCTTGAATTATGGGATAAAAACCAGACGGCAAAAAGCAATCTGAATGTATTCATGGGAGGGAAGCCGGTCAAGCCCTCGGTTATAGAGAAACTATTTCCTCCTGAAAAATAAATCGATTATCAAACTAACTGTAAATCAACAAGGATTATATGAAAAAAGCATTGATACTTCTCATAAGCACAGTGGTGATTACCACAACATTTTACGGGCAGCCAACCAACCCGGCAGCTGCATTTGGTGTTAAACTGTCAGGATATGTAAAAACCGATGTATTCCTGGATACCCGGCAGGCATCAGCCGGGAATGCTATCAGGGAAGGGCATTTTTATCTGTTCCCTGACGGACCCTTGTATGATGAAAACAAGGTGGATATTAATGCCAATCCTTCCTTTCATATTCTGAGTATTCAATCAAGGTTTAAAGCAGATATCACCGCTCCTGATGCTTTTGGCGCCAAAACATCCGGAATGGTGGAGGCGGAGTTTTTCGGCACTTCCGAATCTGATCTGAACGGATTACGCCTGCGTCATGCCTATGTTAAGCTCGACTGGGAGAAGACCTCGCTGCTGGTTGGTCAATACTGGCATCCCATGTTTCCGGCAACCTGTTTTCCGGGTACCGTAAGTTTTAACACCGGAGCGCCTTTTGTTCCTTTCAGCAGAAATCCGCAGGTGAGGCTTTCCCATAAACTGCATAAAGTCACCGCTACCATTGCTGCCTGGTCGCAACGCGATTTTACGAGCAATGGCCCTGACGGATTCAGTAATAAATATATCCGGAATTCGGCCTTGCCAGGTTTAAATCTTCAGTTAAGAATCCCGGTGTCAGAAAACCTTTATGTGCTGGCCGGTGCTGATTATAAAACCGTTCGGCCCGAACTCAAAACATCCTTGAATTATGAAAATCCCAATACTTTGGGAAGTCTGTCCGGTTTTTTTACAGCCCACCTGAAAACCAAACCTGTATCAGCAACCCTTATGGGTACACTGGCGCAAAATGCAGCAGATATCATCATGATAGGGGGATATGCGGTGCATCAGGCTACCGACTCCATCACCCGGATCAGAACGTTTACCAATCTTACTACGGCATCGGCTTTTCTTGATCTTACTACACATGGGAAGATTATTCAGGTTGGACTGTTTGGCGGTTACAGCAAAAATCTGGGCGCCAATGATTCCATTTCAGGCGATTATTTCGGGCGGGGAACCAATATCGACCACCTTTGGAGGATCTCTCCAAGAGTATTGTTACATCGCGACAAATTTACCCTTGCCGGCGAAATTGAAACCACCGCTGCGGCATACGGAACCAAAGATTTTGACGGAAAAATAAAGGATGCCGAAACCGTAACCAATATCAGGTTTTTAGTGGCTGTTTTTTATAAATTCTGAATTATTTATTCCTGAATTACATGAAATTCCTGGGATGCCTTTAAAAGTAACTGTTCGATGATATTCACCGATTCAGTTAACTGAATCATCCCATTTTCATTTAAATGTTTCATATCCAAATCGTTATCAGATATACGGTTGGTGGATATCAACTGCTGCTGCCACTGAAGGCGTAAACCCATAATCCATTGCCAGGCATTCAGAATATCTGAAAATTCATTTTTAGAGAAAACACCATACTGATAAAGCTCAATGAGTCTTTCCAAAGTGTTTTGACTACTCACGGTATATTTCAGGGAATACATCCGAATAATACCGGTAAGCGGCATCATAAGTTTTTTCAGGTTTGTAATTCCTTCCTGATGGAATTGCTTGTCAGGTGAAAATGATTTGACGGATAACGTGAGATGATGGAAGAATATGTCGCTGGTTCTCAGATCGTTTTCAATATAGGTTCTCAGCTCATCTGTCAGCGAAATATCGCCAAAGGTATGCCTGAAATCAAAAAAAATACTGTATTCGAGTAGTTCTTCAGGCCCGGGATTTTTTATCCAGTGACTGAAGTAGTCTTTCCAAACCGAGACCGGCTGACACCACCTGGGATTTCCCGCCATTATATTACCTTTGCACAATTCATAACCTGCCTCATGCAGTTTCGCATTTACCAGTGCTCCAAGCTTCAGGAAGTAGGATCGGACATCTTTCCCGATTTCAGTGGTAACATTTTCATAGATAATTCCATTGTCCTGATCGGTGAGCAGAGTCTGTTCGGCTCTGCCTACACTGCCCAGCTGGATGAAGCTGAAGCGGGCCGGTGGCTGACCGGTTTCGTCAATAGCCAGGTTGATGATGCGATGGGTAATGGCATCCGAAATCACCGACATAAATGTAACGATGGCATTTGGCTCAGCTCCGGAAGCAATCATCCCGGCAACGAGTTTTCCTTTTTCCCGCTCCAGTTCTCTCAACCTGGTAATCGAACATGCATTTTTGATTTCTCGGATGAACAGTTCAGGAACAGTTGAAAATACAGTGGCAATCTGTCTGTTACCAATTAATCCTTCGGGTTTTCCGGTTTCATCAGTAATTACTAAATAATCTGCTCCGGAATCAGGAAGAAGTCGCAACCAGGTTGCTATGGAATCATTTTTGAGCAGGGTTATTACCGGAGCTTTCATAAGCGAGTAGGCTTCCTTTTCAGTAAATTCAGGCTGGTTCATGCTTTTGATCAGTTGAACCGGGGTAATAATTCCAACCGGATGATTTTCCGGAGTTACCACCAACATACATTCTGTATTGTTTTCAATCATGGAACCAATAACCTGTGCCAGCTTCGTGTTCATACTGCAACTCACTACCGGAACCGAATAATATCCGACCGGTGAATCCAGTACCAGCTTACCCGAATATGAGGGAAATTCATAAGGAAGTAAACTTTTGGTTATCAGTCCTGAAGCTAACTTTTCAAGAATACATTCGTAATAGGGTTCTCCGGTTTCAGGGTTTATCAGCCTGGCTGAAATTATGCAAAGCAGGTGGGTTTTGTCTGCACGGCAGAGGCTTACAACCTGGTTGTTTACGATTCCGTTGCGGACAAGCGATCTGAAAAACATTTTTCGCTGGATTGGGTCGGCAAAAAGGTCATTAACCGGATAATGATACAATTCGGTTTGGCTGGTCATTCCAAGTATTTTTCCGGTATTTTCAGTGGCAAAAATTACTTTGGGATGTCTTCCGGCCGATACCTGGAAAAAACCGGAAGCCGATAAGGCTGTGATCTCTGCGCTGAAAAATACTTTATTGGTTTCCGATTTGATCCTGTAGGGTTTAAATACCATCATGAGCGCCCGTTCATCACCCATACGTATTTCCGATATTTCTGACTGTACCTTGAATAGAGCGCCGTCTTTTTTCACCAGGAAAAAATCGGTGATACCCGGTTCAAAGCTTTCATAGTTCTGACCATTGGCATTAAAATCGGCCATATTCAGGTTTTTTACCATGTCTGGTAACCTGATTTCGAGCAATTCAGTTTCGGAATAACCCAACCAGTCGAGCAGTGCTTTATTGCCATGTAAACCCTGGGATGATTTGATGAGGACGCCCTCGGAAGAAACTTCTGCCAGCGCTTTATACCGTTCACGCGATTCAAAGAGTTCTTTTTCGGCGCTCCTTCTCATTACCTCAATCCGGAAACTCTGCCTGGTCAGAAAAATCAGCAGAATCATGATGGCCAGACCGATAGCGCCTGAAATCAGCAGCGCTTCACGTTCCATACGTGCAATTTCGGTTTTTACATCTTCAATATAAACCCCGGTTCCAACAATCCATTGCCAGGGCTCAAACCGCTGCACATACGACATTTTAGGCACTATTCTCTGTGAATCATCCTTCCATTGCCACATATATTCCACAAACCCGGAACCCGTTTCCGCAGTGGTTTGTACAAATTCAACAAACATGGCTTTTCCATGTGGATCATAGAAACGCGTAAGATCATGTCCTTCAAGGTCGGTACGGTAGGGATGCATCACCATTACCGGATGATAATCGGTAATCCAGAAATAATCCTTCAGACCATCGCCATATCTCATTTTTCGTATGGTTTCAAGCGACTGTTTTTTCGCCGAATCGGCGGTGATCGCGTTATTATCTGCCTGTTGATGATAATACTCCATCACAGAAATCGCCGATATGGTGAGTTCCCGGATCATTTCGCATTTCTTTTCCATCATCCGCTTTTCAAAACCGGGAATCAGAAATCCGACAATCAATCCGGCAAAGAGCATAAAAGCTAACAGTCCGGGCAATATAACCCTGAAAAAGAATCGGTAACGGAGGTATGCAGGATGTAGGTCGGTCATAGTGAAGATGAATAAGGATTAAGCTGGATGACTTTAAGTTCTGAAGTAGATGTATCCCAGATGGTTAGTCCGGGAAAAGCATTGGCTGTAGCCAGTGGAGGAAGAACCAGACAGGTCATCTGATGATCAATATGGTAGGTGTTAAAGGGCATATAATGAACGGCATTTTTCAGGTTGCTGTTCCATTTGGGTTTTGCCGGAAATCCAAAACCAACACCTGACGGGTGGTCATGACCGCAAAAAGAGAGGAGAATATTTTCGTGTTTAAAGAAGTCGTATACCGGATTGAGCTGGTTTTGCCACTTTATAAATACCATGGTGGAACCTGTAAGATCGGGGAACAAATAATGGGAGAACAAGATTCTCGAACCGTTATTTTCAAAAATAATGGATTGCGGCAGAGATTCCATATACTCCAGATCATCGCTGCTCAGATCGGTACCCTGTGCTTCTTTAATTGTGTCGTGATTACCGGTTACAACATATTTCATCTGGTCTTTGATCAACCGGAGGCACTTTCTGGCGCTTCTTTCCTGATTATTAGGATTGTAAACAGCATCATATCCGAGGATATCACCCAGACATACCAATTCGTCACAACCCTGCTTTTCAGCCATCTTTACAGCTTTAACCAGGCTGCCAGAAAGTTCATGTAAATCGGTAATAAAGGCGAGTTTCATAATGAAATGATGCGTGAGGCGAAGATAGTGAAAAAGAGGCTGTCCAACAAGAATTTCAAAGTAAAACCCATCCTGAACAGCCCCCAAAAATGAAAAAGCAGTAATTAACCTTATACGATTCGGTTTATATTAACACCGGTTATTGGTATTCCTTAATAATTTCCTTGACTCCTTCGGGCGCTACACGGCCGTAAACCTTTTCGCCTACCAGCACTACAGGTGCCAGCCCACAGGCGCCAACGCACCTCAGGCAGCTCAATGAGAATTTGCCGTCTGCAGAAGTTTCGCCCACTTCAATCTTGAGATTTCGCTTGAATTCTTCCAGTACTTTTTCGGCGCCTCTTACATAACAGGCAGTACCCATACATATTGATATGGGGAATTCTCCCCTGGGCTGCATGGTGAAATACGAATAAAAAGTTACCACACCATATACATGAGCCACCGAAATGTCCAGTTCCCTGGCTACAATTTCCTGTACTTCAGCCGGTAAATATCCAAATACGCTCTGTGTTTTATGAAGTACATTAATCAGTTCACCTTTATCATTGTTAAAGGAACGGCAAATCTCCTGTAGCTTTTCGATCTGCCCGTGCTTTAATTCGAGTTTTATATGCGACATAATAGAATCTCCTTAACTTTTGAGGTTTTGTTATTTAACGAAAACATCCTTTTTTTTGTTGAAATAATGGGTGTGCAGCAACTCATGGGCCTTATGACTGTTGGGTTTGCCTAAAAATTCCTCATACAATTTGAGGATATAGGGATTTTCATGCGATTTCCGGAGCTTCTTGCCCGTATCTTCTGCATAGATGGCTTTCTGCCTGGCTTTGACAATCGTGGAATCTCCGTGGTGATAGGGTTGACCGCCTCCACCGATACATCCGCCGGGACATGCCATAATTTCAATGGCATGAAGGAAGCTCTTCCCTTGCTTAATGTCGTTCAGTAACTCACGCGCATAGCCAAGTCCATGGGCAATGCCGATATTAATAGGTGTACCGTTGAAATCCACAGTGGCATACCGTATATTTTCAAATCCTCTGAGTTCCTTAAAATCTACTTTTTCCAGCGTTTTACCGGTTTGAAGCTCATAAGCCGTTCTTACCGCTGCTTCAATTACCCCGCCGGTAGTTCCGAAAATAACTGCGGCTCCGGTTGATTCGCCAAGCGGCCGGTCAAAATCTTCATCCGGTAAGGACTTGAAATCGATATTGGATTGTTTGATCAGGTGAGCCAACTCCCGGGTACTGATGGAGAAATTAACGTCAGGATCGCCGTTTACCGAAAATTCTTCACGGGTACATTCATATTTCTTGGCTAAGCAGGGCATGATCGAAACCACTACCAGGTTTTTACGGTCAATACCCAGCTTGTCAGCAAAGTAGGTTTTTGCAATGGAACCGAACATTTGCTGTGGTGACCTTGCTGTGGAAGGTATATCCAGCATATCCGGGAAGTTATGCTCAATAAAGTTTACCCAGGCCGGACAACACGATGTAAGGATTGGCAGTTTCACCTCTTTATCACCGCTAAGGTAACGGGTAAGTCTGTCCAGCATTTCGGTACCTTCTTCCATGATGGTGAGATCAGCCGCAAAATCTGTGTCAAAAACATAGTCGAACCCTAACCGGCGCAAAGCGGCAGCCATCTTTCCGGTAACCAGGGTGCCCGGTTCATAGCCGAATTCTTCACCGAGGGCAGCCCGCACAGCCGGAGCCGTTTGTACCACCACAGTCTTTGAAGGGTCAGCCAGGGCATAAATGACACTGCGGGTATGATCCATCTCGGTCAGAGCCCCGGTAGGACATACCGAAACACATTGACCGCAATAGGTACAGGTAGAATGATCGAGATTCATTTCAAATGCAGGCGCAACTACTGAGTTAAATCCCCGGTTGATGGCCGAAAGTACACCCACCGTCTGAAAATCATTGCACATGGTTTCACACCTGCGGCACATGATGCATTTGTCAACATCCCGGATGATAGAGGGCGATGTATCCACTCTGTAAGTGGATTTTTCTCCCTGGTACGATATCTCTCTGAGGCCTAAATAATTGGCCATATTCTGCAAATCGCAGTTGCCCGATTTGGCACATACCAGACATTCAAACGGATGATCGGAAAGCATCAGTTCCACTACGGTTCTACGGGTATTTAATACCCTGATGGAGTGGGTGTTGATCACCATGCCTTCATTTACCGGTGTAACACAGGCCGGAGCCAGGTTACGGCGGCCTTCCACCTCAACCACACAAACCCTGCATCCGCCGGGCTTATGTTCAATGTTGAGGTCGTTCAGATGCATGTAACAAAGCGTTGGAATGTTGATCCCAATCTCTTTAGCAGCCTTTAAAATGGTATTTGTACTGTCGGTTTGTATATTTTTACCGTCGATGATTATATTGATTTTTTCCATGATATCCCCTCCTTATTTAATTTCGATGGCATCAAACTTACATTTCTCATAACATGCCCCGCATTTGATACAGATTTCCTGATTGATAAAATGAACCTGCTTGCGTTCGCCGGTAATGGCATTAACAGGGCAGTTACGGGCACAGGCCGTACAACCCACGCAGTTGTCAGGAATAATGATGTATTTCATGAGTGATTTGCATTGCCCTGCCGGACATTTATGCTCTTCCACATGCGCCATGTATTCATCCCAGAAATTATCAAGTGTGGAAAGTACCGGATTGGGCGATGTTTGTCCAAGCCCGCAAAGGGAGCTGTCTTTAATGACATTACTCAGGTTTCTGAGCTTCTGAATTTCATTCATATTGCTTTCCCCTTTGGTGATTTTATCCAGCATTTCATACAAACGCTTGTTGCCGATGCGGCAAGGGGTACATTTTCCGCATGATTCCTCTACCGTAAAATCAAGGTAGTATTTAGCCACGGCTACCATACAGTCGTCTTCGTCCATCACGATCATACCACCCGATCCCATCATCGAACCGGCTGCTATTAGGTTGTCATAGTCGATCGGAACATCGAGATGCCTTTCCGTAAGGCAGCCTCCCGAAGGACCACCGGTTTGTACGGCTTTAAACTTTTTGCCATCCTTAATTCCGCCTCCTATTTCATAAATAACCTCCCTGAGGGTAGTTCCCATGGGTACCTCAATCAGCCCGACATTATTGATCTTGCCGGCAAGGGCAAATACTTTGGTTCCTTTGGATTTGGCCGTGCCAATAGAGCTAAACCAGTCTGATCCTTTCAGAATGATAGGAGGGACGTTGGCTAAAGTCTCCACATTATTTACGTTGGAAGGTTTTCCAAGATATCCGGATACGGATGGGAACGGCGGTTTTACGGTCGGCTCGCCGCGGAATCCTTCCATGGAATGGATGAGGGCAGTTTCTTCACCGCATACAAAAGCGCCTGCTCCATACCGCAGGGTAATATCGAAGTTAAAACCGGTATTGAAAATATTTTGGCCTAATAAACCATATTCTCTGGCCTGTTTAATGGCAGTAAGCAGCCTTTCAATAGCCAGTGGATATTCAGCCCTGATATAGACCAGTCCGTGATCGGCGCCAATACAGTAACCACAGATGGCCATGGCTTCGATTACAGAGTGCGGGTCGCCTTCCAAAATCGAGCGGTCCATAAATGCTCCCGGATCACCTTCATCAGCATTACAGACAACATATTTCTGATCGGAAACCGATTTGCGGGTGATTTCCCATTTCAGGCCGGTAGGAAAACCTCCGCCGCCCCTTCCGCGTAATCCCGATTTTTTCATGGTATCGATCACCTCTTCCGGCGTGTATTCTGTTAAACACCGGGCTAAGGCTTCATATCCTTCCCGTGAAATGTATTCATCAATATTATCAGGATTAATGAAACCGCAGTTTCTGAGGGCAATCCGGATCTGCTTCTGATAAAACTCCATGTGCTTGGAGTCGGTGATCACCTCATGGGTTTTAGGATCCTGGTAAAGCAGGCGGTTCACCTTGCGACCTTTGATGATATGCTCGTCAATAATCTCGGTAACATCAGCCGGTTTTACCCTGATGTAAAAGGTATTGTCGGGCAATACTTTAATGATCGGCCCTTGTTCGCAAAAACCAAAACAACCGGTTTTTACAACCTGAATATCCTGGGTCAGATTCCTGATTTCCAGTTCCTTATGCAGGTTTTTGGCAATCAGGTCGCTTTCGGAAGATTTACAGCCCGTTCCGCTGCAAATCAGCATGTGCATTTTATAAGCCATACAGACTTCCTCCTGTTTTTATTATTGGATGGTTTGATAATTTTGTGGGATAATACCCTCAACGAGTTCGCCGCGACGGATGTATTTTTCGATGATCTCATCGCATTTTTTTACATCCACATACCCGAAAACGACGGGATCACGGCCGGGAAGGGTAACTTCAATGGTAGGTTCGGCATAGCAGTATCCCATGCAGCCGGTTTGGGTCACAATCCCATCGATATTGCGTTTTTGAAGAGCGCTCACCATAAAGTCCATCACTTCCCTGGCGCCGGAGGCAATTCCACAGGTAGCCATCGCTACCCTGATCCGGATATGAGATTCCGGATCGATACTTTTTTCACGCAGATCAATCTTCGATTGAAGATCCATCTTTAATTTCCGTAAATCGTCAAGGCTTTTAATCTGATTCATAATTCCCTTGATTTAATATTTGAGAACTTATATTGTATTAATTATCAATGATTTGATACTATCATTTCTTTGAAAAGAACCTGGCGCAAAAGTAAATGAGTTATAGATAAAAAACAAATTTTATTGTGAAATAATTAACAGTGTTATAAAATTAACAAAAACTAATGACCATAGCTGTATTTAATTCCTTTATGGTTTCCTCCAGAATACCCTTCAAACCGTCCCTGATATCCGGTGTTTCAATGGGAATACTACCAAGTACCTCCTGAATTTCTTTGGTATCAAAACCGGTTTGACTCTCAGCGTTCTTCACATGTAAGATAAATCTTATCTGCGGATTGGCCTGGATCAGCAATACCATCACACCGGCAATATCACCCAATGGCAGGCAATCGGGATGCGTTGTTTTAAAAACTGCTGTTACCTGCGTTCCTTTTCCCGGTTCCGACTCAATGGAGAAATTTCCTCCGGTCTGCTCTGCATGCTGCCTGAACAGCGGCAGCCCCAGCCCGACTTTTCGGGTAGTACGGCTGGTTACGAACGGATCAGTTACTTTGCCGAGCATATCCGGAGTAATCCCTGAACCGTTATCTCCAATGCCCACTTTAAGTTGTCTTGCCACCGGATCATAAATTAATCCTGTTTCGATGACCGTGGCCCTGGCAGAAATTGAATTTTGAACAATATCAAGGATATGTAACGAAATATCTTTCATAAGGTTGGAAAAATTACATGCCTGTTCCCGGTTTTGCTCAGTGCCAGCTTAATTTCTTTTAACGAGGGTTTTTCCAGAAAAAACAAGGTTGTGGATGACCCTATATGACCGGGGTAATGCGCATCTGAATTTCTGACAAGGCTGTATTTACTGAGCTCCGGATATTTTGACCTGAAAGCATTTTCGTCCGTATTGGGCGATATTTCCAGAGCATCTGCCGGAAATCCGGCCGGGATAAAACCCAGCTGACTGATGATACTGAAGGATGGACGATCGACATGTGCCGGAATAACAATACCCCCGAGCCGGTGTACTTCATCTGAAACCTCGTCAATACTCCTGCTAAGTGAAGCGGTAAGCAAGTAATCTACTTCTGTGGTAATCCTTTCTTCGGCATCCACTACCACCTGGTAACCAAACTTTTCCGGTTTGTTGGTTATTCGCAGGATATGTTTCTCCAGATAATTCTGAAAATCAGCAATATTTCCGGGATGATCAAAATAGGCAAGGCAATGCACTTCCTCACGGGTATTGATTTCAACGCCACAAATGGCCACAATGCCGGCTTCCTCACATAGCGACTTCACTACAGGATACTGAAGCATGGAGTTGTGATCAGTAATCCCGATGATATCCAGTTTCTTTTTTCTTGCAAGTGCCGTTATTTTGGAAGGGCTCATACCGAGATCTCCGCAGGGAGATAGAACCGTATGTATGTGAAGATCAGCTGAGAAATATCTCATGAATAACTATTTATTCAGAAGGTTGTAAATTTTGCCACAAAGTTCGTAGGTGGTCAGTGAAGAGCTCAAAACAGGAATGTTTTCCTGGTCACCGGCATCAGCCATTTCCTGATCGGGCGTGAAGTTTTTAACGAGGATCACTGCGGCAAGATCTTTCAGCGAAGCAATGGCCATTACATTACGGTGGGTTTGCAGCGTGATCCAGATATCGCCTTCTTTGGCAAAGCCCATCACATCGCTTAAAAGATCGGAAGCATATGCTCCTCTGATTTCGCGTTGAAGACCTTTGTCCCCGCAATGAAGCTTGAGTTCAAGCAGCGTTGCTAATTCTGATACTTTCATGTTTTTTACTTTATACATTAATTTATATTTAATCCTGATTTTCATAATTTCCTTCAATCTTTCCTTTTCCCCAAATCGAACTGAGGATTTCATGGGTCTCATCCTGAGTCATTGACCCGTTTTTTTCATATTTTTTCTGAAGAAATATGCAATGATCCGGTTGACTGTAACCCTGGGCAATATCTTCGGCCATCGTCCGGCAGCCGGGCGATCCGCACATCCCGCAATCTACCTGTGGGAGAATTTTCATCAAATCGCGGATAGTATTCATTTTCTTCATAGCCTCCAGCATATTGTTATCTAACTTTAGAATGGATCTGGGCTGGATTTTAGGCAGTTCGATTCTTGAGGACAAAAACTCATAATGATCCAGGATCTTTGAGGGATGGTGTAAATGATGCCGGCGTTCTTCCTTTTTTTGACTTTCCGATTTTTTTTGAAGCCTGTCTACCGTGAGGAAACGGTTTACCGGTGCCAGTACCCCGCCGGCACAACTTTCGTCGCAGGCCCTCAGTTCCAGAAAATCAAAATGATCGGTACGTCCTTCTTCAAATTTTTCGAGAAAAGCGGTAACATTGTGAATCCCGTCGATAGCCAGCCTTTTTCCTCCGGCATGTGCTGCTTCACCCCGCGTAAGGCTCCACAGCAATCCTGCCTGCGACAAACGGGTGTCATCAGTTTCGGGTACTGTCTTTATGCCCGAAACACTGATTTTTTGATAGATCAGACTATAAATGGAATCGAGATTGATGACCCCGGTAATGGGAGATTTTTCATTTTCAGCCGGCGATTTTATGGCAGCAATTTTGGCAGCGCAGGGCGTTATGTGAAAAACCCCGATTTCCTCCGGATCCACACCATCCAGTTCAAGTAAATGTCTGATGTAAATGGCTGAAATATCCAGAGGAGGTTTTAATAATAACAGATGATTGACCAGCGCAGGAAACCGGACCTGGATCAGCCTGACTACTGCCGGGCAAAATGAGGTAATGACGGGTTTATCCTTAATTTTTTTTAGTTTTTTGCGATAATCTTTTTTTAGAATTTCTGCACCCTGTTCAAGATGAAAAACATGGGTAAATCCCAACTCATGCAGGGCGCCGTAAATCTGCATGGTCCTGATTTTTTCGGGGAACTGCCCCAGAAGTACTGACGAGAGCAATACCACCCTGTACTTATAGTTAAATATATCACTGAAATCATCCTGTTCAATGGAAATGGCCGACACCGGACAAACCCGGAAACATTCTCCACAGTCGATACAGCGGGAGCCAATGAGCATGGCAAGTCCGTTCCTGACTCGTATGGCCTGGGTTGGGCATGCTTTCATACATAAAGTGCATCCAATACACTTGTCGGGAATGATTTTCAGCGCATGATGAAAGTTTTCATTCATGATATCAACTGATTTTAAAGGTCATATATAGCTGGGTTCCGTTACCCGGCACGCTGGATATTTCGAGCTGGTCGCAGTTATTTTTTATATTGGGAAGGCCCATTCCGGCACCAAATCCCATTTCGCGAACTTTGGGTGATGCGGTGGAATATCCTTTTTGCATGGCCAATTCAATGTTCTCGATGCCAGGCCCCTCATCCAGAACTGAAATCATCACTTTTTCCGGGTCAATATCAGCCATGATCTTACCCGACCAGGCATGGGCCACCACGTTTACCTCTGCTTCGTAGGTAGCTACTACAATACGTTTGGTAACAGCAGGCTCAATGCTCAGCTGGTTCAGGATTTTTTTCAGATCGCTGGAAGCAGTACCTGCCCTGGAAAAATTTCCCCCTTCTATGTCAAATTCAAATGTCATGGTTTTAATAAACGGGCCTGATTCCTGCCCCAAACAGTATCCCACTGATTCTGAACATGGAATAAGAACATTCAAGAATTACAATTTGGTTTTCCAGAGCAATCTGAATCATTTCGGGAGTAGCCTTTTTGTTTCTGGCCAATACAATCACCCGAATCTCGGCCATTTCAGCAGTACGAATGGTTTGAATATTGGCAAGCCCGGTAATGAGCAGCGGAGATGCATCCTTTAGGGTTAATACATCGCTCATCAGATCGGATGCAAATGCCTGGCTGACCTGAAGATCTTTCTGATCATATCCGCAACGTATAACAGCTTTTAGCAGATAGGCAATGGTTTCAACTGTCATGAGTCAATTTCATTTATCATTTATTGTTAATCAAATAACAATGTTATAAAAATAACAATGCAAAAATAAAATATTTAACCATATTCCTGATGCAATTGATGTCATACATAATCTAACAGGAAAAATTCAGGGTTTGTTGAAATTAAATTGTTGATTAGATGAGGATTAATAGCAGTTCTTATTTTTAATAAATCTAAATTTTATATTTTATTAACAATTAAGCTAAAACTATATACTTTTGTCTTGTTAAATAATTAACAATGACCATAGTCAATACCGGATCAATTAAAAGAATTATTATATGGCAAACGATGTAAAAGGCATCCTATCCAAATACAAAAATGATCCTACCCGTTTGATGGATATCCTGATAGATATTCAGAATGCGCAGGGTTTTGTATCCAAGGATGCAGTAGATGAAATCTCAGAAGAACTCAGAATGTCGAAAGCAGATGTTGAACAAACCTTGTCGTTCTATCATTTCTTTTCCGACAAATCGACCGGTAAATACACCATTTACCTCAACAACAGCGTGGTAGCCAACCTGATGGGTCGTCAGCGCGTGCTACACGCCTTTGAGAAAGAATTCGGGATTAGGGAAGGCGAAATAACCCCCGACGGGCTGGTGGGATTGTTCAGTACCTCATGTATCGGAATGAACGATCAGGAACCTGCAGCATTAATCAACGATAAGGTTTTTACGCGGCTTACTCCATTCAGGGTAAAAGAAATTGTAAGGGATATCAAACTGGGTAAATCGGTGGAAATGATGAATTCAGCCGGGTACGGCGATGGTGAAAACCAGTCGGAACTTATCCGGTCAGTAGTATCCAACAATATCCGGAAAAAAGGACCTGTGCTCGACGATGATTATGTTCCGGGTATTGCTGTATGGCAAAAATTACCACGCATGTCGCCCGAAAAGGTGATTGAAGAAATTAAACTGTCCAACATCCGGGGCAGGGGTGGCGCCGGATTCCCTACCGGAATGAAATGGGAGATCTGCCGCAGGGCCAAGGGTGAAAAGAAATATGTATTCTGTAATGCCGATGAGGGAGAACCAGGTACTTTCAAAGACCGTGTGATCCTTACGGAACGCCCTAAATTACTGTTTGAGGGAATGATCATCGCCGGTTATGCTATTGGCGCTTCCGAAGGGATACTTTATGTACGTCATGAATATAAATATCTTAAGAATTACCTCGAGAACCTTCTTCAGGGAGCCCGTGAACGTAACCTCTTAGGCAAGAATATTGCCGGAATCAAGGGTTTTGATTTCGATATCCGGATACAGTTTGGAGCCGGAGCCTATGTATGTGGCGAAGAATCAGCCCTGATTGAATCGGCTGAAGGCAAAAGGGGAGAACCTCGCGATCGTCCGCCATTCCCGGTTGAAAAAGGCTACCTTGATATGCCTACCGTGGTAAACAATGTGGAAACCCTTTGCTCCACCGTAAAAGTAATCCTTTATGGGGGTGACTGGTATAGGGCATTCGGTACCAAAGACTCGACAGGAACCAAACTGCTAAGCATCTCAGGCGACTGCAAGTTTCCGGGGGTTTATGAAGTGGAATGGGGATTCAATATCAACGATATTCTCGAAATGGTTGGCGCTGATCCTGAAACTGTTCAGGCGGTGCAGGTGGGAGGCCCTTCCGGCACACTGATCGGCCCCAATGAATTTGAACGGATTCTTTGTTTTGCCGACCTGGCTACCGGTGGTTCTATCATCGTATTCGACAAAAACCGCGACCTGCTGAATGATGTGGTACTCAATTTTACCGACTTTTTCATTGAAGAATCCTGCGGTTCCTGTTCAACCTGCCGGATAGTGCCTGTACTGATGCGGGAAAGGCTGCTCAAGATCATGAATGCACACGGGGTGAGAAGTGATATTAACGATCTGCTTGACTGGGGGAAGATACTGAAGGTGAGTCGCTGCGGTCTCGGACAGACAGCCGGCAATCCCATTATCTCCAGCATCCGGAATTTCCGACACCTCTATGAAACCATGATCCGAAAAGATGTGGATTTCGATTCCGGATTTGATCTTTCGGAAGCCATCCGGGAATCATGCGAGATTACCAACCGCGTTCCGGTAGTTGAACATTAATTATTTACTTTAAAAATCAGAAATTATAATGAGCACAATAGTTCGTTTCATTATCGACGGAGAAGAGTGTATGGCCGAAAGCGGGCAATACCTGATAGATGCCGCAACTGCCAACAATAAATATATCCCGACCTTATGCAATTACAAAGGCGTTAAACCAAAAGGCTCCTGCCGCATATGCACCGTTAAGGTGAATGGGCGGTTTATGACTTCCTGTACCACACCCATTGGCGATGGTATGGTGATTGAAAACAATACCCCAGAACTGAATGCCATCCGAAAATCCATCATCGAGCTTCTTTTTGTGGAAGGTAATCATTTTTGCCCATCCTGTGAAAAGAGTGGCAATTGTGAATTACAGGCATTGGCTTACCGTTTCCAAATGATGGTACCCCGGTTTCCCTATCAGTTCCCGGTCCGGGAGATGGATGCTTCAACCCTTAAGATCATCAAGGATCAGAACCGTTGTATCCTTTGCAAACGCTGTATCAGAGCGATAAAAGATGAGGAGGGGAGAAGTATTTTTGCGATACAGAAAAGGGGACATAAAGCCGCTGTGGTTATCGACAAGCAACTGGGTGACCGTATGTCGGATGAACTGGCCCGCAAAGCTGTGGAGATTTGCCCGGTGGGTTCCATACTATCCCGGGAGGGTTCCTATACTATGCCCATCGGAACCCGAAAATACGATCTTGAACCGATTGGCAGTGATATTGAGAAATTTTAAAACGGAGATAATACTATGAGTAAACCGGTTATTGCAACGACTTCCCTGGCTGGATGCTTTGGTTGTCATATGTCGATCCTGGATATTGACGAAAAAATCCTCGATCTGATTGAATTGGTTGAATTTAATAAGTCGCCGATTGACGATATCAAGACTTTTACCAAAAGATGTGATATAGGGATTATAGAAGGCGGATGCTGCAACAGCGAAAATATACACGTGCTCAGGAGCTTCAGGGAAAACTGTAAAATCCTGATTTCCCTCGGTGAATGTGCCATTATGGGCGGACTTCCGGCTATGCGTAACGGAATACCCCTGAAGGAATGCCTTGATGAAGCTTATATATCGGGTCCCACGGTTAGTAATGAGGAGAAGATCATTCCCAACGATGAAGAAATTCCCATTATTCTGGATAAAGTTTATCCATGTCATGAAGTGGTGAAGATAGATTATTTCCTGCCGGGCTGCCCCCCAAGAGCTGAGCTGATCTGGCAGGCGTTGGTGGCACTTATTACCAATAAGCCGCTGGAACTCCCTTATGAAATTGTTAAATTTGATTAATCCTTAACTTTAGTACCATGTCAAAAAAGATAACCATAGAACCTGTAACCCGTGTAGAAGGCCACGGTAAGGTTACCATCCATATTGATGATAAAAACCAGGTTACCCAAACCCGGCTGCATATTGTTGAATTCAGGGGATTTGAACGGTTTGTTCAGGGCAGACCCTACTGGGAAGCCCCGGTACTGGTACAGAGGCTTTGCGGAATCTGCCCGGTAAGCCACCATCTGGCTGCAGCCAAAGCCATGGATGTGATTGTAGGAGCCGGAACCGGTCACGGACTTACTCCTACTGCCGAAAAAATGCGCCGGCTGATGCATTACGGGCAAATGTTCCAGTCTCATGCCCTCCATTTTTTCCATCTTGCTTCTCCCGATCTTCTCTTTGGTATTGATGCCGATCCGGCCATCCGAAATGTGATTGGGGTGGCCATAAAGCATAAAGACCTTGCTGTTCAGGGAGTTATGATGCGTAAATTTGGCCAGGAAATCATCAGGGCTACTGCCGGAAAGAAAATTCACGGAACAGGCGCCATTCCGGGTGGTATTAATAAGAATCTCAGCATTGAGGAAAGAGATTCGTTCCTTCAGGGAGCCGATCCGCTGAATGCTGATAAAATGGTAAACTGGGCTTTGGATGCGGTGAACCTGTTCAAGGATTACCACAAAGACCATAAAGAACTGATCGATACTTTCGCCGAATTTCCATCCAGCCATCTGAGCCTGGTGAGAAAAGACGGCGCCATGGACCTGTACCATGGAGTTCTCAGGGCTGTAGATTCGGAGGGTAAAAAAATTCTTCATGATATTGATTACCAGGATTATTATAAGTATATTAACGAAGAAGTCCGTTCCTGGAGTTATATGAAATTCCCCTTCCTGGTGGAATTAGGAAAAGAAAAAGGGTGGTACAGGGTAGGCCCTCTGGCCCGGTTAAACACCTGTGATTTTATTCCTACACCGCTGGCCCAGAAAGAGTTTGAGATTTTTAAAGCTTATACCAAGGGAAAACCCAACAATATGTCGTTGCATATGCATTGGGCCCGACTGATAGAATTGCTTCATTCGGGTGAAGTTATCAGAGATTTGCTGAAGGATCCTGATCTGCAGAAGGAAGATCTGATGGTGAAAGGACCACGGCAACCTGAAGGAGTTGGATTGGTTGAAGCGCCGAGAGGAACCCTCTTCCATCATTACCGGGTGAATGAACGAGATGAGATCACGATGGCCAACCTGATCGTATCCACCACCAATAATAACGAACCTATGAACAAAGCAGTGGAACTGGTGGCCAAATCATTTATGAACGGACAGAAAGAAATTACCGAACCTATGATGAATGCGGTGGAAGTAGCCATCAGGGCTTATGATCCGTGCCTGAGCTGCGCTACCCATGCATTAGGTCAGATGCCGCTGGTATTTCATGTGTATGATTCAAATGAACAATTGATTGAAACTAAAATCAGATAATTTTTGGATGAGCAATTAAAAGTTCTTTTCTACGGCTATGGTAATCCGGGGCGTCAGGACGACGCCCTGGGTTGCCTGTTGGCCGACCGGGTGGAGCAATGGGCTGAAAATGAGCAAATAGCAGGTATCACTTGTGACAGCAACTACCAGCTGAATATTGAGGATGCTCATGATCTGAATGAATATGATGTTGTGATTTTTGCCGATGCCAGCAAGGAAGAAAATATTGATTCTTTTTTACTTGACCAGGTACTCCCTTCGCTGGAAGTGGAATTTTCCATGCATTCCGTTTCACCCGGATATATTCTTTATCTTTGTGAAAAGATGTATGGAAAGAAACCTGTGACCGGACTGCTGCATATCAGAGGATATGAATGGGAATTTCAGGAAGGTTTAACTGAACATGCACAGAAAAACCTGGATGATTCATTTGGGTTTATTAAACAATTATTATTAAACAGGGAAGAATTAAAGAATACAATAATAAATACAAATCCTTAAAAAATATCAGTCTATGGATCTCTCAACCAATTATATGGGGCTAAAACTGGCTAATCCCCTTATTGTCAGCAGTTCAGGGCTGACCAATTCCGTTAGTAAAGTAAGAAAAATTGCTGAAAACGGCGCCGGAGCTGTAGTACTCAAATCACTTTTCGAGGAGCAGATTATTGCTGACCGGCATAAACTGGAAACCCAGACCGACATGTATTTCTGGTATCCCGATGCAGTGGAATTTGTGAATAATTTCACTAAAGATCAGGGAATTGAAGCATATCTGGATTTGATAAAGGGTTGTAAGGATTCGGTCGATATACCGGTTATTGCCAGTATTAACTGTATCACCCCAAAAGAGTGGCCGGCATTTGCCGAGAAAATTGAAGAAGCCGGCGCTGACGGGCTGGAGCTGAACATTTCCATCATGCCATTCGGTAAAGAGATTGAATCACATGATATCGAAAACAGCTATTACAGCATCGTGAAAGAGGTAAAAAAGTATCTGGATATTCCGGTATCTGTAAAGTTGAGTTTTTATTTTTCCAATATCTACCTTACTGTTAAAAGATTACATGATGCAGGCGCCAAAGGCGTGGTATTGTTTAACCGGTTTTATCGTCCCGATGTGGATGTGAACAATCTGAGCCTGGCCACGCGCAATGTATTCAGCAGTCATGATGAGATTACGCTATCATTGCGATGGATTGGATTGCTTTCCAAAAAGATCGGCATTGATTTCGCCGGAAATACCGGTATACACAGTGGAGCCGACATTGTTAAGCAGATTCTGGTAGGCGCTTCCTCAGCACAGGTTTGTACAGCCATTTACCGCCATGGCTTTGAATTTATCGGTACCATGCTCGATGAGATGGTGGCTTGGATGCGAAAGTTTGGTTATTCCAACCTCGATCAGTTCAGGGGATTACTCAGCAAAGACGATGAAGCAACCGCTGAGTTTGAGCGGGTACAATTTATGAAACGCGCCGCCGGGAAGTTTGAGTAATCTGGCAGGTAGGAATCATAACCGTTTAATAATTCTAAAATTTATAGGTTCGATATTTTAACCAGTAGTCATAATATCGAATTTTTTCATCAACTGATGAAAAAATTCAGGGTTTATTTGCCCTTATATGCCGGGATGAAGCTATATGGGGCAGTAGCTTTTTTTACATCCGATTCCAGATGTCAAAAGATGGCGGAAAGACTTGGGTTTTTTGTAATAAAGGCCACCGGTAACAGCGCTTCCATCATTAATCCGGCTGGGTTTGTGCCAAAGGAATACTAATTATTAATTTCTCATTTTTTAAATGCTGCTATTTCCCCGACATTCCTGGGGGTAGCCAGTATTTCCCTGGTTTTGGGATCCAGTATGAGCATCACCGGAGTGGCAAGGATGAAATAATCGGTAGCCACTTTGCTTCTTACTCCGTCAACAGCCCGGATGTGTTTCCAGGCTTCGAGTTTTGTAATCATTTGTTCCCATTTCTCTACTTCAGTTTCAGTTTCATCGAGGCTGACTGCTACGACTGAGTACCGGCCTGCGAATTCAGGTTTTTGCAGTAAAGGGTAAAGCGCTTCCACCGTTTCGGAGCAATGGCTGCAGTCTGCTGACCAGAAAACGAGCAGGATGTATTGATTATCAGGGTTATACTTATAGAGCTCGAACAGGTTTCCTTTCTGATCCTTCAACGAAATATCCGGCGCAGTGGTACCTGCTTTCAGGGTTTCCATTCCCTGGAGACGCCTGTTTATTTCCTTTCTTTGAGTGGTGAGGCAATTGGGATCATCGAGATAAGGTTTCAATACCTTCATACCTGCCGGAATATTATTGGCTTCGTATCCCCGGAAAAAGTAATCGACCATCCATCCATAAAAGAGCGGATGCCCTGTTTTAGCTTTTTCGATGGCATTATGTCCTGCCAGCGACAGCAATGAATCCCTGAGTGAAGCCGTAACTGACAGCTGTGCATACAGATTCACATAGGAATCCATCCATTTGGTAATAGTCGCTGTCCTGAGCATTAGGGTGTCATGGAAGTCAATCCCATCAAAAAACTGGTCCATCAGACTTTGAATTCTGTCTTTTTCGGTTCCTGTCCATGGAACTGAGGGTATGTACTGAAGATTATACAGGTGGCTGATAAAGAGATTTTTGTCCTGTTCTTTTCTCAGAGCGAGCCAGTTATGAAAATCGATTCTTCGTTTTTCATATTCTTTTACTGCCTCTTTATATACTTTCGAATCTGTATCATCATAACTCATCAGAAAATTCTGGAGTATACCCAGTTTTTCTTTTTTATCTCCGTTTTCAGTAATAAATTTCTGATAAGTATTGTTTTCCAGTTCATCTTTATGAAACCAGGTGGAATCGGGATTATTGCTGAATTGTGGTCTTATCCATAATTCAAGGTTTTGCTGGTTAATAAAGATATACTTCTCAACCGGGAAAGGCTGGCTTCCTTCTTTCTCCCGGTATTCAAGTCTTAGTAAAAACTCGCCGGGCAGGTTTTTCCTGTCAACCGTAAGTACTTTAGTCTGGCCATTTTTTACACCGGTTACTTCCTGTAAAGTTTTAAAAGTTGGAGAACCGATATTCGACATCAGGCTGATCTTGCTTTCATGAATACCCCGAAGATGTATGGTAATGTTTACATCACGGTTTGACTGTGAGAAAACAGACTGATTTATCCATACAGTCAGGGTAATGAATATGCAAAAGTTACTAATTTTCATTGATATAGGTTATTTATTCTACACTTTAAATCCGACCATCCAACTAATTGAATAATCTGAGTGCAAAGCTACAAGGAAAAAGGGAGAATACAAAACAACAGTCACGGGGTAACTCTGAGACACCCCGCAACTGTTGCTACCGAGTCACAGCTTCACTATTCTTCTAAAGAATAGCTGTTCAGTAAAACGGATTTTTGCCACATACACTCCTGAAGGTAATCCACTCAAATCGATTTCAGTGTTTGTATCAGTCAAATTCCTGTATGAAAACACTCTTTCTCCTTCAAAGGTTTCAATATCAATACTTTCAGGTATCCGGTCTGAGGATATTGATATTTTCCCTGAGGTTGGATTGGGTGAAAGGGTCAATCGTAAACCATCTGTAGAACCATCCAGGGAAGTTTTAAGTCCTGCCAATGCCGAAATTCCGTGTGATACGAAATTTCCCCTGTCAGGCAGTGTGTTGTCAAAAGTAACTTCCAATTCGATGGTTTCACCTGATGCTGCTTTGAATATTTTGAATATAAGAGGTTCATTATTGTTCAAACCATCTTTGGATGCTGTTGAGGCATCATCACCATTAGCAACCATTGCCAGATTCGATTCCGCATTGGTTATTGTCACAAAGCCTCTGCACTGTCCATCATGGCTAAATACTCCAATTACATCTCCTGTTGAAAAACCGGTAAGTATTGAAGCCGGTATCGCTACAATGTGGCTGTTACCGGTATAGGTGACGGTATTCCACGGGCTTACCGGATCGCTCTGCAGAATTTCCATATCAGGCGATGATTTGAAAATATTGGGAGGGAAGCTGATGTTTCCTTCATCGGTGATATGGATGAAGTAAGCGTTGCCTGGTGTAAAAACGTTCAGGGTGCGTATATTATAAGCCGGCCAGTACAGGTGATTACCTGCAATTTCTTTTACTAAAGTCAGGTTTTCGCCCAATTGTTCCGCTGCATCATCAATGCTCCATATATCATCACAGATAACGGGTGTAAGATTCCATCCCTGATTCAAATACAGAGTCTTATTGGTCTCTGGGTAGCCAAAAACCGGCAACTCCACCGCTGATAAAAACTTCACTTTATAGGCCGATTGCGGATACCATTCGCCGATGGTATTAATATTTTCGCCAGGATAATACATGCCGGTGAGGGTTTGCGCAATGACCAGATCACTTTCTACCGGAGTGAAGACATCCGGCAAATTGGACTGTATGGGTTGAATATAACTTGACAGGCCCGACCATCCCTGTGGTATGCTGATGAAATGTGTGATTGGCGCTGCAATCACTTCGAGCGTAGCTGACAGATAATAAAATGATTCGTCAGGGTCGTTGGATTTTATCAGGAAATAACCCTGATATATGCCGGGGTCATATCCGGATGCATCAAAAGTAACCAGTATTTGCTGGTTTTCGCCGGCATTGACGGTTCCGGAGACTGGTTCAACGGACAGGAACGGAAATGATGGTGTGTAGATCCTGACATCATCAATAAACCACCCCGGGAAAAAATTGGCCACATCATCACCGGTATTGATCAGGAATTTAATCATAATTTCGTTTTGAGCGAAGGCTGAAATATCGATACTGGTGGTAATCCAGGAACCAGGAAAATAATCCACATTTTCCCTTAACCGGTACCAGTTTTCCCCTCCGTCTGAACTGATATCTATCATCAAGGCATCATAACCTTCTTCGACAATGTATCGTTCATTGAATTCAAGGGTAATAGTATTACCGAATGCCGGTAACTGGATGGCAGGTGAAATGATTGCCTCGAAAACCTGAGACCGGTTATAATAGGTTCCTGTTAGCTCATTGCCACACCACCATGCATGGGTGGGCGAATTGGAGCTGAAATTTGTCAGGTGCCACTGTGTTTGTGTTTCCAGATAGTTCTCTGATTTCCAGCCATTGACCCCGTTTTCCATATCATCGTAGAAAATAACTATCTGATCGCCGTTTCCGGCTGCTTTGTATTCACCTTGCTGAATGGTAAATTCCAGCCCGGAAGGCGATTCTCCATTGTTATAAATACTGAATTCCTGAAGTTCTGAGGCTCCTGTTTCAAGCACTGAATACAGATATTCAGTGAAGGGAAGTTCTATATCGGGAGCATTGATAACGTTTGCATGGATATTAACAAATGTTTCAGGATTAACCGGATCATTGGTGATAATAACCACAGCCGAGGTAAAATCACCGGTAATATAGGGATCAATAGTAACATCGATGGTATTGCTCTGTCCGGGTTCATAGATGGTTTGACCCCAGGCCAGTGAAATAACGCCATCCAGTGTAAATAATTCATAGATTTCAAGGGTTTCACTTCCTGTATTGGTGATGGTCAGGGACTGAGTTTCAGGGTAGCTTAGGTAATAATCTTCAAAATCTAAGGCTACAGGGTTGATTTTAAGAACCGGTGCTCCGTAAACATGAAGATCGACGGGTATTTCAGTAGTTTGTTGTGTTACTGTATTCCTGAAGTTGATCTGACCGGAGTAATCACCGGGTTGTAAACCTTTTGCGTTCAAAACCACCTGAACCTGTCCGGTTTCCCATGGTTCGATGGTTCCCTCCAGGTAATCTGAAGGAATTGTTGCGGTAGATGCATAATCCGGCTGATACCACTGAATACCGTTGGCATCATAAGGGGGAGTGAGCACATCTCCGCTTTTACCGAACATATACCATAAAGCTTCTGGGGCTCCGTTGTTAAGATCGCCCCGTTTGATAACCTCCTGACCATCCACGATAAGCTGGCAGTCAAACCCACCCTGACCGCCACCACCATATATACCATTGTAAACTTCAACAGCAATCCGGTGCTTACCGGGAGATAATATCCATGATACATCCAGTTCCTGATCCCAATAGTTCAGGTTATGCACATCATAGGCAAAATCGAACTCAAGCATGCCGTTGATCCAAACCCGGCAACCATCATCGTAGGCAAGAAACAGCGTGGCCGATTCGTAATTACCAATTTCTATGTCTTTGATTAATTGCATATTATCAGGGGCGTCGCCTAAAGCGGGCATTCCATCAGCTACCGGTGCGGATTGCAGCATCCAGCCTAATTCAGTAAACGGGTTACCGGCTCCCAAAGCGTAATCATTGTTATACCAGGGTCTTCCGGAACTGTCTAAGGCAGGTTCGGTTATTTGACCGGACTGGCCAAATACGAACCATTCAGAAACAGGGTCTTCAGGGTACCAACCTCCCGGAGCAATATAGGATTGACCACCTATTTCGAGCCATACATCCAGATACCCGGAACAACATCCGGCATACATACCGTTAAAGACAACAATACTGATCCGGTTTCTTCCATTAGTGAACCAGCCGGAGGCATCGACCGTTTCATTCCAGTATTCGGCTCCATGGTCTCCATCCCAGAAATCGAAAGCCATTACCCCGTTAATATAAACCTGGCATCCGTCATCAAAGGCAAGGTAAAGTGTTGCTATGTCGCCCGGGTTTGAAATCTCAATATCCTTACAAAAGAAGGCATTGTCGGGCGCTTCGGTCAGGATAATTTCATCCCCGCCAAAAGGCGAATGCTTTGTGTTCCATCCCAACTGTGAAAATTCATTTCCGGTGGAAGAACCGGATACTATATTCAGGGAGAGCCATGGATACCTGCCATATTCTTTATCCCACCAGTTTAATCCGTTCATGTCTTTCGGTGGTTCAAGTACCTGATTGGTTTGTCCATAATAGAACCATGTAGCTTCAGGAGTTCCATAGTTACCATCCCCGCGTTTTATAATCAGTTGCCCGTCAATTTCCAGTTCACAATCGAAAGCGCCACCGCCGCCTCCTTCAAATACGCCGTTAAAAACCACGGCTGAAATACGGTTGATGCCCAGCATAAGATAAGGAGTGATGTCGATTTCCTGGTCCCAATAATTGAGGTTATGAACTGCAAATACATCATCAAGAACAAGAGCACCGTTTACCCAAACCCGTATGGCATCATCAAAACCCAGCCTGAGCATGGCAAAACCAAAAGGGGTGCTGATATCAATATCTTTAATGAACATAGCCTGATCGGGAGAACTTCCAAGAATTCCGTCATCCTCATCGAGTACCGTTGATCCCGATTGCCAACCAAGCGAAACCAACGGAGCCGGGAAGACCGTTTTAATATCCCAGGTATATTGATTTTCACTGTTATTGGTAAATGCCAGATTCGCTACCAACTGTTCGCCGGTCTGAAGGGTTTCATCGAAAAATGCAGGCATAAAATCGAATTCTGGTGGAGGAATTACGCCATAACCACGAAGTATGGCACTCCATTCCGGGAGTTGTGGATGCGTAGTGTGAATGGCCAATTCACCTTCAAAATACCCTTCACCGGAAGGAGTAAAGGTCACATTGACCGTATACTGGCTGTTGGGTTCAACTATAAAAGAAGAGGGTGAAACAGTGAATTCCGTAGAGAAAGATTCAATGGTAGTGATTTCAACCTGATCGGTTCCCAGGTTAGTAAATACCATGCCAAAGGTTGAACCCTGACCAGTGTATACATTTCCGAATTCATACTCCAGCGGACTTATCATGAAATCTCCCAGACCGGGACCAGTATATTTCATCATTACTGGTTTCCAGCTATCCGGATAAATATCAATAACACCCCCTGCCCATCCTGTTTGCCAGTCGAACCAGTCCATCTGGAAAACTTTATAGTTTTCAATCACCGGATTCCAGTTATAACCGCCATCGAGGCTCATGGTCATCCCATTCCGGAGGTAGGCGCCTGTGGAAACCAATATATTGGGAGTGTCGGGGATATATTTCAGATCCCAGTTTAAAACATCGCCGGTAAATTCAATTAGTTCCCAGGTCTCGCCCCCATCATTGGTTTCAGCCAGTTGTGAAAAGGTCCATTGCCCAACATCCTGCACATATCCATGATCGGAGGAGGTGAAAATCACCCGGGTGAATGAAGTAAATGGGGTGGAACTCACCGTCCATGTAAATCCGTTATCTGTTGATTTAAAAACCCTTCCTTTTGTAGTGGAAAACCAGATAGTATTTTCAATAACTGAAAAAGTATGAATGATTGCGTTTTCTCCCTCCAGCGGATCAGGTATAAATTCAACTGGTAATGGAGCCCAGCTTATTCCGAAATCTGATGAAAGATAAATGTCAAATTCGCCTTCAACCGGGTCGCCAACTGTAATAGCTTGTCCATCATCCCAAATATGTATAAAATCAGGAAAAGCGTCGGGATGTTCATAAACACCTGACATACGGTTCCAGGTTGTGCCTTTATTGTCAGAGAGATAAAGTCCTGCCTGCCCGCTACCCTCCGGATCGATTTTGTGTAATACAGTAAAAGTAAGCGGGAAATAACCGCGAGTAAAAATTTGTCCCGGTGCCAGATTATTCTGATCCGTGATCATGCCTGTTGTCCAGCTGCTCCCACCATCTTCAGTCACCGAATAATAGGACTGCTGGTTATTCCCTGAATTATCGATGGCTGCTACCCACACCAGATCGGTATTGATAACCTGCACATGTTTTACTTCATATTTTTCGGGAAATCCGGGATCCTGAATGGTCCACTGAGCCAAAACGGGAATCGACAAACCCAACAGAAAAAAGAACAGTAGTTTAATTTTTTTCATGACGGTATTAATTAAATGACTAACAGTAATTTATGTATTTATTTTATAAAGTTCGATGAAATGTAAAATTACAGTTATTAATTAATACATCAAAAAATTTTATTGGATTTTGTAAAAAAATATTCGTTTATTATTTTCTCATGGCGGTAGTTTTCATCTCCAACGGCATTTTTTCGATAGCATACCTGAGTGATGTGCGGGGCATTACCGCTTTATTCCGCACTACAAAATCAAAAATGATCTGCTGATGGGCCTCAGAAGCGCATTTCAGCATCCAGCCGTATCCTTTTTGTACCATATCGTCATGATCGGTAAGCAGCAAATCAGCAATTTCAAGAATATCATTTAGAAATCTACCTCTGCGGGCAGGTATGATCAACGACACGGCAGCAGCTCGTTTCGCCCACCGGTTTGAAGATTTTGTCAATTCTTTAAGATTTTCAATATATTCCGGATATCTTATCAGGAATTCTCCTACGGTATGGTTACATAAAGTATCGCAGGTGGCCCAGTTGGTTACATAATGGTTTATCCAATGGGTAAAGACTTGAAAATCTTCCGGTTCATATTGTTTACGTACAAAGTACGACCAGTCACAGGCAATAAAAGCTTCTTCGAGATAGCCGGACTGCCAAAGGGTTTCACAATGATCAAAAACCAATGGTTTTATATTGGATGAGAGGCTTTTAAAATTCTCTTTGGCGATTTTGTGAACTACTGCATTTCGAACTCCGTATGCCTGAATGCTTTCTTTAAAGAATTTCTGTGTCAGGATACCGGTTTTTTCGTCGCGACTGGATTTTAGCTCCTCTCTTATTTTTTCGATGATATGGGTCATGTATTGTTAAATTGGGTTTATTCAAGCATTCTATTTCCAATTATCGGATTGAATGAGTATGGAATTGAAGGTTCAAAAGTATTAAAATGACAAGTTTTATATAGATTTTTATAAACAATTGTTCAGGATGGGGTGAGGGAGATCCTTAATTGTTAACAATACTGTTACCCATACCTGTACCCAACAAAAAAGGGAGCGATTAACTCCCTTGTAACTTATTGATAATCAGTGAGCGGAAAACGGGATTCGAACCCGCGACCCTCAGCTTGGGAAGCTGATGCTCTACCAACTGAGCTACTTCCGCGGTTTCCGACAGCAAAAATATATATTTTTCAAAGAGAAAAGATGCGGGTTTGAATTTTTACATTTTTTCAATGATCATGGCAGATGATCCACCACCACCATTGCAAATGGCTGCCAGTCCGAATTTTCCGTTCTTCCTGGCCAGAACGCTGTTCAGGGTAACCACGATCCGTGCACCTGACATACCAATAGGGTGACCCAAAGATACTGCGCCTCCAAAAATATTGACCTTTTCTGGATCAAGTTTCAGATCGCGAATGGCAGCAAGCGCCACTACTGCAAATGCCTCATTATATTCGAAATAATCGATTTGATCAAGGGTCATTCCGGCTTTTGCCAATACTTTCTGAGTAGCCTTAAGAGGAGCTGTGGTGAACCATTCCGGCGCCTGCTCGGCATCTGCGAATGCCACAATCCTGGCCAATGGCTTAATCCCAAGTTCCATCACTTTTTTCCCGCTCATCAACACCACTGCTGCAGCTCCGTCATTGATGGTGGAAGCATTGGCCGCAGTTACAGTACCGTCTTTCACAAATACTGGTTTTAGTGCAGGGATTTTTTCGAAAATCACATTTGTATATTCTTCATCTTTGGAAATGAGAGTTGTACCTTTTTTATCCTGGATTTCAACCGGAACCACTTCGTTTGTGAAATTCCCTTCTTCCCAGGAACGGGCGGAACGTTTATAGGACAAAATGGCGTAATTGTCCTGTTCTTCGCGGCTGAAAGATTTTTCTGTGGCACACAATTCAGCTGCATTTCCCATATGGTAATTGTTATAAACATCCCACAGCCCGTCATTGATCATTCCGTCGATGAGTTTCCCGTTACCCATTTTGGTACCCTTACGCATGGCATCAATGTAAAATGGAACGTTAGACATGCTTTCCATTCCTCCGGCAACTACAATTTCATGAGCGCCCAACATGATCGACTGGGCTCCCAGCATAATGGATTTCATTCCGGAGGAGCATACTTTGTTGATGGTTGTACAGATTACGGAATCGGGCAGGCCTGCAAATTTGGCAGCCTGCCGGGCCGGAGCCTGTCCCACATTGGCCTGCAGAACATTGCCCATAATCACTTCCTCCACATCATTGGCTGTAATCCCGGCTTTTTCGATGGCTCCTTTAATTGCAACAGCTCCCAACCGGGGGGCTGTTACACCGGAGAGAGAACCTAAAAAGCTTCCGATAGGGGTGCGGACTGCGGATACAATAAATACTTCTTCGTTCATAAGTTAATTACTTTGAATATTTAGAAATGAAATTTCGTTTAAAAGACAAAAATAATGGGTTTGAAGAGACTTTTGTGATCCTGAAAAAAGGAAATTCTTAAATTCTCTTAATTCTTCATTTCTTCCGATGAATCACTTCGAAAATGGTAAACTATCTTAATTCCGGGATCAGGTTGAGCTGGAGGTGAGGGCTCAACGGATTCATTTTCATTATTTTCAGCACTTAAAATGGTTTCACCCGGTTCATCCTCCTCGTCTTCCAGTTCCCAGGAATAAAGTTTTCTTTCCGGTCCCTGATTTTTAAAGTAAATCCCCCATATGAAACCCGATAAAAGTCCCATCAGGTGAGATTCCCAGGAGATATTCCGGTAAGGGAACAGATCGGGAAATACGCCCCAGATTACACTACCGTATAGGAAAGTAACGATGAATGTTACCGCCAGCAGCCTGGTATCCCGTCGTAAAATCCCGCTGATGAAGAGAAACGAAACCAAACCATACACCACACCGCTTGCCCCAATGTGGAAAGCCGGTCGAGCCATGAACCACACCCAAAGGCCTGTAGTTAAATATATCAGGGTCAATACTTTCCAGGCAATGTCGCGGTAAAAATAAAAAAGTGACCAACCTAAAAAAATAAATGGAAATGTGTTGGAGACAATATGGTCAAAGTCTTTGTGAATGAAAGGAGAGAGCAATATCCCCGGAAGACCTTCGGCTTTAAGCGGAAAAAGGCCATATCTGGCAAAATCAAGCGACCAGAAGGTCTCGATGATCCATACAGCCCACATTATCATTGTCAGTAATAATGGGTAGTAAGTTGCTCTGAGCAGTGGGTACAATTCAGGATGTTTAACGTTGGTCACAGGTTTGTAAAAAAATGTTAATAGATTTAAGGCATGTCAACTATTGATTACTTCAATTCGTTTATACGGTGCCGATAATTTATATTTTTGCCAATTCATAAAAATCATACCATGAATGTAAAACTTATTCTGACGTCAAAATTAGTATTGTTTTTCGGATTGTTGATGTTTACGGGATACGAAGTTTCTGGTCAGAGCAGGAACTCTCAGCCTGCTGCTCAAAAGTTTGCTTCTGCCATTCAGACTATTTCCATGTTTTATGTGGATACAGTGAATCCTGACAAACTGGTAGAAACTGCTATAGTTGAAGTTTTAAAGGAACTGGATCCGCATTCTCAATATATTTCAAAGGAGGAACTTGACAGGGTGAATGAGCCTTTGGTAGGCAGTTTTGAAGGTATTGGGGTTACTTTTCAGATTTTTCATGATACGATCCTGGTTATAGCACCGGTTCCGGGAGGCCCTTCCGATAAACTGGGAATCATGGCTGGAGATAAAATTGTAAAAATTGAAGATGAGGAGGCTACCGGCAGTAAAATAAGTAACGATTGGGTCATGAAACGGCTCAGGGGTAAAAAGGGATCCGTGGTTAAAGTCAGCATATTCCGTAAAGGGGTAAGTGACCTGCTTGTATATGATATTGTAAGAGATAAAATTCCGCTCAACAGCATTGATGCTACCCATATGATCCGGCCAGGAATCGGGTATGTTAAACTGAACCGGTTTTCAAGAACTTCCATGACAGAATTTTATGAGTCGGTAGGGAATTTAAGTGCATCAGGCATGAAAAGCCTGATTCTTGATCTGAGAGGTAATTCGGGAGGATTCCTCGATGTGGCCAATTCACTGGCAGACCAGTTTCTGCCGGCAGGAAAGCTAATAGTGTATACCGAAGGAATTTCGAGTCCCCGGCAGAACCTTACATCATCTGCAGAAGGCGAATTTGAAGATGGCAAGCTGGTCATCCTGATTGATGAAGGATCCGCCTCTGCCAGCGAAATTGTTTCAGGAGCCATTCAGGACTGGGACCGCGGATTGATCATCGGAAGAAGATCATTCGGTAAGGGGCTGGTTCAGCGGCCTTTCAATCTGAGTGATGGATCTCAGATACGTCTTACTACTTCAAGATATTACACACCCTCAGGACGCAGCATCCAGAAACCATACGAAAATGGTACGGAAGATTATTATAAAGACCTCTCAGACCGATACAAACATGGTGAGTATGTACATGCTGACAGCATTAAATTCCCCGATTCCCTGAAATACCAGACCAACAGTGGCAGGACAGTTTATGGTGGTGGAGGTATTATGCCTGATATTTTTATCCCTCTTGATTCAACCATCTATAATAATTACTTTTCAGACCTGGTCAGAAAAGGGGTTTTTAATCAGTATTCTATGGATTATCTGGATAAAAACCGGAAAGAGTTGTCTGCCGAATTCACTTCTGTTGAAAAGTTTAAATCCAAGTTTCAGGTAACAGACCTGATGATGCAGGAATTTTATGATGCTGCCAAAAAGGCCGGAGTTGAGAAAAAGGAAGAGTTTAAATCGCCCCGATCAGAACAGTTTATCAAACTTGAGATTAAAGCATTAATAGCCAGAAATTTGTTTGATATCAACGCTTTTTTTCAAATTATCAATGAAATGGATAATGCTATTGAGTCAGCCATTGAATTTTTGCAGGACGATAAAGCCTTTAACAAGTTAGGGATCAGGAACAACTAGATATTATTATAAATCGTAAATCGTAAATCGTAAATCGTAAATATACTTAGTATGAAACTATTAGGAAATAAAGTTGCCCTTATTACTGGTGGCGCCCGTGGAATAGGAAAATCCATTGCTCTTGAATTTGCCAGGCATGGCGCGTCGGTTGCTTTTTCAGATATCAGGCTCGACGACAGCACAGCTGAGCTGGAGAATGAGTTGAAAAGCCATGGGGTTATGGCCAAAGGATATGCCTCGGATGCCAGTTCATTTGCAGGTAGTGAAGAACTGGTAAATGAAGTGGCCAAAGATTTTGGAAAAATTGATATTCTGGTTAATAATGCCGGGATCACCCGTGATAATTTGCTGATGAGAATGAGCGAATCCGAATGGGATATGGTAATTAATGTGAATCTGAAGTCGGTGTTCAATCTTACTAAAGCGGTTCAGAAGTATATGCTGAAGCAGAGATCCGGAACCATTATCAATATGAGTTCAGTCGTAGGTGTATCCGGAAATGCAGGTCAGTCGAACTATTCAGCCTCAAAGGCCGGACTGATTGGTTTCACCAAGTCGGTTGCCCAGGAACTTGGGTCAAGGAATATCCGGTGTAATGCCATTGCTCCGGGATTTATTGAAACCGAGATGACTGCCAAGCTTCCTCAGGATGTACGGGAAAGCTGGACTAAGGCCATTCCACTTCGCCGTGCCGGAACCCCGGATGATGTGGCACGTACAGCAGTTTTCCTGGCCAGCGACCTGTCGGCCTATGTAACCGGACAGGTGATTAATGTCTGCGGAGGAATGAACACCTAACCATTCAATTTTAGATTTTGGATTTTAGATTTTAGATTGAAATACAATCTGTTAGATAGGTGTTGAAGTGGTTGACAGGTTAATTTGTATTTCATTTTCAAATTTTCAAATTTCCAAATTTCCAAATTAAAATATCGTAAATCGTAAATCGTAAATCGTAAATCGTAAATCACTTGAACCTTATCATTGAGGAACCTTTCTGGCTAGTTTTTCCCTGCATATTGATTGCGGGGCTTATTACATTTTTCCTGTATTACAGGAACAGACGTTTCGATTTTGGAAGTAAAACTACCTTGATTCTGGCCATCCTGAGGTTTTTTATTCTGTTTTTTATTGCCTTCTTCTTATTATCGCCACTTATTAAAAACATTTCGAAAACCACTGAAAAACCGATTATAGTTTTTGCACAGGATAATTCGCATTCAATCATCCTGGGAAAGGATTCAGCATTTTATAAGACTGACTACCTGGAAAATACTGCAAGACTCATCGGGGATCTTGAAAAGGATTTTGTTGTAAAACCATTGATATTCAGTTCGTTTGTAGAAGAGGGAATAAGAACCGACTATATGGGAAAAGGAACCGATTATTCGGTTTTGTTTCAGGAGATAGAAAACCGGTTTTCGAACCGGAATATCGGTGCGGTTATACTGGCTACTGATGGGATATATAATGCAGGCTCTAATCCGGTATATTTTGCGGAGAACCTGAAGTATCCTGTAATCCCTGTAGCTCTTGGTGATACCCTGATTCACAAGGACCTTGTTCTTTATAAAGTTAACTACAACCGTACTGCTTTGCTGGGGAATAATTTCCCGGTTGAAATCGTAATCAAGGCCAACCAGGCCAGTGGTGAGAATCCAACCTTAAAGATTTCACAAAACGGAGAGACGCTTTTTTCCAGAAATTTACCGTTGAATACTTCAAGATTCAGCCAGGTAATCAATATTTCATTAAATGCCAGATCGAAAGGTATTCAGAAGTATGATATTGAACTGAGTGAAATTCCGGGAGAAATCAATATTGTGAATAATCGTCAGAGCATTTATGTGGACGTTACAGATTCCAAACAAAAAGTGTTGATACTGACTGCAGCTCCTCATCCTGATGTATCGGCTTTGAAACAGGCTATTGAAAACAGTTCCGGTTTTGAAGCAGAGGACTATATCCTGACTGAGTTTGCCCAGCCGATTAACTCTTTCAATATGGTGATATTGAATCAGTTGCCTTCTGGTCAGCCTGAATCAGCAAAAATGGTTGAAAAAGTAATTCAATCGGAATTACCGGTATTGTTTATACTGGGAACACAAACCAACCTGCAGCAGTTTAATGCATTAAACACAGGATTAACCATAAGTTCCGGGAAAACCGGTTTCAATGATTCCAAAGCTCAATTAAACGACCGGTTTACGTTTTTCACCGTTAACCCTGAGTCTCAATCCCTGATGCCGTATCTTCCACCTCTCAGGTCACCTTTTGGAGAGTACCAGTTGATGAGAAACGCTGAAATATTTGCCTATCAGAAAATTGGCAGTCTGGTTACCTCAATTCCTCTGTTGGCTTTCGGACAAACCACTTCAGGCAGAACCGGCTTCATTGCAGGTGAAGGTATCTACCGGTGGCGGTTAACCGATTACCGGATCAATAATTCGCAGAATTCCTTCGATGCATTGATTTCGAAGATGTTGGTGTACCTTACCATAAAGCATTCAAAAAGCAATTTCAGGGTATTTGTGGCTCAGACTACTCCTGAAAATGAGCCTGTACAATTTGATGCAGAAGTGTATAATGAAAGCTTTGAACTCATTAACCAGGAAGACGTGAATATCAACATTGTGAATGACAAGGGAGAAAAATTTCCGTTTACTTTTAGTAAAACGAATAGCTCTTACCATTTAAATGCTGGATTGTTTCCTCCGGGAAATTATAATTTTACGGCTACGGTTAAGAATGGGGATAAAATATTGAGTAATACCGGCCAGTTCACGGTTACTGAAGTGATTGTGGAGATGCTGAATACGACTGCCGATCATAATTTGTTGTATCAGATGGCCGGAAAGACCAACGGCCAGGTAATGTATCCTGCCAGCATGAATCAGATTCCTGAAATGTTAAGGCAACGTGAGGATATTAAACCGATCCGTTACTTCCATACCCGTTTCACGGATCTCATCAATATCTGGTGGATCATGGGACTGTTGCTGGCATTGCTGGGAGTGGAATGGTTTATCCGGAAGTATTCCGGTGGATATTAAAATAAAATTAAGGATTGAAGCTTGTTCTTCCGGCAGGAAATTCAGACGAAACTTTGGAATCACACCTTATAAATATCCTGTCAGCAATTATTTACAATTTTTACAATATAAATAGATCAGATCGTCCAGGCTGGTATCTCCTAATTTTTTGGCTTTTAACAAATCGGCACACGGACCTTCGAGACAATCCGCAGGGTTTTCGGTTCTCTCTTCCAAAGGGATTTTGTTAAGTTTCTGGACTCCCCGGTTGGCATAGGCTTCCATATAATCAGGATTGTAACGGATAGCCAGATCAAAATCTGAAATCGATCCGTCGATATCATGGATGTTGCTTTTGGCAGTACCTCTTAAAAAATATCCTTCAGCGTCGGCGGGGGCAAGATCCAACAGCCTGTCGAAAAATGGGATTGCCTCTGCATTTCTGCCTGAAAGCATATGTATTTTCCCGAGATGGTAATACGCATTCTCTGCCTGTTTTCCAACAGAGTCTATTCTGAGAACCCTGTAGAAATCGCTGGCTGCCTTACCGTAATCTCCTTTGAAGGACCAGGCTGATCCCCGGTCGCAATAGGTTGCCGGATCGAGCGAATCAAGTGCCAGTGATTTAGTATAACAATCGATGGCATCATCGTATTCCTTTTGTCCGAGGTGTGAATGGCCTCTGAATATCCAGGCCATTTTGATGACGTTGGCTGAGTCGCCTTTCCGGATAATTTCTGAAAATTTTCTTTCGGCTTTTTTGAATTTTTCATCCTTCAGCAGTTGTATGCCTTCGCTGAAAGTTTTCCGGGTTTCCTGTCCCGTTAAATAGGTTAAGGATAACAGAAGGGTGAGGGTTACAAGCAGGTGTTTCATGGGATACTAGTTGTTTGATTGCGAATGCGAAGTTACATCATTGTGAAGATATCCATTTGTTTATTACTATGCTTAGGTGTCAAAGCATGCAAATAGATATCCCAACAATTAAGTGATACCCTGAGGTTATAAACATCGTTTAAAAAATTAATTTCTTTTTGTACTTCCATTTCTGGTAATTGTAGCGCAAGCCTGAACAAATCTATTCTCATAAGGACATCTTTTGTAAATGTCCTTTTGGCATCAGAAAATGTAATTGACTGAAGGAAATTTTTAGACTGATCCGAGTTTAAAATAATTGTGGTGTAAACTGCGAATTCAAGATCGGTGAACCCCAATAAATAGCAGGTATCATCAAGCATTAAAGGTTTTTTATGGTCAGGCAAAATTAGACTGAATGATAACGTTTTATAAAGTCCTGAAATGGCAACTTTATAAGGCTCGAAAGAATATTCACCAACGCCAAAAATTGAAAAATCCGGTTTCTTGTAATATATACTTGATTTTCGCTGCTTGAAAGAATTTAAATGAGAATGTAAGTATACGAAAGTCTTTGGAAAATTATGTTTAATATATGAAGTGTCCTGACCGACTTTCTTCTGTGTAATAATTGTATATTTTCTTGGCCGATCAATTACCGGTTTTTTTAGATCAGAGCTTTTAAGCAACCCATAAATCAGATCATCTTCAATGGCTACTTCCTCTTGTTTTCCATTCAAAAATTTATCACCTACTTTTTCAAACTCCATTATTAATGAAAGATCGTGTTTTATTCCTTGTCGCCATTCAAAAGGACATATTCCATCAATGTAATTACTATCCTGGTATAAATCAGTATTTGAAACAAACTTATCATTGACCCAGCCAAATTCCCTGATTTTATTTTCCTGTATATAAAAGTTAAACTCGTTACAGGTAAATTCCGGGATTGAGTTTAAATGGCAATATAAAAGAGAAGCTTCTACTGATACATCAAACTCTTTTTGGCTGTTTATGGAGTATTTCTCGATATCCGAAATTTTATACTTACGCTGATACTGATCATAAATAACATTTTTGATAACAGAATTTTTAACTAGAAAGGCAAAATGACCATCGGATTTTTGAAAAGCATCAAACATCATCAATGTGATAAACTCACCAATGTCAAAATTACCTTTACCCGTTATGGCATCGATACCCGTATGTCTTTTAAAATTTGATTTTTGTGGTAAATTGTCTGAATTTAAAACGCTTAATTTAGAATTTGTTACCCAGGGGGGATTTCCAATAACCAAAACATCATGTTTAAATTCATTTGCAAGCGATGAAAAATTAAAATCGAAGACATTAAAATGATGAATTTCGATGAGTGGTTTATTCAGTAATGGATTGGATATATAGAATTCGAGGATGTTGAATTTGGTTTCCCAGGTGTACGGTTTGTAAATTTCAACTCCTACGATCTTTTCAATGTGTTGAAAAACAGATAGCGCTGCAATAATGAAGCTTCCTTTTCCGCATGTAGGCTCAATAATAAGCTTTGGGTTTGCTGTCTTTTTGTCTTTCAGGAATAATATTATTGAAGAAGCCAAATCAAAATTGGTCTGAAAATCTCCATATTCTGCTCTGTCTGGTTCTGAAACCATACTTTCATAAACTGAAATCTCCTGCTTAAACAGTTCGAACTCATCTTGACTTGTAAAGAAATTTTTAATTTTAAAAGTGTCTATAATTTTATTATTAGCTGCTTCGTATTTAGGAATATGCCGTAACATATTGTTCAGTAAGTCGGCAACTTCAAATGAAATAGGCGCTTCAAAAACTTTCATTATTTATTGTTTTTATCGATAATTTTTGTTATCCCTTTAATTTTACTGCTTAAATCCACAATTCGTTGATATTGGAGTCTCCATTGTAATGCATTAGAAATCGTAAGATACCCTTGTTCAGGTGGTTTTTGCAGTATCTGCTTTGCTAATTGAGACAGAGTAATTTCGTCGGCTGGTATATTTTTGTCTGTAAGATAGGCGATTATATCAGCTTCATTTGCTTTATCTTTAACCATTTCCCGTAAACGGAAAGTTGTAGTGTAGTCTGCCGTTCTGTCTTTTGAAATAAATGAACAACTTACAAAATTTAAAGTTGCAATGTTATTTACGGGATCGTCAATTTTGTCATAGACGAAAACAAGCAGGTTATACCCAAGTCCGAAAATTTTCTGCCGCGCATCTTTGAATGGGCAGGAAGATTGAGGTTGCTTAATTGATGTAACTTTAATGTCTGTTTGAATGTCTTCTGAAGGTAGATCAATACCACTTGCAGTTGACCCAATGATTAATGTGTATTTATCACTTAAATGCTTTAAAAATTTGTTTTCAATATGAGTTCCTACTGCTTTTCCATCAGTAACACCAAATAGATCTTTATTCTGAAACTGCGATTCCTCAATACAAAATTTATAGGCTTCTTCGATTAATTTTCTTATTGTTAATTTGTTTTTCATATTGATCTAATTATTGTTGCTAAATAAATGCATTATACAATACAGTTACCCGGTTTATTTGGAAAGTTATAAACAAGTTAAAGACCTTATATAGGCTTGTTAAATTATGGAAAGTTGTAATTTTCATTCCCCGCTTTTTAATCTATTCCTGATATCCTTTACATCGGTCTGCAGATTCCGGATGGCATCGAAAATCTGGTCGGTTGGGGCAGAAGCTTCGGGCATCACCGGCGAAATGTAATTGACAAATTTCCATACTTCCCGGATGTCGTTCACATGAATATCATAAGGCTGATACAGCGGATTCAGCGAATGAAGGGTAAGCAGCCCTTCCTGGCTGATTTTGTTTTCGGCTACCTTGAAAACAATGCCTTCATCAATGGTTAAAATAATGTACGCCTGCCGGTCGCGGATCATCAGCCAGTCCTGCACAAACTCTCCGGTAACCCAGGCGCCGTCGGGGATGGGGAGCATCGAATCGCCAACGATCTGGAAGGTTCTGTACTTTTTCTGCTTCGACAGAAAAGGGAGGTGAAACGCCGGCAGAATCCGGATGTATTCGGGATCGGCAAATCCGGTACGATACCCGGCCTTGGCTTTTTCCGATACCAGCTCGATGTTTTCTTCTTCAGCAGGCGTTACCGTGGTAGCCAGCACCCGGAGGCTGCTCCCCCTGATCAGCGTATCGAAGCCCCGCTCCAGCTGTGAAAGCTGGCTTTCGGGCAGTTTCGTCAGGTCGGTGCGGATGAGCGTATCCACGGCAATTTTAAAGTAATCGGAGAATAATACCAGGGTTTCTATACCCGGTTCCGCCACCCCGTTTTCATACCCGCTTAATGTGGGCCGCTTCATTTTCAGGGCAAAGGCCACATCGTCCTGGGTGCGTCCGCGCCTTTTGCGCAGCAGTTTGATATTGGATGCAAAGTAGCTCATAACAGTTCTGATTATCAGGTTAATAGAAAAATTTCAAAAAAAACTGAAAAAATATTGCGCAAATATACAAAAAATGATTAAATTGTAATCGAAAAAATGATTAAAAATTGATCAAATAATGGAAAATCTGAACCGCTCCATAGTACATCTCGATCTGGATACATTTTTTGTATCGGTGGAAAGGCTGATGAACGGCAGCCTTATCGGGAAGCCGGTGATCATCGGAGGTACATCGGACCGTGGGGTGGTGGCCAGTTGCAGCTACGAGGCGCGGCAGTACGGTGTTCATTCGGCCATGCCCATGAAGCTGGCCCTCAACCTGTGCAGCGATGCGGTGGTGATCCGGGGCGATATGGAACAATACACCCGCTATTCGAGGATGGTTACCCAGATCATTGCCGATAAAGCGCCCCTGTACGAAAAGGCTTCCATCGACGAGCATTACATTGATATTACCGGGATGGACCGTTTTTTCGGGTGCCTGAAGTGGACCCAGGAGCTGCGCCGGAATATCATTGCCAATACCGGACTGCCCATTTCTTTCGGGCTTTCGGTGAATAAAACCGTTTCGAAGATCGCCACCGGCGAGGCCAAGCCCAATGGGGAGCTGTTCGTGGCCCGCGACCGGGTAAGGCCGTTCCTGAACCCGCTCTCCATACGGAAAATCCCCATGATTGGCGAGAAAACCTACCGGGTGCTCCGCTCCATGGGTGTTTCTACCATTCAAACCCTCAGCCTCATCCCCATGGAAATGATGGACAAACTGATGGGTAAAAACGGGATCGATATCTGGCGGAAAGCCAACGGCATCGATTCCACCCCTGTTAAACCCTATTCGGAACGGAAATCGATCAGCACCGAAACTACTTTCGAACAGGACAGCATCGACATCATCCGTATTAAGGAAATCCTGGCCTCGATGGTGGAGCGGATCGCCTTCGACCTTCGCGTGAAGCAGAAGCTTACTTCGTGCGTTACGGTCAAGATCCGTTATTCCAACTTCGATACCCATACACTGCAACGGCAGGTACCCTATACTTCGTTCGATCATGTACTCATCCGCACGGCGCTCGAACTGTTTGAAAAACTGTATCAGCGGCGGATGCTCATCCGGCTTGTCGGCGTTAAATTCAGCCACCTGGTTAACGGCGTGCAGCAACTCGATATGTTTGAAGATACCCCCGAAATGATCAGCCTGTATCATGCCCTCGACCGTATCCGCAACCGTTTCGGCAAATACGCGGTACAACGGGCGGTAAGCCTCCGCCCCCCGAAAGATGCCATCAATGTGCTGCTGGAAACCATGGACACGGTGGAATAGGAAATTATGAATTATGAATTATGAATTATAAATTGAATTACAGTTTTTTAGTCTGGCAGTCGTGTTTGTTGTTTTTTGTTTGTTGTTTGAAGAAAGGGTGATTAAGAATTTTTGAATCCTTGAATTCTTGAATTTTTCTTTGCGTACTTTGTTTTTTACATCGCGACTTTGGTGCGCCACGAGGCGTGCGTTTATTAATAATTAAATACCTAATTGTATGAAAGTTACAATCAATCAAATTTGCCGTTCGGGTTGAAGCAGTTGCGATAATGTAGGTGGAAACTAATAC
>Ga0302250_1000390_pt1 | contig 44660 bp, 37 predicted proteins | sample AAG_RA_Asp_MG_FD_193536 | JGI IMG/M metagenome (GOLD analysis project Ga0302250, IMG submission 193536) | Enriched activated sludge microbial communities from anaerobic digester in WTTP, New Holstein, Wisconsin, United States - AAG_RA_Asp | ecosystem: Engineered > Bioreactor > Anaerobic >...
GCTTCGTCCCGAGGAGGTCTACGTGCACCCCTCGGGATACCAGGTCCGGATGGAACGTCACCGGGGATCGAGGGCCTGGCGGCTGATCGGCACGGCCCCCGAGGGCCTCTTCTGCCACAAGCCCTGCACGGTCTCGGGGGGAGGCAAGTCCGAGATCTCCAAGTCGCTCTGGAACCAGTGCCATTTCGCCCCGGTCGTGGTGGGGGACTACGAGGCCGACCTGGCCCGGGTCCGGGAGATCATCGGCCGGTGCTACGGGGACCGTTTCCGGGATCCGGCCCGCCGGTCCGGGGCGGCGAGCCGGCCGCTGCTGGCCCTCGATCGATCCCTGGGGAGTGTGATCGCCCTGCTGTCCCCCTCCCCGGACTACACCGACGACTACAACGCCTGGATTCGCGGGATCCCGGAACGGATCAAGGCCCTGGTGTACCTGGTCAAGCGGTTCTACCTGCCCGAGTGGGGCGAGGACTGGGAGTCCCACTTCGGCGTGGACGTGATGAACGGCACGACGGGCAACCTGTTCCTGTTCGAGGGACGCCCCCTGCTGGGGACCTACTTGCGGGTGGGATACACCCCCGAGGGGCGCCGATGGGTCTTCAAGATGCGCCAGGACGTGATGCCGGCCCGCAAGGTCCAGATGGAGGACGACATCACCGCCAGCATCACGCTGCCCGCCTCCCGGTGCGCCCACCGCCTGCCCCCGGGGCTTCCGGGTTCCTCGGTGAAGTTCTGCCACAACCTGGAACGGCACTTCTTCCAGCGCCCCGACGACGCGATCCACCGCGGGGCCGATCGGCAGGCCGAGCGGGACCTGGCCCGGGAGGGGAACTTCGTCAGCAACTTCGAACCGTTGCCGGTTCATGAGGCTCGGGCGATGGCCGATCGGGTCGTGGACCTGGACCGGTACACGCCCCCGATGCAGCAGTGGATTCGGGAAACGGCCCAGGACGACCGCTTCGAGTGGTTCGTCGCCAGCGATCGCCCCCGGGTCGTCGAGGGGCGCCCCTCCCAGAATCCCCGGTACCTGCAGCCGGACCCCAGTCGCCGGGACCCCCTGGCCCGGGTGCTGGCGGACCTGGGCCCCCGGCTCGCAAGGCGCATCCCCTGGCCCGATCCGGTGCTGCATCCGGTGGGGGCCATCCTGCCCGGGCGGCGGTTGAACCCCCGGGAGCCGGGCAGCGACATCCGTCCCCTGGCGGTCTACGGGCCCATCCACTTCCAGGAACTGCCGGAACTGTTCGCGGACTTCCTGTGCTCCCTGTCGGGCAAGAGCCCCTCGACGACCGGCGCCGGCAGCGAAGGGGCGCTGACGAAGGGGCCGTTCAACGCCCTGCCCCCCGTCGCCGACGTGAACAACGCGCTGCTGTCCTTCATCCTGACCGGGCATGGCGGGTTCACGACGGCCGCCGGGTTCGTCGGCCCGCGCTACCGGGTCGATCACGATCTCTCGCTGCTGATCCCGGAACTGTGGTGCCGGATGGACCCGGAAGAGCGGGATCCCCGGCGGATGATCGCCCGGGGCTACCTGGAGCCGGTCCGGGATTTCCACCACCGGGGACGGCTGGTCCCTGCGAGCCGCCTGGGGTGGCGGATCACGCCCCTGTTCGCCGCCGAGGTCCTGGGGCGCCTCTTCGACAACCCCACGGCGGTCTTCCCCGAGGAGGTGCTCCGGCCGGAGAAGCAGGACCTGGACCATTTCGCAGACGGGGTCTGGCACATCGTGGAGATGCAGCAGCGGGTCGCGCGCCACTGGATCGAGGACGGCAGCGCGGGGCTGGCCATCCCCCCCCTGAAGGCCCTGCTGGAACGGCTTGCCGAGGGCCGCCTCGCCGGGGAGGACTGGCAGGATCCCGCGTTCCGGGAACTGTTCGCCCGGGAGCGGGTGCTGGCCTCCGACTGGTACCGGGACCGGCTGGTGCGGTACCGGGACCGGGAACGCGACCACCTCCGGCGGGGACGGGAGGTTCTGCGGGACTTCGTCCGGGGATGCACGGCCTGCACCCCCGAGGCCCGGTCCATGGCCCTGCAGCGCCTGGAGGCCGTCGAGGACCGGCTGGCCCGGGTGGAGGATCCGGCCTTCCCGGAGAGCCTCGTGGGGACCCTCGGACTGGACTGCCTGGCCTGGGATCCACCCGTGCCCGGAACCGATCCCGGCCATTGATCCGGGTTCCCCTGGCCCGATTCCCTCTTTCCACCAGCCCGGCCGTGCCGGATACTCGGCCCGGCGAACCTGGACGGGGAGGGGATCGTGCGGCGCGTTCCGGGACTGCTGGTGGCGATGCTTTGGGGGATGGCCTGCGGCGGAGGGGCGCCCGACCTGGATCCCTACCCCCTGACGCCGATCACGACCGAGCGGAATCACCTGAAGGACGGCCACGGCCGCTACCTCTTCCTGAACGGCATCAACACCAGCGGGGCGGACAAGATCCCCGTGTCCATCGATGGCCGGGGAGTCCCCTCCTACGTGGGGCGCCCCTTCCCGCTGGACCAGGCCGACCGGCACTTCGCGACCATGCAGTCGATGGGATTCAACACGATCCGGCTGCTGATCCTGTGGGAGGGTCTGCAGCCGACCGGTCCCGACACCGTGGATTCCGCCTATGTGGACTACCTCCGGGGGATCGTGGAGGCGGCGGGACGGCACGGCATCCGGGTCCTGCTGGAGATGCACCAGGACGACTTCAGCCGCTTCCTGCTGGCCCGGTACAACCAGCACCCGAGGATCGGGACCCCAGGGTCCCTCGAGAACATACTGGCGGCGCTGCTGCCTCCATACGACGACGTCGTGTCCGGCAACGGGGCGCCGCGCTGGGCGGTCGAGGCCGCGCTCCCGGAGCGCGACCTGTCCTCCCCAGGCTGGGGCGTCCCCCGCCTGGTCAGCGGCCTGAAGACCGGGGACATCACGGACTTCGTGGAGGCGGTCCGCACGTTGACCGGCAGCACCGACGGCCCCCTCTCCCCCGAGTTCGTGCGGTACTTCCAGGAGCACCTGCCCGGGCCGTTTTCGGTGAACGAGACCTCCGACTTCCTGCCGCTGTCCTCCTGGGGCCTGTCGGCCGCGATCTCCATCGACGCGGCCCGGTGCTGGGGCAGTTTCTTCGCGGGCCGGAGCCTGTTCCCGGGCCTGGTGCGGGACGGGAAGAACGTCCAGGACTTCCTCCAGGACGCCTTTGCCGAGGCCTGGAGGACCCTGGCCCTGGCCGTCGCGGACCTGCCCAACGTCGCGGGCTACGACGTGTACAACGAGCCCAACGCGAACTTCCTGGTCCTGGCCGCCGTGGCCGCCGCCGTGCAGGCCGGGGCGATCGACGGGGCGAAGGGGATGCTGCAGGGCGTCCTGGGGAAGGACCAGGGGGACCGGATCTTCCGGCTGCTGGTCGGCTTCCGCATCCTGCCTCCCGACACGGCTCCCGAGACGCTGCGCGAATGGGGTCTGGACCGGCTGGACCTCGGGGCCGCCCTGTCGGCGAACATCGCCTACGAGGAGACCCACATGCGGCCCTTCTGGGAGCGGATGGGGACCGTTATCCAGCAGGCGGACCCGGACGCGGTGATCTGGATCGAGCCGGCGCTGTCCGCCAGCACGTTCCTGGCCGGATCGGACAGCCTCACCCAGGGGATGTGGGACCGGTCCATGAGGGCCCCGGACCTGCCGCGCCCGGACCTGGTGGTCTTCGCCCCGCACTGGTATCCCGACATGTACCCCTACCCGTCCTTCATCCGCACCCCCCGGTCCTTCCGCCCCGAGGAGGTCCGCTTCCGGGACTACCAGCCCGACATCGAGCGGGTCCTCGCCCCGGCGCGGCACTCCCTGGGGAACATGCCCGCCGTCTTCGGCGAGTTCGGGATGTTCTTCGACTTCAACGGCATCGAGACGGCCCGGGCCCAGGACTACATCGTCACGACGATGCTGCTGAACAACTACTTCGAGGCCCTGGAACGCATCGGCGTGAGCCGCATCCTGTGGAACTACAACCCCGAGAACGACTGGGAGTGGGGCGACCTGTGGAACCACGAGGACCTGTCGATCATCGACCCCGACGGGCAGTGGCGTGCCGTGGACGGCTGGAACCGGCCCCACCCGAACGCCCTGGCCGGGAAACTGGTGTCGATGCGCTTCTGGTCCGACGTGCACTACTTCGACTCGGACAAGGGCGAGGTGCCCGCCTACGGCGAGTTCGAACTGGTGTACCGGGGAAAGGCGACCCAGGCCCCTTCCGAGATCTTCGTCCCCCTGCTGCAGTACCCCGACGGGTTCTTCGTGTGGATCAGCGATGGGCGATGCGAGTGGGACGCCGGGCGGCAGATCCTCTACCACCATCCCGAGGTGGACGACCCGGGGGCCGAGCACGCGATCACGCTGCGGCGCCCCCAGGACGGAGCCCGGCGCACCGGGTGGGACTACTTCATTCGCGGGGACCAGGTCGTCAGCCGGTAGCGGCTTCCGTCGGCGTCCCGGCAGGGGTCACTTCGCCGAGAAGCGGTACAGCGTGGTCTGGGTGTAGGTCTGGCCGGGGCGGAGGATGGTGGACGGGAATGCCGGGTGGTTCACCGAGTCGGGGAAGTGCTGGGCCTCCAGCACGATCGCCCCGTGGAACGGATGGATCACCCCGCCCTTGCCCGCCAGGGTTCCGTCCAGGAAGTTGCCGCTGTAGAACTGGATGCCGGGCTCGGTGGTCCACATCTCCATCGTGCGGCCCGTCGTCGGCTCCGACAGGCGCAGGGCCAGGGCCAGCCGTCCGCCGCCGCTCCGGAGCACGAAGTTGTGATCGTAGCCCACCGGCGTCCCGGGGACCTGCTCGATGCGGGCCCCGACCGCCGTCGGGGTCGTGAAGTCCATCGGCGTTCCCTCCACGGGGGCGATTTCCCCGGTGGGGATCAGCGTCTCGTCCACCGGGGTGTAGCGGTCCGCGTCCATCCACAGCACGTGGTCCAGGATGTCCCCGTGGCCCCGGAGGTTCCAGTAGGTGTGGTTGCTCAGGTTGACGGGGGTGGCGCGGTCCGTCGTCGCCGCGTAGTCGATCCGCAGCACGTTGTCGTCGGTCAGCGTGTAGACGACCCGGACGGTCATCGTGCCCGGGAAGCCCTCCTCGCCGTCGGGACTGACGTAGGTCAGGCGCACCGAGGCGCCGTCCGGAGCGGTGGCCGTCTCGGCGGTCCAGACCACCTTGTCGAAACCCTTCCGGCCCCCGTGGAGGAAGTTCGGGCCGTTGTTGGTCGCCAGCCGGTACTCGACGCCGTCCAGCTTGAAGCGCCCCTTCGCGATCCGGTTGGCGACCCGGCCCACCGTGGCTCCGAAGTAGGGGCTGCGGTCGAGGTATCCCTGGAGGTCGTCGAACCCCAGCACCACGTCCCCGGGGACGTCGTTCCGGTCCGGGACCAGCAGTTCCGTCAGCGTGGCGCCGTAGGTGATGATGCGGGCGGTCATGCCCCGGGAGTTCTGCAGGGTGTACCGGGTGACGACGGTCCCGTCGGGAAGCGTGCCGAAAAGGTCCAAGGACACGGTCACGGGCCGGCCTCCGGGGGCACTGGCCCGCGGGCCGGACCCGGTCGTGGCGCAGCCGGCCGTCGCCAGCAGCGCGATCGTTGCCAGGGCCAGGATCCTTGGAAAGGGGATCGGACAGGGCATGGTCGCCTCCACCGGGCATCGGGACAGGGGCATGGTAGGCCCGGGCCGGGCGGCCTGGCAACCGGGGTTGCATGGTTTCCCCGGGGTCGTCCCGGGGGTAAGATAGGCGGGACTTCCGAGGCCTGGCAGGAATGCGAGTCTGTCCCGAATGTCGCACCCGGACCGAGGCGCGGACCTGCCCCGCCTGCCGCATCACCACCGTGGACGAGGCCGCTCTGAGCGGGGAGGACCTGGTCGGGCGGGTCTTCATGGAGCGCTACGAGGTCCTGGGCCTGCTGGGTCAGGGAGGCATGGGGGCCGTCTACCGGGCCCGCCACTTGGCGATGGACGCCATCGTGGCCCTGAAGGTCCTCCGGCGGGACGCGGGGCAGAACCTCGAGGCCATCGAGCGCTTCTACCGGGAGGCCCGGGCCGCCAGCCGCCTGAAGCACCCCAACACGATCCGGGTCTTCGATTTCGGACAGAGCGAGGACGGCCAGATGTTCCTCGCCATGGAGTACCTGGAGGGGGTGTCCCTGCGGACCGAGATGCAGCGGGTGGGCATGTTCCCGGAGGAGCGGCTGCTGCGGATCGCCGAGCAGGTGGCCTCGTCGCTCGGGGAGGCGCACCAGAAGGGCATCGTGCACCGCGACGTGAAGCCGGAGAACGTCTTCCTGCTCCAGGTGCTGGGGGCTCCGGACTTCGTGAAGGTGCTGGATTTCGGCATCGCCAGGAACCTGGGCGGCGACACGATGACCCGGACGGGGATGGCCATCGGGACCCCGGCCTACATGAGCCCCGAGCAGGCCCGGGGCGACAAGGTGGACGGGCGGTCGGACCTGTACAGCCTGGGCGTGATGCTGTTCGAACTGGCGGCCGGGGTGCCTCCCTTCTCGTCCGGCACGCCGATGCAACTGCTGCTGAAGCACCTCCACGACCCCCCGCCCCGGCTGTCGGAACTGCGGCAGGAGGGACTGTCGCGGGAGTTCGTGGACCTGGTGATGGACCTGCTGGGAAAGGACCCGGACACCCGGCCCCGGGATGCGGAGCAGGTGCTCCGGCGCATCGCGGCGATCCGGGGCACGGGATTGCCCGGCCCGGGACCCGCCGAGGCCGTCCCGACGCCCCGGAGGGGAACCGACGTGGCCTTCCTGGAGCAGCTGGCGTCGGCCGACTCCCCGACCACTCCCCTCGGGGCCATGAAGGCCCCCTCCTCGGGCCCGTCGGCCGGCCCGGCCTTTCACGAGGCCGGGACCCTGCTGGGCACGCGGGACCTGACGTCGGACCTCACGGTCTCGCCGGTCCTGAAGGACCGGGGACCGATGACCGGAGAGGGGCCCCGGTCCCGGGGCGCGAGGGCGGCGCCGAGCCCCGACCCCGATCTCGTGGCGGCCCGGGTCTCCCGGGGTCGCGGCTGGTGGTGGCTGCTGGTCCCGCTGGTGCTGGCCGGCGGCGGGGCCTGGTGGTGGTTCGGAAACCCGGGTTCAGGGGGGATTCCCGGGGCGGGAGCCGGGGACGACGGGGTGCCGGGGGCCCTCTCCCCGGTGGCGGCGGACCTCCCAGGAAACGCCGGGGGGATCGACGCCGGGGCGCCGGAAACGACGGCGGCGGCCGATGCCCCCGTGGCCCCGGAGGATGCCGGGGGGCCGGTCCAGCCCGCCCGGGAACCGGTCACCGTCCGGATCGTCGGGACGCCCCCGGGGGCGGTGGTCCGGCGACAGCCCGACGGGGCGGTGCTGGGGGCCCTGCCCCTGGACCTGGTGGTGTCCTTCGGCCAGACCCACCGGTTGCGGGTCGAGGCGAAGGGCTTCCGGTCGGCGGACCTGGAGATCGACTGGGAAGCGGCCCGGCGGCAGGCGGAACGGACCGTGCGCCTGGAACGGAAGGCCCCGGGTCGGGAGGCCCCGACCGACGACTGGGAACTCTGACGGCCGGGTCGGCCGCGCTTCCGGGGTCCTATTTTCCGGGCTTCCGCGGCTCGAACAGCGGGCAGTCGTTTCCGGGCCCCAGGGGGATCGGTTCCTCCAGGTAGAGGCCCCCCCGCCGGTTCTGGCGACACCGGTTGCCGCTGATCTGGGGGCGGGCCGGCGGGACGACGGCCAGGCCGTAGCGGTCGTTCCGATCCGCCACGTTGTCCCGGGCGCTGCCGGAGGACGACTCGAACCACGAGATCCCCGTCTGGCCGTTTTCCATGCACTGGCAGGCCTCGATCTTCAGCGCCGCCTTCCCGGTCACCTGGATGCCGTGGAGGGCGTTCCGGCGGAAGACCGACGAGAGGACCTGCCCCCGGGCATCGCCGCCGACCAGGAGGCCCTGGCCCCCCCGTCGGCCCCCCGCGTGGCGGATGGCGCCGGTGGCCTGGATCCTCCGGAAGTCGATCTCCCCGGACAGCACCTGGATCACCGCGGCGGCCCGCACCCCGTCGTGCTCGACGGCGAGGTCCGACAGCAGGAAGGGCCCCTTCCCCTCGAACTGCAGCACGAAGTCCTCGCCGTCGCAGACGAGGACCGTCTGGTCCGTCCCGGCCCCCAGGATGTGGACCGGGCGGACGATCCGCAGCGGATGTTCCAGCCGGTGCCGTCCCGGTCCCAGGACGATGCGCGCCCCGTCGGGGACCCGGGCGACGGCTTCCGAAAGGTCCGGGTAGTCCCCTCCTTCCCGGGCGACCCGGAACTCGTTTTCCGGCCGCGGGGGAGCGGCTCGATCCCGGGTCGGGTCGGCAGGACCGGAGGGTTGCGGCTCGGGGGCCTGGGGGGCTCCATCCGGGAGGCTCGCTGTCTCCGGGACGGCCTGGTCGGCCGCCCGGGACGGTTCCGCCGCCGGCAAGGGGACCGCCGGAGTCTCTGCCGCCGGTGCGTCCTTCGGTCCCGGCGCCTCCGTCGGCTCCGGGCAGAGGGCCAGCACCTCCTCCCGGAGCCTTGCCCCCTTTTCCCGGGCCTTGGGCGGGAGGTCGGTGACCGAGAAGAGGGCCAGTCCCTCGAGGGCGAGGGGGCAGTTTCCGGCCCGGGCCAGGCTCGCGCTCCGGTAGAGGCGCGCATGGGGGGTGGCGTAGAGGCGCAGGGACTGGTCGAACAGTTCCACCGCGGCCTGGAAGTCCCCGGCCTCGTAGCGGGCGCGCCCTTTCTCGTAGAGGGATCGGGCCGCCTTCTGGCGTTCGGCGTTCTCTGCGAAAGAAGGGGCCGCGGCCAATGCCATGGCGACCAGGAAGGTCCCGATCGCGAGGTGTCGTCCCATGATCCCCCTCGGGGCGCGCTGCGGGGCTTCCCTGGGGAGGCCCCTCCCGTTTCCGCGTCGTGGAGGAAGTCTATCGCAACGGGGAGCCGGGGCAAGGGACCCCGGGGACGGGACCCCGAATCGTCCCGTTCTGCTATCCTTGGCCTCGATTGCAGGCGGGAACGGGGATCGAACGGGGGCTTGCAGGGGGACTCGCCATGAGGGGATCGATCGGGATCCGGATCGGTCGGGGGATGTTCCTGGCCCTGGTGGCCGTGCTGTCGGGAACCCCGGGGATGGCCGCGGCCCGGGGCGCCTCCCGGGAAGCGACCCGGGGGCTGGACCGGCGATCCGTCCAGCAGGTGATCCGGGTCCTTCAGGACGACCCGGACCTGGTCCGGGAGCGGCTGGAGCGGGACGGGGGGTTCCGGCAACTGGCCGACGAATACCTGGACGCGTCCCGGAGCCGCATGGCGGGCGGCCGGGCGATGGTGGGCCTCGGGGTCAGTTTCATGCTGCTGTCGGTGCTGGTCGGGACCCCCCTGTGGTTCGGGCTGGAGGATCGCACGCCGGCCATCGCCGTCTGGGGAGCCGTGGGAGGGGCCGGGTTCGCGCTGTTCGTCCCGGGCGTGGCGGTGATGGCCACCCCTTCGGGAGCCGAGCGGACCCTGATCCGGGAGTGGCAGGATCGACGCCTCGACTGGCTGCGCCCCGAGGCCCACGGAGGCCCCAGGAACCGTGCCGCCCTCCCGCGTTCCTGGATGGTGCAACTCTGGAGCGCCCGGTTCTGACCGCCGGGCCCTGGTGGGTCACGCCAGGCCGGCCCGGAAGACCCGGGTGGCCCCGGCGTGGCGGGCGGCCTCGACGATGGCATCGACCCGGTCCCGGTGTCCCAGGGCCAGCACGGCTCCCGCGATGCCCGCCCCGGTGATCTTGGCCCCGATGGCCCCTGCGGCCTCCATCGTCTCCACCAGGGCCTCGATGGCCGGGGACGAGAGTCCCATCGCACGGAGCATCGCCTGGGCCTCCCGGAGGAAGGCCCCCTCGGGGGTCCTCCCCCGCCGGAGGCGGTCGGCCCAGGCCTCGGTCAGCGCCCGGGACGTGCGGAGGAATCCCGCGAAGGCCTCGGGGTGGTTCGCGGCATGGTCCTGGACCCGGCGCACCGCCTCGGCGGTGGACCGGGATCCCGGGGCCACGGCCAGCACCACCTCCAGGTCGGGCCGGGACCAAGGCAGGACTTCGGGCTCCCCCCCGGGGGTCCAGAGGATCGGGGCCTCCCAGGCCACCACGGCCGGGTCCAGGCCGCTGGAGGTCCCGTGAAACAGGTGCTCCACCTCCCGTGCGGCCCGGGCGACCTCGGCGGGGGACGGATCCCGGCCGGATTGCCGTGCCGCCAGGCGGACCAGGGCCACCGAGAGGGCCGCGCTGGAACCGAGGCCCGAGGCCGTCGGGAGGTCCGACTCGACCCGGAACGGCAGGTCGCCGGTCGGCGGCAGCCCCAGGGCCTCCCGGGCCCGCTGCCACGCCGGCAGCAAATCGCCGGGAGCGGTGGAGCGTCCCGGAACCAGGCGCAACCGGCAGGCCGGCAGGGGGATCGCGAGGGCCGGAGCCCCGTAGAGGACGAAGTGCTCCCCGTTCAGGATGGCCTTTCCGCAGGCGGTCATCCCGGTCCTCCCCGGTTCCCGGCGGTCACGGTCGGGCCATCGGGGCCGGTCCCCCGGGCAGGAGGTCGGCCAGCCCCTGGAGGAACGCCGCGAACTCCCGGAGGTCCATCTGCTGCTGGCTGTCGGATCGGGCCAGGTGGGGCGCCGGGTGCACCTCCACCATCACCCCCTGGGCTCCGGCGGCCAGGGCCGCCCGGGCCAGGGGGACCAGGATGTCCCGGCGGCCCGCGGCATGGCTGACGTCCACCAGCACCGGCAGGGCGGTCCTCTGGCGGAGGAGCGGCACGGCCGAGATATCCAGCGTGAAGCGGGTCTCCCGGCCGAAGGTGCGGATCCCCCGCTCGCACAGCAGGATCCGGTCGTTGCCCGCCAGGGCGACGTACTCGGCCGCCTGGAGGAACTCCTCGAGGGTCGCGGCGAACCCCCGCTTCAGCAGCACCGGGATTCCCGTCTCGGCGGCGGCCTTGAGCAGTTCGTAGTTCGACATGTTCCGGCTGCCGACCTGGAGGATGTCCACGTACCGGGCCGCGAGGTCCACGTGGCGGGGGTCCACGACCTCAGAGACGGTGACCATGCGATGTCGCCGGCCGGCCTCCCGGAGCAGACGGAGCCCCTCCTCTCCCAGGCCCTGGAAGGCGTAGGGGGAGGTCCGGGGCTTGAAGGCGCCGCCCCGCAAAAAGCCGATGCCCAGCATCGCCATGCCGGAAGCCACCAGTTCCATCTGACTGGCGTCCTCCACGGCGCAGGGACCGGCGATCAGCACCGGGGCGCCCCCGATTTCCCGATCCCCGACGGCGATGCGCCGGTCGGGCTGGCCCGGCTGGCGGGCGATCCGGAGGGCATGCCGGGACTCATCCTCCATCAGGCCCAGGGAGGCCCGGAACACCTCCCGGAAGAACTGCCGGACCACCGGGTCCGGGAAGGGGCCCGGGTTCCGGGCCACCAGGTCGTCCATCATCCGCATCTCCCGCCCGGGGCTGTGCATCGGAATCCCGTGGCGTTCCTTCACGACCCGCATCCGCTGCACCAGCCGACCCCGGTCCGAGAAGGCCTGGAGCAGCCGCCAATTGACCTCGTCGATCTCCCGGCGAATCGCCTCGAGGTCCTGGAGGTCCCCCTCGGGTGGCCCCGAGGGGATCTCCGGGTCCGTCCCCCCCGGGAGCCCGGGGCTGTCCGCCTGGGGGGAGGAACCGGCGGTGTCCGTGGGAACCGGATTCTCCGGGACCGGGGCTGCGTCGGGGGTCGGGGCACGACCCCAGGGGATCGATCCGGGTGTGCCTTCCGGAGAGGACAGCCGCGGGTCCCCGACCTGGGTCCGGCGCAGCAGCCAGAGGTCCGCCAGCACGAGGGCCGCCGCGGCCTCCACCACCGGGGGCAGCCGCAGGGCGATGCAGGCGTCGTGCCGTCCCCGGACCTCCAGGGACACCATCCGTCCCTGGCGGAAGTCCCAGGTCTGCTGGGGCCGACCGATGCTGGCGGCGGGCTTCACCGCCACCCGGAACACCAGGGGCTGCCCGCTGGTGATGCCCCCCAGCACCCCGCCGGCATGGTTCGTCGCGGTCTCGCCCGAGGGCCCCACGAAGGGGTCGTTGTGCTCTGACCCCCGCATCCGGGCGGCCTGGAATCCGTCCCCGAACTCCGCGCCCTGGACCGCCGGGATCGCCAGCAGCACGTGGGCCAGCAGGGATTCCACCGCGTCGAAGAACGGCTCCCCGAGGCCGGCGGGGACCCCCTCGATCCGGCACTCCACCAGGCCGCCGACCGAGTCCTTCGCCGCCAGGGCCTCCTGGACCGCGGCGTCGATGTCCGTACGACCTCCGGCCTCGACCACCCGGGCCTCGAACCGGACCCCGGGGATCACGCGCCGGGCCACGACCCCCGCCAGGACCAGCCCCACCGTGAGCCGTCCCGATCCGGCGCCCCCGCCCCGGGGGTCGTTCCAGCCCTGCCACTTGACCCCCAGGGTGAAGTCCCCGTGACCGGGGCGTGGAACCCCGTCCGGCGGGTCCCCGGCGGACTGGAGGTCCCGGTTCGGGACGAAGAGGGTCAGGGGGGCCCCGGTGGTGTGCCCGTCCCGCATCCCCGAGAGGAACTCGACCGGGTCCGGCTCCCGGCGCCCCGAGGTCCCCGGCGGGCCCGGTCGCCGGCGGGTCAGTTCCGTCCGGAAGTCGTCGGGACCCAGGGGGATGCCCGGGGGACAGCCCGTCACCGTGACCCCGATGCCCGGGCCCCGGGATTCCCCGAACAGGGACACCCGGAAGACGCGCCCGAAGGTGTTCATGGGACCTCCTCGGTGCGGACCCCCAGGGAGGACAGGTCCGCGAAGAAACCGGGATAGGACTTGGCCACGCATCCGGGATCGTCCAGCAGCACGGGACCCGATGCCGCGATGCCCAGCACGGCGGCCGCCATCGCGATCCGGTGGTCCCCCCGAGTCCGGACCCGCCCGGAGGCCGGTCTTCCCCCGGCGATTCGCAGGACATCCCCCTCTTCCCGGACATCGATCCCCAAGGATCCGAAGGCCTCCCGGAGGGCGGCGACCCGGTCGCTCTCCTTGTGGTGCAGGCGATCCGACCCCCGGAGGACGGAGACGCCGGGAGCGCAGGCCGCCACGGCAGCCAGGGGCGGGACGAGGTCGGGGCAGTGGGTCGCATCGAAGGAGAAGGGCCGCAGGGAACCGCGCCGGCAGAGGAGTTCCTCGCCGTCCCAGGCCACCTCGGCCCCCGCCATGGCCAGGGCCTCGACCACGGCCCGATCCCCCTGGAGGGAGGAGGGCGACAGTCCCCGCAGCCGGACCTCCCCCGCCAGGGCCCCGGCGGCCAGCAGGAAGGCCGCCCCGCTCCAGTCCCCCTCGGCGGTCCATCGCCGCGGGACGTAGGCCTGGGACCCCGGGATCACGAACCGTTCCAGTCCGTCCCGGGAGATCCGGGCCCCGGCCTGCCCCAGCAGGTCGATCGTCATCTCGACGTACGGCGCGCTCCGGAGCCCGTCCACCCGGAGGATGCTGTCCGCGGGGGCCCGGGGCAGGGCGATCAGCAGCCCGGTGACGAACTGGGAGGTCCGACGCCCCGAGATCTCGGCCGCCCCGCCCTCCATGGGCCCGGACACCGTCACGGGAGGAAGCCCGCCGGAGGTGCCGCACCGGGCTCCCAGGGCTTCCAGGGGCCCCACGATGTCCGCCACCGGACGGGACCGGAGACTGCCCTCGGCCACCAGCCGGGTCGTTCCCTCGACCAGGGCCGCGACCGGGGTCATCATCCGGAGACAGAGCCCCGATTCCCGGCAAGGGACCTCGGCGGGGCGGGGTCGGCCCGGGCCCCGGATCCGGATGTCGTGGCCGTCGATGCGGACCTCGGCCCCCAGGGCCCGCACCGCCTCGATGGTCGCCAGGACGTCGTCGCAGAGGGTCACCCCGGCCACCTCGCTGGTTCCCTCGGTCAGCAGGCCGATGGCCAGCAGGCGCTGCACGGCGCTCTTGGAGGACGGGACCCCCACGGAGCCCCGGACCTCAGAGGGCCAGACGGATCTCATGGGCAATCTCCTCGGCCAGGGTCGCCGCCTCCTCGGCCTCCGTGTCCACCAGCAGGTCCGCGGTGCGAGCATAGCCTTCCTGCCGGATTCTCCACAGGGCCTCGAGGCCCGAGGGATCGGCGACCCAGAGGGGCCTCCCCCGTCCCTCCTTCACGCGGCGGGCGGCCTCCCCCGAAGAGACCCAGGCCCAGATGCCGTAGAAGTGCCTCCGGAGCAGGGTCCGGGCCTCGGGGACCGTCGTGGTGCCCCCTCCGCAGGCCAGCACGATCCGGTCCCGGCCCCCGAGTTCCCGGAGGGCGCGGACCTCGGATTGCCGGAAGGCCGCCTCGCCCGACTCCCGGAAGATTTCGGGAATGGACCGGCCCAGCCGGGCCTCGACCTCCCGGTCCAGATCGGCGAAATCCCAGCCGAGCGTCCGGGCCAGGCGCTCCCCCAGGGCCGTCTTGCCCGATCCCATGAACCCCACCAGGGCGATCCGCCGGAGGGCCGCGGGGGACTGTTCCAGCACCCGGATCCCTTCCCTCCGGGAGGGGAGGGTCCCGAACCAGAGGCGGTGGGTGGCCCGGGCCTGGGCCAGCAGCCATGTCGTTCCCCGGATCCATCGTACCTGCCTCGCCGCGGCCTCCTGCTCCAGGGGCGAAGGCAGGTACCCGGCGTCGATCCAGGGGGTGCCCGGGCGGATGCCCTCGAGGGACAGGTCGGGGGCGGCCGATGGGGGCAGCGTCGAGACGACGAGGTCCGCCCCGGGAAGCCAGCGCCCGAGACGGTCCAGGCCGTCCCCCTCGCCCCCGGCGTCCCGGGCCAGTCGTCGGGCCCGGTCCCGGGTCCGGTTCAGGACGACGAGGGGGCAACTCCCGGCCCGGACCACCCGGGCCACCGCCCGGGCGGCGCCGCCGGCTCCCAGCAGCAGCACCTTCCGGCCCTGCCAGCCCGGCACGCAGGACCGGAGCACCTCCCGGACGCCCGCGACGTCGGTGTTGTCGCCCCTCCAGCAGCCGTCCCGGTCCCGGAAGACGACGTTGACCGCCCCGGTAGCCCGGGCCTCGGCCTCGAGGGCAAGGTCCCCCTTCGCCACCGCCTCCTTCCAGGGACGGGTCACGTTGAAGCCGGCCAGGGGAGCCTGGTCCCGGATGCGCTGCAGCGATGCCCGGTCCCGGACCTGGATGGCCAGGTAGGCCCGGTCGGACCGGGGCCCGAACCACTGTCGGAACAGGGCGGGGCTTCGGGAGTGGACGACGGGCAACCCGGCGACCCCGTAGATGGCGACCGTTCGTTCCATGCCCGCCTATCCCGATCCCTGGAGTTCCCGGATCGCCTCCTCCACGGTCGGCTGGCCGGGAGCCGTCTCCAGTCCCGGCCCGGCCGATGCGTAGAGGAAGGGCGCCCCCCGCCGGACCGCCTCCACCCGGGTGAAGCGTCCGGCCTCCCCCATGCAGAACGCCACCAGGGGACCCGGAACCCGGCCGTAGAGCCGCAGCACCCGGTGCCCGTCCTCCGGGACCCGGGCCATGCAGGCGATCTTCGCCAGGTCCGCCCCGGTGGCCCGGCACCGGTGAACCCGCGCCACCAGTTCGTCGAACGGCGGGGTGCCCTCCCAGTCGTGGGACGACGCGATCACCCGCGTTCCGCACTTCCGGGCCTCCGCCCCGATCGCCTCCCAGGACCGGGCCGGACAGCCGACGTCCAGGTCCACCGCGAAGATCCCCGTCGCGATGGCTGCCCGGATCACGTCGTCGCACTCCGACTGGCTCAGGAGACCGGGACGGCAGGTGGCGATGACTCGGGGCAGGCGGCGGATCGCCTCGATCCACCCGGTGTCCGCGGGGGAGACCCGGTCCAGGCGGACCTCCAGCAGGCAGTCGGCGGGGATCCGGGCCAGGGCCCCGGGCAACTGGTCCAGGTGCACGGAGGCGCAGATCGCGGGACAGGACCCGGGCCATCGGCTCGCCATCGACTTCCCCCCGATCCGGGCCGCGATCGGACCCCCGGTGTCCCGGACCGATGATACCCTCCCGGACGGGTGCCCGAGGGGGGACTTTCTGGTAGTCTAGCCCCGGAGGAAGCACGATGGATCGCCAGCAGTCCGGTGGACATTCCCGCCCGGCCGGGGGACCGGGACGAAGGGGGAAACCCGGCGGCCGGCCGGCCCGCGGCCGCGGCGCCCCGCCGGGCCCGACGGCGGCCGAGCGGGAGAAGGTGGCCGCGCTGGCCCAGCGTTCGGGTATCTCGGCGAAGGATGCCCTCCGGGTGGTCCGGGGCCAGGTGACGCTGAACCAGGTCCTCGAGGAGATGTTCCTCCGGCAGCGGGTCCGCCGGATGGTGGACCAGGGGATCCGGATCGACCTGGCCGGCCAGGTGGTCCGGGGGCGCCTGCCGCCCGACCGGGCGCGCCAGTGCCAGGAACTCTGGGATTTCCAGCAGGCGGGCTTCAAGCGGCAGCAGTGGAAGGAGTGGCCCCCGGGAACGGCGGTGGGGCTGTTCTGCCACGGCCGGGAGCCCTTCGAGGTCCGGCTGCTGGACGTCGAGCGGTACGCCCTGGTGGTGGAGGGACCCGAGGGGGCCGACCGGATCCCGAAGGACCAGGTGCTGGGGTACTGCCTGGCGGCCGACCTGCCGACCGCCAGGTCGTTCTTCCTCCCGGGGGACGGACTCGAGGACCTGGGACCCTCCCGGTCCCTGGCCGATCGCTGGCGACCCACGGTGACCCAGGCGCTGGAGTGGGCCCGCCTCCGTGGTCCGGTCCGGTTCCGGCTGCGCAACGGGCAGACCGTCCGGGGTCTGGTGCGCCGGGCGGCCCTCTTCGAGATCGAACTGGAGGTCCAGGGGGTCCGCCTGGTCCTGATGACCCACGCCCTGCGCCGGGATCCACCCTACGAGGTCGGTTGAGTTCCATGGCGGCGGACCAGACGGTCGCGGACGTGCTGCTGCTGCTGCCGCTGGCCCGGACCTACACCTACCTGGTCCCCGAGGGCCTGGAAGACCGCGTCCGGCGGGGAAGGCAGGTCCGGTGCCCGGTCCGGGGCCGGCAGGTCCCGGGGCTGGTGATCCGGGTCCGCCCCAGGAACGATCGGGACGTGACCACCCTGCAGCCCGTCGGGGAGGTGATCTCTTCCCGGCCGCCCTGGCCCGAGGACCTGCTGGACCTCGTGGAATGGGCCGCGACCTACTACCTGGTCCCGGTGGGGGTGGTGGCCCGGACGGCGATGCCCGGTCTCTTCTCCCGTCACCCTCCGAAGACCGACCCGGTGGTGGTCTTCGTCCGTCGCCCGGAGGTGCCGCCTCGGAGCCTCCGGGACCGGGCGGTGCTGGACCTGCTGGAGGCGGCCGGGGAGATGGACCTCCAGGAGGTCCGCCGATCCGTGCCCCAGGGGGCCGTGTCGGTGAAGCGCCTCCTGGCTTCCGGCTGCCTGCGGATGGCCGAACGGTCCGAGGTCCCGGAGGTTCCCGCCTTCGCGGGGGTCGCGCCGCCGACCGGTTCGAGGCTGGTCCCGACCGAGCACCAGGCCGAGGCCATCGACCGGATCCTGGCGGCGATCCGAACACAGCGCTACCAGGGCTTCCTGCTCCACGGGGTGACGGGCTCGGGGAAGACCGAGGTGTACCTGCGGGCCATCGAGGAGTGCGTGGCCCTGGGTCGGGGGGCGGTGGTGCTGGTGCCCGAGATCGCCCTGACGGTGGAACTCCAGCGGCAGTTCAAGGAGCGGTTCGGGGACCTCGCCGAGGTGCTCCACAGCGCCATGGCCCAGGGGAGGCGGCTGCGGGCCTGGGACCAGGTGCTGGCGGGCCGGGTCCGGGTGGTCGTGGGAGCGCGATCGGCGGTGTTCGCTCCGATGCCCCGCCTGGGGCTGATCATCGTGGACGAGGAGCACGAGGTCACCTACAAGCAGCAGGAAGGCCTCCGCTACCATGCCCGGGACCTGGCGCTGGTCCGGGGGTCCCTGGCGGGCTGCCCGGTGGTGCTGGGATCGGCGACTCCCTCCCTGGAGAGTTTCCAGAACGCCCACGCGGGAAAACTGACCTTCCTGTCGATGCCCCGGCGGGTGATGGAGCGGCCCCTGCCCCACGTCTCGCTGGTGGACCTGCGGTACGAGAAGACCCTGGGGGGGGAGCGCCTCTTTTCGGAACCTCTCCGGGCCGCACTGCAGGCGACGCTGGACCGGGACGAGTCGGCGATCCTGTTCCTGAACCGTCGCGGCTTCGGGCGGTTCCTGGTCTGCCGGTCCTGCGGCCGGAGCCTCCAGTGCCCCAACTGCAGCATCACGATGACGCACCACCGGAAGCCCGAGAGGCTCCAGTGCCATTACTGCGATCACCATGTGGAGTTGCCCGACCGCTGTCCCGGCTGCCAGAGCCCGGAAGTGGAAGTGGTCGGGTTCGGGACGGAACGGGTGGAGGAGGAGGTCCAGCGGCTCTTCCCGAAGGCCCGGTGCGGTCGCCTGGACAGCGAGGTGAGCAGCGTCGGCGCGCTGGGCAAGGTGCTGGCGGACTTCCGGGAGGGGGTCCTGAACGTGCTGGTCGGGACGCAGATCGTCGTGAAGGGACACGACTTCCCCCAGGTGACGCTGGTGGGGGTGCTGCTGGCGGAACAGTCCCTGGCGTTCCCGGACTTCCGGGCCCCCGAGCGGACCTTCCAGCTGCTGACCCAGGTGGCCGGGCGGGCCGGGCGGGGGGACCGGCCCGGACAGGTCCTGGTCCAGACCTTCGACCCGACCCACTATGCCCTGCGGTTCGCCTCGGCCCACGACTACCTGGGCTTCGCGGTGACGGAGAACCGGATCCGGCGGGAACGGGGATACCCTCCCCATTCCCACCTGGCCGCCATCGAGGTGTCGGGGCCCGACGGCGTGGAGGTGCAGCGCACGGCCGACGAAATCCGGGAGATGATGGACCAGTTCCTGATGGGCGCCGGTCCCGAGGGCCGGCGGGTGACGGTGCTAGGACCGGCGGCGGCGGCCATCGAGCGCCTCCGGGGGCGGACCCGGAGCCAGGTCCTGGTGAAGTCCCCCCGCCGCAAGGTGCTCCATGAACTGATCCGGCACGTCCAGGACGTCTTCGGGGACGGGCGCGGGGCGCTGCGGGTGACGCTGGACGTGGATCCCTACTACCTGCTGTGAGGGGGACATGGGTCGGGAGATCCGCCTGGATGTGGCCGGGGATCGCCAGTCCTGCCTGGTCCGGGTGGGGCCGATGGACCCGGTCCCCTGGGAGGGCCCCCGGTGCCTGGTGGTGGACCGGAGGGTGGCCCGCCGTCACCCGGGGCGGCTGCCGCCGGGCCCCGTGCTGGAGGTCCGGGGAGGGGAGTCGCTGAAGACGGCCTGGGGGTTGCAGAGGGTCTGGTCCTTCCTGGAGGAGGTCGGAGCGGATCGGGACACGCTGGTGATCGGGATGGGCGGCGGCACCGTCACCGACCTGGTGGGGCTCGCGGCGGCGACCTGGCACCGGGGCATCCCCTGCGGCTTCGTGGCGACCACGCTGCTGGCCCAGGTGGACGCGGCTCTGGGGGGCAAGAACGGCATCGACTGGCACGGCGCGAAGAACCAGGTCGGGACGGTCCGGCAGCCCCGGTTCGTCCTCTGCGACCCGGCCCTGCTGTCGTCGCTGGGGGAACGGGACTACCGGTGCGGACTGGCGGAGGCGGTCAAGACGGCGCTGCTGGAGGGGGAGGAGGCTTTCGGGTTCCTGGAGGCCCATCGGGAGGCCCTGCTGGCCCGGGACCGGGAGACGATCGAGGAGGCGGTCTTCCGGTGCGCGGCCTTCAAGGTCTCGGTGGTCCGGGAGGACCCCGGGGAGGCGGGTCGGCGCCGCATCCTGAACCTGGGGCACACGATGGGGCATGCCTGGGAGATGGTCCTGGGGCTGCCCCACGGAGAGGCCGTCTCGGCAGGGCTGGTGGCCGCCTGCGACCTGTCGGTGCGCCTCGGCCTGCTGGACCGCCAGTGGCGGGATCGGGTGGCGGCGCTGCTGGACGGATTCGGGTTGCCCACGCGCCTGGAGGCCCCGGCCGAGGCCCTGGTGTCGGTGCTGACCCACGACAAGAAGCGGCGCCAGGGGGAGGTCCAGTGGGTGCTGCTCCAGGGCCCGGGACGGCCGAGGGTCCAGGCCGTTCCGCTTTCGGAGGTCCCGGCGCTGCACCGGGAAGCCCCGGTTTCCTGAAACAGGAACAAAACCAAGAGGTTGGACCTTGCAAAAAGGTGACTGTCCCCGGGGGTGCTTGCCAGGGCGGCGGGAATCCGGTAGGAATGCCGCTGGCGATCGCCCGGGATGGCTCGCTCCGGCGGGGCGGCAGGGGTCCCGGCAGACGCATCCTTCTTGATGGAGAGCCCGATGTCCGTTCCCCACAAGGTCTTGACGCTGGACTACATCCTCCGGGATCCCGCAGGGCAGGTGATGGACCGCAGCGAGCCTGGAGAGCCGATGGTGCTGCACCTGGACGCGGGCCAGGTCCCCGAGGGCTTCGAGGAGGCCGTCCAGAACATGGCGGCCGGGGAGACCCTCCGGTTCACGGTTCCCCCGGAAAAGGGCTTCGGGGTGCGGGACGAGGGGCTGGTGCAGGACCTGCCCCGGGAGATGTTCCCGCCGGACATGGACCTGAAGCCCGGGGCCACGATCTCCTTCGAAACGGAACAGGGCGACGGGATGCTCCAGGTGCTGGAGGCCGACGGGGAGTCGGTGCGGTGCGACTTCAACCACCCCCTGGCCGGGCAGCCCCTGGACTTCGAGGTGTCCTGCCTCCGGGTCGAGGAGCATGCCGCCGAGGACTGCGACCTCCACGACCACGACGATTCCTGCGCCTGCGGCTGCCAGTGACCGCCGGCATCCGGTGACGCGCCCGGATGGTTCCGGGAGTCCGATCCTACCGGGTCACCGCTTCCTGGACCAGGTCCGCCAGGGCCTGCAGGAAGAGGGGATGGTCGTTCAGGGCCGGCACGCGGTGGAAGCCGACGATGCCGGCCCGGGCCGCGATCCCCCGGACCAGCACGTCCAGTTCGTACAGGGTCTCCAGGTGATCGCTGACGAAGGAGACGGGGACGACGACCAGGGCCCGGGTGCCCTGCCGGCCCTCCTCGAGGACCGTTTCCTCCGTGGACGGACGGAGCCACCGGACCGGTCCCACCCGGCTCTGCCAGCAGATGCGGCCTGGGGGGATCGGTCCGGATCCCGCCAGCAGCGCCTCCACCGCGGCGACGGTCCGCTCGACCCGCCGGGGATAGGGGTCCCCGGCCCGGACGTAGCGCTCCGGGAGACCGTGGGCCGACCACAGGATGCGGGTGCGATCCCGCAGGTCCGGGGGCACCTCGTCGAGGGTCCGCCGGACCTGGTCGGCCAGGGCCTGCACGTAGAGCGGATGATCGGGGTAGTCCTCCACCTCCCGGATCTCGGCGTCGAGGCCGAGGCGTGATGCCGCCGCACGGAACTCCGCCAGGGAGGACCCCGTCGTGGTGGTCGAGAACTGGGGGTAGAGGGGAAGCAGCACGAGGCGCCGGACCCCGGCGGCGACCGCGTCGCGGATCCCGTCCTCGGCCCGGGGCGGCACGTAGCGCATCGCGACCCGGACCTGGAGGTCCAGCCCGCGCCGTACCAGTTCCTGCCGCAGACCCCGGGCCTGGGCCTCGGTGATCGCCCCGATGGGGGAGCCCCCTCCAAGGCTCCGATAGATTTCCCGGACCGAAGGGGCCCGCCGACGGGCGATCCACCGGGCCAGAGGCAGCCGCAGGAGGCGCGGCACCCGGAGGATCGCCGGGTCCGACAGGAGGTGTTCCAGGAAGGGCTGCACCTCGGCCAGGGACGAGGGCCCCCCCATCTGGAGCAGCACCGCGAGGGTCCGTTCCACCGGGTCAGTCCCTCCGCTGGCCGGCCTGGTGCACCGCCTCGACCAGCACGGCCACGTTCTCCGGGGGGGTCTCCCGGGTGATCCCGTGACCCAGGTTGAAGACGTGTCCCGCGGCGGCCCGTCCCTCCTCCACGACGGCGGCCGCCCGCTCCCGGATCGTCTCCGGGGGGCCCAGCAGCACCGCCGGGTCCAGGTTCCCCTGGACCACGGCCCCCGGTCCCAGGCGCCCCACGACGTCGCTCAGCCGGACCCGGTGATCCACCCCCAGCACGTCGGCGCCGGCGGTGGCGGCGGCCTCGACCAGCGGCGCGACCCCGTTGACGAAATAGACCACCGGGGCCCCGGCGGACCGGGCCCGGGCGATCAGCCGCCGGGCCGCGGGGAGGGCGAAGGCCTCGTAGTCTTGCGGGGTCAGCACCCCGGCCCAGGAGTCGAACACCTGCACGACATCGGCGCCGGCATGGACCTGTGCGGCCAGGTACTCGCCCATCGCGTCGGCCAGCAGGTCCAGCAGGCGCCGGAAGAGGTCCGGTTCGCGGAACATCAGGGCCTTGGCCTGCAGGAAGTCCCGGGAACCGCCGCCCTCCACGAGGTAGAGGGCCAGGGTCAGGGGGGCGCCGCAGAAGCCGAAGAGGGCCTTGTCCCGCGGCAGGGCCGCCCGGAGGTCGGCCACGGCCTGCATCACGAAGGGAAGGTCCCGGTCGGCCCGCAGGTCCCGGATCCGGGCCAGGTCCGCCGGAGCCCGAATCGGATCGGGGATCCGGGGCTCGGGGTGGAAATGCACCGCGATGCCCATCGGTTCCAGGGGCAGCAGGATGTCGGAGAAGAGGATCGCCGCGTCCAGGTCGTATCGCCGGAGGGGCTGGAGGGCCGCCTCCAGCAGGAGGTCCGGACGCTTGCAGAAGTCCAGGAAGTCCAGACCCCGGCGCAGTTCCCGGTACTCGGGGAGGTAGCGTCCGGCCTGGCGCATCACCCAGACCGGCGTGGTGTCCACGGGCCGTCCCCGGCAGGCATCGATCAGTCGCATGGTGGTCCTCCAGCCCCGAGGGCCCGTTCCTGTAGCACAAAACGCCCGAAGGTCCCAGCGTTCGCCGGGGGAAGGCCCGACGGACCGGGGGTTCCGAACCTTGACGGACGGATCAATCTCGGCCATAACAGCCCGGGAGGAGCCCCGGGGGAACCGGTCGGATGCGACCCACGCCCACCCTGGTGCGGATTCACATCGTCCAGGGATACCTGACCAAGGCCCGGTCGATGATGGAGATGCTGGAACGGGAGGGGCGGCTTCCGCAGGAACTGCGGGAACTGTGGGATTCCCGTGCCCGGGAGGTGCGGCGCGAGGCCCGGGTGAGGACGCTGAAGCGCCTCCTGCGCCGCGTCCGGCGACGCCGGGCGGCCCGGGAGGCATGAGCGAGGTCGGCCTTGAGCACGGTCAATCGAACGAAGGCCATCGCGGCGGCCCACAAGTACCTGGCGAAGGGGAACCTGAAGAAGGCCATCCGGGAGTATGAGCGGGTCCTCCGGGACGACCCCTCGGACATCCGGACCAAGCTGAAGGTGGCCGACCTGCTCTTCCGCCTGGGGGACCGGGACCGGTCCACGGCGGTGTTCCTGGAGGTGGCCCGGTTCTACGCGGGCCAGGGCTTCCTGCTGAAGGCGGTGGCGGTCTACAAGCAGGTCCAGCGGCTGAAACCGGAGGACGTGTCGGTCTACCTGGCGCTGGCGGGTCTCTACCAGCAGATCGGGCTGACGGCCGAGGCCGTGGCCCAGTACCGGGAGGCGATCGCCCTGCTGGGCCGCCAGGGGCAGACGCTGGAGCGGCTGCGGACCGCCCAGAAGATGCTGGAACTGGACCCGGACAACGCCCGGCTGCGCATCGAACTGGGGGAGGAGTTCAGCCGGGAGGGGATGATCGAGGAGGCGGTGCACGAGTTCCGGGCGGCCTACGACATTCTGATCCGGGCGGGACTGGAAGAGGAGGCGATCCTGGTGGCCGAGAGGCTCCTCTACCACCAGCCGGACGACTTCGAGATCTGCAAGGCCCTGGCCCAGCGCTACATCGCCCAGAAGGACGCCCTGAAGGCTCTGACCCGTCTCCAGGTCTGCTATCGCCTCCGCCCGACGGACCCCGAGGTCCTGGACCTGCTGGCCGGCGTCTTCGAGTTCCTGGGGCAGCCCCAGAAAGCGGCGGCGGTGCTGAAGGCCCTGGCCAGGGAATACGACCGCACGGGGCTGATCCGGGACCGGGACGAGGTCTTCCAGCGGGTCCTCCGGCTGAATCCCCAGGACCAGTCGGCGACCGCCGCGCTGCAATACGTCCCGGTGCCCGCCGTCCCCCTGGGACAGGAACTGGTGCTGGACGGCCACGGGGAATCCCGGGGGGAGATCCTGGAAGCCGAAAAGGTCCGCCTGGACGAGGAGATTCCCATCGACGAGGTGACCGAGGACACCAATCCCGAGATCTCGACGATCGAGGTCCTCGAGGAGGCGGTGGAGCCTCCGCCCGTCGCGGCGCCCCCGCGCCCCGCCCTGACCGTCCAGGCCTCCCGGACCGGCGCGGAGGCCGGATCGGTCCCCCTGGTGGTCCGGGAGGACTCGGCGTCGGTGGGCATGGATTCCCTGGACCAGGCGACGGTCGTGGAACCGGTGGCGCCCTTCCTGCGGGGCCCCGGGGACGGGATGGACCTGGCCTCGGTCCCGCCGGAGTTGCAGGATGACGTCCAGAACCTGGAGTTCCTGGTGGACGCCGGGCTCTACGAGGAGGCCTCGACCCTGCTGGAGGACATCCGGCGGCGAGGGGGCGACCTGCCCATCCTCGAGCGGTATCGCATCCTGATCGAGGCCGGATCCTGACCCGCCCGGGGGAGCGCATGCGAATCGTCTCTGGCCGCTTCGGGGGACGCCGCCTCGTCGCTCCTCGGGGACGGGGTATCCGCCCGACCCTGGAGCGGGTCCGGGAGGCGATCTTCGACGTCCTCCAGTCGCGGGTCGAGGGGTCCCGGGTGCTGGACCTCTTTGCCGGGTCCGGGGCCCTGGGCCTCGAGGCCCTCTCCCGGGGCGCCGCCCGGGCGGTCTTCGTCGATGCGGACTCCCGGGCCCTGGACGCCCTCCGGGAGAACGCCCGCCGCCTGGGCCTCCGCATGGACCCGGACCAGGTCCTCCACCTCCCGGCCCTCCAGGCCATCTCCCGCCTGCACCAGCGCGGCGAGTCCTTCGACCTGATCTTCCTGGACCCTCCCTGGGAGGGCGGCTTCTACGACGAGACCCTGCTGTCGCTGTCCCTGGCCCCGGGACTGGCGGCTCCCGGGGCCTTCGTGGTGGTCGAGCACTCCCGCCGCCTGGACGTCTCCCCGGTCTACGGGGCCCTCCGGAAGGATCGGGAACGCCAGTACGGCGATACCCGGGTTTCCTATTTCCGCTGCCAGGAGGCGTCCGGATGACCGAGGTCGTCTATCCCGGTTCCTTCGATCCGGTGACCAATGGCCACGTGGACATCGTGAAGAGGGCGGCCCGCATCTTCGGCCGGGTCGTCGTGGCGGTCGCCAGCAACGTCCGGAAGGCCAGCCTGTTCACCCCGCAGGAGCGGGTCGAGATGCTGCAGGAGGCCCTGGAGGGGATTCCCGGGGTCACCGTGGATTCCTTCGAGGGACTGCTGGTGGACTACCTGGACCGCATCCCGGCCCGGGTGGTCATCCGGGGAGTCCGGGCCGTGTCGGACTACGAGTTCGAGTTCCAGATGGCCCACATGAACCGGCAGCTGCGATCGGGGGTGGAGACGGTCTTCCTGGTCGCGGGGTCCGAGGAATTCTTCATCAGCAGCACGGCCGTGAAGGAGGTGGCCTGCTTCGGCGGCAGCGTCGAGCAGTTCGTGCCCCCGGGAGTGGCCCGGCGCCTCCGGGAGCGCTTCCCGCGTCCCGGGGCCTGATCGGCGGGTCAGATCCTTCCCGAGATCGCCAGGATCACCTGGAAGACGTCCACGCCGTCGGATCGCAGGCGGCGTCCGGGCTCGTCCACGTCGCCGTTATACACGGGGTTGTACTCGTTGACGCCCTGGTTGTTCGACAGTTCGATGGTGCGGTTGTTCGCGTCGCTGTTGACCCCCGTGTTGGCCCAGGTCAGGAAGTGGGAGGTTTCCCGGTCGTACCGGAAGGACAGGGACAGGGCGACATGGCGGATCGGCTGGGCGGTGACCCCCAGGTGGACGCCCACCGTTCCGTAGGGGCTCACGTCGGTGACCCCGTCCATGAAGGAAATCGCCTGGGCCTTGCCGTCCAGCGTCCGGTCGTAGGCCATCAGGGGCTTGGCGGCCAGCGACGAGACGCAGGCCGGGTTCGACCGGCAGGGGGAGGTCCCGAGGGCCTCGAAGAGGTCCGTCTGCTCCCTCCCGGCGAAGTGATAGGCGGCCTCAAGTCCCACGTCGATGGCGACGAACCGCTCGGGCCGTCCATCCTCCCGGACCCGGATCCAGGGGAACCACTCGGTTCCGGCCGACAGGCCCCCCGAGGGCCCCGGCGCCACCCGTTCCTGGGTGGCGGGGTTCCAGTTCCGGAACAGCGTGCTGCTCCCGGGGATCCAGACCTGTCCGAAGAGTCCCAGGTAGGGCTCGACGAACCCGAAGCGCCGGCTGCCCGCGATGTCCAGGCGCAGGCCGTGGAGGCCCATGCCCACCTGGCCGTTGTCGGCGGTCTTCAGGCGTCCCGTCGGCGCGGTCCAGGCCAGGGAGAGGGCCAGGTTGGGCTGTTCCGGGTGCCTCCACTGGCAGAGGGGCGCATAGCGGATCCCCAGCGTCATGTCCCCGAAACCGCTCCGGGCGTGTCCCGGAGTGCCGGCCTTCAGCAGCGACATCCCCGAGGCCGGATCGACCGTGGAGTTCAGGGGCGTCACGCCCGGGGCGTAGGAGACGTCGGTCCGATCGCCCAGCACCAGCGGCAGGGAGACGAAGAGTTCCAGGTCGTGCCACAGGCCCAGGCGGAGGTCGATGTCCATCCGGTGGCGGGTGCGATCCGTGGCCAGTTCCGACCGGTACACCAGGGCCGGGGACCCGGGGCACCCCGGCAGTCCCGGGGTGCACAGGAATTCCCGGCTCACCCTGCCCCGGCGCGTGTCCCAGCCGTACCGGACCGTCAGCATCCCGTCGAAGGGGTCGCCGGGATCGCCGGAGGACAGCACCGAGGTGGGCTCCGCCGCCCGGAGGGGGACCGGCGGGATGGCCAGGGCCGCCAGCAGCCCCCACGAGAGGAACCAGATGGAAGGTCGAGTCCCGGTGTCCATGACCTCTGGGCTCCGGCCTGGAGTTGACCAATCTTCCTCCGCGGGCGGCCGGGAGTCAAAGCGTCAGGGCATCGGCACCGGCCTCGGCGCTTCAGGAACCCGCTATAATGGCCGCAGACCGCGGAACGGACGGGGTGGAAGTGGGGGAAGACGACAACCCCGACGGGATCGCCAGGTCCCTGCTGGCGGCGATCCGCAAGGCCCTCGGCCTCTCCTCGCTGGCCTGGTGGGAGGAGGCGGGAGCGGGGCGCTGGCGCCTGGTCGCCCGGGACGGGGAACCCCGTCCCGGGGAGCCGCCCGAGGGGGAGACCACCGGGGACCTGGGTGTCGCCGCGGCCGCCGTGGCCCAGAAGAGGGCCCTCCGACTCGATCCGAACCCGCCCAGGGCCCTGCGGGTTCCCGGCTCCACCCGGCCGCTGATGCTGGCGGGAGCGGCGGCGGTCCCCGTCGAGGGCAGCCTCTTCTGGGCCGATCGCCGGGAGAGCCCCCTGGCGGACCGGGACCTGGAGGCCCTGATCGAAGGGGCCCGGGGCCTGGTGGGCCTCCGGGCCCAGGCGAGGGAACTCCGGGAATCGCGGCGGGTCGCCGAGGGGCTCGGGAAGGCGGTGGAGGGGGCCCGGGCGCTCCTCGCGGCCCAGTCCGAGGAGACCTGCCTGCGCCTGCTGGCCGAATCCGCCGCCCATTTGACGGGTTCGTCCCTGGCCCTGGTCTGCACCGCCGGGCCCTCCGACGAGGAGGGGACCGTCCGGGCGGTCTTCGGGGCCGACGCCGAGGCTCTGTCGGGAGTGCGTTTCCCGGTGGACCGGGGGCTGGTGGGGGTCGCCCTCCGGTCCGGGACCGTGGTGCCCACGAGCCTGACCCGATCGGGGACCCGGGACGGATCGGTGCTCGGGGGGCCGCGGGACCTGGACCTGGACGCCGGAGACGCCCTGATGGTGATGCCCGTCGGGTCGCCGGATCCCCTTGGGGCCCTGGTGCTGGCCCGGGGCGGATTCCGGCGGGTGGGGGCGATGCACGGCGTCCGGACGCTGTGCGACGTCGCGGCCCTGCTGGTCCGGCAGTTCCGCCTCCGGGACCAGGTGGCCCTGGACGCCCTCCGGGATGGGCTCACGGGCCTCTACAACCGGAAGGCCCTGATGAGCCTCCTGTCGGAGTGGACAGCCTTTGCGGTCCGGCACCAGGTGCCCCTGGCGGTGCTGATGATCGACGCGGACCATTTCAAGGCGGTCAACGACCGCCATGGCCACCCGGTGGGGGACCGGGTGCTCCGGATGATCGCGGACACCGTGCGGGCCACCCTCCGGGAATCGGACGTGGCCGGGCGGTACGGAGGGGAGGAGTTCGCCGTGGTGCTGCCCCACACGAATCTCGAAGGGGCCCGCCAGGTCGCCGAGCGGATCCGGAGGGGCTGCGAGGGCGTCCACCTGCCCCTTCCCGCCGGGCCTCTGACCGTGACGGTCTCCATCGGCGTCACGACACTGAAACCGGGGATGCGCCGCGCCGAGGACCTGGTCGGGCAGGCGGACGAGGCTCTGTACCGGGCCAAGGCCGAGGGGCGAAACCGGGTCGTCTGCCGCCGGTGAGGGGGACCGATCCGTGGGCTCCCCGACCTCGGGGGCAGAAACCTCGGGGGAACCGGCCCCGGGGACCGCGCTCCCATCCCTTCCCGACCGGGCTTCCCTGCCGGTTTCCTCCTGGCATTCCCCGTCGGTTTTTGCCAAGATGCCCCCGGCGGGTCCTGGAGGGATCATGGCGGACACGGCCCGGGCGGTGTTCGAGGAGGTCGAGATCTGGCGGCCGTACCGGGAGCCGGTGCCCCGGGAGGTGCTGACCCACGGACTGTCGGACCCGGACCTCCGGTTCGTGCAACTGGCATACGGCCTTGCGGAGGGTCTCTACCGGGACATGCCTCCCCGGAAGAACCACGAGGCGGCCTTCACTCACCCGACCAACGTGGCGTGGATCCTGAAGCAGGCGGCATCCCAGCCCTACGTGATCGTCGCGGGCCTGCTCCACGACGTGATGGAGGATGCCATCGACCGGGAGAAGGCCTGCGGGCGCAGCGGGCCCGAGGTGGAAGCCGAGTGCCGCGCCAGGCTGGCCACCGAGGTGGTGCGCCTCGCCGAGAGGACCCTCTTCCCGAGGGACATCGCCGAGCGGGTGGTCGAAGTCGTCTGGGTGCTGACCCGGCACAAGGCGGACCTGTACTACAAGTCCATTTCGGGCATCTTCACCCACCCGGACCCCGACATCCGGGTCGCCGCGACGCTGGTGAAACTGGCGGACCGGATGCACAACATCCAGACCATCGAGAACTACCCCGACGAAGAGAAGCTCTACCAGTGCTTCAAGAACCTCTTCATCCTGAACAATGCCAAGCAGATGATGGCCGAGGTCCGGGCCCGGAGGGCGGACCCGCGCCTGGAGGCGACGCTGCGCAAGCTGTTCAAGAAGAACGGCAAGGCCACCTTCCAGGCCATGCTGCGGATGGCCCACGACGTGGACATCGAGGAGCCGCTGTTCCCGCTGCTCACCTACCTGACCGTGGCCCTCCGGAAGTTCGTGCTGGAGATCCAGGGGCTGTGGCGGGTCCAGGAGGGGCAGTTGCATCCGGGCGCCCCCCTCTGGACGATCTTCCACGGCATCGTCCGGAAGTACGACAACCGGCTCCACCACGAGGACGCCCAGTTCCATGCCCAGAACGAGCAGGAGCTCCAGTATTTCCGGGAGACCTTCGCCCCCCTGGACCTTTCCGACGACCTGCTCCGGCGGTCCATCTACTACAAGGACGCCCTGGCCCTGATGGAGGTCATCGCCTCGCTGCTCTACCGCGAGGACTACGTGATCCGCGGTTTCGAGTGCAGCCGCCTCTGCCGCCGGGGCCGCAACTGCCTGAAGAACGGCAGCGCCGCCTCCCCGTGATCACCGCCCTGGGACCGGGGACAGGGCATCCTCAGTGCCCCTGGACACCTGGAGCATGCGTTCCAGGGCGTCCAGCACGTCCCGGGGATAGCCGGCGGGCATCGTCGCCGGGAGCGGATCGGGACGGGCCGTCCCCGGGGAGGGGAGGGAGGCCCTTCGGGCCATCACGCGGTCGCAGGCCAGCCGCAGGCCGTCCCGGGACGCCTCGTCGAGGTCCTTGAGGGTGGCCCCGAACCGGTCGTTGAAGTCCATCAGGGCCTCCAGGATGCCCCGGGTCAGATCCTCCAGGTCCCGGGCCGCGGGCCGGAGGCGGTTCCAGGCCTCTTCCACGATGGGCCGACCCTGATCCCGCAGGGTTCCGGCGATGGGGGTCTCCCGGGGAAGGGGCCGCACGACCTCGGGGTGGGACCGCTCGAAGTCCGCCTGGAGCCGGGCCATCCGGGCCGCCTTGCGGGACCGCAGCACGTCCATCACCCAGGAGGTGACCACGAACATCATTCGGGGCATCAGGGCCGGGGCCCGCCGGCGGGTCTCCTCCAGCGTCGCGAAGAAGACCTTCCGGAAGGCCTTCGGGGCCTTCCAGGCGTACCAGGCCGTGGCCTTCGCCATCACGCTCCGGTCCCGCCAGAGGGAGGCCAGGCGGGCCTCCCGGACCCGGGGAATCCGATCCACCTCCCGGAGGAATCCCAGGATCCGTTCCATCGCGAAGTCCGGGTCCTCCTGGCCTTCCCAGTGGGCCGCCAGGCCCTCCATCAGTTCCAGGCGGGTCATCCGGAGCGGGACCACGTTGGTCGCCACGTCCAGGCGGTCGCGCATCTCGTCGGTGAAGGTCACGATGCGGCCCTGGCGTCGCAGACGGTACCAGAGGCGGGTCCCCGGGGGCGCGATCAGAGGATGGGCATGGTGGTGGGTGATCCGGGCCTCCCGCAGGAAGTCCCGGAGTCGCTGGAAGGCCGACAGGTCGTCCGAATCGGACCCGATGATCCAGTGGGCCATCACCGAGATGCCGTAGGACTGGATCCTCCGCACGGCCTGGATCGGGTCCCGGCGGAGGTTCTGGCGCTTGCCCAGGTCTTCCAGGGATGCGGGATGCGTGGACTCGACCCCCACCTGGACCTCCAGGAAGTTCGCGTCGGCCAGCAGTTCCAGCAGTTCCTCGTCGTCGGCCACGGTCAGGTCCACCTGGGTCAGGAAGCCCAGGGGCACCCGGAAGGAGTTGTTCAGGGCCGCCAGCCGCCGGAGCAGGTCCTTCACGTAGGCCCGGTCGGCGGCGAAGCAGTCGTCGGCGAAGAGCACCATCTTGGCTCCCCGCCGCTCCAGTTGGACCACCTCCTCCAGCACCCGGTCCAGGGGCTTCTGGCGGACCTTGCGGCCATAGGTGAACAGCACGTCGCAGAAGTCGCAGTCGAAGGGGCATCCCCGGGCGGTCTGCACCGACACGGCCCCGTACCGGGACAGGTCGCCTCCCAGGAGGTCCCACCGGGGCGCCGGGGTCCGGGCCATGTCCGGTCGCACGAGGGTCTGGTACACCGGCAGCGGCCGTCCCGCCTGGAAGTCCAGAAGGAACCGGGGCCAGCTGTCCTCCACCTCGCCCAGGAAGAGGGTGTCGGCCTTCGACTGGAGCACCGGGAGCATCGCCCCTGCCCCGATGCCCCCGATGACCTTGTGGACGGGCGAACCCCGGGCCAGGTCCAGGATCTCCGCGGTCCGGTGCAACTGGTTGGTGGTCAGCGTGACCCCCAGGATGTCGAAGGATTCCCTTCGGATCAGGTCGTCCACCGGGCCCCGGAGGTTCTCGTCGTGGATCCGCACCTCGTGGTCTCCGGGGGTGACCGCCGCGACCGCGGCCAGGGCATGGGGAGCGAAGAAGGCGGGGCTGTCGAGGTAGGGGATCTCCCGCATCACGGACGCCAGGAGGTCCTCCCGGCCGCCAGGGGCCACCAGCAGAATCCGCATCGTCCCTTCCCGGAAGCCCGGCGACCTGCATACCACAAACTCGGGGTTCCGTCGCCGGTTCTTCCCGGAAATGCCCGGTGGGCCATGGGAACCGTCGTTGACGGCGGGTCGGGGTTGTGCCAGTTTCTCCACGACACCCGAAGGAGGAGGGAATGGATTCCCTGGTGAACTGGGCTCTGGAGTTGATCCGTCGGACCTCCACGGACCTTTCGCCGGACGTCGAGCGGTGGCTGCGGAAGGCCCGGGAGGAGGAGACCGAGGGGGGCACGGCCTGGAACGTCCTGGACGCGATGATCCGCAACGTGGAGATGTCCCGGGAGGCGGGGACTCCCATCTGCCAGGACACGGGTCTGACGACCTTCTTCGTCCAGTTGCCCCGGGGGATGGACCCCGAGGAGGTCCGGGAGGCGCTCCAGAAGGCCATCCGCCTGGCGACGGAGGAGGGGTCCCTGCGGCCCAACTCCGTGCACCCCGTGACCGGCAGGAACACCGGGGACAACCTGGGCGTGGATTTACCCCACGTCGAGTTCGAGCCCGCGACCGACGACCGCCTGGTGATCGACCTGCTGCTGAAGGGCGGCGGAAGCGAGAACACCGGCGCCCAGTACCGGCTTCCCGACGCGTCGCTGAAGGCCGGCCGGGACCTGGAGGGGGTCTATCGCTGCGTGGTGGACGCGGTGCACCAGGCCCAGGGGCACGGGTGCGCCCCGGGGGTACTCGGGGTCTGCATCGGGGGCGACCGGGCCGGGGGATACGCCGGGGCCAAGCGGCAACTGCTGCGGCCCCTGGACGACGTGAACCCGGATCCGCTGCTGGCGGAACTGGAGGACCGGCTGGTCCGGGACTGCAACCGTCTCGGAGTCGGGCCGATGGGGTTCGGGGGACGGACCACGGTCCTGGCGGTCAAGGTGGGGTGGAAGCATCGCCATCCCGCGTCGTTCTTCGTGTCCATCGCCTACGGCTGCTGGGCGGATCGCCGCCGCCGGCTGGAGGTCCGGAACGGCGTCGGCAAGGTCTTGTAGAGGGGGACGAGGATGGCCAACGAACCGCTGCGCCTTCGGATGCCCGTGTCCGAGGAGGTCCTCCGGGGCCTGACCATCGGGCAGGAACTGCTGCTGACCGGGACCGTCGTGACCGCCCGGGACATGGGCCACAAGTTCCTGGTGGAGGAGTTCCGCCCGGAATACGCGGACCTGCTCCGGGGGGCGTTCATCTACCACTGCGGGCCCATCATGGTGAAGGAGGGGGAGGGGTGGCGGGTCGTCTCCGCCGGGCCCACCACCTCCAACCGGGAGGAGCCCTACCAGGCCGACGTGATCGCCCGGTATGGCATCGCCGGGGTGATCGGCAAGGGCGGCATGGGGGAGAAGACCAGCCGGGCGCTGCAGCAGCACGGCGCGGTGTACCTCCACGCGGTCGGCGGGGCGGGCACCCTGCTGGCCCGGCGGGTGCGCCGGGTCCGGGAGGTCCGGATGCTCCAGGAGTTCGGGGTGCCCGAGGCCTTCTGGGTCCTGGAGGTGGAGGACTTCCCGGTCGTTGTGACGATGGACGCGAACGGGGGGAGTCTGCACCGGGAGGTGCTGGCGGCCTCCGAGGCCCGGCGCAAGGAACTGCTGGGCCTCTGAGACCCGCCGGCGGCCTCGACTCCCCGGATCGGAAGACCTTCCCTGTCCCGCGGGTCCCCGTGGCGAAATCCCTCCGCCATCCGCGTGCCGGGATCCCCGGGTCGGCCTGCCGCCGGGAGTCCCGGTCCCGGATCGCGCGGGGAGGCCAAGGGGTTGCAGCACCCGCAACCGCCCTCAAACACTCGGCTTGACAGGATTGACGCGATGCGTTATCTTCCCGTTGCACTCTGAATTTCCAGGAGGGTTCGATGACGGCCAAGGCGATCGGTTCCCAGGTGAAGGGGCTTCTGGACCAGTCCGCCGAGCGGCTCTCGGGGCTGACCTCCAAGGGACGGCAGGTGAAGGACCAGGTGGCCTCCCGGGGACGCCAGGCCCTCAGCGAGGGCCAGAAGGCCCTGGAGGCGGGACGCCAGATCCTCGAGGAGCGGCGCCAGCGGGTGGCCCAGGCCTTCTCGGGACTGCACCTGAAGGGGCTCCTGGACCAGTACGGCAGGCTGCCCCTGCCCGAACTGATGGAACGGCTCCGGGCTCCGGAACTGGCCCGGCCGCTGGCCCTGCTGCGGGAGGAGGCCGTCGCGTTCCTGCGGGTCCCGACCACCGACCAGGTCGAGGCGATCCAGGAGGCCTTGAAGGAACTCACGGTGGAGGTGAAGGAGATCCGGATCGCCCTCCGGAAGGCCCAGGCGAAGACCCCGGCCTCCGGAAAGGCCCCGTCCAGCGCCCCCAGGAAGTGACGGGACTTCCCCGGCCCGGCATCTGTCGGGGCTCCTGGGGGATCGGCGGGTCCGTGCCGGGGACGGCTACTCGGCCCAGGTGATCTGGGGCGGGTGGGCCAGGGACCGGACCATCGGCATCACGCTGTCCAGCGAGTAGGCCAGGGACCTCCGACGGCGGAACTCGGCGTCCAGGTCAGCGACCACCTGCTCGAAGGCCATCGCCGCGTCGAAGAGATCCTCCCGGGGCCGTGCGCTGCCGAACAGGTGGACCCGGAAGAGGGCCGCCCCGTCCAGCAGCATCCGGCGAACCCGCTCGGTCGCCCGACCGGCATCGGGGTGCAGCACGGCCGCCTGGACCACCGTGTCCACGAAGAGGGGGCCCTCGGCGGTGCCCACCCGACCCTCCCGGAGCGCCTGATCGCAGCGATCCAGCAGCAGGTCGCAGAGGAAGGATCGCCGGTCCGGCGGAAGACCCGGGACGATCTGGGAGACCAGGCGCAGGGTCCCGGGGGTCGATGGTTCCGGGACCACGTGGCCCAGGATCTCGACGGGGGCCCGTTCCAGGGCCGGAAGCAGGGCCGCCCGGAAGAGGGCCTCCAGCGGCTGAAGGCCGGGGGACTGGCCACCGATGACGTCCATCGCGCGGCCCAGGGCCGGGATGGCCGTCACCAGGTCCCGGGACAGCATCATCCGGCAGGCCTGGAAGAGATCGGCCTTCCCCCCGGGGCGCACCATCGCTCCCCGGAGGAGTTCCTCGATGGCCCGGGGATGCCCGTCGGCCAGGATCAGCCCCTGGGCCTCGGGATCCCTTGGGAACAGGCCGCTGCGGACCAGGATCTCGCCGATTTCCTCCCCGGCGTCCTGGGTCAGGGCCAGGAAGCACCGGGCTTGGCCCTCGGCATCCATCGGCAGGCGAGCCATGGCCCGGAACAGCACGTCCAGCAGGTCTTCCACGGAGGTCGGTGCCGCGGTCCTTGGCTCGCGGGTCGTCCCCCGGGAAAGGGCCAGGGCCAGCAGGGCCTCCCCGAAGGCCTTCCGAGCCGAGGGTCCCACCGCCTCGGCCGTGGCCTGAAGGACCCGGAACCCGAGCGCCGCGTCGCAGGAAGCCAGGCACGGGAGCAGGCTCCCCATCCGGGCGAATCCGTCCCGGTCCGACCCCTCCAGGACCCGCCCCCACTCGCTTCCCACCAGTGCCGAGGCCTCCTGGCGGTGCGCCGGGTCCAGCAGCCAGTCCACCAGGGCCCCCTGCCGGGCGTCGGGCATCAGGCGGAACCAGGCCACCGACGGCTGGAAGGCCTCGGGCCCCTGGCAGGCCAGGAATGCATGGATCTCCAGCAGTTGCCTGGCATCGATCCGGCGGGCTTCCGCGGTTCGCGGTGCATCGCCTTCCATGGAGCAACCTCCGGGGGGACCGCCCCTGATGCTAGCGGTCCCCGGGATCGAGGGGCAAATTCCCGACGCCCCGACCGCGTTCCGTCGGCCCCGCTGCCAGCAGCGAGGCCGCGCCCAGGACTCCCGCCGCATCCCCGAGGGTCCCGGGGCGGATCCGGATTCCCTGGAGCAGCGGCGCCAGGCCGTGCCCCCCGACCTCCCGGATCAGCCGGCCCTCGAACAGCGGGAAGGCCGCGGCCAGGCCCCCCGCGATGACCACCAGCGGCACGTCCAGGGCCTGGACCAGCGTCGCGATGCCCGCGGCCAGCCAGTGCCCCATCTCGTCGAAGGCCCGCAATGCCTCCGGGTTCCCCGAACGGGCCGCCTCCACCAGGGACCGGGGCGCATCGGGCCCCGGGGGGATCACGCCCCGAGCAACCAGCCGCTGTTCCCGGGCGAAGCGCCGCAGGGATTCCGCCGAGGCGTATTGCTCCAGGCAGCCGCGGCTTCCGCAGGCGCAGCGCCGGCCTCCCGGCCGGGCCGGCATGTGGCCGAACTCCCCCGCCATGCCCCGGGTTCCCCGCCAGAGTTCGCCGCCCAGCACCACCGCACCGCCGATGCCGCTCCCGAGGGTCAGGCACAGGAAATCCGGGTCTCCCATCGCCGCCCCGTGCCGGGCTTCCCCCAGGGCCACCACGTTCGCGTCGTTGTCCACCACGACCCGGCGGATCCCCAGGCGTTCCCGCAAGGCCTTCTTCAGGGGAAACCCCCGCCACTCGGGGTGGTGGGGCGACTGGACCACGATGCCTTGCGGGAACCGGATCGCCCCGGCCATTCCGCCGCCCAGGCCCAGCAGGTCCTGCTCCCGGATCCCTTCCCGGACCAGGAGGTCCCTCAACCCCTCGACCAGGAAGTCCAGCGTGGCCCCGGGCGACCGTCCGGTCCGGGGCAGGTCCCGGACCTCCATCCGGACCACGCCGCCGCGCAGGACGACTCCCGCCTTCAGGCGGGACCCGCCCAGGTCGAACCCGAGGATCGGCCGGTCCGCCGGGGCCGGTCGGCCTCCGGTGGTCCGCGGGGGAACCGGTGGGGGACGCTTCATCGGGGGGAGTTCCAGTCCCGGTGGATCAGGTCGGGGCACTCGGCCAGCCGCGTCTCGGCGGCCTCCAGGTCCTCGAGGGTGTCCACCTCCAGCCAGGACAGCCCCGAGAGGTCGCACACCTGGGCGGGGGTGCCCTGGTCGGCCAGGGCCTGGATCACCTCCTCGGCCACCGCGGTGGCGGGTCGTTCGGCCAGCAGCCGGTCGAAGCATTGCCGCCACCGGGGCAATCCGGCCGGGCGCACGAGGGTCATGCCGATGTAGCCCAGGTCCCAGGTCTCCAGGCGCTTGCTGATCCGGGCCACCCGTCCCCGGGCATCCAGGCCGACCTTCATGTCGTCGGGACCCAGCGGACGGTCGTGGTCCACCGCGCAGACGACGTCCCCGTCGCTCCGGGTCATCCGGTCGGCGAAGGCCAGGGGGTAGATGTGGTCGACGTTCATCAGCAGGAAGTCCCCTTCCACCTCCCGGAGCCCCGCGGCGACCGACAGCAGGTTCGCCTTCTCGTAGTCGGGGTTGTGGACGGCGATGGCCTCGGGGGCCGCCCGGGCGAGGTATTCCTCGACCAGTTCCCGGAGGTGGCCCGTGACGACCACCAGTTTCCCCCCGGGGGCGAGGGCCCGCCGGGCGAACTCCAGGTCGTAGGCCAGCAGCGGCCAGCCGCCGCAGGGGACCAGGGCCTTGGGCAGGGACTCGGTCAGGGGGCGCAGGCGGTTTCCCAGGCCCGCGGCCAGCAGGATCACGGACGACGGTCGGTTCATGGCAGCACGTCCAGCAGTTGGGAGAGATGTTCGATCGCCCGGACCCCCGGGAAGCGGGCCTCGAAGTCCTCCCGGCGGAAGGTCCCCAGGCGCGCGATGAAGGCGACTCCGTTGGCCAGTGCCTTCTCGGCATCCTTCAGGGAGTCCCCCACGTAGAGCAGCTGGTCGGGCCGCAGGCCGAAGACCTCCTGGACCCGGAGGAAATGGTCCCGCCCCTTGTAGAAGTTCGGGGCGGCTCCCAGCACCAGGTCGAAGGGGCAGTCGGACTCCCGGGCCACGAACCGGTCGATCAGGTGCTGGAAGTTGTTCGACGAGACGATGCACCGGAATCCCCGGGACCGCAGGCCCCGGATGGTCTTCCGGACGTCCCCGGAGAACCGTTCCCGGAAGAAGCCCTCCTGCTTGGCGGACTCGAACTCGGCCACCGCGTCCCGGTTCCGCGGATCCCCGGGGCGGATGATTTCCACCTGCTGGTCGAAGGGCAGGCCCGAGGTCAGCAGGTACTGCCGGCGGGCCTCCGTCGGGTCCATTCCGTAGGTGCGGTGCAGGATTCCTGCGGCGATGTCCGCGAAGCCGCCCATCGTGTCCACCAGCGTGCCGTCGAAGTCGAAGACGACTGCCTGGATCGGGACCTGCGGTTCCATCGCCCACGGACGCCTCGAGGCGGCGCGAAGGTAGCAGGAAACCGGGACGAAGGAAAGATCCGCAACGGATGTCCGGTCGAAGGGACCGGGCCCTTCACAGGCCCAGGCCCAGCCGGCCGTAGTAGAGGGCCACGATCAGCAGGCCCGTGGCCAGGGCCAGTTCGATGCGTTCCATCCAGGGGCCGCTCCTGGGCCGCCGGGCCACCAGGGCGCTGGACACCCCGAGGGCGAAGAAAAGGATTCCCAGGCCGGTGCCGAAGGACAGCATCAAGGCGAGGCCGAGGCCGATGGACTGGGTGGCGCTCACCACGGCCAGGATCCCCACCACCACCGGACCGGCGCAGGGCGCCGCCAGGAGTCCCGTGGTCCCTCCCACCAGGGCCAGTCCCAGGAGCCCCCCCCTCCGGGCCCCCATTCGGGCCTTCACTCCCTCGGGGAGGTCCAGGGCGAAGAATCCCAGGTAGGACAGGGCCAGGGCCGCGAACAGGGCCGCCATCGCCAGGGTCACGGCCGGGTGCTGGATCCAGGAACCGAACCCCTTTCCCAGCAGGGCCGAAGCGACCCCCAGCGCCGCGTAGGTGATCACCATGCCCAGGACGAAGACCGCCGCCCTTCCGACCCGGTATCCCAGGGACGGCGCCGGGCCGTCCCCGGATCCCCGGGCTCCCAGGACGCCCAGCGTGACGGGGATCATCGGGTACACGCAGGGCGTGAGGCTGACCCCGATGCCCGCCAGCAGTGCCAGCAGCATCGCCCAGAGGATGCCCTTCTCCGCCAGCCAGCGGGCCACGGGCCCCCCTTCCTCCTGCTGCCAGGTCCCGGCCTGGGAGACCCGGCGAAGGAAGGCCGAGGGGGCTTCGTAGTCCCGGAGCGTGACCCCGGGATTCAGGCGCCCGTCGGGGAGGAAGAAGGCCACGTAGGGCAGCGAGGAGACCTGGATGCCCAGGGCCTCCAGGCGCTGCTGGGCGGGATCGAAGTCGGTCATGTCCACGCGGATCGCCACGAAGTCCTTCAGGGCCTCGACGACCGCCGGGTCCCGGAAGGTCTTCCGCTCCAGTTCCTTGCAGGCGGCGCACCATTCGGCCCCGGCGTCCAGGATGGCCATCCGGCCTGTCGTCCGGGCCTCGGCCAGGGCCTCCTCCACGTCGGTGCGCCATGCCACCGGGGGCCCTTCCTCCTCGCCGATCCGCGGGACCGGCACCAGGTCGAACAGCACCGCGATGCCCAGTGCCAGCAGCAGCACCCGGACCGCCTTCCAGGCTCGCCCCGCCATCGACAGGCTTCCCAGGTCCGCCCGCAGGGCCCCCAGCGCCAGCGCCACGACCGCCAGTCCCAGTCCCCATGCCAGATTCCAGGTCATCGGCCCCCCTCGTCGCGGGAACGGTCCGCCGGAGGCCCGCCGCCCCCGGCCAGCGCGAACCCTATGGCCGATGGGGCCTCCGGTCAATCGACCCTGGCCAGGGCCAGCACGTCCACCTGCCGGGCCCCGGCGCGGATCAACAGCCGGGAGGCTTCCGACACCGTGGCCCCGGTGGTCACCACGTCGTCCACCAGCAGCACGTCCCGTCCGGACACGCGGCCGGGACGCCGGAGGGTCCAGGCCTCCCTCGCCGCCTCGGCGCGTTCCCGGCGGCTCCCGTGGGGGTCGCCCGGAGGACGGACGCGGACCAGGAGGTCCGGGATCCAGCCGGTGCCGGTCCGGCGGGCCACCTCCCGGGCCAGCAGCACCGGGGCCGAGTACCCACGCTTCAGGGTGTGTGCCGGCCAGGGCCCCACGGGCACCACCACCGTGTTCGGGCCGGTCAGCCTTCGGCGGTGGGCCAGGACGGCCATCCAGGTCCCGAGCGGCCGGGCCAGGTCGGGTCGCCGGCCGTGCTTCAGGCGGATCACGAGGGCCCGGCCGGTGCCGCCATAGACGGTCACCGCCGACAGGCTGCGGAAGGGGGGGGGATCGGCCCGGCAGCCGGGACAGGGATCTTCGGGGACGGGGACCGGCCGGCCGCATCCCGGACAGCCGTCCGGCGCGGCGACCAGGGCCTCCCGGCATGGTCGGCAGAGGGGAACGAGGTCCGGGATCTCGTCCTCCCGGGAAACCGGAGCGCCGCAGGCGCCGCAGGAAGCCGGAAAGGCGGCGGCCGACAGTTCCCGGAGGATTCGCCGGAGTCCCCGGAGGGGATGCAGGGAGGCTACCAGTCCCCCGAGTCCTCGGACCGGGCGAAGTCCTTCACCCAGACGGGCTCCTCGACGGCCAGATCGTGGGCCTGTTCGGGCCCCATCAGGAACCGGGCGAAGTCCTTCACCCAGACGGGCTCCTCGACGGGAATCGGCGGCGCCTCGCCCCAGAGGTGATCCAGGTTGTAGTAGTCCCGGGCCGACTTCTCGAAGACGTGGACCACCACGTCCCCGTAATCCAGCAGGATCCAGGTGTTCGCCTGCCGGCCCTCGATCCCCAGGGGGAGGACTCCCTGCTGCTTCATCCGGGCCTCGATCTCGTCGGCGATGGCCCGGACATGCCGGTCCGACCGGCCGGTCAGGATCAGGAAGATGTCCGTGTAGTCCACCAGGCTCCCCACCTGGATCGCCCGGGTCTGGTAGGCGTTCTTCGACCAGGCGGCCTCGAGGATCGCGGCCGCCAGCGCCCGGGGTTCCTGGAAGGCATCGGGAAGGGGCGGCGCCTTTCCGGTCCTGCGGGGGGCCTTCGCGAGGGTCTTCGGTTCCATGGACCTCCTGTTGGCCCGGCGGATCCCCCAGGGATGCCCCGGGCACAAGGGGCGATTCGCAGGCGGAGTCTAGGCCTTTCCCGGGCATGGGTCAAACGCCGGCAGTCCGGAGCGGGATCGACGAGTGCACGGGGATTGTTCCATCCGGGCCCGGAGGGGCGGGATCAGGGGGTGTCGGCCGGCGGGACGTCCCGGGACTCCGATGCCGGCGCGGGAGCCGGGGAACAGAAGGCCGGGTAGGTTCCTCCCTCCTCGCCGGCCCGGGGGTGGTTTTCCAGACAGGTGTACTCGGGACGACAGAAGGCGAAGGGCCCGCACAGGGCCATGCAGTAGGAGATCTGGTCCCCGTACACCACGCAGACGGCGTTGGACGGGCACCCGGAACGGACGCAGGGAGTCCGGGTGCAGTAGCCCCCGGGCTGGGACCGATCGCAGGTCAGTTCGGTGCCACAGTCGGAGTTGCTCGCGCAGGAGTCCCCGACCCCCGGGGAACACGCGGCGCAGAGCAGGACCAGACCGGGAATCAGCGCGCCGGCGGGAATCCTCATCGGCCACCCTCCAGGATCCTCCGGGCCTGATCGATCCGGGACCTCAGTTCCTCGATCTCCTGCCGGGCCTCGGCTTCCGCCTGCCGCAGCGATTCCGAATCCTGCAGGGCCTGGCGGGCGGTCTCCAGCTGCTGGGTCAGGGCGTCCACCTCGCTCTCCAGTTCGGCCACCCTGGCCCCGGCGGCGGTCGCGGCCTCCAGGCGCTTCTTCATCGTCTGGAGTTCCTTGCGCATCTTCTCGGCTTCCTGGGTGCTGGCGGCCTCGGCGGCCCGGGCCTCTTCCAGGGCGGTCTTCCACTGCGTCTCGGCCTTCTCCCGCGCCTCCTCCAGTGCCGCCTCCAGTCGGGCCGCCTCCTCCAGCGCGGCGTCCCGCTCCGCTTCCACCTTCCGCTGGGCGTCCTTGTAGCCGGCCTCCAGCCGCTCGAACAGCAGCGTGGTCTGGTCCAGTTCCGCCCGGAGTTCCTCCTGCCGTTCCAGCGCCTCGGACAGGCGGCCCTTCACCTCGGCGGTCTCCATGCGGGCCTCCTCGGCCCGGGCCTGGGCCTCGGCCAGCATCCGCCGCGCTTCCGCCAGGTCCTTGCGGACCTCCTCGACCTGTCCCCGGGCCTCCAGGGCCAGGGCCTGGTGCTGCAGTGCCTCGGTCCGGAGCCGTTCCCGCTCGACGGCGAAGGCCGCCTCGGCCTGCTGGCGGGCCAGCGCCCGGACCTCCTCCAGGCGGGTCTGGAACTCGGCCGGGTCGATCCCGGGAACCGGGACCGGGCCGGTGGGAGGCTTCTCGCTGATCAGGCGTTCCAGCGTGGACCGGATCGTCCGGACCTCCTCTTCGACGTAGTTGACGACCGCGTTTTCCAGTTGACCAGGGGAGACCAGCGTTCGTTCCGCCACCGCGCCCACGGGGAGTTCGGTTTCGTGCTCCGGGTGAGCGGCGAGGGGCGCCTGGAAGTCCTCGGGAAGGACCTCCCGGACGGCCTGGACCAGTTCCTCGGCCTTCAGGGGCTTGAACAGGTAGGCGTCGGCCCGGGTGGGAAGCAGCCGGTGCTTCCGGATGACCTCGGGACTCGCCTTCCCGGTGGTCAGGATCAGGGGAATCCGCTTCCAGACCGGATGCTTCTTCAGTTTCAGGCAGAGGTTGAAGCCGTTCTTGACGTCCGCGCACAGCACGACGAGACGGGCGCGGTGATCCCAGGAGTCCGGGGCCGATCGGGCCGGCTCCTCCAGCGGAAGGACGTCGTACCCCAGGCGCCCGAGGACGTCCTGGAGGGCGGCGAGGTCCCCATCCAGGTCCTCGATCACCAGCGCCGTCCCCCGGGTGCCATGAGGTTCCGATGCGTTCAACGCACACCTCCTCCCGTGCCGGAGGCCCCGGAGGCCTCCTTCCTGAATCGTCCATGGCGCAGGAAGGAAAGCGCCACATAGGCGGATCCCAGCAGGAAGTGGGCTTCCGGGGCCTTCTGGAACACCGCCAGGATCGTCAGCCCTCCGATGACCACCCACTGCCCGATGTCCTTCCACCGCCGTCCGTGTCGCTGGATCTTGGGGATGCGGATGCGGCCCACCATCAGCCATGCCCCCGCGAGGCAGGCGGGTGCCATCCACTGGGCGGCGATTCCCGGAGCCACTCCCAGGTCCAGGAGGCTCAACAGGAAGGTCGCCAGAATCCCCCCGATCAAGGTGGTCGGGACCCCCTCGAAGAAGTAGTGATCCTCGTGGGTCACCGCGTTGAACCGCGCCAGCCGGGTCGCGGCGGCCAGCGGCATCGCCAGGCTTCCCAGGGCCACCCACACGAGGGCGAATCCCTCCAGGTGGGCCGCCGCCAGGAACCAGGCCAGCGTACCCGGGGCGATGCCGAAGGAGGTGTAGTCCGCGAAGGAGTCCATTTCCATGCCGAAGGACCCTTCGACCCGGAGCGCCCGGGCCAGGGTCCCGTCGGCCTTGTCCAGGATCGCCGAATAGACGATGCACCAGGCGGCCCCCTCAAAACGCCCCGAAGCCGCCAGCACGATCGAGAGGAGCCCGACGACCAGGTTCCCCGCCGTGGCGGCGAAGGGAATCAGGGCCTTGAGGGGGAAGGTCTTCATCGACGCGATCCTAGAGGGGGCTCCCGTTGCCGTCAATGTCGATTCTGCCGGAGGGATCGCCCGAAGGGGCACTCCGCGCGGAGTCGGGGCCGCCGGCATTCCCGGCCATCCGGGGGCCTTGCGGAATTCCCCCGGCGTGCGCAGCATCGGGCATCCGGTAGCGGGGCAATGCCCATGTCGAGAACTTCCGGCGCAGCAGGGATCGCCGTCCTGGCCCTGGGGCTCATGGCCTGTGGAGGGGCGGACTCCGGACCGGATGTCCGGACGCCCGAGGAGATCGGTCCCGAGGCGGCCGACGGGATCGCGGCAGAGGGAACGGAGGCCGGCGGGGCGGAGGATCGGGGTGCGGACGGGGACCTGGAGGACGCGACCCCGGTCCCCTGCGCCCCTTACGAGGGCTTCGGCCCCTGGCCGGTCGGGGTCCGGACGCTGGACCTTCCCGACCGGAAGGTCGAGGTCTGGTACCCGGCGGTGCCCGGGTCCGAGGCGGGACGGGACCGGGCCGCGTACGACGTCCGGGAATGGCTTCCCCCGGAGGAGGCGGCGAAGATCCCCGACGGCGCACCGTCCTGGTTCGTGATGCCCGCCTGGCGGGACCTCCCGGCGGCCCCGGGCCCCTTTCCTCTGGCGCTGTACAGCCACGGGATCGCCGCGTTCCGGAGCCAGTCCTCCTGGCTGACGGCCCACCTCGCCTCCTGGGGGTTCGTGGTGGCGGCCCCGGATCACGTCGAGCGCAATCTGACGGCCTTCATGGACGGGACCTTCGCCTTCGACGACGTGGGAACCCGGGACCTGCGGGCGACCCGGGACCTCCTGCTGGCCGAGTCGGCCCGGTCCGGCGGTCCCCTGGAGGGCCGGGTGGACGGGACCCGGGTCGTCGCGACCGGCCATTCCATGGGCGCCGGGGCGGCCCTGGTCCTGGTCGAACAGGACGGCCTGGCCGGCGCGGCCTGCTGGGCCGGAGGGCCGTCCCCCCAGCTGGGCGTGACGCCGAGCCGGCCCCTGCTGATGGCCGCGGGGACGGTGGACACGCTGGTCCCCTCGGCGGGCCAGCGGACTACCTGGAACGGCCTGGCTCCGACCCCCCGGACCTTCGTCTCCCT
>Ga0302250_1000393_pt1 | contig 44516 bp, 49 predicted proteins | sample AAG_RA_Asp_MG_FD_193536 | JGI IMG/M metagenome (GOLD analysis project Ga0302250, IMG submission 193536) | Enriched activated sludge microbial communities from anaerobic digester in WTTP, New Holstein, Wisconsin, United States - AAG_RA_Asp | ecosystem: Engineered > Bioreactor > Anaerobic >...
TCGTTCCAAACTTGCCGTCATCCGGGCATCCCCTCCTTTTGTGTCGAGAAAAGTACCTAAAAGATCACGCTGGGCCTGTCCAAGACAAGGCGTCTCCCGCCCGGCGATGCACAATGCGCAGCACCGCGGCAGCCAAACGCGACGCGGTGCTGGTGCGAGCTTACGCGCGCGCAACCACTGGGCGAACCGTGTCGGCAGCTTCCTTGGCGCGCGCCCTGGCCTCGTCGGTATCGGCACCGGTGGCCACGGCGACCCCCATCCGGCGCCTGGTGAAGCTCTCCGGCTTGCCGAATAGGCGCAGATCGGTCTCGGGAACGCGCAACGCCTCGGCGACACCCTCGAAGCCAATCCCCTTGGCGTCGACGCCGCCGTAGATCACGGCCGAGGCGCCGGGAGCACGCAAGGAAACGTCGACCGGCAGGCCGAGGATGGCGCGGGCGTGCAGTTCGAATTCGGAAAAACGCTGCGAGGCGAGCGTGACGAGCCCCGTATCGTGCGGACGCGGACTGACCTCGGAGAACCACACCTGCTCGCCCTTGACGAACAGCTCGACGCCGAACAGGCCGCGCCCGCCCAAGCTGCCCGTCACGGCCCGGGCAATCCCCTGCGCCTTTTCCAGCGCGGCCGGGTTCATCGCCTGCGGCTGCCAGGATTCGACGTAATCACCGTTCTTCTGGACATGCCCGACCGGCGCGCAAAAATGCGTTTCGATCGTGCCGTCGGCACCGAGTGCGCGCACGGTCAGCAGCGTGATCTCGTAGTCGAAATCGACGAAGCCTTCGACGATGACGCGCGCCTGGCTGACGCGGCCGCCCTGCAGCGCGTAGTCCCACGCCTTGGCAACATCCTCCGGCCCACGCAGCAGCGACTGGCCCTTGCCGGACGACGACATCGTCGGCTTGACCAGGCACGGATAGCCGATGCCGGCGTCGATGGCCGCGCGGAGTTCGTCGAGCGATGCGGCGAAGGCATACGGCGAGGTCGGCAGGCCGAGTTCCTCGGCGGCCAGGCGGCGGATGCCTTCGCGGTTCATCGTCAGGCGCGTGGCGCGCGCGGTCGGGATGACCTCGGCGAGCCCCTCGCGCTCGATGTCGACCAGCATGTCGGTGGCGATGGCCTCGATTTCCGGCACGACGAGGTGCGGACGCTCCTGTTCGATCAGCGCGCGCAGCGCCGGCCCGTCGGTCATCGAAACGACGTGCGAACGGTGCGCCACCTGCATCCCCGGCGCGTTGGCGTAGCGGTCGACGGCGATCGTTTCCACCCCGAGCCGCTGCAGGGCGATGATCACTTCCTTGCCGAGTTCGCCGGCGCCAAGCAGCATCACACGCGTCGCCGAAGGGCTGAGCGGCGTTCCAAGGCGGCGCAGCGCCGGGGCAAGAGGGGTGGAGGTCGTTCCGGTCATGGCATGGGTCCTGTCGGCCGTTGAAAACGTCGGGATTCTAGCAAGCCCCCGGCGAGCGGTAATGAATCAGGTTGTGGAAGACAGCCGGCGCCGCGCCGCGATTACGGTAACCGTGCGGCCGGTCGGCGGGGAAACGTACCCCCTCGCCAACCGTCAGGCGGTTCCAGCCCCCATCGGTCAGCACCTCCATGGTGCCGGCGAGGACGATGACTGTCTCGGTGACGCCGGGCTCGTGCGCCTCGGACTCGCGCACGTAGCCGGGCGGCAAAGTCAGTTCGAACAGCTCGTAACCGAAGCGCGCCTCGTAAGGAAACAGCGGAGCGACCAGCATCCCGTCCGTGCCGGGCTGATGCCGCAGCGCCGCCGCCTGCCGGAAAACCGTCCCCGCTTCGCCGCCCTCGGGCACGGGGCCGAGGAAAGCGGAAAGCGAAACATGGAAGCCGCTGGCGATCTTCCACAAGGTGGCGATCGTCGGGCTCGACTCGCCGCGCTCGATCTGCCCGAGCATCGCCTTGCTCACGCCGGTTTCCAGCGCCGCGCGATCGAGACTCCAGCCGCGCGCCCGGCGCAGGGTGCGCAAGGCATCGGGGACGTAATGATGAGGTTCCGTAGTATTTTCGTTCATGGGCAAAGGGCTTGTGCGCCATAGCGCACACTGTTAGCATCCGGCCAATCGTGCGCCATAACGCACGGCGTACAATTACAACACACAGGGCCCGTCCGATGAAAGGTTTCTTCAGCCTCCCCTCGATCTCCGCCGGCTTCATTGCCGTCCTGGTCGGCTATACCAGTTCGGCGGCAATCGTCTTCCAGGCGGCCACCGCGGCCGGCGCCGGCCCGGCGCACTTGAGTTCCTGGCTGCTGGCCCTGGGCCTCGGCATGGGCGCCACCTGCATCGGGCTGTCGCTGCGTTTCCGCAGTCCGGTGCTCACGGCCTGGTCGACGCCCGGCGCCGCCCTGCTGGGCACCTCGCTCGCCGGGCTGCCGATGAGCGAGGCCATCGGCGCCTTTCTCTTCGCCTCGGCGCTAATCGCCCTGTGCGGGGCCACCGGCTGGGTTGAGACGCTGATGAAACACATCCCGAAGACGCTGGCGGCAGGGATGCTGGCCGGCGTCCTGCTGCGCTTCGGCCTCAACGTGTTCACCGCGTTCGGCAGCCAGCCGGCGCTGGTCGGCCTGATGCTCGGCATCTACCTCGTCGGCCGCCGGCTGAATTCGCGCTACACGATCCCCCTGACCTTCCTCGCCGGTCTGCTGTGGACAGCCGCCGGCGGCATGATCGAGACGACCGCGCTGACGCTCGACGTCGCCAAGCCGATATTCACCGCGCCGACCTTCACCCTATCCACGTTGATCGGCGTCGGCATCCCGCTGTTCATCGTCACCATGTCGTCGCAGAACGTTCCCGGCCTGGCCGTCCTGCGCGCCAACGGCTACAAGACGCCGGTATCGCCGCTGATCGGCTGGACCGGCGTCACCGGCCTGCTGCTCGCCCCGTTCGGCGGGTTCCAGTTCAATCTGGCGGCGATCACCGCGGCGATCTGCATGAGTCCCGAAGCGCACCCCGATGCCGAGCGGCGCTACCTGGCAGCGGTCTGGGCCGGCATTTTCTACCTCGCCACCGGCATCCTCGGCGCCACCGTCGCCGGGCTGTTCGCCGCACTGCCCCGGGAACTCGTCGCCGCGATCGCCGGCATCGCCCTGTTCGGCACCATCGGCAACAGCCTTGCCGCCACGCTGCACGACGCCGCGGAACGCGATGCCGCGCTGGTCACCTTCCTGGTCACCGCTTCAGGCCTCGCCCTGTTCGGCATCGGCAGCGCCTTCTGGGGCCTGCTGGCAGGGTTGGCGGTACGCCACATAATCCGCGAAAACCACTGAGCGCCTGCAAAAAACGAATCAACGAATACGAAAATCGGCGTCTAGGTATAATCCCGTACGTGGAACTCACTCAAACGCACCCAACACCCCGTTCCGGGCTAACCAGCGTCTGGCGCAACTGGCACGAAAAAACTCGTCGCTGGGCGCCCCTTGACGCGCTGCCGGCCATCCCGGTCATGGCCGAAAACTTCGAGGTTCTGGAAAACCCGACGGCCTATCGCGAAACGCTGCTCCGCCTGATCGGCTCCGCGCAACACCGCATTATTCTCGCCGCGCTCTACCTGCAGGACGATGATGGCGGGCGGGAGGTGCTAGAAGCGTTGTACGCCGCAAGGGCGGCGCGCCCCGAACTGGAGATTGCCGTCTTCGTCGACTGGCACCGCGCCCAGCGCGGGCTGATCGGCAAGGCCCGGTCAGACGGAAATGCCGCGATGTACCGCGCCATGGCCGAACGTTTCGGGCCCGGCGTGAAGATCTACGGCGTTCCGGTCCAGCGACGCGAGTTCATGGGCGTGATGCACCTGAAGGGGTTCATCATCGACAACACCGTGCTGTACAGCGGTGCCAGCCTCAACGACGTCTACCTGCAACGCCACCAGCGCTACCGCCTCGACCGCTACCATCTGATCCGTAGCCGGGCACTGGCTGACAGCATGGCCGCTGTGCTTGACCGCTCCCTCGTTCAAAATCCGGCGGTTCGCCTGCTGAACGTATCCGATGTTCCGCGCACTGCCGAACTGCGCCCGGCAATCGTCAAGTTCCGGCGCGAACTCGCAAAAACGCGCTATCGCTTCGCCGGCCACCTCGTCCGCCAGGGTGAAATCGGCATCACGCCACTGTTCGGACTGGGCGCCCGAGACAACGAACTGAACCGAACGATCGTCACACTGATCCGCGAAGCGCGCGAACGGCTGACCTTGTTCACGCCGTACTTCAACCTGCCCGGCCCGGTCACCCGAGCCATTGACGCCCAACTGCGTGCCGGATGCAGCGTCACAATCGTGATCGGCGACAAGACGGCCAACGACTTCTACATTCCACCCGACGAACCATTCAAGGCCATCGGCGCGTTGCCGTATCTCTACGAAGCCAACCTGCGGCGCTTCTGCAAGGCCCGCCAGGCAGCCATCGACGAACAACGGTTGAATGTTTTCCTGTGGCGTCACGATGACAACACCTTTCACCTGAAGGGCCTGCTCGTCGATGACCGCTATACCCTGCTGACGGGCAACAACATCAATCCGCGCGCCTGGCGGCTCGACCTGGAAAACGGCCTGTTGATCCACGATCCGGACGCCTTGCTGCGCGAGAAACACGCCGCAGAACTGGGCCGGATCCTCGCCCACGCGCAGCGCCTGGATAGCGCGGAAGCCCTGGAACCGGTCGACAACTATCCGGAAGCCGCCCAGCGGCTGATCAAGCGATTGGCCCGCGTACGCGCCGATCGCCTGGTCAATCAGGTACTGTAGTCAGCCCCCGTACGATGGGTCGTCGTCAAGCGGCAAACGCACACTGACGCACAAACCGCCTTCGCGACGGTTTTCCGCGCCAATCTGCCCGCCATGGCTGACAGCGATCTGCCGGGCAATGGCCAACCCCAGGCCATGTCCCTTGCGCGCGGGCGCCAGCCTACCCCTGAAGAATGGCTCGAACAGCCTTTCAAGGTCGCTGCTCAATACACCCGGGCCGCGATCTTCGACGCAGACACGGACGAGTTGGCCCTCGCGTTCCGCGCGGATGCCGACCCAGCCGCCACCCCTTGCGTAAGCCAGCGCATTGCGCAACAGGTTGTCGAACAAGCGGTGCAGCATCTCCGCATCTCCACGCACAGGCAGCGCACATTCGGCCGCGAGTTCTACCCGGCAGGCCGCCTGCTCGGCCTCCGGCTCCGCATCGGCCGCCACGTCGGACAGAACCTCAGCCAGATCGACAAGTTCGTCGCCCGGGCCGACGATGCCGGACTCCAGCCGCGACAGGGTTAGCAGTTCGTTGACCAATCGATCCATGCGCACCGATTCGTGCTCAAGCAGGTTGAGGCAATCGTCAAGCCGCTCCGGCTGCTGCCGAACCAGCCCGACGATGGCGCTGAGACGGGCCAGCGGTGAACGCATTTCGTGCGACACATCGTGCATCAGGCGCCGTTGCCCCTGCATCAAGTGGTCGATGTGATTGGCCATGCGATCAAAATCCCGGCAGAGGTCGACAAGCTCGTCGCGCCGCCCGCCCATCGACTCCGTCAAGTCGGTAATCAATCGCCCGCTCGCGCCGGCCTGCAACGCCTCCCGCAAACGGCGTACCGGCCTGGCAATATATGCCGCCAGCAAGGCAGCGAACACCAGGCTGGCGAGCGTTCCTGCGAGCAAATGCTTGAGCGGAAACCTCGGCCCGGGCGGCGGCGGTGGCGGCTGCATTTCGGGCAACGATGGATCATCGACGGAACCGGTGGAATCCGGACGTAGGGGCGCCGGAACAAGACCCGGGACAGGTGGAGGAAAACCACCCGCCTCTTCAGGCAGCGTAGCCCAGATCGCCACACCCGTCACAACAATGCCGGCCACCTGCGCCAGGAAGAAAAAGACAAAGATCTTCCAGAAAAGGCGACCGCGGAGAAAAGGCGGCATCACGGAACGTCAGTCGGTCAGCAGCTGGTAGCCCTTGCGCAACACCGCTTGAATGCGCGGCCTCCCGTCGGAAAGGCGCGGCAACTTGTGCCGGATACTGCTCAGATGCACGTCAATGCTTCGGTCGTAACGCTGAAACGGGCGACCCAGCCCCTGTTCGGACAGAAGCGTCTTGCTCACCACCTGTCCGGCGTTCTGAATCAACAGTTCGAGCAGGTTGAACTCGGCGTTGGTCAGCTGCAGATCCTTCTCTCCCCACATGATGCGCCGCTGCGCCGAATACAGCGCCAGTTCGCCGACACGCACCGAGTCCGGCGCCGATGAACGCGCCTGCGTACGGCGCAGGATCGCCCGCAGGCGGGCGCTCAATTCGCGCGGCGTGCAGGGCTTGGCGACGTAATCGTCCGCACCGAGCTCAAGGCCGAGGATCCGACTCTCGTCGTCGCCGCGCGCGGTCAGCATCAGCACCGGCATGCTGCTCCGCGCCCGGATGCGCCGCAGCACCTCGATGCCGCTGAACCCAGGCATCATCACGTCCACCACCGCGATATCCGGCGACTGCGCAGCAAACCGGCGCAACGCGGACTCGCCCTCGTGGGCGACCGTGACCGCAAAACCGTCGCTGGCGAGGTAATCGCGCAACAGGGCGACCAGATCGACATCGTCATCGACCAGCAGAACGCTGGGAGAACGATCGGAAAACTTGCATGAACTCTCGGACATGGGCGCAATGATACCGGTGGGAAAACTTCAGAACGGGTTAGCTTACCGGGATTTACAACCACCGGTAGTTTTTGCCGGAACGCCGGCAACGCGCGCCCTCGCCGGGATTCTCCTCGCGATGTTCCGCAGGATCTCCAACGCGAATCGGCGAAAAAACCGGCTCTTCGCCCGCCTGGCTATTCCTGCTTCACCGGGATTTACCCCGCTTAACCCGAAACAGCCTCGTTGAAACCGGATTGTGGCCGATATCTTGCCAGTAAGACAGCGGATCGACGTCTGCCTGCGGTAGGCAACGCACGGTCATCTCGTTCAACCATCCGGGAGTTCGCCATGAGTACCCTGACAGGCATCAGCAGTTACAGCAGCGCAGCAAGTTATCTGTTCTCCAAGATCGACAGCTCGAACAAAGGCTACATCGAGAAAGAAGACCTCGTTTCGGCGTTTTCCACCCTGACCACCGGCGACACCAATGCCGAGGACGTCTTCACCCAGCTCGATAGCGACAGCGACGGCAAGATCACCGAAAGCGAGTTCTCCACCGCGCTCGAAACCCTCGCCGAGACGCTGAACAGCCAATACGACCAGTCGCGGATGAGCGGCATGATTCCGCCACCGCCGCCCCCGCCTGCGTCCGACAGCGAAACAGGGTTCACCGAAGAGGAATTGACCAGTCAGCTCGAAGAGATCGGCGAGACGGACCCCGCACGATCGTCCCTGATCAGCAGCATCGTGGAGAACTTCGACGAGGCCGACACGGACCAGGATGGCGTGGTAAGCAATGCGGAAGCGATGGCCTACGCCGAAGCCAACAACATCACGACCAACGAAACCGCCGACAGTTCGGAAACGGGCGGCGGGCCCGACAGCACGCTTTCCGACGCCCAGGTTTACCGGCAGATCATGGAGTTGATGCAGGCCTACGGCGGAGGGGACAGCAGTTCCTTCCTCCCCTCGCTGGCGTCGTCGATTTCGACAAGCGCGTAAGAACGACTGCGCGCCACGGCGGTCGCGGACAACGCGACCGCCAGCGCCCGATCAAAAACCAGCCGGCGCGTCCCAGGTGATGAAGCCGTCTTCCCTGCACGTCCATTCCATCAGGTTGAGCAGCGGCTGCGCACGCTGGGCAAGCGACACCGGCTCATCGGGAGCGGCATCCTTCTTTTCCGGCTCCTGCCCTTCCGCTTCACCTCCCGCCGCTTCGGCCGCGCGCGCCTCCTCGGCCCGCTGCTTTGCCGCCAGCCTGTCTTTTTCGATGCCCCTACGCAGCCGGTCGATGGCAGCCGGCAATTGCTCGGTGGTGAACACCCCACGCGCCGCCCCCTCCTTGCCCATCCATTCCCACAGCAGGTGCGCATGTTCGGCGAACAGGATCATTTCACCGGACGTGCTCGATGTCAGTCGGACCAGCATGTTTCCCTCCCCATAAAACTCGTTCTGCGCCACCGGACACCCGCCCAAAAAAAAGGGCGTTGTCGCAGCCGAAGATTGTACCCCTGCCCGGAAAAGCGCCCCGGTAGGTTAAAATCGGGCACCGGAGTTCCTACCGGCCATTTCCCCGTTTCCAATGCCCTTCCCTCACGCATCATCGTCCGACGCCCCACCGGAGATTCGGCTCGGCGTCGACCTTGGCGGCACCAAGATCGAGATCATCGCACTCGATCCAGCCGGTGCCGAACTGCTGCGCCAGCGCGTCGCCACGCCGCAAGGAGACTACCGGGCCACAATTGCAGCTATCGCAAGGCTGGTGGGACAAGCCGAGCACACGCTCGGACACCGCGGCAGTGTCGGCGTCGGCATTCCCGGCGCCGAATCGGCGGTCGACGGCCGCATCAAGAATGCCAACTCCAATTGCCTGAACGGCCAACCGTTGCGCCGGGATCTGGAAACACTGCTGCGACGAGAAATCCGCATCGAGAACGATGCCAACTGCCTGGCGCTTTCGGAGGCAGTTGATGGGGCGGGGCGGGACGCCCGGATCGTATTCGCCGTCATTCTCGGCACCGGAGTCGGCGGCGGCATCGTCACGCACGGCCACCTGCTCACCGGAGCCAACCACATTGGCGGCGAATGGGGGCATAACCCGTTGCCCTATCCGGAGGAAGAGACGCTACCACCACCGCGCTGTTATTGCGGACGCCAGGGCTGCGTCGAAACCTGGCTGTCCGGGCCCGGACTGGGCGCCGACCATGCGCGGCATACCGGCGACCAGCTCGACGTGCCGACGATTGAAGCCTTGGCCACACGCGGCGACACTGCCTGCGAAGCCACACTGCAGCGCTACGAACGCCGGCTCGCGAAAGCTCTTTCACAAGTCATCAACGTGCTCGACCCCGAAGTCATCGTGCTCGGCGGGGGCTTGTCGAACCTCCAGCGCCTGTACACAAACGTCCCGGCACACTGGGGCAAAACCATCTTTTCCGACATCGTGAAGACCCGTCTGCTCCGCAACAAGCACGGCGACTCCTCCGGCGTACGCGGCGCGGCCTGGCTGTGGAACTGCGGCGACCACCGGGACACCGCGCACCACCGCGCCGGCGCGAATTGACCGTCCTCATGCACCAGGACGCACCATGCACCTGATCCGCCTCTTTCTGCCTTTCGCTTGCGGCTACTTTCTTTCCTACCTGTTCCGCACCGTCAATGCCGTTGTCGGTCCCGTTCTGAGCAAGGAACTGGCCCTCGGCCCCGCCGATCTCGGGATGCTGACGAGTGCCTACTTCATCGCCTTCGGCGCCGTTCAACTCCCGCTTGGCCTCGCACTCGACCGCTTCGGCCCCCGGCGCGTCGAGGCCGCGTTGCTGCTGGTTGCCGCGGCCGGCGCCGCCGTTTTTGCCGCCGGCGACACGATCGGCATGCTCGCCATCGGGCGCGGCATGATCGGGCTGGGCGTTTCCGCCTGCCTGATGGCGGCCTTCAAATCGTTCGCCCAGTGGTTCCCGCTCGAGCGGCAAGCTTCACTCACCGGCTGGATCATGACCTCGGGTACCCTCGGCGCGCTCGTTGCCTCGGCGCCGCTCGACGCCGTGCTGCAATTTGCCTCCTGGCGCCAGGTTTTCTACGGACTCGCCGTCATCACCGCCGGTGTCTGCCTCTGGATTTACCTGCGCGTGCCGGACAAACCCTCATCCGCCCCCGTACAAACGCTCCCCGAACTGCTCGACGGCATCCGTCACGTGCTGGTCAGCCGTCACTTTTGGCGTTTTGCGTCGATTGCCTTCGCCCAGATCGGTGGTTTCATGGCGGTGCAGAGCCTGTGGTGCAGCGCCTGGCTGATCCATGTCAACGGCTATTCACGCTCGGAGGCCGCCGACCACATCGCCGCGATGAGTGCGGGGATGGTTGTCGCCTATTTCCTGATCGCGCTCCTCTCGGCGCGATTGACCCGCCGAGGCATCGGCACCACCACGCTACTTGGCGGCGGCCTTTCGCTCGCCCTGCTGACCCTGTTTCTGATCATCATCCAAGCAACCGAGCAACATTACCTGCTGTGGATCGCCTACGGAACGTTCTCCAGCACCGGCACGCTGAACTATGCCGCCACCGCCGCAGGGTTTCCGGCCTCACTGTCCGGCCGTGCCAACACCATCCTCAACCTGCTCGCCTTTCTCGGCGCCTTCAGCCTGCAATGGGGAATGGGGGCACTCATCGAATCGCAGGAAGCCGCCGGAAGCTCTTCCATCATTGCTCACCGCAATGCGTTCATCGTCCTGTTCGTGATTCAGGCCGGATCGCTGATCTGGTTTTTCGTCAGTGGGCGCCGGTCTAAACCGGCCCCGTAATCTCCGCATGAGTTTGGCATTTTTTTGCGGAAACTACGGGTGGAAAAACCGGATTCACCTCCTACACTGAAACTTCCGTTACGCAAACGGGAATGGACAGCGAAGAAGGAGGTTTTCCATGGAAGACAACCGCAACTGCGGCGCGACCCGTATTCACGATGCGAAACAGTACGCTGCAGGACAAGACCATGCAGCACTTCAGCGCTATCCCGCGGACATTTCGGACGCCTCGCGCTGCGAATTCGAGCACCTGATGACGTCGATGGGTTTCCGCGCGAACTGCCCCATCGAGATCCGGTCCCGGCGCCACACTCCATCCTGACGCTCACGCTGTCATACGGCCAGATCGATCTGTTGCATCGTGCCGACGTTGCCGTCCTCCCGCAGATAGACCCCACTGGCACGGACGTAGCCAAGCCGTGCGTTGTCCCAATCGGTGAGGGCGAACGGGGTCTCGGCCGATCCGAGATAGAGCGCCCCGACGTTCATTTCGGCCAACGAGCTGAGGGTATCGGCGCCGTCATCGCCGCGCTGCCACAGACAAAGCGATGAGAACGCCGAGTCCGCCTCGTCCACCCAGCCGTTGCCATCGTCGTCGAGACATGCAAGGTCGGCAAAACCGTTGCCGGAGCGAGTGCCGAACAGTTCGCTGCCGTCGTTGATCCGGCCATCGGCGTTGCGGTCGAAGACGAGCCAGGCACTGCCGGCGGCCAGGCTCGGAATCAGTTCGTTCACTCCGTCGGCGTCGAGATCGAAAGAAAAGCGTTGCCCAGTCAGTTCGGCCGCACAACCATCGAAGTTGAGCACCAGCGGGTCGCGTAGCTCAACGCTGCCGGATTGGCGCTGCGTGCGCACGCAGGAATAGTCGCGGCACATGGCAAGCCCGAGCGTGAACTCTACATTCCGGCCGTCGGCAGTACGTACCGAACCACCAGCCGAAAATTCCGTGGCTTCGTGTTCGCGCATGGATTCGGTCAGTTCGCTGCTCCATTCGATGCGCATCCCTCTTTCCGTTATCGTCGCACGCGTCCCGGAATCAGTCACCATTCCATCGCCAAACAAGTTATCGGAAAAGCCCGTCGTCGCGTGACGCACGCCCGAGATGGCCTCCAGCATCCGGGCAATCAGGCGCTGCAGCAGAGCAACAAGACGTAACTGCGTGCCGTCGCTGGACGGTTCCTGCGACACCTCACCCATCACCACCCGGAAGCTGCGGGCAGCGACAATCTCGCTCTCATGGACATACTCATGGGTGGCGCTCATCGCCACGCTGGATTCCTCGACAATCATCCTCGCCTCCTTGCGTATTCCGGGAGGAGAAACATGCAAGGGGCGTGCCAGAGACACGGGTCGTTAACGCCCCAGATAGGCCAGCACCGGCTCCAACGCCTTGAGCGGGGGAGCAAACTCGCGTACTGCGGCCGCGGAGGTCCACGGGTAATCGAGCGCCAACAGCCAGTCGAGGACGGGCGCCAGGCGCGCGGGCGGCAAGGTCTGCATCACCTCGATGGTGATTGCCAGACGTTCGACGCGATGTGGCGCCTCCGCCTGGAACACCCACTCGTAGCGCCCGCAGCCGACGCGCAAATTTCCGGTCGCCTTCTCGGACATGCCGACCAGCCAGTCGCAGGCAAAAGCTGCCGGCGGCGTCGCCGCTCCGGCAGGCGGCCGCTCAAGATAGAAGGTGTAGATGTTCTCGTAGGTCTGGTTGAAGCGACGCACCAGCACATCGGCAATCGTTGCCGCCCCCTGCGACACGGCGGGGAAGCTGATGCTGTCGGTCTTGACCCGCATTTCCAGGCAAGCGTTCGCGGCGAACACCCGCGGGATCAGATGCGGCCGATTTTCGTCCTTCGCACGGATGTAGTCGCGCAGCAGGTCAACGACCATACAGCCTCCGCCCCGGCCCGGCCCCGGCCAGGCACTTGCGGATGCGCGCCTTGATCGACGGCGGCTCGTCGCGCAGCCCGGCCTCCAGGATCGCCGCCGCCTCGGCGGCGAAACGCGGATGCTGCCCGGCGAGGCAGTGAAAGCCGTTGTACGCCCAGGCCCGCACGAACTTGTTGTCGTCAGCGAGGCAAAGCCGGAGAAAACGCTCGACCGCCTCGACCGTATCATCCGGCACCGGCAGGCAAGGGAGAGACTGCAGGACGTTCAGGCGGCATTCCCAGTTCTCCAGCTTGTCGAAGCGGGCGTAGAGGCTCCGCGCCACGGCGTCGGCATCCGGCACGTCGCCGCCTGATTCGAGATGCCGCTTCAGCAGGCGGGTCGCCGCCAGCCGGTAGCGCAAGGCACCGATCAGTTCAACCAGCGTCGCCGCCAGATCGGGATCGTCCCGGTGTTGGTCATGGATGCGACAGAGGGCCTCGACTGATTGCCCGTCCCACGCTTCGATTGCTGATTTGAGAGGCATTTCGCTGCTCCTTGCGTGTTCTGCACTACGCTTCCGGCCACGTTCGGTTTCCAGAAACGGTGTTTCCAGGCCCGATTATGCGAATCGACGGGAATTCCGGCAAGCCAACCGGTGGCCACAGGTCTACAATCCTTCCGTTCCCATAGACAGACCAACCCATGTTTTTCCCCGACTACCCGCTGGCGTTCTACCCCCTCGCCGTGCTCGCCATCCTGCTGTCCGGCATCTCGAAGGGCGGTTTCGGCGCCGGCGCCGGAGGACTCTCCGTTCCGCTGATGTCGATCGTCATCGCCCCGCCGGAGGCCGCCGGAATCATGCTGCCGATCCTCTGCGCCATGGACATTTTCGGCATCCACGCCTATCGCGGCCGCTGGTCGCTGGAGCAGCTGAAGATTCTCCTGCCCGGATCGATACTCGGAATAGCGCTCGGCGGGCTGGCGTTCGGTATGCTGTCGGTCAACATGATCCGGCTGATCGTCGGCCTGATCGCGGTGCTGTTCGCGCTCAACAAGTGGCTCGACCTGAGCGGCCGCGGAGCGCGGCTATTGACCCTGCGTCCCCGCCCGCCGGGCCGGCTGTTCGGGATGGCCTGCGGCTTCTTCTCCGGTCTAACGAGCACGCTGGCGCACGCCGGGGGGCCGCCCTTCGCCGTCTATATCTATTCGCTGAAGCTCGACAAGACGCTGATTGTCGCCACCTCGGTCGCCTTTTTCGGCATCGGCAACTATCTCAAGCTGATCCCCTATTTCTTCCTCGGGCAACTCAACACGGCCAACCTGTCCACCGCGCTGCTGTTCTCACCCCTGGCGCCGTTGGGCGTCTGGCTGGGCATCTGGCTGCACAAGCGGATTTCCGAGGCGGCGTTCTTTCAGGTGAGCTACCTGTTGCTGTTCCTCAGCGGCCTGAAGCTGATCTACGACGCGGTCGTATAGGGCAGATCAAAATTCGAGCGGATCGACTTCGAGGTGCCAGCGCAGGCGCGAAGGCGCCTTGATTGCCGCCACGGCATCGCCCCACTGCGTGAGAAACACCTGCAGCGCCCTGCGTGATGGCGACTCGACGAGCAATTGGGCGCGTTCCATGTTGGCCCGACGCGCAAGGCGCATCGGCACGGGGTCGTAGAGCAACACGTCCGGATACTCCGCCGCCTGCGGCCAGGCGCGCGCGGTCGCCAGGAAGGCAAGGGCATCGGCGATCTGCGGCGCTTCTGCGCGCAACATCGCCTGAAAGGCGTAGGGCGGAAAGCCCGCCTGCTCACGCTCCTTGAGCTGCGCGGCGGCAAAGGCCGGATAATCGTGGCGGACCAGCGCGTCGTACAGCGGATGCTCGGGGAATTGCGTCTGGATCAGCACTTCCCCCGGCAAATCGGCCCGCCCGGCCCGCCCGGCAACCTGCATCAACTGCGCGAACAGACGTTCCGGCGCGCGCCAGTCGGCGGCGAACAGCGCGGCGTCGGCGCCGAGCACGCCGACCAGCGTCAGCTTTGGAAAGTCATGCCCCTTGGCCAACATCTGCGTACCGACGAGGATGTCCGCTTCGCCGGAATGGATTTGTTCGAGCAGCGCTTCCCATTGCTTGCGGCTTTTCGCCGAGTCACGATCGACCCGCAGAACCCGCGCCTGCGGGAAACGCTCGGCCAGCACCGCCTCGATCCGCTGCGTGCCGCGGCCGAACGGCTGGATGTCCTGATTACCGCAGATCGGACACCCCTTCGGCACGCGGCACTCAAAACCGCAATGGTGGCAACGCAATCGGCCGTCGGCCAGATGCAGCACCAGGTTGGCCGCGCAGCGCTGGCAACGCGACACCCAGCCGCACTGGGCACAGGCGAGCACCGGCGCGTAGCCGCGGCGGTTAAGGAAAACCAGGCTTTGCTCACCGCACCCCAGGCGTTTCTCGATGGCCGCCAGAAGAGCGCCGGAGAGTCCGTCCTGCAGTTTTTCCCGCCGGGTATCGATACGCTTTACAGCCGGCAGGCGGGCGCTGGCGACCGCCCGTTCGCGCAGGGTCAGCAACACGTAGCGCGCCGGTGTCCGCGCATCGGTGGCATTCGCCCAGCTTTCCAGCGACGGGGTTGCCGAGCCGAGGACGATCGGGATGGCGCGCTCGTGCGCCCGGAATACGGCGACGTCGCGTGCCGAGTAGCGCATCCCGTCCTGCTGCTTGAACGAGGGATCGTGCTCCTCATCGACAACGATCAGGCCAAGGTCAGGCATCGGCGTGAACACTGCCAGGCGCGTGCCGAGGACGATGCGCGCGCTGCCGTCGAACGCCGCCTTCCAGTGGCGCGTGCGCGCCGCCTCGGCGAGGTCGCTGTGCAGGCTGACCAGCCCGGCATCGGGGAAACGCGCGGCGACGCGGGCCTCAAGCTGCGGCGTCAGGTTGATTTCCGGCACCAGCAGCAGGACGGAGCGCCCGCGCGCAAGTGTCCGCTCAATGAGGCGCAGATAGACCTCGGTCTTGCCGCTGCCTGTAACGCCATGCAGCAGGTAGGCATGGAACCCCGCGCCGTCTTCGTCGATCCGGGCCAGCACCTGTTCCTGTTCAGCAGTCAACCGCGGAGGTTCGTTCCGGACACGTGGCTTTGCAGCCCGCCGAGCGGCGCGCGGCTTCGGCGGATCGACCCGGCGCAGGCCGGCGGGAAGTGCCGACAGGATCACCTCGCCGAGCGGAACCTGGTAATAGGCGGAACAAAACTCGACAAGACGGAACCAGTCAGGCGGCAGTGGCGGAAGCTCGCGCAGCACCGAATCCAGTTCTTTGAGTTCGCCACATCCCGCCTCGGCGACGACGGGCAACCCGACGATCACGCCGATGCAAGGCCGCCGCCCCAGCGAAACCCGCACGCGACGACCGATATCCTCGGCAGTGAGACACTCGCTCTCCGGAACGCGGTAGTCGAACAGCCGATGCAGGGGGACCCCCAAAGCAACACGGGCAATTTGCATGCGGTTCCACCTACCTCTTCTGCCGCAAAACAGACAGCAATCTAACTTTCGTCATAGCCCACTTGGAGCACCCTGCTCGTCTGATTTCTGTAAAGTTCCTGTAACCCATTCATGCGACAGACTATTTTTCGTTGTTCACATTTTCTGTGGATAACTCTGTGGAACATCCCGTGAAAAACCGGCCAAACCCGTTGTATACAAGGCTTCACGCTGCTCTGCCGTAAAAACAGGCAGAAAAAATACTCTTAATAAACAACAGGATAAATACAACCCCTTGATTTTATCGGCTTTTCGTAACAACCAGTAACAGACGCCTCATTTCTGTGCATAAGTCAAGCCAGGAGTTGACAAGCACTGGTTTTTTTGTCGTTGGCAACGACTGTACTCGTGCACGGCATCCACCAGCACCGCCACATGCTCCGGCGGCGTGAATTGCGAAATACCGTGACCGAGATTAAACACGTGGCCAGTATCGTTCGGCCCGAACGCGTCGAGAATCGCTTTGCTCTCTCGAACGATCGCCTCCGGCGAAGCGAACAATACGTTGGGATCGAGATTCCCCTGCAACGCGACGTGCTGCCCGACGCGCTGGCGCGCTTCTCCGATGTCCACGGTCCAGTCGATGCCGACAGCGTCGCAACCACTTTCAGCGATCGATTCCAGCCAGAGGCCACCTCCCTTGGTAAAAACGATCGACGGAACGCGCTGCCCGTCCCGCTCGCGCACCAAACCGGCGAGGATGCGCCGCATGTAGCTCAGGGAAAACTCCTGATAAGCCGCCGCGGAGAGGCAACCGCCCCACGAATCGAAGAGCATCACGGCCTGCGCACCAGAATCGATTTGCGCATTCAGGTATTTCGTCACCGCCTCGGCCGTAACCGAAAGAATCCGGTGCATCAAGTCAGGCCGGTCGTAGATCATCGTCTTGACGTGGCGGAACTCGCTGCTTGATCCGCCCTCCACCATGTAGCAGGCCAGCGTGAAGGGACTGCCCGCAAATCCGATCAGCGGAACCGAGTTGCCGAGCGCCCGCCGAATCTCTGCCACCGCGTCAATCACGTAACGCAAATGATCGTAGGGATCAGGCACCGCCAGATCGCGGATCGCCCATTCTTCGCGCAGCGGCCGTTCGAAACGCGGCCCCTCGCCCTCACTGAAATACAAGCCGAGTCCCATCGCGTCCGGTACGGTCAGGATGTCCGAAAACAGGATCGCGGCGTCGAGGTCGTAGCGCGCCAACGGCTGCAAGGTCACCTCGCAGGCAAGCGCCGGACTCTTGCACAGCTGCAGGAAGCTGCCGGCGCGCTTGCGCGTCTCGCAGTACTCGGGCAAGTAACGCCCGGCCTGGCGCATCAGCCAAACGGGGGTGTAATCGGTCGGTTGCCGCAGCAGGGCACGCAAAAAAGTGTCGTTATCAGGTCGGTTCACGGGACTATCCGCAGAAAGAATGTGTGGGCAATTATCTCCCGGACAGGCGCCGCCGTGCCGCCCGTCGAATCACTGCTCGGTCTCGTCGGGACGGCGACCGGTGTTCAGGCCAAGCTGCTTGAGCTTGCGGTAAAGGTGGGTACGCTCCAGCCCGGTCTTCTCGGCAACGCGCGTCATGTTGCCCCGCTCGTTCTTCAAATGGTGCTCGAAATAGAGACGCTCGAACGCCTCCCGGGCATCCCGCAACGGCTGGTCGAACATCGGCAGCACCGGCGCAGCAGGCCGCGGCACTTCCGCAGCTGCATCACGCTGCAGGAGGCCATTCACGTCCTCGGCGGATATTTCCTCGTCAAGCGCCGCAATCGCCAGATTGCGGATGGCGGCAAGCAACTCGACCCACTCGCCCGGCCAATGGTAAAGGCGCAGGGAATTCAGCGCGGCGGTGGAGAAGCGCCGGGGCGGGACATCGTGCCGTTCGACCAGGTGCGTCAACACCAACGGAGCAATTTCCGGCACCTCGTCTGCGTGACCTGAAAGTTGCGGCAGGGCGACCGAGACATCGCCCAGCCGGGCGACCAGGCCCGGATCCCACCCAGCTTCAGTCAATGCAGTCAACGGTCGGGACAGCGCAGCAACGAGCTGGAGGTTGTACTTCGCCAGCCGTTCCAGAGCGAAAGCGAGGTTCTTCTGCTGCAGCCGTCCCATCAGCATCAGATCGGCGATGAACAGCACACCGCCGCTGGCGTTCTCAAGCATTTCCTGGGTCAGCGGCACGCTGGAGGCCGACAGGTCGAGCCAGGGTGTTCTCGGTGCCTGCAGGGTGCGGGCGCAAATCTCGGCGATGCTTCCGGAGGCGCTCTTGAGCAGCAGGACGGAGGTGTTGGCGGCGGCCTGTTCCAGACGCTTCTTGAGGTCTCGCAACAAGGGCGAGCGGGCGAAGGCGTCAAGCGTCACTGGCGGCTTGGACGACACCACCTCGTGCTTGAGCGCCTTCTTGACCGTCTGCAACAGCTTCTGCAGCGCAATCGGCTTTTCCAGGAAGTCGACGGCACCGACACGCGTGGCCTCAACCGCGGAATCGATAGTCCCGTGTCCGGACATCATCACCACAGGCATGGTCAGCAGATTCGCCGCGGACCACTCCTTGAGCAGGGAGATGCCGTCAGTGTCGGGCATCCAGATGTCGAGCAGCACCAGATCCGGGCGTTTCTCGCCACGCGCCTTGCGGGCTGCGGCGGCGTTCTCCGCCAGCATGACGGAATGCCCTTCGTCCGAGAGGATCTCCGAGAGCAACTCGCGGATGCCCATTTCGTCATCGACGACCAGTATTTGCGCCATGTTCAGTTCTCTTCCGGTAATGCGTTGCTGTCTTCATGCCCCCTCTGGCTCAGCGCCAAAGGCAGCACGATACTGACTTCGGCCCCGCACGGGGAGCGATTGTTGATGCGGATTTGCCCGCCGTGCTCATCGACGATCTTCTTCACGATCGCCAGGCCAAGGCCGGTCCCGCCGGCCTTGGTGGTCACGTACGGCTCGAAGACCCGCGCCATGAGTTCAGCGGGAAAGCCCGGGCCGGCATCGGCAACGGTGAATTCCGCCACGTCGTCGCCACGTCTCGTCATCAGCCGGATGGCGCCGTCCGCCATTCCCTGCTGGGCGTCCTCGGCATTGCGCAGCAGGTTGTGGATGATCTGGCGTAACTGGGTTGCGTCGCCGAGAATGGGCGGCAACGATGGATCAAGATCGAGGGATATCCCGGCCCGGGAGGTCTCGTAGAGACCCAGCACCTCCCGAATCAGCGCATTGAGGTCCAGTTCGGCCAGATCCGGCGCCGGCAGCCGGGCATAGTCGGAAAACTCGTTGACCATGCGCTTCATTGCCTGCACCTGGTTGATGATCGTCTGCGTCGAACGGTTGAGCATTTCGACATCGCCGTTGGCCAGCTTATCGGCCAGCTTGAACTGCAACCGCTCGGCGGAAAGCTGGATCGGCGTCAGCGGGTTCTTGATCTCATGTGCCAACCGTCTTGCCACCTCGCCCCACGCGGCACTGCGTTGCGCGGCAACAAGCCGCGTCACGTCGTCGAACACGACCACGAAGCCACCGCTAACGCCTTCCGGCAACTGGGTGCCGCGCAGCAGCAGGATTTTCGGCAGGCCGCCAGGCCGCGCCAGTTCGAGCTGGGTCTGCCATTCCTTGCGCCCATGCTCGGCGAATGCGTTGCGGATCGTCTGGCCGAGCACGGACTGCCGGGGCCAGCCATCGACGGCCTCATGCAGCAGTCCGGCAAAGTTGTCCTCCAGGATGGTCTGCGCGCCCGCGTTGATGGTCCGCAGCCGGAAACGCCGATCGAAGACCAGCACCCCGGCCGACAGGTTGGCGAGGATCGATTCGAGGTACGCGCGTGCCGATTCGACCTCGGCGCGGTGCTTTTCGGTATCTCTCCGCGCGTCGTCAAGTTGCCGGGTCATCTGGTTGAACGACTGGGTCAGCACGCCCAATTCGTCGCGGCTGTAAATTGCCTGCCGCGGCGTGAAGTCTCCGGCGGCCACCGCCTGGGTTCCCTCGGCGAGGATCGACAACGGCGCCGAGAGCCGTCGGGCCAGCACGAAGGCCATGGCGATGGCGGTAAAAAGCGCGAGCAGCACCGTCAGCGTCAGGGTCATTGCGTAGATGCGGGTGAGGCCCTGCCGGCCCAGCGAAAGCTCCTGATAGTCCCGATAAACCGCCTCGACGCGCTCGGCATTGAGCGCCAAGGCATTGGGCACCGGCTGCGTCAGTTGCAGGAGTCGCGTTTCCATGCCCAGACCGGAAGGAATGACCGGCACCAGAACACGTAGCAACAGCTCCTTGTCAGTACTCTCGATCTCGCTCAATCCCCGGCCGGCGCGGGCCTGGCGCAGTTTCTCGGCGGTCGGAGGCGCCGGCAGGAAGCCGGTGATGTCGCTGGTCGCCGTCGCCAGCAATTGGCCGGACGTGGAAAACAGCGCGATGTATGGCGCCCCGCTTTGCTCTCGCAAGCGGGTGAGTGCAGCCCGGCGCTGCGCCTCCGGCTGCTCGCCAAGCTCCATGGCGATCGCGCGCCCCTTCTCGGCCAGATCCTCAAGCAGCGAATCGAGCGCGCTGCGACCAAGGTTGATCCCCGATTCGAGCGCTTTTTCAACCCGGACGTCGAACCAGGTTTCAATGCTTTTGGTAACGAACTGAACCGACACAGCGTAGATCAGTACCCCCGGCAACACGGCCATCAGCCCGAAGATCAGCATCAGGCGCAGCTTGAGCCGGGAACCGAACACCTTGGCCCGGTATTCCTGCCAGAGCAGGCGAACCTGCCAGACGATCAGCACAAACAGCGCCAGGGCGACGATCGCGTTCAGTCCAAGCAACCAGGGATAATGGCGGGCGAACAGCGCCGTGTTTGCGCTCGCCGAAGCCAGCAGAAAGAGCAGAATGCCGCCAAACGACGAGGCAACGATGATCAGCGTCTTCATTTCGCTGCTCCGCCGTCCGCGCTACCCGAATCCGCGGAGTTCGCTGGCTCGGCAGGCTCCGCCTGGTCCGGCGCGGAGAAAGTCCAGCGCAGCCATTCCGAAGACTGGCTCCATTCGCGATTCGACAAGGCGCTGACCTGGAACGTCTTGGGCATTTGCGACGGATCGAGCCGCAGGCGCGTAGCGGCGGCGTAGACGACGCCGCGGTCGATCTCGCCTTTCTCGATAACCTGCCAGTACCGCAAGCGCGACAACACACGCAAGGCGTCGTCCAGCGAGGCGAAACTCTGGTGCAGGGCTCCGCTTGAGAGTCGGTACTGACGCGTCAAAGCATGGTAGGAAAGCTGGAAGGTTTTGCTCCGCTGCACAACCTTCTCGTCGAACCAGTACCAGCGGGAGCGTGTCAGCTCGAAATCGGCTGCAAAATAGAGAACGACTCCCTTGTTGACCGCCGCTTCCAGCCGCGCCCCCAGATTGATCGAAAAATTGGCCGAAAGGCTATAGCCATCGTCGTTCGCCACCATCTGCGCACTCTGGATGACGACATCCGCGGCGCGCGCCGACACGACGACGAAACACATCGCCAGACAGAGGAGAAATGATTCAAGCCTTGCGCAGCAACGCATAGTAGAAACCGTCGTTGTTCTCGCCGGGCAACCACTGCTCCTCCGCGACACGTTGTGCGCCGGCTTGACGAACCAGGAAGGCATCGATCTGCGCCGAATTTTCCTCGACGAACACCGAACAGGTCGCATACAACAAACGACCGCCGGGCTTGAGCACCGACCAGAGCGTGTCCAGAATGGCAGCCTGGGTATGAACCAGGCGGCGGATGTCGCTCTCCCGGCGCAGGACCTTGATGTCAGGATGCCGCCGCACGACCCCTGAGGCCGAACAGGGAACATCGGCAAGAACCGCATCGAAGGGACGGCCGTCCCACCACTGCACGGGCTCAAGGCAATCCGCTGCCTTGACCCGGGCGGCAAGGCCGAGACGCACGAGGTTATCCTCGATGCGCCGGGTCCGCACCGGATCGATGTCCAGCGCCAGCAGGTCGAGATCGGCGGACTCGAGCAGATGTGCCGTCTTGCCGCCGGGTGCCGCACAGGCATCGAGCACCCGACTCCCGGCTTCCGGCGCAAGCAACTCCGTTGCACGCTGGGCGCCAGCATCCTGAACGGATACCCAGCCATCGGCAAAGCCGGGCAAGGCATCCACCGCCACCGGTTTTTCCAGCGTCAAACCCCAGGACCCGATGGATTTCGCCGCCATTCCCAAGCCAGCCAGCCGTTCACGATAATTTTTTACCGAACAGCGACGCTGATTGACCCGCAAGGTCATCGGCGGTGGCGTGTTTCCCGCCGCCACGATGCCTTGCCATCCATCGCGGTAGGTTCGACGCAGGCGGGCCAGCCACCACGGCGGAAACCAGTAACGCGCGGTCTCGTCCTGCATTGCGGCAAGCATCAGGCTCTCGCGCTGGCGCAGGAAACTGCGCAGCACACCGTTCACCACGCCTTTCAGCCCGCCGCCCGCCAATTCTCCCGCAGCGGCAACGGCCTGGTCGACGACCATCGGCGCCGCCTCCGGACGAGTATCCAGGCGGTACAAGGCCGCCAGCAGCAACGCCTGTGTTTCGGCGTGCGTCAACGGCCGGGACATCAGTCTGCCAAGGAGAAACTCGCCCCAGCCGTAACGGCGCAATACTCCGTAGGCAATATCCTGCGCGGCGCCCCTCGCCACAGCGGGTTCCTGGAAAAGAAGACTCAAAGCCTCATTGAGGCTCCTCCCGGCATAGACCGAGGCCAGGACCCGCGCGCCCAGCAGCAGGCTGTAACCGAGGGAATCATGTGCCAGACGGGACGCAACAACGGTCGCCGGCAAATTGGACACTGGCGAAGCCGGCCCACCCGGGCGCCGCACGCGGACGAGACGTTTGCCGGAGGACGGCTTTGGAGAAATCGAGGATGAAGACAAAAGCGGAACCAAATATTCGTTTATTTTTCAGAGTTTAGCATGGGCTTTCAGGCGTCTCACGCAAAGACCCCGAGCCAGTCCCAATCCGCTAGAATTTTGTCCGCTATTGAATACTGCGCTTTGTGGAGACGAAACCGTGATCGGCAAGACAGTACTGATTACCGGAGCAGCCAAGCGTGTCGGCCGCTCGATCGCCCGCGAGCTGCATGGGGCGGGAGCGAATATCGGGGTACATTACCGCGCTGCCCGCGACGCGGCCAACGAACTGGCCGCGGAACTCAATGCCAGCCGGCCTGATTCAGCATTTTGCCTCCACGCGGACTTGCTCGACACGACAGCACTATCTGAGTTGGTCGCCGCGACCGTAAACCATTTCGGCCGCCTTGACGCGCTGGTCAACAACGCATCGAGCTTCTTCGCCACACCGCTCGGCGACATCGACGAAGCCGCCTGGTCGGACCTGATCGGCAGCAACCTCAAGGCCCCGCTGTTTCTCACGCAGGCAGCTGCGCCCCACCTGCGGCACGCCCGGGGCGCCGTGGTCAACATCACCGACATCCACGCCGAGCGCCCACTGGCCGGTTACCCGCTCTACTGCGCTGCCAAAGCCGGCCTGCTGGGTCTGACCCGCGCGCTGGCTATCGAACTGGCGCCGGAGGTTCGCGTCAATGCCGTCGCGCCAGGGCCTATCCTCTGGCCGGAAGACGGCACCTTTGACAGCGAAACGCGTGCGCGTATCGAAGAACACACTTTGCTTGGTCACGCCGGCAGCCCGCTGGATATTGCGCGCACCGTGCGTTTCCTGTTCAATGACGCCCCCTACGTCACGGGCCAGGTCATCAATGTCGACGGCGGACGCACAGCCCATCTATAACCTGCGCCCCAAGAGCTTTTCAATCCCGCAGCCCCAGCAGAGGTCCGGTGGAAACATCAAAAAACGTGCAGCGTCTGAAGCGACGCCTTGAGAGCGATACCGGCAAGGCCATCGCTGATTACAACATGATCGAGGCCGGCGACACGGTCATGGTCTGCATTTCCGGCGGCAAGGACTCCTTTGCCATGCTGTCGATCCTGTTGGCACTGCAGCAGCGCGCCCCTGTCGACTTCCGCCTGATCGCCATGAACCTGGACCAGAAGCAACCAGGATTTCCCGCTGACGTGCTTCCCCGCTACCTCTCCGGCCTGGGAATCGATTACAGGATCGTCGAGCAGGACACCTACTCGATCGTCAAGGAAAAAATCCCCGAAGGAAAAACGACCTGCTCGCTCTGCTCGCGCCTCCGGCGCGGCGTGATTTACCGCACCGCCAAGGAGCTGGGCGCGAACAAGATCGCGCTTGGACATCATCGCGACGACATCGTGCACACGCTGTTCCTCAACCTGCTGTTCGGTGGCAAGCTCAAGGCCATGCCGCCCAAGCTGGTGACCGACGATGGCGCGCACATTGTCATCCGCCCGCTGGCCTACTGCAGCGAACAGGATATCGCGCGCTACGCCCGCGGCATGCAGTTCCCGATCATTCCCTGCAACCTTTGCGGCTCGCAGAGCAACCTGCAACGCCAGAAGATCCGCGAGATGATGGCCGAGTGGGACAGCCGCTTTCCGGGCCGCACGGAATCAGTATTCTCCGCTCTCCAGAACATCGTACCTTCGCATCTGGCCGACAACGCCTTTTTTGACTTCAAGGGATTGCGACTTGGCGAGAACACCCTGGATGCTGACGGAGGCGATATCGCTTTCGACGACCCACAACTTGATGCAACACCGATGCACCAAGCCGTTTCGCTGATGATCCAACGCGGCTAGGGCAAAATCAATATGCTTTTGCTATGATCCAGAACGAGCGTACCGATGATGCTTCGGATGCGGCGAAGTATGACAAACGCAGTTACCGTAGAGGACACCCCGTTCCCGCCAGCGTTGGCATCGCGCCATCGGTGGCCGACTTGTAAATGACAGCCGTGCCCCCCCATTCTCCTCTTCAGGTCGTTCTCGTCGCCGGCATCTCCGGGAGTGTCCGGCTGCACGACAAATTGGGCAAAAGCGAAGCGGTCCGCGCCGTCGACCGATGCGTGAAACGGATCGAACGCACCATTGACGCCTGGAAAGGCCGCATCGTCGAGGTAGACAGCAACAAGGTCATAGCAGCATTCGACGCCGCCGACGCGGCGATTCAGGCAGGCATCGAGATGCAGCAGCGTGTTGCGGACCTCCCCCCCGTATCGGGCGTAAAGATCGGTATCCGCGTCGGAATCGCTGCAAACCTCAAACCAACGGAAGATGGTACGCCGCCGCGCGAGATCGCCGAAGAGGCCGCCAGACTCGCAGCTATCGCCAAACCAACGCAGATTCTCGCCAGCGGCACGTTCGGCCAATTTGTATCGCCATCGCTGGCTGGCCACATCACAAACGCGGACCATCCGGCAAGTAACAGAACCGAAACCGGCGTACCAACTCTGGAGACCATCCCAGCGCTCTCGCCATCACAATGCGGGAACGAGCCGATCGATAAAGATCCGAGCCAAAACGTCGTCAGACGGGAGCCGCCAAGTCAGCGTCTGACGCTTCGTTACCGTGGTGAAACAATCCAGATCGACAATACCAACTGGAGCATCCGGGTCGGCCGTGACGCCGGCTGCGACATTGTCCTCCACGACCGCCGCGCGTCTCGGATTCACGCAACCATCGAGCACCGGGGCAGCGAGATTGTCCTGATTGACCAAAGCACCAACGGTTCCTACGTGACCGTGGATTGCGCCCCCGAGGTGTTTGTGCGCCGCAGTGAATTTATCCTGCAAGCAGAAGGACGCATTGCTTTTGCATCCTCTTCGACCGCCCCTGAGGCCGACATCGTCGAATTCCGGGTCACCTGACGGTCTGACCCGCAGGACTCCGCGCGGGAGTTGCTTCACAGTGCCGGGGACCAACCAATGGCCCCCGGAGTTTCGCTTATGCGGGCCTTGCGGCAGTTTGAATCACTTGCCCGCCTTCAGGCATTCAGCCATGAACTTTTTCTGTTCATCGCCCTTGAGTGCTTTCTTCCCGGCCTCCGCATTACATGAGGCCGTCCGGTCCTGCTGCGCGGAGGGCGCCGCCGCCTTGGTTTTCTTTGAGGACAAGCATTCACTCATGAATTTCTTCCGCTCGTCCCCCTTCAACGCTTTTTTTCCCGCCTCGGCATTGCAGTTCTTCATTTTCTCCTGCTGAGCCAGCTGTGCGGGGGACGGCGTCTTCTTCGCCTGTTCCGCGGCAACGACACCGGTTGCCGAAAGCATCAATGCTGCCAATACAATCATGACCTTCATCTTTTTCTCCCAAAATGGATATTGATTCGAGCCACGACTATTACCCATTTTAGATATTTCCGTCAAGAACAGCCTGTTGCTGGCGATTGATGAACTCGCTCATGCTGTCGATTCCGCGCAGTTGCAAAATGCAATTGCGTACGGCCGCTTCCAGGAGAACCGCCAGATTCCTTCCCGGCGCGACGTGAAAACACACTTTGCGCACAGGAATCCCCAGGATTTCCTGAGCCTGGGAATCCAGGGGCAGTCTCGGCAAATCTTCGCCCGGCGCGTTTCTCTGCAGATGCACTATCAGCTTGAGCTTCATCTTCCGCCGCGCCGCGGTTTCCCCGAATATCGTCCGAATGTTGAGCAACCCAAGTCCGCGCACTTCGAGATAATCCTTGAGCATCCCCGGGCAACGCCCCTCGATCGTCGTCGGCGCGGTACGCGCCAACTCGACGACGTCGTCGGCAACAAGCCCGTGCCCACGCGACACGAGCTCCAGGGCCAGTTCACTTTTCCCTATTCCGGATTCACCCGTGATCAGCACCCCCATCCCGAAGACATCCATGAACACGCCGTGAGTCGAAACCGTATCGGCGAATCGGCGAGCCAGATAAATGTGCAGCAAATCGATGACGGCGGAACATGCTTTCGGACTCTTGAACAACGGCGTACCTGTCTTCTCGCAAATGTCCAGCAGACCCGGCATGGGCTCGAGATCGTCGGCAATGATCATTGCCGGCGGCTCGCAGGCCATCAGATCATCGATCTGGCGATGCCAGCGATCCATTCCGACGCGAGCCACCCAGTCCTGTTCAGCCTTGCCGATAACCTGCACCCGATGGCTGTAGATCAGGTTAAGGTGGCCGACAACGTCCGGCCCATAGGTTTCCATGTCCTTGAGTTCAACATGGCGCTCGACACCTACGGCGGCAACCCAGGTCAATTTCAGCTTTTCCTGGTGATCCTGATACATCTGGGTAATACTCAGTTTGCGTGTAGACAGCATTCTAGGCACCTTCAGGAAGCGAATGTCTGGCGCACGGTTTCCGCGTCCGTCGCCGAGGACAACACTTCACGGCAGGAACGGTCGGAAAAGCGCTCGGCAAGCTCGGAGAGAATCTGCAAATGCTGTTCGGTCGCCTGCTCGGGCACGAGCAGCACGAACAGCAACGAGACGGGTTCGCCATCGGGCGAATCGAACGGAATCGGCGTGGTCAGCCGAATGAACGCTCCGCAGGCTTCTTTCAAGCCTTTGATGCGCCCGTGCGGAATGGCGATACCGCGCCCGAGGCCCGTCGAGCCCAATTTTTCACGCGAAAACAGGCTATCGAAAACCGCGCTGCGTGCGATGCCCTGGTTATTTTCGAAAACAAGACCGGCATGCTCGAAGACGCGCTTTTTACTACTCGCCTCCAAATCCAGGACGATGTTCTCGAGGGGAAGTAACTGGCGGATCTGGCTCATGGGAATGCTACCGAAGACGCGTCCACAACAAATCGAATTGGCAAGGCTGAACAATCAAAAGGCGGGTTTGGCCACATCAACGGCCAAACCCGCCCGCTCAAAGGCAATGCTATTCGACAGCGCTTTGTTGGCTCAATTTCTGGCCACGATGATGGTCCTGCAGCTTCTGTTTGTACTTCTGAACCTGACGGTCCAGCTTGTCGGCCAGAACGTCGATGGCAGCGTAGAGATCCTCGTCGATCGACTCGACGTAAATGTCCTTGCCGGCCAGATGCACGGTGACCTCGGCCTTCTGCTTCAGTTTTTCCACCGACAAGATCACGTTCACGTCGATGACATGATCGAAATGACGTGTAACCCGCTCGAGCTTGCCGGTAACGTAATCACGCAGAGCCGGGGTGATTTCGAGATGGTGTCCACTGATTTGCAGGTTCATGGTGTAGCTCCTTTCAAGAGGATAGCCGCCGGAGCGACTTTCTGACCCTCCCTCGCCAGGTTGCGCGAGAGAGACGAGGGTAAGAGTAGCATGTCATCGCCTGACTCAGAACGAGTGCCTCCCTAGATTGTCTTGCGCAGTTTGACAGGGGGAATGTTCAAGGACTCGCGGTACTTGGCGATCGTCCGCCGCGCAACGACAATCCCCTGCTGCCCCAGAAGGTCCGCGATCTGGCTGTCCGAAAGCGGCTTCTTGGCATCTTCGGCACCGACGAGTTGTTTGATCAGGGCACGAATAGCCGTCGCGGAACACGCGCCTCCGGCTTCCGTCGCCACATGACTGCCAAAAAAGTACTTCAGCTCGAAGATGCCACGCGGCGTCGCCATGTATTTTTGCGTCGTCACTCTGGATACCGTCGACTCGTGCAAACCAAGTGTCTCGGCGATCTCCCTGAGCACCAACGGCCGCATGGCGACTTCGCCATGGTCGAAAAACTGCCGTTGCCGATCGACAATCGACTGGGCCACGCGAAGAATCGTGTCAAAGCGCTGCTGAACGTTCTTGATCAGCCAGCGGGCTTCCTGCAATTGCCCCGACAGCCCCGAGCCGCGTTGCCTTGAGAGAATCTGTGCATACAGGCTGTTGATGCGCAAGCGCGGATAGGCATCGGAGTTGATGCTGACCGTCCATTGCCCACGTATCTTGCGCACGACAACATCAGGCGTGATGTATCGCGCATCGAGTGCAGCGTAGGTCGCACCGGGACGAGGATTCAGGCTGCGAATGAGGAACTGAGCTTCACGCAAGCGGTCGTCGTCACACTCGGTGAGCTTCTTGAGCCTGCCGAAATCGCGTCCAGCGAGGAGGTCGAGATGATTGCGCACGATTTCCAGGGCCAGTTGCTGCGTCTCGTCCACCGGGAGCGCTTCCAACTGCAACACCAGGCATTCCTGCGCCGTCCTTGCCCCGACGCCGGTCGGATCGAAATGCTGCAGGTGCCTCAGTGCAATCTGCAACTCCTCCGGCTCAATCTCCAGTTCCGGCGGCAAGGCATCAACCAACTCGTCCAGCGACTGGGTCAGATAGCCATCGTCATCCAGCGCATCAATCAGGCATTGAACCAGCGTACGGTCACGAACCGGCAAGCTCATCAGACCGAGTTGCCAGGAAAGGTGCTCACGCAACGAAGTCGTTGCGGCCTGGATGTCCTGATAGTCGCTGTCGTCGTCATCGAACGACCCTGATGTACTGGCGTAGTTTCCTTCCGTCTCGCCGAGCCAGCTGTCTTCATTGTTCGAGTCGTTCGCTACCGGGACCTCCGCCTCGTCAGATTTCTTTTCCCCGCTCGCCACGCCTGAGCTGGAATCGCCAATCGAGGCGGAATAATTGTCGTCCTCGCGTTCAAGCAGGGGATTTTCCTGCAGATACTTTTCCAGTTCCTGCTCAAGTTCAAGCGTCGACAACTGCAGCAACTTGATCGATTGCTGGAGTTGCGGCGTAAGTGCCAGATGCTGCGTTAGCTTGAGCTGGAGAGATGGCTTCATTGTGGAGACCGAACGGTAGCGCGCTGCATACTGGGCTCACCGTTAGTACAGATTAACTTTCAAAGAAACTGGCGAGCCTGGGTCAGAGGCGGAAGTTCTCACCAAGATACACCTTACGTACGTTTTCATTATAAATGATTTCGTCAGGCCGACCAGCCGCCAGGACCCCTCCTTCATTGAGGATATAGGCATGGTCGCAGATGCCCAGCGTTTCACGTACGTTATGGTCCGTAATCAGCACGCCGATGTTGCGTTCCTTGAGAAAACGAATGATTTTCTGGATATCCAGCACGGCAATCGGATCGACCCCGGCAAACGGCTCATCGAGCAGGATGAAACGCGGATCGGTCGACAGCGCCCGGGCGATTTCCACCCGCCGCCGTTCGCCGCCAGATAGCGAGGCCGCCGAGCTGTTGCGGATATGGCCGATATGAAGTTCTTCGAGCAGTTGCTCGGCACGCTGCTCAACCTCCTCACGAGGCAGCTTGCGCAGTTCGAGAACGGCCTTGATGTTCTCGATGACCGTCAGTTTGCGAAACACAGAGGCTTCCTGGGGAAGATACGACACCCCGAGCTTGGCGCGCTGATGGATCGGCAGGTGGGTGATCTTTCTCTCATTCAGATAGACATCCCCGCCGTCGCAGGCTACGAGACCGACCACCATGTAGAAACACGTCGTTTTCCCGGCACCATTCGGTCCCAGCAAGCCAACGACCTCGCCACTACCCACCTCAAGCGAGACATCTTCGACCACGGTCCGCTTCTTGTAGCGCTTTTTGAGGCTGTGTGTGGACAGTTTGCTGTTTACGCCCAGATTGATTTCGGACATCGTTTATTGCTCGCCTTCGTAATCACCACGTAACAAGCGGCGAATGATATCCCCGGAAAATCCGCGACGCACCAGGAAATTTGTCTGGCGCGCGCGCTCGGAGACATCAACGGGTGGCGTGTCCGCGCCGAACTTGCGTTGCCAGACTTGCCGCGCTCGCGAAAGTTCGTCTTCCACCGCCGCCAGGGCCTGATCGACAGTATCGGCATCGACACCCGATGCACGCAGTTCCTGAATCAACCGGGCATTGCCGTAACGCGAACTGCGCGTATTCACGCGCATTTCCGCGTAGCGCTCGTCGGACAACAAGTGGCGACATTGCAGATCGTCCAGAAGAGCCTCCAGCATCTCCGACGACTCAGCGTACGGCGCAAGCTTTCGAACCAACTCGGCGCGCGCATGTTCACGCCGGGCGAGCAATCGCAAGGCGCGCTCGCGCAACGTGTCGCTCATCCCACCCTATTCGGCGGCAGCCGCCGCCTGCGGAGAGGGAACGTTCACCGCGGCACGGACTTTCGCTTCGATCTCCGCAGCGATCTCGGGATGCGTGCGGAGGAACTCCCGGGCGTTGTCCTTGCCCTGTCCTATCTTCTCGCCATTGTAGGCGTACCAGGAGCCTGATTTTTCGACGAGTTTGTGCGCCACGCCCAACTCGATGATTTCCCCTTCGCGTGAAATACCTTCCCCGTAGAGAATGTCAAAGATCGCTTCACGGAACGGCGGCGACACCTTGTTCTTGACCACTTTCACCTTGGTTTCGTTGCCGATCACTTCGTCGCCCTTCTTGATTCCGCCGATGCGGCGGATGTCAAGGCGAACGGATGCGTAGAACTTCAGCGCGTTTCCGCCAGTCGTCGTCTCTGGGCTGCCGAACATGACACCGATCTTCATGCGGATCTGGTTGATGAAGATGACCAACGTGTTGGTCCGGTTGATGTTGGCTGTCAGCTTGCGCAGTGCCTGGCTCATCAGGCGGGCATGCAGGCCCGGCAGCGAGTCGCCCATCTCCCCCTCGATTTCCGCCCTGGGTACCAGCGCCGCGACCGAGTCGATCACGACCACATCAACACTGCCGGAGCGCACCAGCATATCGGCGATTTCCAGCGCCTGCTCGCCGGTATCCGGTTGCGAGATGAGCAGATCATCGAGCTTGACGCCGAGTTTCTGTGCATAGGAGGGATCAAGCGCATGTTCGGCATCTATGAATGCGGCCGTGCCGCCGAGCTTCTGCATCTCGGCCACGACCTGAAGGGTCAGCGTGGTCTTGCCGGACGACTCCGGGCCGTAGATTTCGACAACTCGGCCACGTGGCAAGCCCCCGACACCGAGAGCGATATCGAGCCCGAGGGATCCGGTAGACACCACCTGCAGATCCTTTTCGACGCTGCCCTCGCCCATCTTCATGATCGAGCCTTTGCCGAACTGTTTCTCGATCTGGGCCAATGCGGCGGCCAGTGCCTTTGCCTTGTTGTCGTCCATTGCGCTTCCTTATGAAATTCCGCGGGATTATCTCATTTTCGGCGGCCGGAAACAGCGACAGGAGGGCACCGAATACTGTAATTATATACAGTAGTTCCGCCCGAAAGCGAAACATCTCAGGCGAATCGGCTACCCCAATCCTCTCGGCGGAAGCGCGCCAGAAGAACGGCCAGCGCGTGGCGTACCGACTGGGCCCGCACCGACTCCCGATCGCCTTGAAAATGGCACGTTTCGGTCATCCCCCCGCCGTCGGACGCAGCCCAGGCAAAACACACGGTCCCGACAGGCTTCGCCACGGTACCGCCAGTTGGCCCGGCAACCCCGGTGATGGCGAGCGACCACTGGGCGCGGCTGCGAATCAGCGCGCCCTGAGCCATCGCCACGGCCACGGGTTCGCTCACTGCGCCGTGCTCAGCCAGCATGTCGGCCGGAACCCCGAGCATTTCTGTCTTGGCGTCGTTGGAATAGGTCACGAACCCGCGATCGAACCATACCGAACTGCCGGAGATCGCGGTCACGCATTGGGCGACCCACCCCCCGGTGCACGATTCGGCCGTAACCAGCGTCTCGCCGGTCGCCAGCAGGTAATCGCCAAGCTCTGCGGCAAGCGTTTCCAGCGACTTCTGGTCGATATCGGTCATGCAAAAAACCTCACCAAGAGGAACTGTCCAAACAGCAACAGAAGGATCGTATAGCCCGCGGCGCACAGATCATCCATCATCACGCCGAATCCGGTCTTGACGTGCTCGTCGAAATAGCGCGCCGGTTGCGGCTTGACGATATCGAAGAAACGGAATCCGCAGAACGCCGCCACCTGCCAGAGCCACCCCGGGGGACAGAAGAAAAGGACCAGCCAGAACGGAACAATCTCGTCCCAGACGATGCCCCCATGGTCGCCCACCCCGAGATCCGCGCCGGTACGCTGGACCGCCAGAACCCCGACGAAAAAGCACGCGAGGAGGAACCCGAGCAGTTCAACGTCGCCCAGCATGCCCCGCAGGAGAGGAAACGAGAACCAGGCGAAAAGCGTCCCGACCGTCCCGGGCGCAACGGGCGACAGGCCGCTGCCGAAACCGCAGGCAATCAGATGCGCCGGATGCGAGAAAAGGAACCGTAAGGAGATGACGCTACTCGGCTTCATTTGAACCAAAATGATCGAAACCCATTTTGCCGACAGGAACCGTCGTGCCCGTCTCATCAAGCAGACGGACCTCGCCTTTGCCGGCCGCCGCGCTGATCGCGCCGATGCGCCGCAATGGCAGCCCGATTTCCTCCGCCAGTGCGTGCAAGGCATCTCGCTGGTCAGGTCGCGCGGTGAACACCAACTCGTAGTCGTCCCCCCCGGCCAGTTGGCACTGGCGGGCCAGGAGCGCATCCGCACCGTCCGGCAAACCAGGCAGTTGCGCAACAAAAACTTCGGCGTCGACTGCCGAACGTTCGACGATGTGCCCGAGGTCGGCAAGCAACCCGTCGGACACATCGATTGCCGCCTGCGCAAGCCCACGCTGTCGAAGCGCCAGGCCCAACTCGACGCGCGGCAGCGGCTGTTGCAGGAGGTTGATGCAGGTCTCGGCCAAGTCGCCGGACAGCATCGTCCGCTGCTGCAGATGTGCCAAACCCAAGGCCGCCAACCCGGGCCGTCCGGAAACCCAGATATCGTCGCCGGGACGGGCATGATCGCGGCGCAAAGCCTCGCCAGCAGGCACCTCGCCGATCGCCGTCACGCACAGGCAGAGGGGGCCGCGCGTCGTATCGCCGCCAACCAGGTCGACGCCGTAACGTCCGGCGCAGGCAAAAAAACCCTCCGCAAAGGCTGCGATCCAGGCTTCATCAGCAGTTGGCAAACTGCCGGCGAGCAGCGCCCAGCGCGGCTGCGCCCCCATGGCGGCAAGATCCGATACGTTGACGGCGAGTGTCTTCCACCCCAACTGCCACGGATCGGTCTCCGCAAAAAAATGCGTTCCCGAAACCAGCATGTCGGTGGTAACCGCCAGCTCCATTCCCGGCGCTGGCGCCAGCAAGGCGCAGTCGTCGCCCGGGCCAAGCACGGCCTGCGGCGTGGCGCGCGCAAAATGGCGGTCAATCAGGGCGAATTCGGAAGGCATGCGCTGATCACGGTGCCTGGCAGCGGATTATCGTCGCGGACGCCGCGCCTCGACTTCGGCCGGACGCAACGTGGACGCCAGCTTGTCGAGCACGCCATTGACGTACTTGTGCCCTTCCGCCCCGCCGAATCCCTTGGCCAGTTCGATGGCCTCGTTGATGATCACGCGATAAGGGGTCTCCGGACAATTGACCAGTTCGTACGCACCGGCCAGCAGCACACTGGCTTCGATCGGCGACAGTTCGCGAAACGGCCGATCAAGATGGGACTGCAATTGATCCTGCAATGCCGCATTCTGGGCGATGACCCCGCGGAACACCATGATGAAGAAATCACGGTCGGCCTTGTCAAACCCCTCGCCATCCAGAAGATGCGCTTCGATCGCCGCCTCGTCGTGCCCGCCGACGCGCCACTGGTACAAGCCCTGCAGAGCGAATTCGCGCGCGCGCCGGCGCGGCGACTTGACCGTTTTCCTGCCTGCCTTGGCGGCCTCCTTCCCTGGCTGAGTGGTCATTGCGGACGCTCTCCGATCATGCGCAACAGGTTGGCCATCTCAACCGCTGCCTGCGCGCAGTCAGTACCTTTCTGTTGCATGCGTGCCAGCGCCTGATCGTCGTCCTCGCAGGTCAGGATGCCGTTGGCGATCGGGATGCCGGTGTCGAGCTGAACCTCCATCACCGCGCGACAAGAATCATTGGAAACCACCTCGAAATGGTAGGTTTCACCGCGAATGACAGCTCCCAGGGCAATCAACGCGTCGAACCGGCCGCTCTGCGCCAGATTCTGCAAAACAAGGGGGGTTTCCAGGGCGCCGGGAACGGTCGCGAGCTCCAGATCGCTCTCATCGACCCCCAGGCGACGGAGTTCCGCGACGCAGGCCGACAGTAGCCCCTCGCAGATATCCTGATTGAAACGGCTCATCACGATCCCGACCGACAATCCCGCTCCGTCGAGGTCAGATTTGTATTCATGGATACGTTCGAAACGTGGCATGGTATTCGTTCCTATCACCGAGATCAGCCGAGTTCGCTCGCCGAAGCGACGTACCCGGTGACCTCCAGGTTGAAGCCAGCCACGCTTGGCATGCGCCGCGGGCTGGCCAGCAGTTTCATTTTGCGCACACCCAGATCGCGCAGAATCTGGGCGCCAATGCCGTAGATACGCGGATCCCACTTTGCTGCGGGACGTTGCGTGGTTGATTGCTCCTTGAGCACCGAGAGGATGTCCTGCCCCGTTTCCGGACGATACAGCAGGACGATGACTCCGGAGTCGGCCTTGGTCAATGCTCGCATCGCCTCTTCGAGGGAATAGCTGTGCCGCCCGCTCCCGGCATCGAGGAAATCAAGGACCGACAAGGGCTCGTGCACGCGCACCAGCGCCTCCCGCTCCGGACTGATTTCACCGCGCGTCAACGCCAGATGCACGTCGTTGGTGGTGAGGTCGGTAAACGCGTGCAGCATGAACTCGCCCTGCGCCGAGGAAATCGGCTTGGAATAGCTGCGCTCGACCAGCGTTTCGTGCCGGCTGCGGTAGTGGATGAGATCGGCAATCGTGCCGATCTTCAGTCCGTGCTCTTGCGCGAACTCGATCAGATCGGGCAGGCGCGCCATCGAGCCGTCGTCCTTCAGGATTTCGCAAATCACCGACGACGGTTCGAGTCCGGCCAGCTGCGCCAGATCGCACCCCGCCTCGGTATGCCCGGCGCGGACCAGCACCCCGCCCGAACGTGCGGTAATGGGGAAGATGTGCCCCGGCTGGACGATGTCTTCGGGCTTGGCGTTGCGTGCCACCGCGGCCTGGACAGTGCAGGCTCTGTCCTGTGCCGAAATCCCGGTCGTCACGCCTTCCGCGGCCTCGATCGAGACGGTGAAAGCCGTGCTGTACGGGCTTTTGTTGTCCTTCGCCATCGGCGTCAGGCCGATCTGTTTGGCCCGCGCTTCCGTGATTGTCAAACAGATCAGGCCACGACCGTATTTGGCCATGAAATTGATCGCTTCCGGAGTCACGTGCTCGGCGGCGAGCACCAGATCGCCCTCGTTTTCCCGATCCTCTTCGTCAACCAGGATGACCATGCGCCCCGCGCGGAGCTCGGCAATTATTTCCTCGACCGGCGCGATCGACGACGAGTTGACTGTTGAACACATCACACACCCTCCGCTTCGGGATTCAGCATACGCTCGACGTAGCGCGCAATCAGGTCGATTTCCAGATTGACCAGCCCCCCCGGCAGCAATCTGCCCAAGGTGGTTGCTTCCAGGGTATGCGGGATCAGGTTGATCGAGAACTCGGCGCCGCTGACGGTGTTGGTCGTCAGGCTGACGCCGTTGACCGTGATCGATCCTTTCCGCGCGATGTACCGCGACAGCGCTTCTGGCGCGCGAACCACGAGCAGGCGGTTATCGCCCACCGGGTCGAAACGCACGACCTCGCCAACACCATCGACGTGTCCGGAAACCAGATGCCCGCCCAGGCGGTCGGCAAGTCGCAGCGCTTTTTCCAGGTTAACCGGCCCGGGCTCGCTCAGCCCGACCGTACACGACAGGGTTTCAGGCGAGACATCGACGCAAAACCCGTCGGACGTCTTTTCGACGACGGTCAGACAGACGCCATTGCAGGCGATCGAATCACCGATGACGACATCGCCGAGATCGAGCGGGCCGGCATCGACGGTCAAGCGAACCGTCGGCGTCCCGTCGTTGCGCGGGGCCAATTGAGTGATCCGCCCAACGGCGGCAATGATTCCGGAAAACATGGCAGAACCCCATCAGAGGCAGGCAATTGCAAGGGGGTGGATTCTATCACGGGCGAACACCGCCTCAGGCGACGCGCTGCCATGCTCGCTGCGTGCGTTAGCCGCATCCGATCAGCTGCCGAGGTAATAGAGCACCAGATACGCGAAAAGCATCAACATGACCCACAGCGACATGCTGCCCGTAGGCCATGAACGCGACAGGAAGCCATCCGGAAGACGGTGTCTCTCGACCATCCCGGAGAACAACGACAGCTTGAACGACAGCAAGGCGCCGAGGCAGTATCCGCCGATCTCGAAAACACGCGCCACGGTTTTGACCACGGAAGCGCCCAAGCCCCGCCACAACCAATCGACGTCGAGGTTGATCCCCGGCTCGGCCAGCGGCAAAACGCGCCAACGTACCAACAGCGCGAAAACAAGGCCGGCAAACAGCAGCAATTGCAACTGTGCGAGGACATGGGACACGGAATATGGCGCGTAAGCAACGTGATAGGGAAGCAAGGCGTACAAACGGCCCGGCATCAGCCCGATCGCGATACAGAACGCCGCGGCAATTGCCATCGCCACCAGCATGTTGATCGGCGCTTCCTGGCATTTTTTTCCGGAATCCCGGCCAAAAAAAGCGAAATATGGAATCTTGATGTCGGGCAGGAACATGCATGCAGCAGCGAACATCAAGGCCGCCCAAGCGAACAGATAGCCGCCCTGCGCTGCTGCCGAAACAATCATCGACTTGCTGACGAAGCCGCTGAAGAACGGCATCCCGGCGATCGACGCGACGCCGACGAGGCAGAACGCGGTGGTCAGCGGCATCGACCTCCAGAGCCCGCCGAGCTCGGACGCCTTGGCTGTGCCGGTACGATACAGCACGGCCCCCATCGACATGAACAGCAGTGACTTGTACAGGACGTGGGTGAACGCATGCGCCGCTGCCCCGTTAAGGGACATTTCCGTACCGATGCCGATCCCCACCACCATGAAACCCAGTTGATTGTTCAGGCTGTAGGCCAGCACGCGACGCAGATCGTTTTCGATCAGCGCAAAGAAAATCGGAAACACGACCATCGCCGCGCCAATCGGAATCAGCAGATCCGTCCCGGCGAACCCCCGCGCCAAGGCGTAAACCGCCAGTTTGGTAGTAAATGCCGACAGGAACACCGTCCCCACCTCCGACGCCTCCGGGTAAGCGTCAGGCAGCCAGGCATGCAGTAGCGGGAAAGCAGCCTTGATCCCGAAGGCGATGAAAATCAGCCAACCGCCCGCGCTGTTCAGGCCGATCGCGCCGAATTCCAGCGAACCCGTCGAAGTAAACAGGATCGCTGCACCGAAGAACAGCAGCGTCCCCGAGGCAATCTGCACGATCAGATAGCGCATCCCGGCCTGATAGGCTTTAGCCCCACGCCCCGCCCACACCAGAAGAACCGAGGTGATCGCGGTAAGTTCCCAGAAAACGAACAGCGTCATCAGGTCGCCCGCGAACACCGCGCCGATGGCGCTCCCGGCGTATGTCATTCCGGCAGAGAGCTGCAACGGCGCGCGCAGGTGCAACGCGTAGATCGCCGACACGAGCGCGGCTATCATGAACACCCAGCCAAAGACCATGCTCCAGCGATCGACACGCAGCGTGACCAGTTCGTAGTCGAGAAAATCGACAACGCCATGCATTCCCGGAACCAGGACCGACAAATGAACGAGTCCGGCGACTGGCAAGAGCAGGAGAAACAACGCACGAAACTTTCCGCGCAGGAGCGGCAGCAACAGCCCTCCCGCAACCAGCAGCCCTCCTGGATTGAACTCAGCGAGCGTCATAATAGTTCTCGGGCCGGGCGATCACACGGCGCAACAGTTTGCCCACCAGGAGGAGCACCACGCAGGCAAAAAGGCTGAAAGCGGCATGAAAGCCGAACCAATGTTCGATATCCGTCTCGACGTGCTTGTCGATCGTCAATTCCATCAGGAGCACGAAGATGCACGCCAGCACGGCGAGGACAAGAATCCTTCCACCGATTGTCGAACGACCGTTCCGTTCTCCCGACGCATCGGCCCCGGGTATTCCACGCCGCACGCTCATACCCCCCCTCCGCTGACAATTCGCTGAGCAAGCCCGACCAGAACGTCTGGAAACAAGGCCACGGCAAGTGTCCCCGCCGCGGTCAGGCAGACGGCGATCACCATGAACGGCGGCGCCTCCCCATGCTCGCCGTGATGGTCGTCATGAACCGGCTCGCGGAAGAATGCCCGGTGCACGATCGGCAACAAATAGGCGGCATTCAACAGCGTGCTGAGCAGGAAGACCGCGGCAACCTGCAGCATTCCTGCCGACAGTGCCCCCGACAGGATGTACCACTTGCTGACGAAGCCAACGAAGGGCGGAATTCCGATGATCGACAGCGATCCGATGGTAAACGCGGTCATGGTCCAGGGCATGCGCCGCCCGATGCCGTCGAACTGGCTGATTTCGGTCTGGTGCGCGGCGGTGTAGATCGCGCCGGCAGTGAAAAACAGGGTGATCTTGCCGAGTGCGTGCGAAACGATGTGCAACGCGGCGCCAACGGTCGAAAGCGGCGTCAGGACGACCGCCGCAAGAACGATGTAGGACAACTGGCTGACCGTCGAATACGCCAGTCGCCGCTTGAAATTGTCGGCGCGCAGGGCGACGATCGATGCCGCGAGAATCGTGAACGCGGCGACCGCGATCAGCCAGCCCGTCTGCCCGGCCAGCACGCCCGCCCCGAATACATAAGCCACCACCTTGACCACGGAGAACACCCCGGCCTTGACCACTGCCACCGCGTGCAGCAAGGCCGAGACAGGCGTCGGTGCGACCATCGCCGCCGGCAGCCAGCGATGGAACGGCATCAGCGCCGCCTTGCCGATGCCGAACATGTAGAGCGCCAGCAGTGCGGTCAACGCTCCCGGTGTGAGTGTCGCCGGCAGAATGCCTCCAACACGGAAGTCGGTCGTCCCCGCCACATGCCACGTATAGATGATCGCGGGCAAGAGAAAGAGCATCGACGTACCCATCAGAATCGCCAGATAGACCCGCCCGCCCCGCTTCGCCTTTTCTGTTCGGCTGTGCGTTACCAAGGGGTAAGTGATCAGCGTCAGTATCTCGTAGAAAAGGAACAGCGTCAGCAGGTTGGCAGAAAACGCAATCCCGAGCGCGGCAGCGATCGACAGCGCGAAACAGACATAAAACCGCGTCTGGTCATGCTCGCCGTTGCCGCGCATGTAGCCGATCGAATAGATCGAGCTGACAATCCACAAGCCCGAGGCCACCAGCGCGAAAATCATTCCGAGCGGCTCGACACGAAACGCGACAGGGAGCCCGGAAAACAGTTCGAAAAGCCTGACGCCAGGCTGACTTCCGGCCAACACCGGCTCAACAAGCTGAACCACGCACGCGAACGTCGCAACCGCGGTCACGATCGTGACGCTCTCGCGCAGATTCGGCCATCGCCCCGCGAGCAAGATGCCGGCGGCCCCGAAAACCGGGAGAACGAGGCTTGCAAGAATCAGGCTATCCACGTTCAGTTACCGCTATGAACAAGTTGCTGGGCGGCATCCAGTGCGGCTCCAGCCGTGAATGAGGTATCGAGGCCGAACCACAGCGTCGCCAGGATCAGCAACCATCCGGGGATAAGCAACGCAAAGGGGGCCTCTTTGCCCGTCTCGCGGCCAGCCGGCGGCGCCCGGAAATAGGCCGCCTCGACGAAACGCCACACGTACGCCACGGCGAGCAGGGAGCTGACAAGAATCGCCCCGACCAGCCACCACTGCCCCTTCTCCATAGCCGCAAGGACCAGATACCACTTGCTGACGAAGCCAGCGGTTCCCGGAACGCCAATCAGGCTCAATCCGCCGAGAACGACACCAAAACAGGTCAGCGGCATCGCTTTCGACAGCCCGGCGATCCTTTCGAAGGTCGGCGCCGGCGGCGCCGCTTGCCGCGTCGTCATGCGTGCCACCGCGCCACCGATGAGCAGAAAGATCGCCCCCTTGGCCACGCCGTGATTGAACAGGTGCATGATCGACGCACCGACGCCATGCACCGAATCGAACGACAGACCCAATGTGATGTATCCGATCTGGCCGACGCTCGAATAGGCGAACAGGCGCTTCAGGTTGTCCTGGAAGATGGCGATGGCGTTGGCGAAAAGCATCGCAAACAGCGAAAGTATCAGCATGAATTCGGGCAACGGCAGTTTGCCGAAGACGAAACTGTCACCGAACACCGTGAAATAAAAGCGGATCAGCGCATAAAGAGCGACCTTGGTCGCTGTCGCTGCGAGGAAGGCCGAAACAGACGACGGCGCATAGGTATACGCATTCGGCAGCCACTGGTGCAGCGGGAAAAGCGCAACCTTCAGCGACACCCCGACACTGATGAAAGCCAGCGCGGCAAGCCCGGGTCGCGAGCTTTCAATGACCGCGACACGCGGCACCATGTCGGCGAGGTTGAGCGTTCCGGTCATCAAATAGAGGAAGCCGATGCCGATGACGATGAAGGTTGCGCCGATACTTCCCATGATCAGATACTGATACGCGGCAGTCAGCGCTCGGCGGTCGCGCCCCATGGCGATCAGCACGTAGGTCGACAGCGACGAGACTTCCAGGAACACGAACAGGTTGAACGCATCGCCGGTGATCACTATCCCGAGCAAGCCAGTAAGACACAATCCGAGCATGGCGTAGAACATGTAATGCGATTCGTGCGGGATCTCCCGCTCGATGCTGCCCCGCGCGTACGGCAGAACGACGGCAGCCATGCCGGAAACCAGCACCAGCATGAAGCTGTTCAGCCGATCGAGCCGGTATTCGATTCCCCACGGCGGCTGCCAGTTGCCCATGGGGTAGGAAATCAGGCCGGACGCGTCAACCTGCAGGAACAGGGCGATGGCGATGGCAAAAGACAGCCAGGCCGCTGCCGTGACGATCAGGAACGCCGGGCCGGCGCGCCGGAAAAGAATCGCCAGCGGCGCCGAAATCAGCGGCAGGATGACCTGCAGCGCCGGAAGGTGTTGCGCCAGCGCCATCAGTGCGACTCCCTCGCTTCGTCGTCTTCCACGGAGTGATCGAGCGCGAGGATCTCATCCTCCTCGATGCTGCCGTAAGCCTCACGAATACGTACCGTCAGCGCCAGCCCCAGAGCGAGCGTCGCCACCCCGACCACGATGGCCGTCAGGATCAGGACGTGCGGCAGCGGATTGGAGTACACCGTAAACGCCGGCGAGAGGATCGGCGCTGTTCCGCCGATCAATTTGCCCGGCGAGATGTAGAGGAGGTAGACGGATGTCTGGAACAGCGACAGGCCAACGAGCTTCTTGATCAGGTTTCCGCGCGCGGTGATGATGAACAAACCTGCCACCATCAGGAAAACGGTAATGATATTGGTGAAATGCGCCAGCATCGCTAGTCCTCCGCTCCGCCGCGTGAAGCAAACATGTAATAGATCTTCAGCATCACCCCGCAAACCGTGACGGCCACGCCGACCTCAACCCAGAAGATTCCCCGATGCTGCCCATGAATCGGATCGCTGCTGAGCACCGAATAATCAAGGTAGTGACCGCCGAGCAGAATCCCGGCCAGTCCGACGGACGCGTAAATCAGCACACCTGCGGCAACCATCGTCTCCACCGCCCAATCCGGCACGATACGTCGTGTCGTCACCAGGCCATGGATCAACGAATAAAAGACGATCCCTGCCGCTGCCATCACCCCCGCCTGGAACCCCCCGCCCGGACCGAAATCCCCGTGAAACTGGACATAAAGCGCAAAGAGCAGAATGGCCGGAATCAGCAAACGACCAACCACGCGCAGAACTAGATCGTCCCTCACGCGCCACCTCCCTTGTTGTCCGGGTTCTTCTTCCGTCGCCGCAACAAGGCGATGATTCCGGCGCCCGCGGTAAACACCACGACCGTCTCGCCCAGGGTATCGTAAGCACGGAAACTGGCGAGCACGGCGGTAACCACATTAGGCACGTCGACCTCGTTATTCAGATAGCGAGGAACCACATTCTTGTGAATCGGCGCTTCCGGATCACCGAAGTCCGGCAATCCCCAGGCGCCATACACAAGGAGCACGCTGGTCGAAACCGACACCGCCAGCGGCAACCACGGCTTGTGCGCAGGCTTCGCCTCTTCGCTCTTGCAAAGGCGCAGTGCCGCAAGCAGAAGTACGGTCGACACGCCGGCACCGACGGCGGCCTCGGTCATCGCCACATCAACCGCGTCAAGCGCGACCAGTACGGTAGCCATCAGGAAACTATAGACCCCGGAAAGGACAACGACGGAGAACAGATTGCGTGTGAAGGCGATCGCCCACACCGCGACCGCCATGAACACAAGCAGCAGGTTGACGATCAGCGTTTCGATGGCGGCACCTCTCTGGAGGAAAGTTCCTTGTCCAACAACGGCCTGAGTCCGCTCAGCAGCGCCGCCTTGGCCAGCGCATGACTTGCCGTCGGACTGGCCAGAAAGATAAGCACCCCGATCATTGCCAGCTTCACGGTCACCAATGAAAAACCCGCATGCAGCATCAGCCCCAGCAGCAGCGATCCAGCTCCAAGCGTTTCGGTTACGCTGGCGGCATGCATACGCGTATAAAAATCGGGCATTCGAATCAGTCCGATGCCGCCGAGCAAACAGAAAAACGCCCCGCACGCGAGGAAAACCCAGCTCAGAACGGTAGTCAGGATTTCCATGGCTAGCGTTCCTCGCCCGGTTTGCCCGCACCCTTGGAGCGACTCTTTGCGGGATGAAAGTACTTCAACACGGCGATGACACCGATGACGTTGAGCAAACCATAGGTGAGCGCAAGGTCGAGGAACTCCGGACGGTCGTCGAGGAAGCCCAGCAGCGCCAGGAGCAGCATTGCACAGGTTCCGATAGTGCTGCACGACTGCAGGCGATCGAATACGGTCGGCCCCCGGGCGGCGCGCGCCAGCGCCAAGGCCACGGTGAGCAGCAGAACCAGCGTGACAGCGGCAAGCACGGCTAAGCATCCTCCAGTTCTGAACAGCGACGATTCATCTCGCTGCCGGCGAGCGACAACGCGCCTTCTTCGGTCAAGGCGTGCACCAGAAAGCGTCCATGCTCCACCTCGACACTGATCGTGCCCGGCGTCAACGTGATCGAATTCGCATGGATCGTCAGAGCGGCATCGGTCTTTTGCGAGGGGCAAAACTCCACCAGTGTCGGCGAAATCGGCAGGCGCGGATTCAGGATGCGCTTTGACACGTCCCAGGCGGCCAGAACGATCTCCTTGACCAGCCACGGACAGTAGCTCGCAAGTTTTGCCCAGACGAGACGAACCGGGTTGCACTCATCGGCAACCCGATTTAACCGCCCGGCAAGCAGGACAACTGCGATCGAACAGCCCAGGCCCGAAAGAACCAGAAACGGGACGGGCATACCGGAAAGCAGCAGCCAGAATACAAACAAGGCGACAACAGCAACGGGAGGACGAACCATGTCGGAAATCGCGAAAAAAACAACTCAACAGCAAACAAAAATTTGCTGATTACAACAACAAAATAACGACAATTTGTTTGTATATTGCTACACAGACCTGTCGGCAAGCAAGATCACGCCAAGCACTTTTCCCAGAAAATCAAACAGAACCGAAACCCCTCGCAGCACACACGTGACACGGCGACACTGCCACCGACATTTCCAATCCGAATTTTGTTGATTTGATTGTTTTGCCAACCGCTCGATTGGCCTTAAGAGACGTCCGAATTGGAACGCCAGTCCATTTTTTGCAGAAATTTACCACGATCGTGCTGGTTTTTTCCAAATCGGGGGCAAAAAAAGGCCGTCTCGCGACGGCCGTTGTTTCCTCTGTTTTACAGGCGTTTACCCGCCAAACCACGCAGCCGGAATCGTGACCAGCGCCGGAAAAAAGATCAACAACAGCAAGATCAGGCTATGCGAGAGCAGGAAGGG
>Ga0302250_1000394_pt1 | contig 44479 bp, 38 predicted proteins | sample AAG_RA_Asp_MG_FD_193536 | JGI IMG/M metagenome (GOLD analysis project Ga0302250, IMG submission 193536) | Enriched activated sludge microbial communities from anaerobic digester in WTTP, New Holstein, Wisconsin, United States - AAG_RA_Asp | ecosystem: Engineered > Bioreactor > Anaerobic >...
TATGACGCCGGTTGATTTATTCATTGAGGGCGGCGACCCAATCGGCGGCGCCGGATGTTCCCGGTTTACTTACGGCGAGTATATTTATGCCCCGGAAAAATTCAACGATCAAAAAAGCCACATTGTCAGAATGAGCAAAAACCAGGACGACAAAGGCGCGAACGGAGTGTTTGTCTTCATCTACGGCAATTAGCGAATTTGGCGCGGGGGGCGAAGATCAAAAACTAACAAAACAATATGACAAAAAAGCAAAAAATATGGCTGGCGGTTTTCGGCGCGATGTTTTTGGTGCCGGAGATATTGTGGGGAGGGGTAAGATCTTTAATTACAAAAGTATTTTTTCAATCAAGTTATTCTAGTATCTTCAGTCTAAGCGTTTTTTCAGACATCAATAGCAACTTTATTGCGTCGTTAATTTCAATGATTCAATTTATTGGAATATTAATTTTTGTTTTAGTATTTATAAAATTAAAAATTAATTTGTTTATTAAATTAATTCTCATTACTATTTTATTTTTTCTTATTTTTTTTAGTTTTATATTTGCGTGGATGGGGGCTTATTATTTAAAAAATAGTCCTAATTTTTAATTTTTCATTTTATGAAGCGATATTTGCCGATGTTTTTGTTTTTGCCAATTGCATTTTCTTTATTCGCCTATTCCTGGGCGCAAGAGTTGCCCGAGATTATCATTGAAGATGCGGATGCGACGACCACAATTGATCTGGTGTTTCCGCCCGCGGATTTCTTTGTTGTCAATGAGCCTCCGTTTCTTTTACCTGACGAGGCGGCAATTTGCCATGCCGACGAGAGGGAGGTAATTAACTTGGTGTCTCCGCCGGAAGATTTTTTTGACGCGTCGGAAGTCGACTTGCGCCTGCCTAACGAAGTGGCCATTTGCCGCGCGGACAAACGATTGACGATTGATTTGGTTGCCCCGCCCGAAGAATTCTTTGATCCCGCGCCGAACTTTACCGACAAATTCGTCTATGTCGCGCTGGGTGATTCCTACCAATCCGGCGAAGGCGCGGGGAATTCCATCGCCGATACCAATGATTATCTTCAAACCTATGAAAACGGGTCAAACTACATACAATCCGATGGACAGCAAGAGAATACCTATACTTACGATGTAAATGTTCCCGGGATCGTTCCTTCGGGCGGCAATTCCTGCCACCGCGCTCTGCAAAACTATGCCAAGATCAATAAAAACAAATTTCATCCCGAATTGAGCGATGATGATATTGTTTTGATTGATTTAACTTGCAGTGGCGCCAAGATTGAAACCGGCCCGCGCCCGCCGGTGGTGGGCGATGTGGCAAGCAATCAAATTGCGCCTGATTCGCAATTACAACAAGCGCTGGATAAATTGAGCACCGCCGGCCTGACTCCCGCCGATGTGGACCTGGTCACCATCGGCATGGGTGGCAATGACGCCGGGTTTGCGGAACTTGTGGAAGATTGCGTCACGTCCAGCTTGATAAACAAAATATTGGATCAAAATGAAAAACAATACGAAGGAGTTAAATATATTGCCGATAACTTTGCCACTTGCGAAAACATCAACAAATCAAAAAGCAAAGAAGCAATCAAACAACTTTACGACAAAGAAGTCTGGGCGCAAAACAAACTGTTGGAAACATTTAGCCAGGCAAAGATAATGCAATTAAGTTATCCCAACATTATTCCCGACCCTGAAACTTTGGGATCCGCCGGATTATGCGGCGGCATCCGCAAAAAAGATTTGGATTATCTTCGCAAAATAATTAAAGAGATTAATGGAAAAATTACCGCGGCGGCGGAAACAGTGCGTGCCGCCGGCAATACCAGAATGAAATTAATCAATGCCGAGATGATCTTCGGACATAACGCTCTTTGTCCGTCAAGGCCGGAAGATACGCTTGCCAACGGCATTAAAGAAGACTGCTTGAATGTCGAAGCCAATCGCTTGTTAAACAAAGATAACCAAGGCGATGTCCAATCGGGAGCAATGATTGCCGATCTTTTCAAGAGCTATGATCAGTTCAAATCGTGCTTCTTGCCACCGATTGATGGGGGGTGCGCTGCTGTGGGTTTGGTCAAGATAAATAATGCGTTTGATGAATTAATTACCTTTTTTAAAAATGATGATCAAAAAGAAAAAATCCAATCCAATCTGGCTGATTCTTCTCCTGATGAAGCTCAATCAATCCGCTTTGACCGTTCAATGGGCTTGCTCCATCCCAATATTAAGAGCCAAGAGCTAATCGCCTGCAATGTCAAAGCCGCCTATATGAGTGATTGGGCCGGCAATTGTCCTCCTCCCGATACACCGGTATTCAGGGAAGCAGTAAATAATAAACCAGTCACTAAAATACCGATAAATGCAGTCCCCGGAAGCGCAATGCACCTTGCTTTTGGCGGATTTGGTTCCCGCTCCACTATTCAAGCGGTAATTTTGTCAACGCCAAAGAATTTGGGAACGGTTATTGCCGACGCCGATGGTGTTATTGATACAAATATCACTTTGCCCGATGACATCGGCCCCGGAGTTCATACTATTATGATTGAAGGCCAGGCCGCCAATGGAGTGGGCCTCACCAAACAATTTCTTGTTAATTATCCGGGCAATCCCACCGCCAATTCCAGTTATGGTATGTATTTTGCCGGTTTTACCCCCGACAATGGAACCGCGGAACCCGAAAAAGTAGACATTAACTATATGGGAATGACTTTTGAAACCAGAACTCCCGACGAAGCCGGCGGCATCTTTGTTGAAATTCCGGTATTAAACCAGGAAGAAATCAGTATCACCGCCAAAAGCCAGATTACCGGCAAGGAAGTAGTCCAGATTGTAGATGTAATTATCGACAACACCCCGCCGGAATTAACATTCAGCTTTGATCAAACCAAGAAGGATTTGGTATTTACCGCCACGGATGATATCTCCGACCCGGACAACATCACCATCACCGACCAAAACGGCGTGGTTATCGCCACTGATCAGGCAGGGAATACCACCAAGCTTGTTTTCAATGAAAAAAATCGCAAACAATCATTGCGCGCCCAATTAAAAAGTATTTCCCACAACGACACCACCGTCAATCTGTCATCAAATCGGATCAGCTTTGCCTGGTTTTACGGATATACCCCCAAGATTCCGGCAATCTTGGGAGGATTGCAATCCTTGCCTCCGGTTCCCGCCAATCTTCCCCAAAGCAATACTCTGAAATTCCTGCTCCAGCAAGCCAGGCTAAACGACGGTTCATTTGTTGTGGCGATATATGCCAACAACAAAACCAGAATCGCGGAATACAAAAACCGAAAACTCAATCTGAAAACCTATTCTGGGTTGAGACTGCTCAAGTTTAATACCAACAATGGCAAACTGAGCTGGAGCTATTAAGCCGTGTTAAAAATATTTATATCTATCCTATGGTCAAAAAAACAAAAATTATTCTGCTTGTTCTTGGTTTGTTGATAATCTTGGCGATATTCGGCAAAAGCTTGTTCTATTTTGCGGGCAATTCCCTTGCCAGATGGTTTTTCTCAACACCTTCCCAAACATTTCCCGGCCTGTCGTCTTTACCTTGCGAACCGGCCAGCCAAGTGGAGTTGGGAAGCCCTTCGCTTATGAATCGCAAAACCGCCGAATTTACCACCTCCGGCGGAACAGTCTATATCAAGCCGCGCCAGTTTGCCGTTGGGGGAGGATTTTATGTGCCTTCAAAAACTACGACTGTCATTATCGGACAGGCATCTATGCCTCCTGTATACGATGAACAAAAAAGCATAATAGACAATGTGAGCGAAGAGATTCGTTTCAATAATAATGATTATGCTCAACTTAATTTAGACGCCGGTCGTTATTGGCTTTGGGTAACCGGTGCCGGCAGGGATGTTGTCGTTTACAGCTGCGAGGAGGGCGGGGTGAACGATCCCAAACCGGTGTGGTAGTTCCACAGAGGGCTTTCAGAGGGTTAGACTCTCTGAATTTTTCAAAAAATATGAACAAAAAATTGAAGAGAGTTCTGATAATCATCGGTTTAATTCTTATCATTGCCATAATCGGCATGGCAATTGCAATGTTTATACTGTTTAAAGAATTTAAAGGAGTGGTTACTTCGTGGTCGCCGGCGGGGTTGGATTCTTTGCCGTGCGAACCGAAAAGCCAAGTGGAGTTGGGGTCGCCGTATACCGGTGGGAAAACCGCTGAATTTTCAACGAGTGGAAGTGATTTATATTTTATCGCGAGATATTTTCATCATGGTGGTATTTTGGATCTTGAAAAATATATGGCGGGAATTTATGTTGGACCGGTAGAAAAAAACCTTCGTGGGATACTCAAAGAAATATAATCAGCAATGTTTCTATGGAAATTAATTTCACCGAAGGGTATTACGGCGCGCTAACTTTGCCGGCAGGGAGGTATTGGCTATGGTCAGCTCCGGAGACGTTGTTGTTTACAGCTGCGATGAGGGCGGGGTGAGCGATCCCAAACCGGTGTGGTAGTTTTGCAGAGGATTTTCAGAGGGTTAGACTCTCTGAATTTTCCAAAAACCAGGATCGTGGAATACAAAAACCGAAAACTCAATCTAAAAACCCATTCTGGGTTGAAACTGCTCAAGTTTAATACCAACAATGGCAAACTGAACTGGAGCTATTAATAAAATAATTATGGATATAACTAAACGAAACAAAATCAAGAGGATATCAATTATTATCGTTTCAATTATAATCGCCGTCTTTTTTGTAATTAAAGTTCTGCCGGCGATATTTTTCGCCGGATTGAGTGCTTATGTTGATTATCAAAAATCGCAAAACCAGAAATTGTTGGACAAAAACGGGGTGAAAACTTTGCCCTGTGAACCGGCGAGTTCGGTGGAGTTGGGATCGCCATCATTCCTAAATGGAAAAACTGCCGAATTTACAACTGCAGGCGGAACAATATATGTAAAGCCACGCATATTTTCAGGAGGAGGATGGATACCTCCGTTTAGTTCGGCGGAAATCTTTGTTGGCTACGCTGCAACTCCTCCAATATATGATGCAATAACTGGCATAACAACCAATGTATTAAAGAGGCTTGAATTTAACAAAACCGATTACGGCATTCTTGATCTTCCCGCCGACCGCTATTGGCTCTGGTCGGGCGAAGGTGGAGATATTATCCTCTACAGCTGTGAGGAGGGCGGGGTGAGCGATCCCAAGCCGGTGCGGTGATGTAATCTTGCGTTTGTTGGCTGAATTTGGCTTTTTGGCGTTTTTGAAGTATATTTAAGATGTTTAATGAGACGCAACGAAGATGATTGAAGGACAAAAAGCCAAAAAAGTTTTGCGGTGCGGGGTGGTTGCGGCGGCGATGATTGCGCTGTTGCCGCTTTTTGCGCGGGCGGATAACTATGGCGATCAGGCGGCTTTTAACATTGACAAGCAATACGATTCGGCGGGAAGAAGCCAACTTTCGGCGTCGCTGGTCTGGGCGGGGGAGAAGATCTATTTTTACGCCGACAATGCCTGGTGGAATGATTTGGATCCGTCGGAGCGCCAGCGATACAGCGCCGTTTTTTCGGGTCTGGACGCGGAATTTTCGCGGCACATCCAACCCAAACTCACGGAACTTTTCGGCGCCAGCACCAGCCCGGATTCTGCCCGCAACGGCAAACTCACGGTTCTGATCCACCGAATGGTTAAGGGCACCGGCGGCTACATTAACACGGCGGACGGCTATTCCAAATACCAATCTCCCGGGTCAAACGAAAGAGAGATGGTTTATTTCAACACCTCTTTCGTTGACGCGCCGCTGGCAAAAACTTATCTGGCGCATGAATACGCGCATTTGATCACTTTCAACCAAAAGGAGCGATTGCGCCACGTAGTTGAAGAGGTCTGGCTCAACGAAGTCCGCGCCGAATATTCTTCCACGATTTTGGGTTATGACGCGCCGTTCGGGGGAAGCAATTTCCAGCAACGGGTGAAGTCATTTTTAAACGACCCCGGCAAAAGCCTGACGGAGTGGGAAAACGTGCCGGCCAACTACGGCGCGGCGCATTTGTGGGCGCAATATGTCGTTGATCATTATGGCGTTGCGATATTGGCCGATTCCATAAAAAGCGATCAAACGGGAATTGCCTCCATTGATTACGCGCTGAGAAAAAACGGCTTTGACGTTGATTTCACCCAAGTCTTTCGCGATTGGATTGTCGCGCTGGCGGCCAATGATTGTTCAATCGGCCCGAAATATTGTTATAAATATCCGGATTTGCGGGAGTTTGTTGTTTCTCCCCGGATAAATTATCTGCCGGCTTCAGATCAGGTTTCCTTGTCGGTGACCTACAACACGCCCTATTTTGCCGGCAATTGGCAAAAGATCACGGGCGGCGCCGGCAATTTGCGCCTTGATTTTGCCGCCGCCGGGGAGCACAAATTTGCGGTGCCTTATCTGACCTGCGATGCCGCCGGGAAGTGCTCCGCCGGCGAACTGGAAACTGCCGCGGACGGCAATGCGATGCTGAAGATTGAAGATTTTGGCCGGCGTTATTCCTCGCTGGTTCTGATGCCGTTCGGCTCGGGGAAAAATTTCGGTTTCGGTTCGGGGACGGGAACAATGTTGCCTTATTCGTTTAAAATTTCAATCGTGCCGACTGAAGTGGCACCATCCGGAGGGGCGGAAAACGAAAAATTGCAAATTGAGGCGTTGCAAAAACAGGTTGATGCGTTAAAAGCCGAGATTGCCCGCGTGATCGCGATTTTGGCGGCGCGGGTGGCGGCCGCGCCGAAATTTTCCTGCGGCGTGATTACCGCCGATTTATATTCGGGCGCGGCAAACCGCGCGCAGATCGTTTGCCTGCAGGAATTTTTGAGATCGCAAGGCAGTTTGATTTATCCGGGCGGACTTTTGAGCGGCAATTTTGACGCCGCCACCCGCGCCGCGGTGATCCGCTTCCAGGAAAAATATGCCGCCGAAGTTCTTTGGCCGTTGGGGTTGAAATCCGGCACCGGCTACGTCGGCGCCGCCACCCGCGCCAAGATCAACCAGTTAATGAAATAATATGGAATTAAAGAACAAGATTGAAAACAAAACTGCGGCAACGGCAATTGTCGGCATGGGTTATGTCGGCCTGCCCCATGCGGCGGAAATTGCCGGTGCCGGGATGGAAGTAATCGGTTTGGATGTGCAAGAAAAAAGAGTGGCAATGCTTAATCGCGGCGAATCCTATATTAGCGACGTTTCAAAAGACGCATTGGAAAAAATCATTGCCGCCGGAAAATTCAAAGCGTCGGCCGATTTTTCTTTGCTGGCGCGGGCCGACGTGATTATTATTTGCGTGCCCACGCCGCTGGACAAATACAAGATTCCCGACATTTCCTACATCACCGCCGCGGCCAAAGAGGTGAAAAAATATTTGCGGCGCGGCCAGCTGGTGATTTTGGAAAGCACCACCTATCCGGGAACCACCGAAGAAGTGCTTCTGCCGCTGTTTGAAGAAACGGGGTTAAAATGCGGAAAGGATTTTTATCTGGCGTTTGCGCCCGAACGGATTGATCCGGGGAACAAAATGCCGTTAGCCGAAATTCCCAAAGTGGTGGGCGGGATAACGCCGGAATGCACCAATTTGGCGGCAACGTTTTACTCACAATTTTTAAAACATATCCATTCGGTTTCATCGGCCAAAGCCGCGGAAATGACCAAGATTCTGGAAAATGTTTATCGCCTGATCAACATTTCGGCGATCAACGAACTGGCGATGCTGTGCGGCCGCATGGGGCTTGATATTTGGGAGGTGATTGATGCGGCCAAAACCAAACCCTACGGGTTTCAGGCGTTTTACCCCTCGCCGCGCGTGGGCGGCCATTGCATTCCGCTGGATCCGTTCTATCTTTCGTGGAAAGCCAAAGAATATAATTTTTGGCCGCGTTTTATTGAATTAGCCGGCGACATCAACGATCAAATGCCGCACTATATGGTGTCGTTTGCCAATTCGGTGCTGAACCGCCGCGGCAAGCCGATTAAAAATTCAAAAATTTTGGTTTTCGGCGCGGCCTATAAAAAAGATATCGGCGATCCGCGCGAAGGGGCGGTATATGATGTCATTCCCAATTTGATGCGCAAAGGGGCGCAGGTTGATTTTTACGATCCGTTTGTCAAGGAACTGACCATCGGCAAGAACAATTACCTGATAAACAATCCCGCGCCGATAAAAATGGCGTCAATCGATTATACTCCCGAAATTTTGAAAAATTACGATTTGACGCTGATTTTAACCGATCATTCAAACATTGATTATGACCAATTGGCGCAAAACGCGAATTTGGTGGCCGATACGCGCAATGCGATTAAATCCCGCGGCCATAAAAATGTTTTCCGGCTGGGCGCTCCCGCGCCAAAAGACGAATAAAGATTTAAGATAATTTGTTTATATGCAGTATGCCATCGTTGGCACTAGATTTATTTTAGATGTTTTATTTAATCCTTCGAAACTTCGCCGATTTGTAGCGTATTAATTTATCCATCTGTTAGAATACCTCGAGACTTTGCTCTGGGGGGGGGTTATTGGTCAATTTATTCAAAAATGAAATGGGTAGAAGAAGAATAATTATAAACATAATTAGTTGATGGAGATTTGGCAAATAGTTCCGATAATTTATATAATCATTGGCGCGGTATCGTTTTTTGTGGTTTTAGCCAAACCAAAGTTTTTTTGGCCGTTTTTAATTGTGATTAGCGTAGGAGCCGCGGGGTTAATTATGATCCCTAAGTCGCCCTATTGTGTGGCATTGGTTGACGAATTTTTGCTGGTTTGTGTCATAGCCGCCGCGATTATCGCCTTGCTGGTCGGTGCGGTGAAAACCATTAAGCCATCGTCAATATTATTTGCGAGGATACATCGGTTGTTCTTTTTTACTCTGGCGCTATATATGTTGGCTCAAAGCGTGCGCGGATTGATATTGTGGCAGGATCCGCTTTTAGTTAGGTGGGTGATATTTTATTCATTGATTATTGTAATTGAATTTTTCATTTCCGGCACAAATCTTCCGATGCCCCGCGCAAGAAGTTTTCTAAAAATAATTCTCTGGAGCGCATTGGTTTATCTGGTAGCTTATTTGTGCCATGGATTGTTCACGCAATATGTTCTGGAAATTTCGCCATTCAGCTTGAATGTTCAAGGGGTTCAGTGGGCGGGAGCCAGCTATGCGTTGTTTCCTTTGCTAGTCGCTATTCCGGCAGCGTTGATTTATTTGCGCCATCGCGGATTGCGCCAATGGCTTGGATGGTCGGTTATCGCCTTGGGAATATTGGCGGCTTATTTTTATGATTCGCGGGCGGCATTAATTGCGATCGGTGCTTTTGCGCCTCTTATGTTTTTCACATTAAACTGGCGCAAAAATTTGGTGGCGCTCATTCTCTTGTTTGGCTCGTTGGCGGTTTATCATTGGCATGATATGGCGGTATTTCTGAAAAGCATTGTCCAAAGCGCCACCTTTTCTTATTCCGGAGATTTTGGCCGCTGGACAATTATTGCCGCGGCGATTATGGCGATTTCTCAAAATTTCGGAGTTTTTCTTTTTGGTTATGGGATTCATTCTCATCATTATGTATTGGGGGAGTTTATGAAAAAAGCCGGCCATCCCACAATTACTTCGGTAGTGGATTATTCGCAAACAACTTTACCCGGCGGCGCATTGGTTTATGATTATACCGGGCAAGTTCCGGATTATGTGCGGGTGACTGGTTTTGGCGGCCTGCTAACCGATGTCGGACTTGTCGGCATTCTGTTGTTGGGCGCGGTTTTTGCGATTACCTTGCTTAGAATTTTATTTTTAAAAAATGCTCCGGTAAAATTTCTGGCGGCATTGCCGTTGATTTTAGCCATGTCATTGATGTTTTTTGTAAAAATGGAAGATATTGTTCTGTTGTGGTTGATGATAATGCCTTCAGGAATACTTTTATCGATGGCCAATATCAGGCTCATTCCCGGGTTGCAAAAGAAGGTATTCGGGCGGCAAGATGATTAACTTTCTGCCGGCCGTAGTCAGCGGCGATTTTTTTGTTAATCATACCGCTTTGTGTTAAAATCACCGAATGAAAAAAAAATGTAAAACTAACGGCAAGGAAAATATCTACCTCTCGGTGGTCGTGCCGGCATATAACGAAGAAGCAAGAATTCCTGAAACTTTGAAAGCGATTGACGACTATTTGCGGCATCAGCCTTATAATTATGAAATCATTGCCGTTAATGACGGGTCAAAAGATAATACCGCTTGCGCGGTTGAAGCGCTCATCATAAAAATTGCCAATTTGAAATTGATTGATAATTGTAATAACTGTGGTAAGGGCTACGCGGTGAGACAAGGAATGTTGGCGGCGTCGGGAGAAATCAGATTATTTATGGACGCAGATAATTCCGCGGCAATTGAGGAAATTAAAAAATTATTGCCGTACTTTGAAGCTGGCAATGATGTAGTGATCGGCTCTCGCCATGCCCCGAATGCTGAAATTGTCACGCCACAACCTATTTTTCGTCGTTTTCTGGGGCGGGGATATCGCTTGCTAGCGAATATTTTAGCGGGAACTTGGGGCATTGGCGACACTCAATGTGGGTTTAAGGCAATGAGTGCCAAAGCGGCGCGAACGATTTTGCCCAATTGTCAAATCAATCGGTTTGCATTTGACGCTGAAATTTTGGTGGCGGCCAAAATTTCAGGCTTAAAAATCAAGGAAGTCGGCGTTGTTTGGAAAAACGATTTACGCAGTACCGTTAAAATCAATTCGGCATTTGGCATGTTTTTTGATCTTTTGCGCCTTCGCGCCAATATTATTAAAGGAATTTATAATCATGGCGGTTTTGTTGCGCGATAGACGGTTGAAAAAAATTGAATTGAAATGAAAGAATCATTTTTTACCAATACTTTAACTACTTTGATTGTGCGTGTTTTATCGGCGCTATGCACAATCGCGATATCAGCAATGATTGCGCGAGCTTTCGGTCCCCATGGAAGCGGCGTATATTCGCTGGCAGTGGTTTTTATCGGAATTGTTGCGATATCAGCGCTTTTCGGAATGAACACCGCGACAATTTTTTATACCGGCAAAAAAAAATATTCCGCTAAACTAATTATTGCCAATAATATTTTTGTTTCGTTTGCTATGGGCGCGTTGGCATTGGTGATTGCGTTACCGTTGGCGATTATTTTTAATGATGAACTGCCAAAAGTGCTTGACTGGCGCATAACATTTATGGCGTTTGCCGCCATTATTCCCGTGATTTGCTTTAATCTTCTTTCGCATATTCTTATTGGAATGGAAAGAATCAAGACATTTAACCGATTGTCGTTATTGCAAAGTTTCTTGCTCGCCGCAATGATATTAGTTGTTTCTTATGTTTTCCGCTTGGATATTTTTGCGGCGATCGCCGCTTACGCTCTGTCTTTTTTTGTCGCGGATATTTTTTTTGCGGTTGCGGCCGCAAAATATGCAGGTGGCATTGTTTGGAAATTAAATGTTGGATACGTCAAAGATATTATATCTTACGGGATTAAAATTTACCCCTCTCACCTTTTTTCTTTTTTGAGTTCGCGGGTAAATTTTTTTATCGTTGGATTTTTGTTGAATCCTGCCGCAGTGGGTTTTTATTCGGTAGCGTCGGCGCTTGCCGAAGGTTTGGGAATTTTTGCCAAATCCGCGGGAACGGTGTTGATTGCGCGCGTGGTTTGTGAAACCGATCAACAAAAATTAAAAGAATTTACGCCGGCAGTCAATCGTGCAGTTTTAGCAATGATGTTTTTGGCGGCAATAATCTTATCATTAATCGCTTATCCCCTTATCACGATTATTTATTCTCAAAATTTTGCCGCGGCCGTGGCGCCGTTTATCGTTATGCTTTTTGGCACACCGGCGCTTTGCGGATGGGAAATATTGTCAAATGATATCGCCGGCCGCGGGCGCCAAATCATCATTAGCCGAATTGCCGCGGTTGCCTTTTGGGGTGGTGTTGTTTTAAATATTTTTTTTATTTTGTGTTGGGGTTTAATCGGAGCCGCGTGGGCGATTAACGCAGTATATTTTTATATGTTTTTTGCTGCTTCTGTGGCATATAAAAAAATTTCGGGTAATGATATTTTTGAAATTACCATAATCAAAAAATCGGACATAAAGGCGTATTGGAATTATTTATCCGCCATATTAAAAAGGATAAAAATATGAAAATTTGTTATATTGCCGATGCCAATTCGCCCCATTCTCAACGCTGGATCGGTTATTTTGTCGAGAAGGGGTACCAAATTGACTGGATATCATGCTCTGCGCCGGAAGGCGATCTTCCTGATGGTGTAAAATTTCATAAAATTAAAGACAGCCGATTAAAGGCGCTTAAAGTTGTTAAAAACGCCATTGCGGTGCGGCGATTGGTTAAAAAAATAAATCCGGACATATTGCATGCGCATTATGCCGGTGTAAACGGTGTGTTGGGGTGGTTTTGCAATTTTAATCCTTACATTATAACCGCTTGGGGATCGGATATTTTGGTTGCGGCTCAAAAACCGGTGATAAAAACTTTGATTAAAAAAGCGTTGGCGAGTGCCAGTGTGGTTACCTCGGACGCTTTGCATTTAAAGGATGAGATGATAAAATTGGGTTTGCCGAAGAATAAGATTGAAATCATAAATTTTGGCGTGGAAACCGATGTTTTCCGCCCGGGAACAGCTGATCTTGAATTGCAGAAAAAATTGAAGATCCAGAATATTCCTTCAATTATCAGTGTGCGTAGCTTGGAACCGATTTATGATGTTTCAACTTTATTGGAAGCCGCAGTAATGGTTATTGAGCGGATTCCCGCGGTAAAATTTATTATTGGCGGGCGCGGTTCTTGTGAGTTAAAATTGAAAGATCGGGCGAAAGATTTGGGGATTGAGGGCAATGTGATTTTTGTCGGGTTTATCCCGCACGGCGAGTTGTATAGGTGGTTTCGTTCCGTTAATATCTATGTTTCCACCTCGCTTTCCGATGCGGGCATTGCGGCAAGCACTGCCGAAGCTATGGCGTGTGGCTTGCCGGCGGTAATTTCCGCAACTGCGGAAAATAACAAATGGATAGAAAACAACCGGAACGGGTTTTTATTCCCCGCTAAAAATGCCGATAAATTGGCGGAAATTTTGATTCGGCTGATTTTAAACGAGAAGTTATGTCGCAAAATTGACATTGCCGGGCGGCAGACAATTATTGAAAAAAATGATTATGGCAATGAAATGGCAAAAATGGAAAAATTATATGAAAAATTGGGGCCAATCAACAAATAAAATAACACAAAAAAAAATATTCAGATTGATTTTTCCCGCCATGTTGATTTTGTCGGCGGTGTTTTTTGTTTGTTTTTTTTATCCGGCGGGTGATGGGCCAATCGGCCGCGATCGATGGAATGATAAAAATATTCAAACACCAAACCAAGTGGGGGTCTCTTGGATGAAAATATCCGATGATGTAATGAACGATATCTTTGAACAAGTCACTCATCCATCTGCTGTTTATGTCGCTTCGGAAAATAAAACTTTCATTACATGGCAATCATATAATTTTGGCAGAAAGATCGCAGTTTTTGACAATGAGCAAGAGAGATTAATCGGAGAAGAAAATATCGGCGGTACTCGATTGGTGAATGACGGACATGGGGCATCCTCGCTTGTTATGGATAAAAAAGGATATATTTATGTTTTTTACGGTTCCCATGGGGAAGATCAATATTATAAAAAAAGTCAAAAACCTTACGACATCCACAACTGGAGTGATGAAAGAAAGGTTCCCGATATGTTAGGCACCTATCCAAATCCTTGGCTTATCGGTGATAACATATGGCTTTTATATCGCACGAGGGATTTGGAGAATGGTTCGGCGCTTTATTACAAAAAATTGGACGTTAATGATGAATGGGGCGATGAAAAAATTATTGTTCGCCAAGAAGGAGGGGAATGGTATAATTATTTTCGGTCAATTGTTGCCGCAAACGGCGATCTGCATCTGGCGTGGACATATTATCATTGGCCCAATCTTGGATATTTTGGTGTTTACCATATTTTATACGATGTTTCGGAAAATAAATGGAAAATCCAAGATGGATCGGAAATTCATTTACCGGCCGATAAAAATAGTGGCAGTAAAATATTTGAGGGAGGGAACATTTGGCTGTGGGATATTCAAATTGATGCCGGTGGCAATCCGTTCATACTATTTGGCCATTCTGAAACCGAAAAGCTAAAAATTGCCAAGTGGAAAAATAATGGATGGGTGTTATTTGATGTCATTGATTTGCCGTGGGATAATATTAGGCATTTTAGCGGTGCTTTGATTGTTGATGATCCAATGAATTTAAGAATGGCGGTTACATCGGAAAATAAAAGAACAACGATGCTTTATAAGAGCGTTGATGGGGGAGAGACATGGAATTTTAATAAAATAATCGGGGAAAATACCGGTCGCGAATATTATTGTTGTCATAAAACCGTTGTTAACGGCCGGCCCAATATGGAGTTTGTTCTATCGGTTGGCGAGGGTGCGGCGGCATGGGGCGAAAAAGGAAATTATTTCCATTATGAAAGCGCTTATGTTGCCGATGAAGAGATCCCCTGCAAAAAAGAGATGCAAACGGAGCAAATAAAAGAAAGATACAGGGAGTTTTTAGAAGGCGATTTGGCGGAATCAATGATCAAAAGCTATAATGCGCAGACCCTGTATGATATATGCACCACTAGAAAAATAAAGGAGATTAAGAGACTCGCCGAGGAACTAAAATGAAGATTTTTTTAAGGAACTTTTTATTTTTGCTTTTGCCGGTCTATTTGCTTTCGTCGGCGGTTTTCGCTTATTTTTATCGTTGGCAGGTAAATACCGATGGATTGGGATACTTATCAATCGCGCAGAACTATGTTGCGGGTAATTGGCAAACTGCGGTTAATGGATTTTGGAGCCCGCTCTATTCATGGCTGATTGCGGGGGTCGTTGCGCTTGGCTTTTCGGTGCCCGCCGCAGTAAAAATTGTCGGCGTATTTTCAGGGTTATTATTATTGTTAGCGGCAAAAAAATTATTGGAATGTTTCGATCTGCGGGAATTTTACAAAAAAACGATCTTGGCGGCATTGACGATTCCAGCTGTTTATTTTGCGGTGTCTCTCACTACGCCCGATGCGCTGGCATCCGGACTGGTTATTTTATATTTATCGTTGATTTTTAGAAGCGATTATTCTCTCAAAAGGTATGGATTTTGGTGCGGGGTTATCGGCGGATTGATGTATTTGTCAAAAACCTATTTGCTTTTATTCTTCACGGCGCATTTTTTGATTTTTAATGTGATTCTGTTTTGGCGCAACAAATCCAATTATCAAAGGAAAAATCTGCTTTTTAACTTTGCCGGCGGCATAGCGTCTTTTGCCGTTATTTGCGGTTTGTGGATTGGTGCGATTTATGCCAAATATGGCGAATTAACGCCGGGAAAAACCGGAGAATATAATCTGGCGGCCTATGGTCCGGGCGCGGCGGGCGACCCGCTTGATTATTTGGGGTTGTTGCCGCCCGCCGATGAACATTCTTTGAGCGCATGGGATGATCCGGGGTTAATTGAAATTCCGCGGGCGCGGGAAACAACACTAACAGAAAAAATTATTCATTACGGAAATAATTTTTTTGCAAATTTGGCCAAGACTTTTGTCGTGATTTATTCGCGGTTTTCTTTATTGGCGTTGCTGTTTTTTGCGGTTGCACTGTGGTTGATTTTGCGCACCGCGAAAAAAAAGATTTTTGCCCGAGATTATATTTATTTGATTTTGACGATTTTTATTTTGCAGACCGGATATTTACCGATTCATATTGAAGAAAGGTATATTTGGGCCGCATTGCCGTTATTGCTGATTTTAGCGCTAAAAATCTGGCAGGATTCGCCCTTTTTGGAACAAAAACCTTGCTGGAAAAAAATTTTGGCGGGTGGTGTGGCGCTATCGTTTATTTTGGCACCGGCCTACAAATTGGTTTCGCGCGTTAATACTGGCCAAGAATATCATGAGATCTACAATCAAATTAAAGATTCCGGTATCGGCGGGAAGATTGCTTCAAACGCCAACTGGTCAGAGTCGCTGATTCTGGCGTATTATTCCGGCGGCCAATATTTTGGAATTCCGAAATCAAAATCGGCGCATGGCTTGCAAAATGAATTAGAAAAATTTAACATTGATTATTATATTTTTTGGGAAAATGATGACGAGCTTCCGATTCTTCTTAAAAAGAATCAAGATATTGATTCAGGTGAATTGGATGGAATTTCGATTTATCAACTAAGATAATTTTAACAGTTCAAATTTCGGTGTTTATCGTTTAAAATGGGAAAATGGGGTGCAATTATTTACTGCTTGAACTAATCGGCGAATGGTGACAACCAATAATCTTTATTGATAAATTTAAAGAATAAAAAATTGATTAAGTATTTTTTAAAATGGAAAAATTTAAATTTAAAAAAATAATTATATTGTCTCCCCATACTGATGATGGAGAGTTGGGTTGCGGTGCTTCAATTTCTAAATTCGCGGAGCGGGGAAGCGAAATTTTTGAAGCGATTTTTTCAGTCGCGGCGTTTGCCGGCGGAAAAGAAAAAACAAAAGAAGAAACGGCGGAGGAAGCGATCAAAGCCGCTTCTATTATTGGGATCAAGGATAAAAATATTCGCCAGTTTGATTATCGCGTAAGGTATTTTGGCGAAATGCGCCAACAGATATTGGATGATATGATTAAATTAAAGAATGAAATCAAGCCAGATGCGGTATTCCTGCCGGCGCTTTCCGACTTTCATCAAGACCATGAGGTTATAAGTCGCGAAGGGGTGCGCGCGTTTAAACATTCTATAATTCTTGGTTATGAAGAACCGTGGAATCAGCTTAAATCGGGGGTTAATTTTTTTGTGAGAATCAACGAAAGTCAGCTTCAAAAGAAAATTCTTGCCGTGGACCAATACGCGTCTCAAAATAAAAGAAAATTTATTGATGGTGAAAAAATAAAAAGCTTAGCGGTGGTCAGGGGACTGCAAGCCGGAACCGATTTTGCCGAAGCCTTTGAGGGGGTAAGGTTCTTTTGTTAGGTTATTGATACCAAAATATGAAGATATCGTTTGACATAATTATTGAAAAACTTAATGGGATTAAATATGAAATCAAGGGTGAGCCGATTGATGGATTGACTGGTTTTGTCGCCCTAAATGAAGCGGGAAACAAATCAGTATCTTTCTGTAAATATCGAGGAGACGCATCCCGAACGGCATTGGCCGGGACAAAAGCCTCTTTGGTTTTTTGTTGGCCCGATGCAATTTTGCCTGACGATAATCAAAGAACCTATATTCTTATTGATAATCCGCGGATGCATTTCTTCAGAATATTAGCCAGTTTCTTATCCGATAGAGTTGATTATTCGGTTGTCGATAGTGCCAAAATAGGGAAAAATTGCAAATTGGGCAAAATTTCAATCGGGGCGAATGTTGTTATTGGCGATAATGTGGCTATCGGCGATGGAACAATAATTACGGCCAATGTGGTTATCGGCGATGGAATATCCATCGGCCGCGATGTTTTAATTAAGTCAAATACGGTTATCGGACAAAAAGGTTTTGGGTTTGAGTTTGACGAAAACAAAACTCCGTTTGCAATTCCCCATATCGGGGGTGTCCGAATTGGTGATAATGTCGAAATTGGTTCCAATTGCACGGTCGTAAGGGGAGTATTGGGCGATACGATCGTTTCCGATTTTACTAAGGTTGATGATCATGTGCATATCGGCCATAATGTAGAAATCGGCGCGAAGACGATGATAACTGCGTGCGCTGAAATAAGCGGAAGCGTAAAAATTGGCAACAATTGTTGGCTCGGGCCGAATTGTTCGCTAATGAATCAAATCCGAATCGGGAACAATGTTTTGATCGGTTTGGGGGCGGTAGTCACTAAATCTTTACCCGATAATGCCGTGGCGGTGGGCAATCCCGCCCGGATAGTCAGAATTAAAGAAGAAAAAGAATCACCATGGAAAGGAATCTCCCGTTAGTTTCCGTTGTCGTTCCTTGCCGGAACGAAGAAAAATTTATTGGTCAATGTTTGGAATCAATTATCAGGCAAGATTATCCAAAGGAAAAATTGGAAGTTTTGGTGGTGGATGGAATGAGTAATGATAAAACTAGAGGGGTTGTTGCTCGATATGTCGGTGAGCATCCCTTTATCAAACTTCTGGATAATTTTGAGATATTTACGCCGTTTGCCTTGAATATCGGAATCAAAAAATCTCAAGGCGAAATAATTATCAGGATGGATGCACATGCAAAATATTCCCAGGATTATATCGTTGAATGTGTGAAAAATTTGCAGAAATACAATGCTGATAATGTCGGGGGATCGCTGGTTGTAGTTGCATCAAAAAATGGAAGTTTGTTTTCTCGGGCGATTGCTTGGGCGCTGTCTTCTGTTTTTTGCGCGGGCAATGCTCATTATAAAACCATTCATTCCGGATCACCCCGTTTTGTTGATACTGTTTTTGGCGGTTGCTACAAGAGAGAGTTGTTTGACAGAATGGGACTTTTTAACGAAAAACTGCCCCGTTGCCAAGATATTGATTTTAACATGCGATTGACATCAATCGGCGGCAAGATACTTTTGGTGCCGAATATTTTTGTTTATTACTATCCGCGAGCAAGCCTGAAAAATTATTTTTTTAGAGATTTAACCAGCGGAGAATGGATAATTTATTCGTCAAAATTTATGCGTCGGCCGTTAAAATTAAGGCATTACTTGCCTGCAATTTGTTTTTTCGGTGCAATCGGATTGTTGGTGGCCGGATTTTGGAAATTGGTTTTCTGGCTGGTGCTCGCGGGGCTGGCGGCGGTTTACGTCTTCTTAAGTTTGTTTTTTTCGGTTAGAATTGCTGCAAAGGAGCGTAATTGGCGTTTTGTGTTTTTGATGCCTTTAGCGTTTGCTTCACGTCATTTAGCATATGGGCTTGGTTCGGTTTTGGGGCTGGCTAAATTAATTTTAAATAAAAAAAATGAAAAATGTTGAAATGCGCAAACAAAAAGAAATTGAACATGCCAACAAATTGAAAATTTTGCTGGAAAATACGCCGGATCAGGAAAAAGTTGCGGGGAACAAAAAATTTTATTCCATTACTCGCGCCAGCCAGCAATATGTTAATAGCCAAATCATAAAGATAATTTCCCCCGGCAAAAAATTTCTTGATTATTGTTGCGGTGATGGTGCAACGAGTATTTGGATGGCTCGCCAAGGTGCCGATGTTTGCGGCATTGATATTTCCGATGTTTCTATCAGAATCGCCCGGCAAAAAGCTGCGCGCGCTTGCCTTCAACGAAAACCACATTTTGCCGTGATGGATGCAGAAAGGCTGTTGTTTGCTGATAATAGTTTTGATGTGGTATTTTGCGGCGGAGTTTTGCATCACTTGGATATTGCTATGGCTTATAAAGAACTGGCGCGAGTTTTAAAGCCGAACGGACGAATTATTTGCGGCGAGCCGCTGGCATATAATCCGGTGTTCCAGATTTACCGCAAGCTGACGCCGCAACTGCGCACCGAATGGGAGGCTGAACATATTTTGACCAAAAAAATGATATTTTTAGCGAAGGATTATTTTGATGCTATTGATGTTAAATTTTTTCATTTGGTAACGCTTTTGGCCGTCCCCTTTCGCCATACTCCGATTTTTAATTTTGTTTTGAGCGTCTGTGAGGCGATTGACGCGTTATTGTTGAAGATTCCGCTGATTAAATGGTTGGCTTGGCAAACAGTTTTTGTTTTGTCGGACCCTAAAAAAAATGGTAAAAAGACTGTTTGACATTGTTTTTTCATTAATTTGTTTAGCAATTCTTTGGCCGATAATGATAGTTGTTGCGCTAGCGGTATTTTTTGTTTCCCCCGGTCCGGTTTTTTATCGTGGCGAGCGTTCTGGAAAAGATGGAAAGGTTTTTAAAATTTTTAAATTTCGCACCATGGTGTTGAACGCTGAAAAAATCGGCGGGCCGTCCACGGCCGACAATGATCCGCGCAATATTAGGATAGGCCGATCCTTACGCAAATATAAGTTGGACGAAATGCCTCAGCTTTTTAATGTTTTATGCGGAGAAATGAGTATTGTCGGCCCCCGTCCGCAAGTTAAAAGATATACCGATTTATACCGGGGAGAAGAAAAAATAATCCTGACCGTAAAACCAGGAATGACCGATTATGCCTCCATCGCGTTTATCAACTTGGATCAAATTTTGGGTAATGAAAACATAGACAAATTGTATATGGAAAAAATTGAGCCGGAAAAAAATAAGTTGCGGATAAAATATGCCAAAGAGAGTTCTTTTTTTACAGATATTAAGATAATTTGGCTTACTTTTGTTGAAATTATTAAAGTGGTGTTGTTGCGCAAGAAAAGCAGGGGGGAGCAAATAAAAAATTTAAAATCCTAAATTTGACATTGTTGGCGAATTTAGGATTTAAAATCAAAATGGAATATATTAATTTGGGGCAAACAGATTTGAAAATCAGCCGTTTGGGGCTTGGCACATGGGCGATTGGCGGGTTTGGGTGGGGAAAAATAAATGACATTGATTCAATTGCGGCAATTCGTAAGGCATGGGATTTGGGGATTAGTTTTTTTGACACTGCCGATGTTTACGGCTTGGGCCATGCCGAAGAAATTTTAGCCAAGGCATTGGGGAGGAGTTGTAAAAAAGCGATAATTGCTACTAAATTTGGTGTGCGCGTTGGTAATGATGGTAAAACTTACAAAGACATCAGCCCCCAATATGCCGTGGAAGCGTTGGAGGCCAGTTTGCGGCGGTTAAAAATTGATTGTATTCCTTTGTATCAGATTCATTGGCCCGATGGCGTCACAAACATTTATGATACTATGAATGCCCTTAAAAAATGCCAGGAACAGGGTAAAATAAAACATATCGGATACTCCAATTTTCCAATCGGATTAATTGCGGAGGCTGAGGGCGCCGCTCGCGGCGAATCGTTGCAGGTGCCTTATAATTTGATTGCCCGAGATATTGAAAAAGAAATAATACCTTTTTGCCAAGAGCGCAATATCACTCTAATAACTTATGGCCCCCTTGCGCAGGGATTGCTATCGGGAAAAATCAGCAAGGAATTTAAGTTTGGTTCAAATGATATTCGTGCCCGCGATCCCAACTGGCAGGGTGAGGCTTTTAAGAGAAATTTGGTGCGGGTTGAATTTTTAAAAAAAATCGGCGAACAACACGGAAAGACTGCGGCTCAGACTGCAATTCGCTGGGTTTTAGATAAAAACATCAATGGCGCGGTGCTGGCCGGTGCCACTTGCATGGAGCATGTTGTGGAAAATGTTGAAGCAATGGATTGGCATTTATCGAGCGACGATATGGATGGGTTGCAAAAATTTAAGTAATTGCAGGGGTAGCGATTATTGGAATTAAGGTATGTTAATTTTTTGGTTTTTTTGTTAGACTTAAGAATCATCATTAAAACCGCATTAAAATCATTCCATGAATAAACCAGATTACAAAAAAATCGCCAACGATGCCCGAATCCGGGTTTTGGAGATGATCTATAAAGCGCAAACCAGTCATATCGGCAGTAATTACAGTTGCATTGATTTGCTGGCGGTGATTTTTGAAAAAGCCGATTTAAATAAAGACAAAGTGGTTTTAAGTAAGGGTTGGGCGGCCGCGTCGCTTTATTATTTTCTCAAAGAAAAGGGGAGGATCACCGAAACGGATTTGGAAAGTTATTGCCAGCCGGACAGTAAGTTTATCGGGCTGGCCGAGCCGATAATTCCCGATATTCCCGCGGCCGGTGGCTCAATGGGATTTGGCCTGCCGTTCGGAGTCGGGTTTGCGTTGGCCAAAAAAACCAAGAAGGAGGAGGGGAAAATTTTTGTGGTAATGTCGGACGGCGAAATGCAAATCGGCACCACATGGGAATCCGCAATGATTGCCGCTCATCACAAATTGGACAATCTTTTGGTGTTCGTGGACTGCAATGGCTTGCAAGCGATGGGGAATGTCGGCGAGATTCTGAAGGTGGAGCCGCTGGCGGAAAAATGGAAGGCGTTCGGCTGGAATGTTTGCGAAATTGACGGTCATAATTTTGATGAAATAGAAAAAATTGCCGGCAGTCCGGTTTTTGGCAAGCCGACGGCGGTGATTGCCAGAACGATCAAGGGCAAGGGAGTGAGCTTTATGGAGGGGCAAAATTTATATCATTACAAAGCACCGTCCGAGGAGGAATACCAAGCGGCGCTTAATGAATTAAAAATCAATGGCTGAAATAATCCAACAACGAGACACGCGCCGGGAATTTATTGACACACTGATTGATTTGGCCCAAAAGGATGAAAAAATCGTCTTGGTGATTCCCGATGTGGGTTTTAACTATATTGAAGAATTTCAAAAAAGATTTCCCGATCGGTTTTTCAATCTGGGCGTTACCGAACAAAGCGCGATGACGATTGCCGCGGGGATGGCGTTGGAGGGTTTGAAACCCTATATTTACAGCATGATCAATTTTGTGGCGTTTCGGCCGTATGAGGCGGTGCGCAACGCGGTGTGCTTGCATCGCGCCAACGTGAAGATCATGGGCGTGAAGGGGAGCGAGAAGTATAAGTTTTTGGGATTTAGCCATAATCTCATCGTGGAGGATGAAGAATTCCGGGTTTTCAAACACTTGCCTGATTTCAAGACATATCTGGCGCAAAAACCCGAAGAAGTGAAAGGCATCATCATGGAATCCTATAATTCTCCCGCGCCTTGCTATATCCGATTGTAAAATTATGAATTGGGTGATCGGAAGCCTGATCAGTTTGGGGCTGTTTGCTTCAACTTCCATTTTGAGCAATTTTGCCATCTCCGCGGCGGCGGGTAATATTCTTTTGGTAATTTTGGTCCGAAATTTGTTAGGCAAATTGTCAAATTATATATTAGTTTGGACAGTGAAATGGCCAAATTAGTATATAAATCGGTTAGGGGATTGACAAATGACCAAATTAATATATAATTTAGTCAGCGTAATGACGAAATTATATGATAATTCAAAGAGAAATCCAACCGCAAGTGGAGGATGCCCTTTTTAAGGGTAAAATTGTCGTGATCTATGGGCCGCGGCAAGTGGGCAAAACTACTTTGGCCAAACTTATTTTGCAAAACCGGCAAGAAATAAAAAGCGCGTATTTCAATTGCGACGAGCCGGATATTTGTCAAGCGTTAACCGATAAAACCTCAACCGAATTGAAATTATTTTTAGGCGACAGCAAACTCGTGGTTTTGGACGAAGCCCAGCGGGTGAAAAATATCGGTTTGACTTTGAAACTTTTGGCTGACAATTATCCGAAAATGCAAATTATTGCCACCGGCTCATCGTCGTTTGATTTATCAAACCAAATTTTTGAGCCCTTGACCGGCCGCAAAAAAGAATTTTATTTATATCCTTTTTCGCTGGCGGAATTGAAAAATTATTATTCGGAAATTGAATTCAATCGAATTTTGGAAAACAGAATGGTCTTTGGTATGTATCCGGGGGTTATTTTTGAAAGCGATAAAGGCAAATCCGAATCGTTGCGGGAGTTGGCGAAAAGTTATGTTTACAAAGACGCGTTAGAATATCAAGGTATAAAAAATTCGGAAGTCGTGGAAAAATTATTGCAAGCGCTGGCGCTTCAGGTTGGCAATGAGGTTTCATATAACGAAATCTCGTCATTGATTGAAGTCAATAAAATAACCGTGGCCAATTATATTCAAATTCTTGAAAAGGCCTTTATTGTTTTTCGTTTACCTTCTTTTTCCAGGAATTTGCGCGACGAAATCAAAAGTAATCGCAAGATTTATTTTTTTGACAACGGCATCCGAAACGCGTTGATCAACAATTTGAATCCCGTTGATTTGCGCCAAGACGCGGGCGCGCTTTGGGAAAATTTTATGATCAGCGAACGCGTAAAACACAATGGCAACATTTGCCGTGCCGCCAATATGTATTTTTGGCGTACCTTACAGCAGCAAGAGATTGATTTGATTGAAGATCGCGGCGGTGAATTGGCCGGTTATGAATTCAAATGGAAGTCGCGGCCCGGCAAAGTTCCGGTGGCATTTTCGCGGGCTTATCCGGACGCCAAAGTGGAAATGATCACCAAAGAAAACTATAAAACCTTCGCCGGCCTATAACTTTTATCCAGAACCGGCGACGAGAAAGCAAGGGTGGCGTCCAATCTCATATCTGCGACGGTATGCCAAGGTCAATTTGGCAAAAATAGTGCGGCGTTGATTATTCATTCGCCGTCTTTTTTTATCCGCATATTATTTTTTATTTTGTCAAGTGGATTTTTGGGAAAAATAAGTATATAATACAGGTGAAGTGTTTTGGAATAATAATCAAAAATAATTAAAAACCAATGAAGGTGGATTTTATCAATTCAAGCTATCGGCGGTATTATCAGGCGCATAAGGCGCAAATGATGAAAGCGCTGGATAGGTGTTTTTCAAAAGGGGATTTTATTTTGCGCGAGGATGTGGCGCGGTTTGAAAAAAATTTGGCGGATTTTTGCGGAGTCAAATATGCGGCGGGCGTCAATTCCGGCACCGATGCGCTTAAAATCGCTTACAAGGCGCTGGGATGCGGTCAGGGAGACGAGGTGATCACCGTGGGGCATACGTTTATCGCTTCCATTGAAGAGATTGTTCATTTGGGCGCCAAGCCGATATTGATTGATGTGGGCGAGGACGGTTTGATGAATGTTGACCAAATTGAGGCGGCCATTACCGAAAAAACCGTGGGCATCGTGCCGGTGCATTTATCGGGCAAAGTGTGCGATATGGCGAGGATAATGGCGATTGCCAAAAAGCATAATCTTTGGGTAGTGGAAGACGCTTGTCAGGCGCTGGGAGCGCATTTTGAAGGCAAGTCTGCGGGCAGTTTCGGCCATGCGGCTTGTTTCAGTTTTATTTCTCCGAAAACGTTGGGTTGCGCGGGAGACGCGGGAGGCGTTATCACCAACGACAGAAAAATTTACGAAAAAATTTTGCTTTTGCGCAATCATTATAATATTACGCAAAACGCGTTGCTGGGGCACCAGCCCAAGGCGCCCAAAATCATGGGGTGGGGTTATAATTCGCGTTTGGATAATATTCAGGCCGCGTTGCTAAACATTAAAATAAAATATTATCCTCAAATGCTTAAGCGCCGCCGCCAAATTGCCGAAAAATATAACAAAGGGCTGGCGGGATTGCCCGTGGTTTTGCCGACGCAACAGCCGGAGCAGATTTATCAGGAATATATTATTAAAGTTGGCAATATTTGGAAATTCAAGAAATATATGCAAGATCGGAACGTGGAGCTTTTGGTTCGCGACACGGTGCCCAATCACAAAATGCTCGGACTGGGATTGGATCGCTTCAATTTGCCGGTAACCGAAAAAATTGCCAAAGAATTGGTGCGTTTGCCGATCTACCCGGAGCTTACCGACGCCGAGGTTGATTATGTGATCAAATGCGTGCGGGAATATTTTTTACCGGCAGTGAAGAAAAGCGCCAAATAATACCACAAATAACGGAGTAATTTTATGGAGATTGTTCGGATTTTGGCGAAGAACAAGAAGGCGGCGTTTTTTGTTGCCGACGCGGTGTTGGTCGCGCTTTCGGTTTGGCTGGCGTTTATGATCCGCTTTGAGGCCGCCATTCCCGGCCAATACATTGAAATCATCGCGCGGCTGGTTTTGATCGGTTGGATATTCTATCTGCCCGCGCTGGCGGCGCATCGGCTTTATTCTTTTTCGTGGTCCTATGTGAGTGCCAGCGAACTGATCGCGCTGGCGAGGGCGGTCGGATTGGGATTTTTGCTGCAAACCGCGGTTTTGTATCTTTTCCGGGATTTTGCCTTTTTTTCGGGGTTTCCCCGCTCCACGATCTTTGTCGCGGCGTTTTTTGTTTTTGTCCTTTGTGGCGGGATTCGTTTCGCCAAAAGAATTTATTTCTATTTTTTCCGCCGGAATAACGGCGAGGGGATTGTGCGCGTTTTGATCGCCGGCGCGGGCGATGCGGGAGAACAGCTTTTACGCAGTATCCAAAGTTCCGGCGCGGACCGTTATTTTGCCGCGGGATTTGTTGACAACAACGATTCCCGTCGGGGAAGCATCATCCACGGGGTGAAAGTTTTGGGAAAGATCGCGCAAATCCCCGAAATTATTTTGCGGCATAACATTGACGAGCTGATCATCGCTCTGCCGCCGGGATCAAAATCCGTGAGGGAGGCGGTGCGTCTGGCCAAAACCGCCGGCCTCAAAAAAATCAGAATCGTGCCGCCGCTGGCCGACATTATTGACGGCAAATTTTCGTTGGCAAACGTGCGCCGGGTGGAAGTGGAAGATTTGCTGGAGCGCGACAAAGTGTCGCTGGATATGGACGCGATCGGGAAATTCATCGCCGGCAAAAAAGTTTTGATCACCGGCGCCGCGGGATCAATCGGATCGGAATTGTGCCGCCAAATTGCCAAATTCGGGCCGGCGGAGGCGGCGCTTTTGGATCAGGACGAAACCGGGATTTTTAACATCGGCAATGAGTTAAAAAAGCATTTTGCGGACTTGCCGGTCAAGGAATTCGTCGCCGACATTCAAAATGCGTCCCGGATGAAAGAAATTTTTTCGGAAATCGGCCCGCAGATCGTTTTCCACGCGGCGGCCTATAAGCATGTGCCGCTGATGGAGCAAAACGCCGGCGAAGCGGTGCGTAACAATGTTTTCGGCACCAAAAATCTTGCTGATGCGGCGATTTCTGCCGGCGCGCAAAACTTTATTTTCATTTCCACCGACAAAGCGATCAATCCGACTTCGGTGATGGGCGCCACCAAACGGATCGGCGAAATGATCTGCCAGGCGGCCAACGGCGCCGGAAAAACCAAATTCGTGTCGGTGAGGTTCGGCAATGTTTTGGGAAGCCGCGGCAGTGTGATTCCGATTTTTCGCGAACAGATCCGCCGGGGAGGGCCGGTGGAAGTGACTCATCCGGAAATGAAACGTTATTTCATGCTCACTTCGGAAGCGTGTTTGCTGGTAATGCAGGCGGGGGCGCTGGGTAAGGGAGGGGAGGTGTTCGTTTTGGATATGGGCAAACCCGTGAAAATTGTTGATTTGGCCAAAGAGATGATCAAGTTGTCGGGATTTAAACCCGACATTGATATGCCCATCGTTTATATCGGGATTCGTCCCGGGGAAAAACTTTTTGAAGAATTGATGGCCGGCAACGAAGCGGTGGGGGCCACTCAAAGTGAGAAAATTTTTATCGCCAAGCTGGCGGCGGCGGATGAGCGGTCTTTAGCGGAAAGATTGGAAAGCCTGAAAAACGTCGCACGAATGCCGGAAAAACAATCCCAAGTCGTTGGAAAATTACAATCTTTGGTGCCGGAATTTTGCAATAACGAAAATAATTAAAAGCTATGGAAAAAGAAAATCAATATTCAAGAAACGCTTCCGAATATGAAGAAATTGATCTGCGCGACGTTTTTAATGTTTTGATCCGGAAAAAGAAAATTATTATTTTTTGCGCGGCGGCGGGATTGGCGGCGGCGCTGGTTGCCAATGCCGTTTCGCCGCGGGTTTACCGCGCGCAAACAAAGATTGAAGTGGGATCGTTTGAAGAGTCTGCCGGCAAAGCAGTGTCGTTGGCTGATGTCGCTCAGTTGAAAGACAAAATTGAACAGGGTGCCTATGGCGCGAACGATGAATCTTCCTGCATCTTGAAAGCCACCGCCGCTTCGGGGAGCAATGTCGTTGCCATTACCGCGGAATGCGCCGATCCTTCGCCGGCAAAAAATTTGCTTTCACAAGTAGCGCAAAATATAATCGCCGAGCACGATAAAACAATTGCCGCGCGCCGGCAAATAATTGAAGACCAAGTCAAGAATTATCAAGCCAATGCTGAAGAAATTAAAAACAGTTTTCAATATTCCGCGGACAGAAGCTGTTCCACCGAAAGATATCTGGCGGCCAGCACTCTGAAAAATAGAATCATTGAACTGGAATTTGCTTTATCGCAATCCGACGGCACTGCCGTCATTTTAGCGCCGGCCGCATCCGAATCGCCGATAAAGCCTAATCGGGAACTTAACGTTTCACTGGGATTGATTTTGGGTCTTTTTGCCGGAATTTTCGCGGCGCTGGCCAAAAATTGGTGGTCTAATGCCAAAAATCAATGATCAAAAATGAGGGCGGAATTTGGGTGCTTTTGGTCAAAATCGGAATTTTCGCGGCGTTGTTGACGCCGGTAATCGTGGATTTTGATCTCTATTTTCCTTTTGTGGCGTCAAAGGGATTGTGGTTTATGGCGTGTGCCCAGCTGGCCTTTTTTTCGTGGCTGGTTTTGGCATGGCATTGGCGACATTATCGCCCGAATTTCAAAAATCCGGTGGTGGCCGCCGTGCTTGCTTATTTGGGAGTTTTGTTTTTGTCGGCGATTTTGGGGGCGGATTTTTCCGCGAGTTTCTGGTCCACCTTTGAAAGGATGGGCGGGGTGCTGATGTTTTGCCATTTGGCCGGATTTATGATTTCTGCGACCTTGGTGCTGGAGGCGCGCGATTGGCGCAATGTTTTTTTTGCCTCCGTTGCGGTGGCGCTGGCGGTCGGTTTGCGGGCGCTTTTTGACCAGTCCGCCGCCGCGCGCGGCGGCGGATTTTTGGGCAACGATTCGTTTTTGGGAACCTATCTTTTGTTTAATGTTTTTATCGCGCTTTATCTTTTTTGGTCCGGGAAAAATGCCGGTGCCGGCCGGGGAGCGGCGGTTGCGGGAATTGTTTTTGCCGCGCTGGCGTTTTGTCTGCTTGTCCAGGGAACGCAATTGTGGGCGGGGATTATTTCGGGCGGTTTTGTTTTGCCGGAGGCGGGAATAATAAAAGACATTTTCAATTCCGGCGCGCGCGCAGCCAAAATATCTTTTCTGGGCGGGCTGGTTTTGTTGGAGGGGTTGCGGTTGGTTCTTTTGGCAAAAAAAACGTTGCTGAAAAAGATTGGGATCATTGCCGTCTGCCTTGGCATCGCCGCCGCCGCGGCGGTTTGGGGATCGTTTCAAAACGGCGGCGCCGGCAAACAATTTTTTACGGACAATTTTGGGGAAAGCACCATCGGCAGTCGTTTGGCGGTTTGGGAGATTGCCTGGCGCGGATTTTTTGAGCGGCCGGTTTTTGGCTGGGGGCCGGAAAATTTCGGCTTGGTTTTCGCCCGCCATTACAATCCTTGTTTGGGCTCATCCGCCTGCGGCGGCGCGACTTGGTATGACCGCGCGCACAATATCGTGTTTGACACTTTGGCCGAAACGGGCATCGCCGGCTTGATCGCTTACCTGGCGGTTTTTGCCGCGGCGCTGTTCGTTTTGTGGCAAAACCGCCGCCGGCAAAACGGCATTCCTGCCGCCGCGGTTTTTTTCGCGCTGTTTGCCGCTTATTTTGTCCAAAACCTGACAGTGTTTGATATGCCGGCGAGCCATCTGATGCTGTTTTTGTGCCTGGGTTTTATCGCGGCGAATTTTGATCAAGGCGGGCAAAAACCGAAGACCCTTTCGCGGCCGCCCGACGGGCGCATTCTGGCGGGGGTTGCTGTCGCTGCCACAATCTGTTTTGCGGCGTTTGTTTTGTCGCCGTGGTCGGCGTCCGCCGGCGTGATCGGCGCGTCAAGAGAGCCGTTCTTTTCCGCCGCCAAACTTGATTTGCATCAAAGAGCGCTGGAGGCGTCGCCGCTGGGAATCCGCCAGGTCCGGCTGTTTTTTGCCCGCCAATGGCTCAATGCGTCCGAAGATAAAGAATTTATTGAAAAAGCGCGCGAAGGGGAAATTCCAATGGGAGAAATCAATCGTTACTTCAATTTTTTTACCGGCGAATTGAAAAAAAGCGGCGCGGATTGCGAATTTGATTTTGCTTCCCGTTTGGAATTGGGGCGGCTCTATCGCCAATGGAGCGTGTTTGATCGTGCCAAAATTCCGGCGGCGGTTGAAGCATTGGAGAGCGCCCGATTGCTTTCGCCGCGCAACCAACAACCCTATTGGGAATTGGCGCAGATGAAGCTCTACGAAAATAATGTCGGCGCCGCCGAAGAATCGGCGCGGCAAGCCCATGACCTTTATCCGGAAAATGTTCAGTCACGGGCAATTTTGGAAGAGATTCAAAAAATAAATTTGCCGCCGGGCGAGAATCGTTAAAAGATTATGGCCGATATCAAAAAAAACGAACCGTTGGCGAATCACTGCACCTATCACATCGGCGGGCCGGCGCGGGTTTTGTTTTTGGCCGCCAACGAGCGGGAGATTATTGCCGGCATTGAAACCGCCGAAGAAAATCGTTTCAAAATGATGATTTTGGGGGGCGGCAGCAACATTCTTTTTTCCGATCGCGGTTTTGACGGATTGGTGTTGAAGCTTGCCAATAATTTTATAAAAATTGCCGAAGAAAAAGAAAATCGCGCGGTGGTTTTGGCGGGTGCCGGCGCGCCGCTGGCGGCGCTGGTGAAGTTCGCGCTTGATAATTCCTTGGCGGGAATGGAATGGGCCGCCGGCATTCCCGGAACGGTGGGCGGCGCGATTCGCGGTAACGCGGGGGCGTTCGGCCGCGAGATCGGCGCATCGGTTTTGCGGGTGAGGGCGCTGGAGATCTCCGGCAAAAGCGTTGTGCCGGCAATCGTCGGAAAAGAAGATTGCGCGTTCGGTTATCGCGAAAGCGTTTTCAAGCGGAACAAAAATTTGGTGATTACCGCCGCGAAATTTGTTTTGGAAAAGGGGAATGCAAATGAAATCGCGGACAAGATCAAGGAATGCGCCGAAAAAAAACGGATTTCCCAGCCGCTGGATTTTCCCTCGGCGGGGTCGGTGTTTAAAAACCCGGAAGGTTTTTTTGCCGCAAAGATCATTGAAGACTGCGGCTTAAAGGGAAGATCGGCCGGCGGGGCGCAAATTTCGGAAAAGCACGCCAACTTCATTGTTAATCGCGGCAATGCCAAGGCGGATGACGTTTTGGCGTTAATCGCGCAAATCAAGGCCGCCGCCAAAGAAAAATTCGCCGTTGATCTGAAAGAAGAAATTGAAATCGTGGAAGCCTGAGAGCGCAAAGCAAAAGAGTAAAACGAAAAATGAAAAGTAAAAAACGTAAAAAATACAAAACGAAAAGAAAAAATCCGCGGTGCTTGGCGCGGATTTTTTGTATTTTGTTTGGAAATTGAAAATTGGAAATTGAAAATTGCGAAAATTTTTTAAAAAATTTTCGTGCATTAGTTTTCCACACTTGACAAAGTTTTTCTGCGTGAAAAAATGAAGATAACGAAAGCCGTGAAAATTTTTTTGACAAAAATTTCGCGGGCGAATTTCAAACGGTCGAAGAGATCAAAGGAATTTTAAAAATAAAAAAATAAAAAAAATGGCAACCAAGAAAAAAGCCGCGCCGAAGAAAAAGGCGGTCGCGAAAAAGAAGCCCGCGGCAAAGAAAAAGAAGAGATAGTTTTTGCGCTTCGGGAGGAAAACAAAAAAAGCTTTAATTAAAAATTTATGCCGGTAGTTCCGAAACAGAAAAAGTCGCGCCCGTCAAAAGAAAACAAGATCAAGGCGCGCAAGAGCAAAAAGAAAGTTTGCAATCGATAATTAAAGCGTTCAAACAACAAAAGGCATATTTCAAAAGAATATCCTTTTGTTGTTTTAGGAGCCTTTTTTAAAAAACAATGAATATTATCGTCAAAACCAAAAACTTTGAGCTCACGCCGTCTTTGCGGAAATTTGCCGAAGAAAAAATTTCTTCGCTGAAAAAATATTTTGATTTTTTCCAAACCGAGGACGCGCCGGGACTCAAATCAAAAATTGACGCGGCCATTGAGTTGGGAAAAACCACCGCCGGCCAGCGCAAGGGCAACATTTTCCGCGCCGAGGTTTTGATAACTTTTCACCGGAACAAACTGCGCGCCGGCGTGAGCGCCGACGACATTGAGAAAGCGATTGTGGGCGCGCGCGACGACCTTCAGCGCCAAATCACCGACTTTAAAGAAAAACTCCTTGACAAAACCCGCAAGTAAGGGTAACTATGGACTAAACATGAGGTGAAGTAATGAAGATAAGCTTGGCGTCGGGGTTAATTCCCAAACAGCAGATAGTCTGCAGAGGCGAAGCAGGAAAATGGGGGGAGGAAGTTAGTTGTTGGGACTGGCTGCTCTTTTCCTATTTTAAAAGAAAAATATGTATCGGCGAAAAAAGACACAAAGGCTGGAGAGGTGGCTTGCCGCACTATATTATTTTTTGTAAGAAGCACGGACCCGTGGTCACTTATCCACAAGGATACGCTGAACACATAGAGTGCCCCTTTTGCTGATCGGGGCTTTCTTTTTTTATAAATTCGGCTACAATAAGGGGGCATAAATCCAATTACCAATTTTCAATTACCAATTTTCAATAAATGGCAAAATGATGGAATTTTCAATTTTGGAATTTTAAAATTCTGACATTTATTGGAAATTGGAAGTTTGACATTATGTCATTTCTTACTCGGATTTTCGGCGACGAAAACAAAAATTATTTCAAAAAACTCAAACCGCTGGCGGAAAAGATTAATTCTTTGGAAAAAGATCTTCGGGATTTGGATGATGACTGCCTGAAGGCCAAAACCGCCGGATTCAAAGAGCGGCTGGAAAAAGGGGAGACGCCCGATGATTTGTTGCCGGAAGCGTTCGCGGCAACCCGCGAGGCGGCGCGCCGCACTTTGGGCCAGCGCCACTTTGACGTGCAGATCATCGGCGGCATCGTTTTGCATCAGGGGAGGATCGCCGAAATGAAGACCGGCGAAGGCAAAACTTTGACCGCCACCGCGCCGGTATATTTGAACGCGATTTCGGGGAAAGGCGTCCATTTGGTAACCGTTAACGATTATTTGGCGCGACGCGATTGCGTGTGGATGGGGCAGGTTTATCACGCGCTGGGGTTGTCAACCGCGTGCATCAACCATGATCAGTCGTTTTTGTATGATCCACAATACAAAAAAGCCGATGAAACCGAAGACGCGGTGCGCGACCGGTTGGGATCGTTTCGGGTGTCGCAGGATTTTTTGCGCCCTTGTTCGCGCCGGGAAGCCTATGCGGCCGATATTACTTATGGCACCAATAACGAATTCGGATTTGACTACCTGCGCGACAATATGGCTTATCGCCGGGAAGACAAGGTTCAGCGGGGATTTAATTTTGCCATTGTTGACGAAGTTGATTCAATTTTAATTGATGAAGCGCGCACGCCGCTGATTATTTCGGCGCCGGATCAGGAAAGCTCCAAGTGGTACCGGGATTTTGCCCGCATCATTCCGCGCCTGTCGGCGCAAACCGATTACAATATTGACGAAAAAGACCGTGCCGCGACTTTGACCGAAGACGGCATCGCTAAGGTGGAAAAAATAATGGGGATGGATAACATCTATGAGGAAAAGGGCGTTAAATATCTGCATCATTTGGAACAGGCCCTGCGGGCGCAGGCGCTTTACCGGAAAGACCGCGATTATGTGGTTAAAGACGGGCAAATTGTGATTATTGATGAGTTTACGGGGCGGTTGATGCCCGGCCGCCGCTGGTCCGGCGGCTTACATCAGGCGATTGAGGCAAAAGAGGAAGTGGCGGTGCAGGCCGAATCGCTTACGCTGGCGTCAATCACTTTCCAAAACCTTTTTCGGATGTATAAAAAACTGGCGGGAATGACGGGAACGGCAATGACTTCCGCCGAGGAATTTGACAAAGTCTACAATTTGGATTGCGTGCCGATTCCCACCAACAAGCCGCAAGTCCGCGTTGATCTGCCGGACCGGATATACAAGACCGAAGCTGCCAAATTCAAGGCGGTGGTGGCCGAAATCAAGGAACGGCACCGCGCCGGCCAGCCGGTGCTGGTGGGCACCCGCTCGGTGGAAAAAAACGAGTATTTGGGAATGTTGTTGGCGCGGGAAGGCGTGAAGCACGAGATTTTGAACGCCAAAAACCACGAACGGGAAGGCGAAATCATCGCGCAGGCCGGCCGTTTCGGGGCGGTGACCATCGCCACCAATATGGCGGGGCGCGGCGTGGACATTATTTTGGGCGGCAATCCTCCCGATGCCGGGGAGGCCGAGAAAGTGCGTGGCGCCGGCGGGCTGTTTATCATCGGCACCGAACGGCACGAAGCGCGGCGCATTGACAATCAGTTGCGCGGGCGCGGCGGGCGGCAGGGTGATCCGGGGACGACGCAGTTTTTCATTTCCACCGAGGATGATCTGGCGCGGATTTTCGCGGGCGACACGATGAAAAAATTGATGGAGATGCTGAAAGTTCCCGACGATATGCCGATTGAGTCGGGGATGGTCTCCAAGCGCATTGAGGAGGCGCAGACCAAAATTGAAGGTTCGCATTTTGACATCCGCAAGCATTTGCTGGATTATGACGGCGTGTTAAACAAACAGCGCGAAGCGATCTACAAAAAAAGGGACGAAATTTTGGCGCAGGACGACGAGAGTTTTCGCGCTTTCGTTTTGGATTTGGCGCAAAAGGGGAGTGCGCGAGAGCAATATGAAAAGCGGGAGGAGGAGAACGGACGCGAAGCGATGCTGCAAGCCGGCCGGTTTATCGCCCTGCGCACGATTGATTTTTTCTGGCAGGAGCATCTGGAATTGATGGACAATGTGCGCGACGCCACGCGCCTGCGGGCCTATGGCCAGCGCGATCCGCTGGTGGAATACAAAAGCGAAGCCAACCGCCAGTTTCGGGTTTTGCTGGAAACCGTGGACGCCAACATTTTGCAAAATTTGCTCAACGTCACGGTAAATAAAAACGCGCCGGCCGCATCTTTGCCTGTGTCTGCCGCCGCTCCGCGCCAATCCGCGTCCAAATATGAGAATGTGAACCGCAACGATCCCTGCCCCTGCGGGTCAGGCAAGAAGTTTAAGAAATGTTGCGGGAAATAATATGGGAAAATTACCGCATAAGCCCAAGGTGGGGATCGGCGTGATGGTTCTAAAAGGCGGCAAGATTTTGTTGGGAAAAAGACTGGGTTCGCACGGCGCGGGGGAATTTGCGTTTCCGGGCGGGCATTTGGAACACATGGAATCTTTTGCCGATTGTGCGCGCCGCGAAACCGCCGAAGAGTGCGGCATTAAAATAAAAAACATCCGTTTCCAATTTTTGGCCAATTTGACCGAATATGCGCCCAAGCATTACGTCCACATCGGATTGGTTGCCGACTGGGAAAACGGCGAACCCGAAGTTTTGGAACCGGAAAAATCCGAATCATGGAATTGGTATAATCTTGATAATTTTCCTTGCCCGCTGTTTAAAACCTGCGCGCTGGCGATTGAAAGCTTCCAAACCGGCATTAATTACTTTGACATCAATTAAAATTACATAGGTGACACCTATGTAATTTTAATTTGTTAATAATTAATTGTAATCGCTCACTGGCTCTAAAATTAAAAGGGTCTATCCCTCGTTACTGCGAGGGTTAGACCCTTTTAATTTTGTGCTTGCAATTCTTTGCCAGGGTCTAACCCCCGCGATTACACGGGGGATAGACCCTTAAAATACAAAAATACGCCATCCCCAGTGAGCGGTTACCCGCGGCCGGCTTTACTTTTTGGCCGATTTGTGGTATCAAAAGGAGGTTGATGGCAACTAAATTGATTTCATCGGGAGGCAAAAATTCGGTTTTGCCTCCACGAAACGCAAAACGCATATGAAGAAAAATCAAGGGTGGGCGTTGTTGTTTATTTTAGCGGTGTCGGCGGTGTCGGCGGCTTTTTGTTTTCCCGGCGCCGTCAATCGGGGAATTACCGCGGTGAATGCCAAACTACCGTTTACCATTCCGTCGATGGCGGAAAAGCCCTTTAACTTGGGATTGGACGTCAAGGGCGGAGTGCGCCTTGAATATCAGGCGGACTTGAATCAAATCGCGGAAGATGACCGGACGGAAGTGATGGAAGGGGTGAAGGACCTGATTGAGCGGCGCATCAACAGCTACGGCGTGGCCGAGCCGCAAATTCAGATTATCGGCGAAAACCGCCTGGCGGTGGAGCTTCCCGGCATTGAAAGCGTCCAGCAGGCGATTGACTGGATCGGCGCCACTCCCTGGCTGGAATTTTCCGAACTGCGGCCGGAAGAAGAAACGCAAAAAATTCTGGACAAAATCAAGGAAATGGAGGGTAAAACTTCCGAAGAAATAGCGCAAATATCGGATCTTGAAACCCTTTTTGACGAGCAGGGAAATCTCAAGAATCCGTATTTTATGCCCACCGAGCTTACCGGTAAATATCTCAAGAGCGCGCGGTTTGACTTTGACCCAAACACCAACCGGCCTGTTGTGGAACTGGAGTTTGACCAAGAGGGAGCCAAGATTTTTGAACAGGTTACCGAGCGCAACGTGGGCAAGTCGCTGGCAATCTATCTGGACGGATTCGCCATTATTGATACCAATGGCGACGGCCAAATTGACAATAGCGATTTATACGCGCCCAATGTGAACGAGAAAATTTCGGGGGGTAAAGCGGTGATCACGGGCATTGCCGGCACGCAAGAAGCCAAAACTTTGGTGAAACGATTCAACGAAGGCGCCTTGCCCGTGCCGCTGGGAGAGCCCATCAGCCAGCAAAAGATCGGCCCCACGCTGGGCGCGGTGTCGCTGGACAAGACCGTGGCCGCGGGACTGATCGGCTTTTTGGCGATTGCGGTGTTTATGATTTTCTATTATCGTTTGCCGGGATTGCTGGCGTCGCTGGCGCTGGCGCTCTATGGCGTGATTTTGCTGGCGGCGTTCAAACTGATGGGGGTGACGATGAGCTTGGCGGGCATCGGCGGCTTTATTCTTTCTTTGGGAATGGCCATTGACGCCAACATTCTGATTTTTTCGCGGATGAAAGAAGAGTTGGCCGGCGGAAGGGGTTTGGCCGCGGCGATTGAGGAAGGTTTCGTCCGCGCCTGGCCGGCGATTCGCGACGGCAACTTCACCACGATCGCGGTGGCGCTGATCCTGTTCTTTCTGGGGACAAGCTTCGTGAAGGGATTTGCCGCCACTCTGATCTGGGGCATACTTTTGTCAATGTATTCGGCGATCGTGGTGACCAGAACGTTCTTGAGGATTTTTTCGGGCACCCGGCTGGGAAAAGCGGTTTGGCTGTGGAAACCCCTCTTCTAAAATTTAAAATTAAAAAATCAAAATTAAAGATTTAGGAGTTCCGTTTAAGAAGAATTTTTGCAAAGCAAAAATTCAATACCAAAACTTTTCATTTTGACATTTACATTTTCAATTTATTATGATTTCTTTTATCAAACACAAAAACATATTCTTTGTTTTCACTTTGGCGGCAATCGCCGCCGCGGCCGGTGCGATTCTGGTTTGGGGATTGCGTCCGGGGATTGAATTCACCGGCGGCAGTCTGACGATTGTTGAATATCATGACGCGCGGCCGGAGACCGGGGCGATTCGCGAAAAGGTTGAATCTTTGGGTTTGGCCGACGCGTCGGTTTATGCCGTGGAAGAAAGGGGAACGGCGATCCGCACCGAGAATTTGTCCGCCCAGCGGCGCGAATCCCTGCTGGCGGCGTTAAAAGAGACCGGGGAATTTGAAGAAAAAAGCTTTGAATCAATCGGGCCGATGGTGGGCAGAGAACTCACCGGCAAAATGTCGCTGTTGGTGCTGGTTTCTTTGTTGGCGATGCTTTTGTATATCGCGGTGGCGTTTCGCAACGTTCCCGGACAGATCGGCGCGTGGCAGTTCGGCGCGGCGTCGTTTTTGATCCTGTGCCATGACATTCTCATCCCCCTGGGAATTTTCGCCGCGCTGGGAGCTTTTTGGGGCGTGCAAATCACCATCCCGGTGATCACCGCGCTGTTGATCGTGGTGGGATACGCGATCAACAACGTGATCGTGGTCTATGACCGCGTGCGCGAAAATTTACTGCGCGACCGGCGGGCGGATTTTTCCGAGAACGCCAACCGCGCGATCAACCAAACTCTGACCCGCCAGATAAACACTTCGCTGGCCACGCTTCTGCCGGTGTTCGCCATTTATTTTTTGGGAGGGGAAAGCTTGAAATATTTTTCGCTGGCGCTGATTTTGGGAGTGGCCGTGGGAACCTATTCTTCGGTCTTTTTATCCGCGCAAATGCTGGTTCTTTGGCGCCAGATCAAGGCGCGCCGGCAAAATGTTTGACAAAAATTGAAACATCACGTAATATATTAAAATCGGTTAAATTGGTTCTGATCTGTGAATTGACCGCGGTCCATGGCAAACATTAATTACAAAAAAATTTGCAGCGAATTAGTGGAGGCGCTCGCCCCCAAACAACGCGAAGTCATCGAGCGCCGTTTTGGGCTTAAAGCCGGCAAGCGCGCCGCCAGCGGCGAGTTTGGTTTTCGGCGGGAAACCTTGGAAGCGATCGGTAAAGACTATGGCATTTGCCGCGAACGCGTGCGGCAGGTGGAAAAGGCCGCGATGACGAAAATGAAAAAAAGAATCGCCGGCTACAGGGAAGTTCCGCAGGTTTTCGGACGGCATTTGAAAAATGCCGGCGGCGTGCGCGAAGAAGCGGCGCTGTTGGAAGAATTGGGCGGCGGCGAGTTTGAGCCGCACGTGAATTTTTTGCTGGTCTTGGGCGGGGAATTCATCCGTTTTGCCGAAAATGATCCTTTCAAAAGTTTTTGGGCGATTGACGACCAATCGGCTCAGGCCGCCAAGAATTTCGTGTCGTCTGCGGCGCGGTTTTTGGAAGAAAAAAAATCTCTGGCGGCGATTCGCGAATTGGCGTCGTCTTCGGGATTGAAAAAATCAATCGCCGAATCCTATCTGGGAATATCCCTGCGGGTGCAGAAAAACAGAGATGGGCTCTACGGCTTGCGCGAATGGCCGGAAGTCAATCCCAAAGGCATCAAAGATAAAATATATTTGCTTTTCAGAAAGACCGGCAATCCGTTGCATTTTACCGAGGTGGCGCGGCAAATTGAAGGCAGTCTGGTGCAAACGGTGCACAACGAACTGATCCGCGACCGGCGCTTCGTTTTGATCGGCCGCGGCAAATACGCCCTGAAAGATTGGGGATATGTCGCCGGCGATGTCAAAGACGTGATATTGAAGATTTTCGGGGAGGAAAACCGCCCGCTCACGCGCCGCGAAATTCTTGACCGCGTGATGAAACAGCGCCAGATCAAGGAAAACACGGTGTTGATGAATTTGAGCAACAAGAAATACTTCTCCCGGGACAACGAAGGGCGCTATTGGCGCGCCGCCGACAGCGAGTTCGGTTCGCCGCGCGCCAACGTTCAGGAAGCGTAATTCCTTTCAATTTCGCTTATCTCAATATATAATAAAAGCGCGAAGCGCTTTGTTTTTGCTTAATTGATGAATTGTGGTTAACGAAATCGGCCAAACAATCAATCTTGCGTGGAGGATCGTCCTTTATTGGTGGTGGTTGCCGCTGTTTTTTGTGCTGGTCAAAAAATTTGATTATTACTGGATGTGGTGGCGCACGGAATTGTGGTTTGGCACGATCTGGAAGCCGCTCCTGCTGGAAATAAAAATTCCCAAAGAACTGCCCAAGCCGATCAAGGCGATGGAGGCGGTGATGGTGGCCCTGCACGGCGCGATCTACAACGGCCCCGACTGGTGGGAAAAATACATTACCGGCGAACCGCAAACCAGCTTGAAGTTTGAGATCGCCGGCATTGACGGCAAGATCCATTTTTATGTGCGCTGTTTTGCCGAATACCGCGAAGCGATTGAAGCGGCCATTTATTCGCAATTTCCCGAAGCCGAAATTGAAGCGGCGGCGGATTATTCGCGGGCGGTGCCGTTTGACATTCCCAACCGGGATTGGGATCTTTTCGGCTGGGACTACAAAGAGGCGAAGAAGCCGCAGTATCCCTTGCCGACCTACGAGCGCTATGTGGAACCCAATGCCGAAGACGAAGAGATCGTGGATCCGATATCGTCATTGATGGAGAGTTTGGGAAAATTGAAGCCGGGCGAGCAAATTTGGATCCAGATCAGCGCCAGCCCCATCTATTTCGGCACCGACAAGGCCAACGCATTCATCAAAAAATCTCATCACGAGAGGGATGTGTTGTCCAAAAGGATTGATGAAGCCGCCGGGAAGAGCCGGCCGCTGTGGCAGGAATTGCTTGAATTCATCATTGAGGGGCCCAAGGCCGAAGAGCCGAAGGCGCCGGAGATGTTTCCGGCCGAGCTTCGCCTTACCGCGGGTGAACGGGAGTTGGTGGAGGCGGTGGAAAAAAAGGCGTCCAAGCCGCTGTTCTCCTGCTATATCCGCAACGTTTACGTGGCGCAAAATGATGCCCGGGTTCCTTCAAACTGGCGCCTGATGCTTAATTATTTCAATAATTTTACCAGCGCGGAATCGAATTCTTTGGAGGTTTGGGGAAAAACCCTGACCAAGGTCAAACTTTCGCCATTGCCGTTTGTCAATGATCTGGCGCCGCGGCGCGCGTTTGTTAAAAAGCGGCGTCTTTTGCGCACCTATCGCGATCGCTTGAATTATTACAGTCCGTGGGGCGCCGGGGAAGGCGATGAAGGCGCGGCCCTCGTTTTGAACGTTGAAGAATTGGCGTCGCTCTACCATTTCCCGTCGCAGGCGGTGGCGCCCTCTCCGGGCATCACTCGCACGGAATCGCGCGAAACCGTGGCGCCGTCCAATCTGCCCGTTTGATAATCGTCATTTCCTTTTTTATGGGAGAAAAAGAAAAAATCATTTATATCGGAGAAGTTAATTGGCGGCACCAGCGCACCAAATTCGGCATCAAAACCGATGATCGCCGCCGCCATATGTATCTGGTGGGGAAAACCGGTATGGGCAAGTCCAGCTTGCTGGAAAATATGGCAATTCAGGATATTCATGCGGGAAACGGCATTGCGTTTATTGATCCTCACGGGGAAGCCGCGGAAAAACTTTTGGATTACGTGCCTTCCTGGCGGGTTAACGACGTCATCTATTTCAATCCCGGCGATGTGGCTTACCCGACGGCGTTTAACGTAATGGAGATCACCAATCCCGAGCATCGCAACCTGATTGCCGCCGGACTGATGGCGGTGTTCAAGAAGATTTGGCCCGACGTGTGGTCGGCCCGGATGGAGTATATTTTAAACAACACGCTTTTGGCGCTGTTGGAATATCCAAATTCCACCCTGCTGGGTATCAACCGGATGTTTTCCGATCCGGAATACCGCGCCCGGGTAGTGGAAAAAGTCACCGACCCGATCATCAAAGCGTTTTGGGTGAACGAATATGCCAAATACAACCAAAAATACGAACAGGAATCCACCGCGGCGATCCAAAACAAGATCGGCCAGTTTATCGCCAATCCGCTGATGAGAAACATCATCGGGCAGGTGAAATCCAGCATTGATATGCGCCAGATAATGGACGAAAAGAAAATTTTGATCGTCAACATTTCCAAGGGAATGGTGGGCGAGGATGCATCGCGGCTTTTCGGGGCGATGGTGATCACCAAACTGCAATTGGCGGCGATGTCGCGCCAGAATATTTCCGAAGAACAAAGAACGGATTTTTATTGCTATGTGGACGAGTTCCAAAATTTTGCCACGGATTCGTTTGTCAACATTCTTTCCGAGGCCAGGAAATATCGCTTGTCGCTGATTTTGGCAAATCAATATCTGGGGCAGTTGGAAGAAATGACGGGGGTGGGGAAAAGTTCGCGGGTGAAAGACGCGGTTTTCGGCAATGTGGGGACGATCATCGTTTTTCGCGTGGGCGCCGAGGACGCGGAATTTTTGGAGCCGGAATTTACGCCCGAAATCACCATTGAAGACTTCGTCAATCTGGGAAAATACCACATTTATCTCAAACTGATGATTGACGGCATCACCAGCGCGCCGTTTTCGGCGGTGACTTTGCCGCCGCTGGAGATGGCTGAACCGTCGGAAAGGGAAAAGATTGTCCGCGTGTCGCGCGAACGCTATGGCGTGCGCCGCGAGGTCATTGAAGAAAAGATTGCCAAGTGGAGCGGCGAGATGAGCGAGGCCGCGGCCAAGGTTCCGCCGATGCCTGAGCCGGGACGCCGCGATTCCGACCAGCCCAAAATGCACGAGATTACTTGTTCAATGTGCGGCAAGAAAACCAAAGTTATTTTTGAGCCCGAGCCCGGGCGCAAAGTTTATTGCAAGCCTTGCCTGAAAAAACTCCAAGGTGAAGAAAAGCGCGACGGCGGCCGTGCCAACGGCGCCGATCGCCGACCACCGGCACCGACCGCCGGCACCGACCGTTCCAAAAACGCTCTTCCGCCTTCTTCCTTTGCCTTGCCGCGGCCGACAATGCCCGCCCGCGTGTCGCTGGCGGATTTGGCGCGGACCGAGCCGGTGCGTTTTGCCGGCCAAAAAAACGATCCCGAAAAGAGTCGCCCCAAGAAAGAGCCGCAAATTGAAGACCTCAAAAAAGCCCTCCGCGATGCCCTTGCGGACGCGAATTCAAATCCGACCCCGAACTCAAATCCAAATCCGGACCCGAATCCGGATATTCCCGCCGCCCCGCCGGAATAATAAAAATAATCTCACCAATAAAATTGGCTAAGGTAATATGGGCAAGTTATTTACGGAAGGCGCCTAAGAGTTTTATAATTCAAGATAATTAAAAATAAATTAAAAAATATGCAAACAGAAAATGTTTTTGCGCGTTCGTTGGCGGCGGTTTGCGCCGCGGCATTTTTAAGTATATTATCCGCGCCGGCCGCGCAAGCGGCCTTTCCGCAGGATCAGGCGGGGATTGCCGCCTATGTTAAATTAACCGGTGTCAGCCAAACAAGCTTTGACACCGCTTTGGATGATTTTTTTGATTCCACCGAACCGTCCGGCGATACTTATATGATCGGCGTCAAAGGATACCTTGTTGATGATCAGCCCTATGACCCCTATAATTATCAGTACAACAAAACCGACATTCACTTCTATCTGGGCGTTGACGGCTGGCTGGCGGCCTATCTCTTGAAAGACGATCCCGCCGCCAAAATCGTGAATTGGCGCCCCGGCGCGGAATTGAAAAATACTTTGCTGGAAATTGCGCTTGAAGACGCGATTGCCAAGCTCGGCGCCGCGCCGATCGGAGAAATCAAATACCACGATTTCTCCGCGCCGGCATCGTCCAAAATGACATTGGCAAAAGAATCCAGCCCCGCCAACGACCAAGACAGCGAAGGAAATCCGATCAATTACAACGAATTCTCCGCGATGGTGAAAGGAACATTGAGCCGCTTCTCGTGGAGCGTGGAGGGAGTCGGAACTTCTTGTGGCGGCCATAGTTGGATGACGCCGGTTGATTTATTCATTGAGGGCGGCGACCCAATCGGCGGCGCCGGATGTTCCCGGTTTACCTACGGCGACTATGTTTACGCCCCGGAGATATTCAACGATCAAAAAAGCCACATTGTGAGAATGAGCAAAAACCAGGACGACAAAGGCGCGAACGGAGTGTTTGTCTTCATCTACGGCAATTAGCGAATTTGGCGCGAGGGGGGCGGCAATAATTAAAATCCGAACAAATTTTGCGACCGCAAAATTTGTCAGGATTTGCCAATTTAGTTTAATCTAATCAATGGAATATGAAGCGATACTTACCGTTGTTTGTATTCTTGCCGGTTTCGTTATCTTTGTTTGCTTATTCTTGGGCGCAGGAGTTGCCCGAGATTGTGATCAATGATGCGGATGCGACCACCACGATTGATCTGGCAACCCCGCCCGCGGATTTCTTTACTGTTGATAACCCTCCGTTTCTTTTGCCCGATGAGGTGGCGATTTGCCATGCCGATGCAAGGGAGGCAATTGATTTGGCGTCTCCGCCGGAAGATTTTTTTGATGCGTCGGAAGCCGACTTGCGCTTGCCTGACGAAGTGGCCATTTGCCGCGCCGATGAAAGATTAACAATCAATCTGGTCGTCCCGCCCGAAGAATTCTTTGACCCCGCGCCGAACTTTACCGACAAATTCGTCTATGTCGCGCTGGGTGATTCCTACCAATCCGGCGAAGGCGCGGGGAATTCCATTAAAGATTCAACCAAATATTTGGCCGAAGCGTATGAGCAAGGCACATATACCGACACGTTGTTTCCCGGTAACGATTCCTGCCACCGCGCCCTGCAAAATTATGCCAAGATCAACAAAAACAAATTCAAGCCCGAATTGGATGACGACGATATTGTTTTAATTGATTTAACTTGCAGCGGCGCCAAGATTGAAACCGGCCCGCGCCCGCCGGTGGTGGGCGATGTGGCAAGCAATCAAATCGCGCCCAACTCGCAATTGCAACAAGCGCTGGACAAGTTGGGCGAAGCCGGCCTGACTCCCGCCGATGTTGATCTGGTCACCGTCGGCATGGGTGGCAACGATGCCAAGTTTACGGATTTGGTTTATGCTTGCGTTTTGCCAAATATTTTGCGGCGAGCGTTGCAGGAATATCCGGATCCGCCGGCGGAAATTGAATTTTTGG